>JACCDT010629150.1_pt1 | contig 18089 bp, 16 predicted proteins | sample 7446291 | NCBI WGS metagenome assembly JACCDT01 (sample SAMN15323446, study PRJNA562643) | freshwater metagenome | isolation source: river surface water | place: USA:Blue River Watershed | collected 2017-08-17 | reverse complement strand
TCGAGATGGAAGACATCAACGGCGAGTTCGGCCAGGCGGATGTGGCCATCATCCTGGGCGCCAACGACGTGGTGAACCCGGCGGCCCTGCAAAAGGGCAGCCCCATCTACGGCATGCCGATCCTGGAGGCCTACAAGGCCAAGACCGTGATCGTGAACAAGCGAAGCATGGCCGCCGGCTACGCCGGCCTGGACAACGAACTCTTCTACATGGACAAGACCATGATGGTCTTTGGCGACGCCAAGAAAGTCGTCGAGGACATGGTCAAGTCGGTGGAGTGAACGCGCGCCAGGCCTGCACGAACCGCGCGGCCCGCGTCGCCACCTCGGCGGCCGACATGCCCGGCGCATAGAGCGCGGATCCCAGGCCAAAGCCGGTCGCGCCGGCGGCGCGGTAGTCGGCCATTCGCTCGGGAGTGATGCCACCCACCGGCAGCAGCGCCACCTCACCGGGCAGAACCGCCCGCATGGCCTTGAGGACCACGGGCGTCACGAGCTCGGCGGGAAAGAGCTTGAGCGCGTCGGCGCCCGCCGCCAGGGCGGCGAAGGCCTCGGTCGGCGTGGCGATGCCGGGCACGCAGGCCAGGCCCTGGGCCTTGGCCTCGCGGATCACGGCGGTATCCGCATGCGGCATGACGATCAACTCACCGCCGGCTTCGCGCACTTTGCCCACCGTCTCCCGCGTCAGCACCGTGCCCGCGCCTAGCACCGCATCGGCGGGCAAGGCCTCGCGCAAGGCCGCGATGCTGGTCAGAGGTTCAGGGGAGTTGAGCGGCACCTCGATGACGCGAAAGCCGGCGTCGTAGAGGGACCTGCCGATGTCGGCCGCTTCGGCTGGACGGACCCCACGAAGGATTGCCACGAGGGGCAGGCGACACAAGGCTTCATGCATACGAGCAGGGGCCTCATGCTCGCGCGAACGACCCTGCGCCAGCGCGTGCTCAATCGCCTGATTTAGGCCCAACTTGATTCGATGAAATTCTTCAGCCATCAGCGACTATAGGATCTTTCACCGCTTGAACCGTTGAATGCGAATCGAGCTGGCACCCACCGGCCAGGTGGTGTGACGTCAAATCGCTCGGAGAGGCCAATCCGCCTCAATTACGACAATCGATCCAAGGCCCTCCGGGGCTGAAACACCATGGAAATTGAACATGCCATGTTCGATTTTCATGGTGTTTTCTTCCGTCAGCGAACTGCACCCGCCCCGCTGCCGCCTCAGTCGTACTTTCGCTTGTCCTCGATCACCTTGCCATCGGCCGGCAGGCTGCCCGGCGCGACCAGGTGCACCTCGCCGCGCAGCTTGGTGACGTCGCGCACGGTGGCGACCATGGCCTGGGCCAGGGTGTCGCCCACGTCCGCGCATTCGGCGTACAGCACCATGCGCTCGTCGGCGATGGTGCCCTCCACCACCAGCCGGGCGCGCTGCACGCCGGGGTGGCGCTTGACGATCTCGGCCACCTGAGAGGGGTGCACGAACATGCCGCGGATCTTGGTGGTCTGGTCGGCGCGCCCCATCCAGCCCTTGATGCGGGTGGCGGTGCGGCCGGTGGGGCATTGACCGGGCAGCACCGCGCTCAGGTCGCCGGTGCCGAAACGGATCAGGGGGTAGTCGGGGTCGAGCACGGTGACCACCACCTCGCCCACCTCGCCCTCAGCCACCGGGTCGCCGGTGCCGGGGGTGACGATCTCGAGAATGACGTCCTCGTCCACCACCAGGCCCTGGCGCGCCTCGGTCTCGTAGGCGATGAGGCCGACATCGGCGGTGGCATAGCACTGGTAGCCGGTGACGCCGCGCTCCAGGAACCAGTCACGCAGCGAAGGCGGGAAGGCCTCGCCGCTGAAAAGCGCCTTGGTGAGCGACGGAATCTTCACGCCCTTGGCCTGCGCGGCCTCGAGCACGATCTTGAGGAAGCTGGGGGTGCCCGCATAGCCCTGCGGACGCAGGTCGACCATCGCCTGCAACTGCAGCTCGGTGTTGCCGATGCCACCGGGGAAGACCGCGCAGCCCAGGGCGAAGGCGCCCTCTTCCATCATCGCGCCGGCTGGCGTGAGGTGGTAGCTGAAGCCGTTGTGAATCAGGTCGCCCTGGCGGAAGCCCGCGGCGAAGAGCGCGCGGCCCATGCGCCAGGTGTCGGGGTGGTGACCCTGCGGCTCATAGAGCGGGCCGGGCGACTGGAACACGCGCTTGGCCGGGCGCGGATAACGCAGGCCGTTCCAGCCGCTCGCCGAGAAACCGGCGAAGGGGTCGCCGCCGGCCGATCCAGCGGCTTCGCGTGCCGCGATTTGCGCCTGCAGCAGCTCGCCCTTGCGCAGCACCGGCAGCTTCGCCAGCGCCTCGCGCGAGTTGACGGCCTTGGCGTCGACGCCCTTCAGGCGCTCGGCCTGCGCGGGGCTGCTCGCCTGCGCGTGCGCCACCTGCGCGGAAAGCGCCGCCATCAGGGCGGCTTCGCGAGCGGCCGGGGCGCGGCGCTCGAGGTCGTCGAAGCTCTGGGTGTTCATGCCCGCCAATCTACGGTGCTGCCCCTGCGCATACTGTCCGCGCGGCACCAATTGCAGGGACGGCCCGATCCGGGTTAACCCGCTGGATGCGAAAGTTCCAAGCAAGCGGGTGCTGCAAAATGACCCGCGTGACCCCTTCCGACAAACTCCGCCGCTTCCTCGAGGCTTCGGCCTGGATGCAGTCGCTCACGCCCGAACAGGCCGAGCGGGTGCACCGCGACACCCTGACCCGCTCCTACGAGGCCGGCGCGACCGTGGTCGCGCGCGGCGCGCCCTCGGCGCACTGGGTCGGCGTGGTGGAAGGCATGCTCAAAGTCGAGACGGTCACGGCAGGCGGCAAGAACGCCAGCTTCATCGGCGTGCCCTCCGGCGCCTGGGTCGGCGAGGGCTCCGTCATCAAGGGCGAGCTGCGGCCCTATGACGTGGTGGCCCTGCGTGACACCACCGTGGCCTTCATGCCCCGCAGCACCTTCCAGTGGCTGATGCAGGACAGCAATGCCTTCCAGGCCTGGCTGATCGGCCAGCTCAATGAGCGCCTGGGCCACTTCATCGCCATGGTGCAGAGCCTGCGCCTGAACGACACCAAGGCCCAGGTCGCCTACTGCCTGGCGAGCCTGTTCAATCCGTCGCTGTACCCGGGCACGCAGCGCCAGCTGGAGATCTCGCAGGAGGAGATCGGGCGCCTGTCCGGCGTGTCACGGCAGATCGCCAACCGCGCCCTGCACGAGATGCAGGACACAGGGATCATCCGCATCGGCTACGGCAGCATCGAGGTGCTGGACCTGCCGGCCCTGCAGGCCATTGCGGCCGGCAATGTGGAATAAGAAAGCCGGCTCGCAGCCGGCTTTCTTAGAGCGTGGAGACGATTACGCGAGCCAACGCTTGCGGCGCTTGTAGCTCTTGACGTCGCGGAAGCTCTTGCGCTCGCTGCCGCCCACGCCCAGGTAGAACTCCTTGACGTCCTCGTTGCTCGCCAGGTCCTGCGCGGGGCCGTCCATCACGATGCGGCCGCTTTCCATGATGTAGCCGTAGCTGGCGTAGCGCAGCGCCATGTTGGTGTTCTGCTCGGCGAGCAGGAAGGTGACCTTCTCCTTGGTGTTGAGGTCCTTCACGATCTCGAACACCTCCTCCACGATCTGCGGCGCCAGGCCCATGGAGGGCTCGTCCAGCAGCACCAGGTTGGGGTTGGACATGATGGCGCGGCCGATGGCGCACATCTGCTGCTCGCCGCCCGAGGTGTAGGCCGCCTGCGAGGTGCGGCGGGTCTTCAGGCGCGGGAAGTAGTTGTAGACCTTCTCCAGGTTGGCCGAGATCTCGCCCTTGCTGCTGCGGGTGTAGGCGCCCGTCAGCAGGTTCTCCTCGATGGTGAGGTGGGCGAAGCAGTGGCGGCCCTCCATCACCTGCACCACGCCGCGCTTGACCAGTTCGGCCGGCGACAGGTTCTCGATGCGCTCGCCGCGCAGCTCGATCGAGCCCTTGGTGACCTCACCGCGCTCGCCCTTGAGCAGGTTGGACACCGCCCGCAGGGTGGTGGTCTTGCCCGCGCCGTTGCCGCCGAGGATCGCGACGATGCCGCCCTCCGGCACCTGCAGGGACACGCCCTTGAGCACCAGGATCACGTGGTTGTAGATGACCTCGATGCCGTTGACGTTCAGGACGATGTTGGGAGTGGTCATGGTTTTCTCTTTGCCAATCGAAAGGCCGGGAAGGATTCCGGGGCCTTTCGGCTGGCGGCTGCCTCGCGGCAGCCACCTTCCTCAGCGTATGAGGCCGTCGATCAGGACTGGCAGTCCTTCAGGTCGCGGCGTTGCAGCTTCTTGTCCGCCAGGTACTTGTCGGCGCCGGCCTTGACCATCGGCTTGATGATCTGCTCGTCGGCCTGGTACCAGTCGCTCATCTGACCCCACTTGCTGCCGTCCCAGACGTGGACGCGGGCCCAGGTGGAACCCATGTGGTCGGCGCAGCTGGTGGACAGCGGGCGCATCATGCCGCCAAAGCCCAGGGCGTCGAGCTTCTTCTGGTCGAGGGCCAGGTTCTCCATGCCCCAGCGCACTTGGTCGGGGGTCATGACCTTGCCCTTGCCAAAGCGCTCTTGCGCGCGACGCACGGCTTCCACGCCGAGCATGGCCATCATGGCGCCGCGGTTGTAGAGGACGGAACCCACTTCTTCCTTCGGACCCGTGCCCTGGCCCTTGCCGTGCACGAGCTTGAGGACGTCCTGGATGGCCTTGTAGCTGGTGCCGGTACCGTTGAGAGCCAGCGCGTTGTAGCCCTTGGCGCCGTCACCCACGTCCTTGGCGTCCGGCTCGGCGCCGGCCCACCACACGCCATACATCTTGTCGCGGGGGTAGCCGGTGGCCTGGGCTTCCTTCAGGGCGGTGGAGTTCATCACGCCCCAGCCCCACAGCAGCACATAGTCAGGACGGGCCTGGCGCACCTGCAGCCAGGCGGCCTTCTGCTCCACGCCGGGCGCGGTGACCGGGATCATCGGCAGGTCGAAACCATGCATCTTGGCCCGCTCCTGCAGCAGGGGGATGGGCTCCTTGCCGAAGGGGGAGTCGTGATAGACCAGGGCGATCTTCTTGCCCTTGAGCTTGTCCCAGCCGCCTTCCTTCTTGGCGATGTGCTGCAGCAGGATGTCGGCGCCAGTCCAGTAGCTGCCCATGAGCGGGAAGTTCCACTTGAAGGCCATGCCGTCCTGAGCGACCGACAGGCCGTAGCCCAGAGTCATCAGGGGGATCTTGTCGGTGATGACCTTGTCGGTCAGGGCGAAGGTGATGCCGGTGGACTGCGGCTCAAACAGGGTCACGCCCGGGCGGCTCTTGAGGCGCTCGTAGCATTCGACGCCGCGGGCGGTGTCGTAGCTGGTCTCGCACTCTTCGAAGGTGATCTTGACGCCGTTGATGCCGCCGTCACGGGCGTTGATCATCTTCAGGTAGTCCTGCTTGCCGTTGGCCCAGGGGGTGCCGTTGGGGGCGTAGGCGCCGGTCCGGTAGGACAGCAGCGGGAAGAACTGCTCCTTGGCAGCGGGCGCGGCGGCCTTAGCAGGCGCCTTGGCGGGCGCCTTGGCTGCCTGTGCGAGTGCCAGGCTGCTGCCTAGAGAAGCTGCGGCCACCAGGGCGGCTGTGGCAAGTGTGCGAAGTTTCATCGTTTGTCTCCTCGGGAGGTGGGGGAAAGTGCCGGTGCTCCGGTCGTGGGTTGCTGGATGGAAACGGGGGCGAAATCAATGTGGGAAGGGCCACAGCCGGAGCTTCTGCTTGGCGGTGGACCACAGGCGGGCCAGGCCGTGCGGCTCGACGATCAGGAACCAGACGATCAGCGTGCCGAAGATCATCAGCTCGGCGTGCGACAGGCCGGCGGTGGAGATCTCCAGCCCGAACAGGCCGGCCAGCGCGGGCAGCACCTGGCTCAGGACGATGGGCAGGATGACGATGAAGGCGGCGCCGAAGAAGCTGCCCATGATGGAGCCCAGGCCGCCGATGATCACCATGAACAGCAGGCGAAAGGAGATGTCCACCGAGAAGGCGGCCGGCTCCCAGGTGCCCAGGTACACGAAGGCCCACAGCGCGCCGGCCACACCGACGATGAAGGAGCTGACCGCGAAGGCCGAGAGCTTGGCGTACATCGGCCGGATGCCGATCACCGCCGCGGCCACGTCCATGTCGCGAATGGCCATCCACTCGCGGCCAATGGCGCCGCGCACCAGGTTCTTGGCCAGCAGCGCCAGCACCACGAGCACGGCCAGGCACAGCCAGTACTTGCTCTCGGCGCTCTCGATCGGCAGGCCGAAGACCTGCAGGCCAGCGGCCGACACCGAGCCCGAGTCAGAGTTGTTGGTCAGCCACTTGATGCGCAGGAACATCCAGTCGGAGAAGAACTGCGCCGCCAGGGTGGCCACGGCCAGGTACAGGCCCCGCACACGCAGCGAAGGCAGGCCGAAGACGATGCCGAACAGGGTGGCGCAGACGCCCCCCAGGAGCAGCGCCGGGATCAGGGGCATGCCCTCGATGCGCACGAAGAAGTTGTAGGCGCCGTAGGCACCCACCGCCATGAAGGCGCCCGAGCCCAGGGAGATCTGGCCGCAGTAACCCACGAGGATGTTCACCCCCAGGGCCGCCAACGCCATGATCAGGAAGGGAATCAGGATGGCGCGGAAAAAATAGTCGGAGACCAGGCCCGGAATCAGCGGGAGCACAAACGCTGCCAGGACCAGGGCGAGGATGACGACGCGGTCCTGGGCGATCGGGAAGATCTGCTGGTCGGCCCGGTAAGAGGTCTTGAACTGGCCGTTTTCGCGGTAAAGCATGCTTGTGTTCTTTCCAACAATCTTTTGGCTACGACACGCTTCGCTTAACTTTGCTTCGCAAAGTTAGTCTGCGCCGAAAGATCATCGAGTGCGTATTTCATACGCGGTCGATGATCTTTTCGCCGAACAAACCCTGCGGACGAATCAGCAGGAAGCCCAGCGCGAGCACGTAGGCGAACCAGATCTCGATGCCACCGCCCACAAACGGACCCAGGTAGATCTCGGAGAGCTTCTCGCCCACGCCGATGATCAGGCCGCCGATGATGGCGCCGGGCACCGAGGTCAGACCGCCCAGGATCACCACCGGCAGCGCGCGCAGGGCGACAGTGGTCAGCGAGAACTGCACGCCCAGCTTGCTGCCCCAGATCATGCCGGCCACCAGGGCCACCACGCCGGCCACGCACCAGACGATGACCCAGATGCGGTTGAGCGGAATGCCGATGGACTGCGCTGCCTGGTGGTCGTCGGCCACCGCGCGCAGGGCACGGCCGGTGCTGGTCTTCTGGAAGAACAGGGTGAGCAGGGCGACCAGCACCGCGGCGATGCCGGCAGCGATCAGGTCTTCCTGGTTGATCATCACGCCGCCCTCGACCAGGCCTTCAAAGGCCATGACCGGATCCTTGGGCATGCCGATGTCGATCTTGTAGATGCTGGAGCCGAAGAGGGTCTGGCCAGCGCCCTCGAGGAAGTAGACGATGCCCAGGGTGGCCATGAGGAGCGTCGCGCCTTCCTGGTTCACCAGGTGGCGCAGCACCAGGGCCTCGACCAGCCAGGCCACCACGAACATGCAGGCGCCGGCGATGACGAAGGCGGCCACGTTGGCGACCACCTTGCTCTCGACGCCGGTCCAGGCCGGAATCCACTCGGCGAAGCGCGCCATCGCGAGCGCGCCGAACAGCACCATGGCGCCTTGAGCGAAGTTGAACACGCCGGAGGCCTTGAAAATGAGCACGAAGCCCAGGGCCACCAGCGAATAGAGCATGCCGGCCATCAGGCCGCCCAGCAGGGTCTCGAGAAAGAATCCCATGTTCTTCGTCCCTTCAGTGCGAGGTGCCGAGGTACGCGCGGATCACGTCCTCGTTGTTGCGCACTTCATCCGGCGCGCCGTCGCCGATCTTCTTGCCGTAATCGAGCACCACCACCCGGTCGGAGATGTCCATCACCACGCCCATGTCGTGCTCGATCAGGACCACGGTGGTGCCGAATTCCTCGTTCACGTCCAGGATGAAGCGGCACATGTCCTGCTTTTCCTCGACGTTCATGCCGGCCATCGGCTCGTCGAGCAGCAGCACCTGGGGCTCCATCGCCAGCGCGCGGCCGAGGTCGACGCGCTTTTGCAGGCCGTAGGGCAGCTGGCCCACGGGGGTCTTGCGGAAGGCCTGGATCTCGAGGAAGTCGATGATGTGCTCGACGTACTCGCGGTGGCGCATCTCCTCGCGCTCGGCCGGTCCCACGCGCAGCGCCTGCATGAACAGGTTGCTCTTGATGCGCAGGTTGCGGCCGGACATGATGTTGTCCAGCACGCTCATGCCCTTGAACAGGGCCAGGTTCTGGAAGGTGCGCGCCACGCCCATCTCGGCGACCTGGCGGCTCTTCATGTCGCGGAAGCTCTGGCCGCGGAAGGTGATGGTGCCTTCCTGCGGGTGGTAAACGCCGTTGATGCAATTGAGCATCGAGGACTTGCCCGCGCCGTTGGGGCCGATGATGGAGCGGATCTCGTGCTCGCGGACGTTGAAGCTGATGTTGGTCAGCGCCTTCACGCCGCCGAAGGACAGCGAGATGTTCTGCACGTCCAGGATGACGTCGCCGATCCGGCGGCCGCCGGTCGCGGTCGTGCCGCCGCCGGGGGCGGAGGTGTTGGAGTCAATCTTCATGCGGCCGCCTTCAACGGTTGGAAGGTCTGGGTGTCGGTAATCTGGAGGGTGGCGCTCACGCTGCCGGTGCGTCCGTCCTCGAACTTCACCTGGGTTTCGATGAACTGCTCGGTCTTGCCGCCGTACAGCGCGTCGATCAGGGCGGCGTACTTCTCGGCGATGAAGCCGCGGCGGACCTTGTTGGTGCGGGTCAGCTCGCCGTCGTCGGCGTCAAGTTCCTTGTGCAGGACCAGGAAGCGGTGGATCTGCGAACCGGCCAGCAGGGCGTCGCCGGCCAGGTCGGCGTTGACCTTCTCGACGCAGTCCTTGATCAGTTCGTAGACCTCGGGCTTGCCCGCCAGGTCGGGGTAGCCGGCGTAGGGCAGGTTGCGCTTCTCGGCCCAGTTGCCCACGGCCTCGAAGTCGATGTTGATCATCGCGGTGACCTTGTCACGCTTGTCGCCCAGGGCCACCGCCTCCTTGATGTGGGGGAAGAACTTGAGCTTGTTCTCGATGTACTTGGGCGCGAACATGGCGCCGCCGGCGAGCGCGCCGACGTCCTTGGCGCGGTCGATGATCTTCAGGTGACCCTGCTTGTCCAGGAAGCCGGCGTCACCGGTGTGGTACCAGCCGTCGGCCGTCTTGACCTCGGCGGTGGCCGCCGGGTTCTTGTAGTACTCGAGCAGCAGGCCCGGCGAGCGCACCAGAATCTCGCCGTTGTCGGCGACCTTGATCTCCACGTCGCGGCAGGGCACGCCCACGGTGTCGGCCTTGACCGCGTTGTCCGGCTGCATGCAGACGAACACCGCGGTCTCGGTCGAGCCATACAGCTGCTTGAGGTTGATGCCGATGGCGCGGTAGAAGGTGAACAGGTCGGGGCCGATGGCCTCGCCCGCGGTGTAGGCCACGCGCACCCGCGAGAAGCCCAGGTTGTTGCGCAGCGGCCCGTAGACCAGCAGGTCGCCGAGGGCGTACTTGAGGCGGTCGAACAGGCCGACGGCCTGACCGTCACGCAGCGCCGGGCCGACGCGGCGCGCCAGGTCCATGCAGGCGTGGAACATGCGGCGCTTGAGGGCCCCTGCATCTTCCATGCGGATCATCACGCTGGTCAGCAGGCCCTCGAACACCCGGGGCGGCGCGAAGTAGTAGGTGGGGCCGATCTCTTTGAGGTCGATCATCACCGTCGCGGCCGACTCGGGGCAGTTGACCACGTAGCCGCAGGCCAGCCACTGGGCGTAGGAGAAGATGTTCTGGCCGATCCAGGCCGGCGGCATGTAGGCCAGCACTTCCTCGGACTCGGTGAGCCTGTCGAACTCGGCGCCGGCGCGGGCGCGATCGAGCAGCGAGGCGTGGGTGTGGACCACGCCCTTGGGGGTGCCGGTGGTGCCGGAGGTGAAGAACATCGCCGCCGGGTCCTCGGCGCGGCCCTGGGCCACTTCGCCGCGGAAGAACTCCGGGTGCTGCTTCATGAAGACCTGGCCGGCGGCGACCAGCTCGTCGAGCGAGGCCAGGCCCGGCTCGTCGTACTTGCGCAGGCCGCGCGGGTCGTCGTAGTAGATGTGGGCCAGCTGCGGGCACTGCTCGCGCACCTCGAGCAGCTTGTCGACCTGCTCCTGGTCCTCGGCGAAGGCGAAGCGCACTTCGGCGTTGTTGATCGGGAAGACGCACTCGGGGGCGGCGGCGTCCTGGTACAGGGGAATCGGGATGGCACCCAGGGACTGCGCGGCCAGCATGGTGGCGTACAGGCGCGGGCGGTTGGCGCCGAGCACCACCATGTGCTCACCACGGCGCAGGCCGGCCTGGTGCAGTTCGCAGGCGATCTGCTCGACGAGCTGCGCCATCTGCGACCAGGTCAGCGACTGCCAAATGCCGTACTCCTTCTCGCGCATGGCGGCGGCGTCACCGCGCTCACGGGCGTGCTTCAGAAGCAGCTGGGGAAACGTCTCCAGGGTCATCTCGTGTCCGTTCCAGGTTCTCGCAGGCCGCAGGTGCGGCCAGTGGATGAAGCGGATTCTTTCCCCGCCAAGGCCTCAAGAATGTTCTTGGCAGGACAGTGTCGGCTAGGGGAAACCCGAGATGCGGCAACGGCTGACACAGCCGCGGGAGTCGGGGCCGCATGCTCGCCTCATGCGGAATGAACGCTTTCTCATTCGCCGGTCTGCCGGGCCTTACTCGGAACTTGCGCGGAGGGCTGCGGCGGCGCTGGCGACAGCGGCACGGACTGCGGCATTGCTTGCCATCCTGACCAGCACTGCCTCGGCTCAGGCACCTGTGCCCGCTGCCTCATCCCGGGCGGCCCCTCCCTCGCCTTCCTCCGCACCGGTCGTCCATGCGGTCCCGGCGCGGCAGCCCTGCCACGCAGTCAGCCCGCAGGCCTGCGCGGCCGCCCATGCCCTGGGCCGCGGCGTGAACCTCGGCAACGCGCTCGACGCACCGCGCGAGGGCGACTGGGGCCTCACCCTGCACCCCGAGCTGCTGGACCGCGCGGCCCGCCACTTCCACACCGTGCGCCTGCCGGTGCGCTGGAGCAACCATGCCTCGGCCGATGCGCAGGCCCGCATCGACGAGGCCTTCGCGCGCCGGGTCGATGCAGCAGTCGATCGGCTGCTGGCTGCGGGCGCCTGGGTCATTCTGGACCTGCATCACTACACCCAGCTCACCGGCGGCGCGGGCGCGACGCGGCACCCGCGCGAGTTCGCGGTGGACGAGGCGGTGGTGGAGGCGCGCATGGTCAACCTGTGGCGGCAGATCGCCGCACGCTACCGGGACCGGTCGCCCCGGCTGCTGTTCGAATTGCTCAACGAGCCGCAGGGCACCGGCGAGGAACCGGCAAACGAGCCCAAGGGCGCCAGCACGAACGGCGACCCCACGCCGCAGCGCGCAGCCACTGCCCGTCCGCTTGGCGGCGAACGCTGGAACCGCCTCGCGGCGCGGGCGCTGGCTGCGGTGCGCGAGACCAACCCCGAACGGGTGGTGCTGATCGGCCCCGACGACTGGAACCACCCCCGCGGCCTCGCCCGCCTGCGGCTGCCGGCGGACCGGCACCTCATCGTCACCATCCACAGCTACGACCCCTTCGACTTCACCCACCAGGCCGTGCCCTGGCGACAGCCGGTGCTCCCCAGGGGCGTGGGCTGCTGCGACGACGCGCAGCGCCAGACGCTGCGCGAGGCCCTGGACACCGCCACCGCCTGGAGCCGGACGCAGGGCGTGCCCCTGTACCTGGGCGAGTTCGGCGCCTACCGCGAAGCCCCGATGCCCGCGCGCGCCGCCTATGCGCGCCTGGTGCGTGAAGAGGCCGAGGCGCGCGGTATTGGATGGGCGTGGTGGGAATTCGCGAGCGACTTCTCGCCGGTATGGGACAGCGAGCAAGGCCGGTGGGTCGAGCCGATCCGGCGGGCGCTGGGGGTGGGCGGGAACCCCAGGCCGCGGAAGGATTGAAACGGGGCGGAGGTCCGGGGCTTTTCTTCCGTTCCCCAGCGCCTCACGGGCCGGGAAGCCCTCGCCGATCCGGGACAATCGGGGGTCTGACCTGAATTGCCATGCAACCGAAGCTCTCCCTCCTCCTCCCCGTCGTTCTGGCGCTCGCCGCCGGCTCCCTGGTCCCCTCCTCCGACGCCTTCGCCGCGCGACAGGCCGGCAAGCCCGCTGCCACCAAGAAGGCGGCTTCGGGGAAGGCCTCCGCCAAGTCCGCCGCGAAATCCGCCGCCAACGCCCTGCCGCCCCTGGCCGCCGACACCGCCATGGCGCCCAACCCGCCGGCGCTGCCGGCCAAGGCCTGGCTGCTGATGGACTTCGACTCCGGCGAGGTGCTGGCCTCGGCCAACGCCAACGAGCCGCTGCCGCCCGCGTCGCTGACCAAGATGATGACCAGCTTCCTGGTCGAGAAGGCGCTGCGCACCGGCAAGCTCAAGCAGACCGACCTGGTAACCGTGAGCCAGAACGCCTGGTGCCGCGGCTCGAGCACCGAGTCCTGCATGTACCTGCCGCTCAACGGCCAGGCCACGGTGATCGACATCCTGCGCGGCATCATCATCCAGTCGGGCAACGACGCCTCCAAGGCGATCGCCGAGCACATGGCCGGCTCCGAGGCGGGCTTTGCCAAGCTGATGAACGAGGAAGCCAAGCGCCTGGGCATGACGCACACCCAGTTCGTCAACCCGACCGGCCTGCCCGACCCGGCGCACAAGACCTCGGCGCGGGACCTCGCCATCCTGGCGCGCGCCATCATCCGCGAGAGCTCCGAGTACTACGGCCTCTATGCGGAGCGCGAGTTCAAGTACAACGGCATCAAACAGGGCAACCGCAACGCCCTCCTCTACACCGACCCGACGGTCGACGGTTTGAAGACCGGCCACACCGACGAGGCCGGCTACTGCCTGGTCACCTCGGCCAAGCGTGACGGCATGCGCCTGATCACGGTCATCCTGAACACCCACAGCGCGCAGGCGCGGGCCGACCAGACCCGCACCCTCCTGGGCTGGGGTTACGGCAGCTTCGAGAAGGTCACCCCGATCCAGCCCAATGCGGTGGTCGGCACCGTCAAGGTGGCCTTCGGCAAGGAAAGCACCGTCGCCGCCGGCCTGGCCGAACCCTGGGGGGTCACCGTGCCGCGGGGCCAGCAGGTCCAGACCACGGTCGAAATCAAGCCCGGCATCGAGGCGCCGGTCGCCAAGGGCGCGGTCGTGGGCAAGGTGGTCGCGACGCTCAACGGCAAGCCGGTGGCCGAGGCCCCGCTGGTCGCCCAGGTCGAGGTGGAACGCTCGGGCTGGCTGCTGCGCGGTTGGCAGTACCTGATGCGCCTGTTCGGAAGGTAAGAAGGAGCCGCTCATGTCCGATCCCCGCATGCCCTACGCCAGCGGCGAACTTGAACAGGAGATCGTGCTCTCCCGGGTGATCGACGCGCACCGTGAACGGGTATTCGAAGCCTGGATCGAGCCGGAGCGCATGTTCCAGTGGTTCGGGCCGAGCGGCTTCCATTGCGAGATCCGCGATGCGGGCGCTCCCGCCGTGGGCGCGGCCTGGCGCTTTGACATGGTCGCCCCGGACGGCCACCGCTACGACAGCCGCATGGTCTTCCTCGAGATCGTCCCGAACGAACGTCTGGTGGTTGAACACGGCTCCGACCAGGACCAGGACCCCGGGCGCTTTCGCATGACGCTCACTTTCGATGCGCAGGCCAACGGCAAGACCGTCCTGACCCTGCGCCAGTTCCACCCCAGCGCCGCGCAGCGGGACCGGGTCATCGGCTTCGGCGCGGTGGAAATGGGCTACCAGACGCTGGACAAGCTGGCGGCGTATCTCGGCGTCAACTAGAAGCCCGCTGAGGCTCCGCACGGCGACTTCCCAACATCCCGGCCCTGAAGGCCTGGATCACAGCCGCCGTAGGAAGCGCCGCGAGCGCAATAGCAACAGCCGTATGCCCGGCCAGCGCCGTCCAGATGGAGCCGGCGACGCAACCGAGGCAGACGACAAAGCCAAGGCATTGGCCCAATGCGTCGCTGAAGAAGATCGCCCGTGCCTGCCTCTCGGCAACTGCAAGCTGCCGCCTCTGGGCGTCGATGTTGGCCGCCTGGGCCTCGCGCTCCAATGACTGTCTGTGCCGCTGTTCATCTTCGGCCCACTGGATCAGGCGTTGCGCCGTTCCCGGGATCAGCTCGTCGAACTGCTGCAAGATGAGCGGCGGCGGGATTACCCCGTGGTATTCCTGCCGCCCGAAGAACTGCTGCGGCGGCTGGGCCAACTGGGAGTGTGCGTCCGCCTCAACCGCCGGTGGGATCTTCCGATTGCCGCCCATCGTGGCGTTCACCGTGGCGCTCATAGCGGCCGATCGCGACCTGCAGCGATTCGCCGATACGGCACCAGTCGGCGTGGATGGAGGAAGAGAGCTCTCGGGTGGGGGGCTGGATCCTGGACACCTCGGGAAGGGGTGGTGCCTCATGCACCGCAAACAGTGCGACCGGCGCAGCCAGCCCGTTGGCGAAGCCGCTCAGGAACGCACTTCGTGCGCCGATGTGGAAGTTCCGAACCATGAATTCATTCTTCCACATTCATCGAAGCCAGGCGTCCTGATTCAGGCAACCTTGCCAGGGTCATCCGCCCAGGCCATCACCTTGTCGATCCGCCGCCCGTCCAGGTCCACTACCTCGAAGACCCATCCCGCGCAGGCGATGCGCTCACCCACCGCGGGTAGCTGTCCGCTCACCGACATCAACAGGCCCGCCACGGTGTTGTAGCGACCCCTCTCCTCATCGGGCAGCTCGCGGATATCCAGGCGGGCGCGCAGTTCCGAGACCGGCATCATTCCGTCCAGGAGCCAGCTGCCGTCGTCGCGCTGCGTGGCCCAGGCCTCGGCCTGCGCCACCGGCTGCAGCTCCCCGGTGATCGCCTCCAGCAGGTCGTGCGGCGTCATCAGGCCCTGCACCACGCCGTACTCGTCGACCACGAAGACCATGCGCGCCGACTGCGCGCGGAACTGCTCCAGCAGCTCCATGCCGGAGAGCGTCTCGGGCAGGAAGGCCGCGGGCGCGGCCACCGCCTCGAGCGACTGCTCCGCCTGCGCCGGGTCGGCCGCCAGCACCAGCAGGCGGGCGATGCTCACCACGCCCACCACCTCGTCCAGCGAGCCCCGGCACACCGGGTACCAGGAGTGCGCGCCGTCGGCACCCGCCTGCGACAGGGCCTGGCGCAGGGTGAGGCCGGCGTCCAGCCACTCGATCTCGCCACGGGGCAGCATCATCGAGGTGAGGTTGCGGTCGTCCAGGTGGAACACGTTCTGCACCATCTGCCGCTCGTGCTGGGCGATCACGCCGGCGTCGACGCTCTCCTCGAGGCTGTGCTCCAGCTCCTCCTCGGTGATGGTGCGGGTCTTGCGGTTGTCGATGCGCAGCAGGCGCAGCACGCCTTGCGTCGTGGCCGACAGCAGGCGGACGAAGGGGCCGGCCGCACGGGCCAGCCAGTCCATCGGCCGGGCGGCCCAGCGCGCCACCGACTCCGCATAGAGCTGGCCGATGCGCTTGGGCACCAGTTCGCCAAAGATGATCGTGAGGAAGGTGATGGCCGCCACGACCACCGCCGTCGCGGTGATGCCGGCCACGCTGGGCGAGAGGCCCCAGCCGCGCAGCCACTGGGCGAGGCCCACGCTGAAGGCGGCCTCGCCCACGATGCCGTTCAAGACGCCGATCGAGGTGATGCCCACCTGCACGGTGGAGAGGAACTGGGTCGGGTGCTCCATCAGCCGCAGCGCGGCTTGCGCGCCAGCGTCACCGGCTTCGGCCAGGGCGGCGAGCCGGGCCTTGCGGGCGGCCGTCAGCGCCATTTCGGACATGGCGAACGCGCCGTTGAGCAAGATCAGCAGCGCGATCAGCAGGACATCCATGGATGAGGGCCCCGCGCACCCTCGAGGGCGCCGCGACATTGGGCAGAATGGAACACGATGTCACTCTACCTGATCGGCGATGTGCAGGGCTGCGATGCGGCCTTGGGCCGGCTGCTGCACACCCTCGATTTCTCCCCCAGCCGGGACACGCTCTACCTGCTGGGCGACCTGGTCAACCGCGGCCCCGAATCAGCCGCCGTGTTGCGCCGGGTCCAGGCCCTGGGCGCCGCCGCCCACTGCGTGCTGGGCAACCACGACCTCAGCCTGCTGGCGACCGCCGAGGGCTTTCGCGCGCCCCGGCCCGGCGACACGATCGACGAGATCCTGCAGGCACCCGACCGCGCGGCCCTGCTCGACTGGCTGCGCCACCAGCCGATGGCGCTGCATGAACACGGCCTGCTGATGGTCCACGCCGGCGTGCTGCCCGCGTGGGACCTGGCCCAGGTGCTGGCCCTGGCCGGCGAGGTGGAGGCGCAGCTGCGCGGGCCCGACCTGCGGGGCTTCCTCGCCACGCTGTTCGGCAATCAACCCGACCACTGGCAGGAGGACCTGCGGGGCCCCGACCGCTGGCGGGTGGTGGTCAATGCGCTCACCCGCATCCGCTTCGTCACGCCCGAGGGCGCGATGGACCTGAAGGCCTCCGGTCCGCCTGAGAAGGCGCCGCCGGGCTGCCTGCCCTGGTTCGACGCGCCGGGCCGGCGCACCGCGGGCGTGACCATCGCCTGCGGCCACTGGTCGGCGCTGGGCGTGCGGCGCCGGCCGGACCTGCTGGCGCTGGATTCCGGCTGCGTGTGGGGCGGGTGCCTGAGCGCGCTGCGCCTGGGCGCGACTCGCCAAGCCGACGAGCTCGTGCAGGTGAAGTGTGAAGCCGCGCAGGACCCGGACGATTGACGCTTCGCGGTGAGGCGCCGGAGCGAGTGACGCCCGATGGCACCAGACCGTTGAGGCCCGGTGGTGCCAGGGCAGGACCGCCCACGGGCGGTCCTGGCGGATCAGGCGTTGGACGCGGGCTCGGTCGCCGAGGGGTCGGTCACCGGAGTAGCGGATGACAAGGCCTCAGCCGGCTCGGCGGGCTCCGCCTTGGGCAGCGCCCCGAACAGCGCCGCCACCTTGCGCTTGTTCGGCTTGATGTTGGCCGACACACGGGTCGTGGCCGGTTTGACGGCGGCTTCCCAAGCAGGCTTGACGTCTTCGGAGGGGGCCTCGTAGGGCTTGTTGAAGAACGGGTCGGCCGGGGTGCGTGGCGCCGCCGGCGCGCGCTCACCCCGCTCGGGCCGGGTGCTGGCGTGACGCGGCGCATCCAGCCCGTCACGCGGGTCGTCCACACCGCGCTCGCGCCAGGTGCGGCGGCCGTCGTTGATGCGGCCGCGCGGACGGTCTTCCTCGTACTCGAAGGCTTCCAGGTCGAGCTTCTTCTTCAGCAGCTTTTCCAGGTCGGCCACCGAGCGGCCGTTGGCCGGTGTGACGAAGCTCACCGCGAGGCCGGAGGCGCCGGCACGGCCGGTGCGGCCGATGCGGTGGACGTAGTCCTCGGCGTTGAAGGGAATGTCGAAGTTGAACACCGCCGGCACGTCCTTGATGTCGAGGCCGCGGGCGGCGACGTCGGTGGCCACCAGCAGTTCGACCTCACCGGCCTTGAAGGCGGCCAGGGCCTTGAGGCGCTCGTCCTGGCTCTTGTCGCCGTGCAGGGCGGTGGTCTTGAGGCCATCCCGCTCCAGCGAGCGGGCGAGCCGGGCGCAGCCCAGCTTGCTGTTGACGAAGACGAAGGCCTGGGTGATGCCGCGCTGGCGCACCACCTGGCGCAGGGCCCGGCGCTTGTCGTCCTCGGACACGCTGTAGAAATGCTGCTCCACGGTGGAGGCCGTCTCGTTGGGACGGGCCACTTCGACCACCTCGGGGTCCTGCAGGTAGCTGTTGGCCAGGCGCTTGATCTCGGGCGAGAAGGTCGCCGAGAAGAGGAGCGTGGTGCGCTGCTTGGGCAGGTAGGACAGGATGCGCTGCAGGTCCGGCAGGAAGCCGATGTCCAGCATGCGGTCGGCCTCGTCCAGCAC
>JACCDT011494460.1_pt1 | contig 18111 bp, 16 predicted proteins | sample 7446291 | NCBI WGS metagenome assembly JACCDT01 (sample SAMN15323446, study PRJNA562643) | freshwater metagenome | isolation source: river surface water | place: USA:Blue River Watershed | collected 2017-08-17 | reverse complement strand
GTTTATTGAGATGCCTGAGGCTAGAACCGCAAAAGTTTTTCCTTCAGCTGCGAGGGCTCCTCGATGGGCGTGGGTATCAATTCCATAGGCGCCTCCACTGACCACTCTCCAATCCCTATCGACAAAACCCGCCGCAAAATCACTAGCCACTTTGGCTCCATAAATAGTGGGGTTTCTAGTGCCAACGATCGCAACAGCGTCTCCCTCAATCTCATTGCCCTTAACAATTAACCCAATTGGAGGCGCGGCTAAATCATTTAACGCTGTTGGCCATTCCATTGATTCGCTAGTGATAAAGCGTGCTCCGCAACTTGATATTTGTTGCTGTAAATAATCAAAGCTGCTATTCAAAATCCTGTCTTTGATCCGATCGGCTGATTTTCGCTGGTTGAGGTAATCATCAGCAAGGATTCTTTCGATGAGCGTAGCGGCGCCGAGTCTTCGCAACTCATCGCACCAGAATTTTGATCCACCTTCTATTGCATTAAACAATAGTAGTTTGTCTTTCTCTATCATGCGGCCAGCTCCGTAGCTGACCTTAAACTCATTGCAGTCTCCAACTCTTCAATTCCTGGCACATCCAAATCTCGCAAATCAGCAATGCTCCAACATAGACGAAGTAATTTGTGAAAACCCCTGGCGGTTATCTCCTCGCGATCAATTAGATTGTGGAGAGTAATCATGGCTTTTTGTTGAGCTTTAAACTTAGTACGAAGTAATTCGGAGGGGATCTGTGAGTTCAAGGCAAAGCTGTAATCCCGGAATCTCTCTTGCGCAATTTGACGGGCTTTTTCAACTCTACCTCTTAATTGTGCACTCCCCTCTATTGGCGTTGTATCAGCTAACTCGGCACGGGTTGGGGTATCTACTTTCACTCTTAAATCAACGCGATCAAGTAATGGCCCTGAAAGCTTGCTCAAATAACGTCTCACTTGAAGCGAGGTGCATTGACAGCCTCTTCCCTTCCCAGAAAATCTGCCACAAGGACATGGGTTTGCTGCTAGAACCAACATGAACTGCGCAGGGAATTTGAAGCTGCCTATTGCTCTCGTTATTTCAACGACGCCTGATTCCAGAGGCTGGCGCAATGAATCAAGAATTCCATTGCCACACTCCGGTGCTTCATCTATGAACAGCACCCCATTATGAGCAAGTGAACAAGCCCCAGGTCTAATTACCTTTCCTCCGCCCCCAACCATGGCGACTGTTGTAGTTGTGTGATGTGGGGCGATAAACGGTGGACGTCTCTCCAGAACATAACCAATATCAAATGTTCCAGCGACAGAGTGGATCGCAGCCACCTGCTTGCTCTCTTGATTAGTAAGTCTCGGCAATATGGTTGGCAATCTCTCTGCCAACATGGTTTTTCCAGTACCCGGTGGCCCGATCATTAAGAGATGATGCCCGCCAGTTGCGGCAACCTCCATGCCAAACTTTGCTATCTGTTGTCCTGCAACTTGAGAAAAGTCAAGGTTGAAAGTGGGCTCTGTGTTTTCACGAAACGGCACTGGAGACAACTTAACCCTGCCATTAAGAAATCCAATTACTTGAGAGAGATTCTCTGCTGGCAAAACTTCGATGTCCTCAATCAATGATGCTTCTGCCGCATTTTGCTTGGGGAGTATGACCTGCTTGCAACCGTGTTTGGCAGCTGCCAACAACATAGGCAAAATTCCTCGAATAGGCTTTAGAGCGCCCTCTAGTGATAGCTCGCCTATCAAAATAATGCCATTAAGCGCCGTTAAAGGTATCTGCCCGCTAGCTGCAAGAATTGCAATACTGATAGGAAGATCAAAACCTGATCCACTCTTTGGTAGCCAGGCTGGTGAAAGTGAAACGGTAATCTTGTGCTGTGGCCAATTAAGTTTTGAGTTTTGAATTGCAGAACGAATTCGATCTCGAGACTCATTTAATGCCGCATCAGGCAATCCCAATAATTGGTAACTAGGTAAACCCTTAGAGACATCAGCTTCAATGCTGACTAGCTCACCATCAATTCCTAGCAAGGTAACCCCTTGAGTCATGGCAAAACTCATGAAACATCCTCGCGATAATCAATGCTGAGCTCTCCGGAGCGACCCAGCAATACCCCTGAGACATCGATGCGATATGGGTTGCCCAATCTTTGATGAGTAGCCAACCAAGCAAGAGCAAGTCTCTGAATTCTCTGTAGCTTGACGGTTGTGATCGACTCTAAAGGTTCTCCATAGTCATTGCTAGTTCTGGTTTTGACTTCCACAAAGACAATTTCGCTTTTCGGCGATAATGCAACTAAATCCAACTCCCCTTCTTTAATTCTCCAATTCTTATCAAGAATTCGATATCCCTTAGCAATTAGAAGTTTGGCAGTAGCTTCTTCTCCAGCATGTCCAAGTAACTCAGCTTTCTTATTGAGCGCCATGGCGTGAAGGTAGTTTGCCTATCAAACGCCTAGAACTAGATTTAGCGAGCTGTGTAAAAATCTAATTGTTGATAAGTGCTGCGATGTTGGCGTATGAGTGGCGATGAACCTCACTGGCGCCATACTTTTTCAAACTCGCTTGATGGGTTTTTGTCACATACCCCTTATGTGCTGCAAATCCATATCCCGGATACTTTAAATCTAAATCCTGCATTACTCGATCTCGATGAACCTTGGCCAAAATTGATGCCGCGGAAATAGAAATTGCTACCTGGTCGCCTTTCCATACCGCAAGTGAGGGAGCCGGCAATCCTTCTATCTCGTAACCATCGGTCAATATGTAGTTAGGGTGGGTAGATAGTGCGCTAATGGCTCGCCGCATTCCCTCTAGGTTGGATCGATGCAAACCGATTAAATCAATCTCCGTTGGTGGAATCTCAATAATCGAATGCGCGAGAGACTCCTCGACAATCACTTCAAAAAGCGCTTCGCGTTTTTTCGGAGTTAACTCCTTCGAATCTCTAACTGCCTCAAGCGCTTTAGAGTTCAAATCCCGCAGAATCACGGCAGCTACAACTAAGGGTCCAGCACATGCACCGCGACCAGCTTCATCAACGCCAGCTATCCTGGTTATTCCTGCAGCGATTAGCTTGTTTTCAATCATGCGGGATCCGCCGATTAAGGTTTTGAATTTAATGGAATCTTTGAAAGATCTTCGCCGACCTCCAAGACTCCAATGTTTTTCCAGGGCCAAATAATGAACAGTGCTCTGCCGGTGACCTTATCCAGAGGCACCATGCCTTGGTTTGGATCATCTGTATGAAAACGAGAGTCTGCACTTGCGCCGCGATGATCTCCCATAACCCAAATGAAATCTTTAGGAACGGTGACATCAAACTCTGTGTCTGAGGGTTTGTCGCCCGGGAAAACATAAGGCTCATTTATAGCCACCCCGTTTACTTCGACCTTGCCCTCCGCATTACAGCAAACAACTCTGTCGCCACCAACGCCAATCACTCTCTTAATCAAATACTGTTTTGCTGGATCTGGCATAACACCAACAAATACGAGGGAATCCCTTGCTACTTTGGCTAGGCCGGTTTTTTCATCATATGGAGCAGATAACCAATTAGCTGGATCTCTAAAAACAACTACCTCTCCTCGCTTTATATCTGAGAAAAGTGCACCCAGCTTGTTTACTCCGACTCGATCATTTACTAAAAGCGTGTTCTCCATCGAGCCAGATGGAATATAGAAAAACTGAACTAGAAAAGTTTTAACAACTATTGATAGAACTAGAGCAGAAACCAGCAGTATTGGAAGTTCGCGAAGCGTTGACTTCTTAGCTTTCGCAAACATCAATCTACGACCAAGACAGGTCGAAGTTAGGACTTGGCTTCGTCTGTTGTTGTCTCAGCTACTGGAGTTTCCTCAACTGGAGCTGCAACTGCTTCCTGTTCGACAACTGGAGCTACCTCTGCAACGCTCTCTGCGACAACTGGAGCTGCGTAAATTGCCTCTAGCTCCTCTGCGCCACGACGCTCGCGGATCTTTGCCGCCTTGCCACGAAGCTCACGTAGGTAATAAAGCTTGGCACGGCGAACTTCACCTTTACGCACTAACTCAATCTTTTCGATAACCGGAGCATGAACCGGGAAAATTCTCTCCACACCTACGCCATAAGAAAGCTTGCGAATTGTGAAGGTCTCGCGTGCGCCAGATCCCTGGCGAGCGATTACTAGACCTTGGAAAACCTGAATACGGCTCTTGTTACCTTCGATAACTCGGACGTGAACCTTAAGTTCATCGCCAGGACGGAAGTTTGGGATGTCCTTACGTAGGGTGGCGGCATCAACCGCATCAAGAACGTTCATGATTTTTCCTAACAGCTTGGTATTGAAAATTTTGAGGCTTATTAACGGCGGTATCTTGCCACACCACCTCCCGAACCGCTAAATCACGCTCAATCTGGGCTCTGGTCCACCTGGGTTTGAGGCTCTCCTAGCTTTTGGGCCTCGAGCTAGTTAGCCTCAATCTAGTTAGCCTCTATCTTGGCCAGCAAGGCATCATGCAAGGTTGGGCCAGCCACAATCACCATGTGCTTTTCACCATTCCAGATTCCAGATTTGATGGTCAGCTTGGCGCCCGCTTCCGTGGCAATGAGTCCTGCGGCAGCGTAGTCCCATTCATTCACGCCAGCTTCAAAGTAAGCATCTAGAGAGCCACTGGCAACATGACAAATATCAACCGCGCAAGCCCCCAGGCGTCGCAAATCTCGAATCTCCGGAAGTAATTTCTCTATAAAGCTAGCCTGAGTTTTTCTCTTTTCAAGATCGTACGCAAATCCCGAACCAACTAATGCACGATTTAGCGCAACAGGATCATTGCATTTGAGGGGTTGATTGTTTAAGAAAGCTCCCGCTCCTCGACTGGCTTTCCATAGTGAATTTGTTGATGGCGAGTAGACCACTCCAACTAGAAAACCTTGTTCATCTTTAGCCGCAATGCTGATGCACCATCCGGGTAAGTCGTAGAGATAATTAACAGTCCCATCAATCGGATCAATAACCCAAGTAATCCCAGATTTACTCTCTTTATTTGCACCCTCTTCACCCAATAAACCATCATCGGGGCGAGCCTTAAGAATTTGCGCCACAATCAACTTTTCACTCTCGTGGTCCATTTGAGTGGCAAAATCAAAGACCCCGCTCTTTTGATCTAATTCAAACTTTGAAGGTCGCTTCTGAAGCAGCTCTCCAGCTTGTAGCGCAATGGCTTCAGCAAGCTCCAAAAGTTCAGAACTTTGATTCATGTCCTCATCTAATCACATCAGTATGCAGAAACTGTGGAATCAACTAACTAAAGTAGACTTCCCGCGTGCTTTCCTCCTACAAACGGCTCTTCGCCATTCCTGGAGGCTGGAGATTTTCATTTGCTGGCTTCATTTTGCGCATGCCAATTTCCATGCTTTACATCGCGATTGTGCTGTTTGTAGTTTCTGAAACAGATTCATACGCTTTAGCTGGCGCGTTATCCATGTTTGCATCTGTGGTTCTCGCTATTGCCACCCCGCTCTGGTCCAGGGCAGCGGATCAATTTGGACAAAATCGCATTCTCTCTATCACTGCCCCAATTCACATAATATTTTTAGGGCTTTTTGTTTACTTGGTTAAATCTGATGCACCTACCTGGAGCTGGTTCTTAGCTGCCATGATTTTTGAGGGATTTGTTATTGGTTCCGGTCAGATGGTGAGACGCAGATGGATTCATGCAATTGGAGAAGACCGAAAACTTATTGATACTGCCTACTCTTTCGAGGCGATGGTAGATGAAATTGTTTTTACCAGCGGTCCAGTAATTGCCACAATATTTGCATCGATGTTCTTCCCTGCCGCAGCCATATTTGCTGCTATGGGATTCTTGGCGGTGGGCGCCGTGCTGTTCTTGTTGCAAAGAAAAACTCAACCGCCCGCCCATCCCAAAGAAGTGGGCGATGATCGATCTTTGTTGATTAAGGACCGATTTATTCGAGCGCTGTTTATACCGATGATGATGGTCGGAGCGTTCTTTAGCTCTACTGGTTTAGTGATAGTTGGGTATTCAGATGAGTACGGGGTTAGGGAGTACAGCGGTCTCTTCATTGCCATCTGGTCACTTAGCTCCGGAATCTCAGCATTTATAAGTGGAACGATTCATTGGAAACTAAATGAGGCTAAAAGATTCATCCGATCCTTGATTGCCCTAATGTTATTGACAATTCCCATTTTCCTTTCAGCGCAACTATTCCAAGGAAATCTTTGGATTATGGCTGTAGTGCTCTTTTTTAACGGGCTTGCAATCGCTCCTTTATTGACCGCAGGACTTGCTGTTGCCGAACGCTCCGTAAGCGAAAAGCGAACGACAGAGGTTTTGGCTTGGGCTATTGCAGCTCTCAACTTGGGTGGCGCGATTCCGACCGCCCTTACTGGATACATCATTGACACTTACGGTCCATCTGTCGCATTTATCATCCCAGTCGGCTGCATGGCGATTTCTCTGCTTTCCTTACTTCCCTATTTATCGGTTTGGCAAAAGAAATCAGCTGAAATTCCAGCGTAAGCTCCAGTGAATTTTGCATTTACTGTGGCAATCTTTACCCGTGACTGAGCTAAAAGTTGTTGGTAAATCTGAAGATGGAGACCATCTTGAGATGGTTGATGCAGAGGGAAACAAGTTTTCCATCCGAGTAAATGATTCTTTGAAGGCAGTTATCAATGAAAGAAGATTGACCCCGGTTACTGAGCCAGCTCAACAGATCTCGATTAAGGAGATTCAGGCTCGACTCCGCGCTGGAGAAAGTTATGGAGAAGTTTCCCGTATCTCCGGATTGTCTTTAGAAAAAATCGAACGTTACGCAAGTCCCATAATGCAGGAGCGGGCCTGGATTATTGAGCAGGCAGAGAAAGCTTCTCCTAAAGGAAGTTCTATGACTTTGTCTGACTTGGTGATTCATAGATTAGCCCCTCGCGGCGTAAACATGAATCAGATTTCATGGAATACCTGGCGTCTCGAAGACGGAACCTGGAATTTAGTTTTGAGTTATCCATCCAGCGAAGGACATTCAGAAGCAACCTGGAGCTTTGACTCCAACAAGAGAACCTTGTTTTCCAAAGATGATGGTGCGCGCTGGATAAATGGTGAAGAGATTCCTACAAAACAAAGTCAGCGAAATGATCGGATGAGCGATCATGGGGTTTTGTTTCCGGTTGAAGGGGAACAGTCTCAACCACCACGCTTAGTTGCGGTTCGCACAGATCCGCTAGTAGATGAGCGCGGTGTTATTGAGGAGTCCCCAGCGAAGGAAATTACCCCTGATGCTAAAAAAGATGGGGTTACTCGTCGCATCTCAATTCCATCTTGGGATGACATCATGTTTGGAAAGAGCAAGAAAAGAGATGGCGAGGAAGAAGAAAACTAAAGCTGATGGATCAGCAGAGGAATCTCTAACTCTGCTGGGGTAACGCCTCCATGGTGACCAACCATCGACAACTGCAGCTCTTCCCTTTCCTGTTCAACCAAAATCAGCTCTCCATTAGCAATGGCAATTAAATCCCCTACCCGTTGCTGATTTGTATCGGTAATTTTTGGACCAAACAATCCATTATTTAGAGCTTCATCTCTAGTCAATAGAGTCACTTGATTACCAAAATACTCCTGCCATTGTGCTTTGGTCTCCAAAACCGCGCCCTCTCTGATGTACAGATAACGCACCCGCGGTTCTCCACCCAACAAATCGACGTTTTGAAGGAGATTGTTTCCTTTGCCCAGAACGCAGTAATCGGAGCGATTGATCATCCCATGATCTGCCGTAATCCATAATCTGGTTCCCTCAGGCAAATTTTCTATCAACTTAGTAATCAATTCAGCAGCCTTGCGCATTGCTACATAAAACTTTTCTGATCCAAAACCTTCCCTGTGAGAAGCATCATCGACATCATTTATATACACGTAGGCAAAGGAGTTAGGGTTTTTCAAAGCCGCTGCAGCATTTGAAACCAAATCATCAACCTGATTTGCCCCCAGATAATCAGCGCCTCTTAGTGCAGCTCGAGTAAATCCTGTTTCTTCGTACCGCTTTGCAGCAACATGGGAAACCCTGATTCCCTGCGCCTTGGCTCTTTCGAACAATGTTTCTTGTGATTGCCAAATGTATGGATCAACACGCTCATCCCATTTAAGTGCGTTGAGCAATCGTTCTGGAGTGCCACTGTGCGGTACCCGCATGGTGTAGCCCACCATCCCATGAACACCTACCGCTGCACCTGTTCCGAGAGAGGTCAGGCTGGTGGATGTTGTTGAGGGAAAGGTCGCGTTTAAGACATCCAAATTGGTTAATTGATTGAATATTGATAAATCTTTCTTGCATAACTCAAGGGCATTTCTTCCCATCCCATCGATGAGCAGTAGACACTCTCTCTGCCCTGGATTTTTGGAGATGCCCAAGGGGTTGCTTGTGCCATGAACACCGAGAGAGGAGAAGACTGATTGAGATAGATCAGAGAGCAGTGCCGGCACAGCCATATCTTTCCAGTAATCTTGAGTTCGTGATTCGTTATTCCGAGGAAGTAAAGAGCGCTCTAGGCAAAAATCAACCGGTGGTGGCTTTAGAGTCCACCATCATCAGTCATGGACTTCCTAGGCCTACCAATATGGAGGTGGCAAAAGAGGTCGAGGAGATTGTTCGCGCTAATGGTGCTACCCCAGCCACTATCGCCATTATTGATGGAGAAATCCATGTTGGATTAGAAAGCCAGTTTCTGGATCGAGTCGCAAATGATGAATCTATTTTGAAGGCCTCGATTAGAGATCTTGCAACTGTAACCGCCAAGAAGTTGAGCGCCGCAACAACTGTGGCCGCAACATCACATATTGCACATCTTGCTGGCATATCCTTCTTTGCCACCGGAGGTTTGGGTGGAGTGCACCGCGGCGCTCAGGAGACATGGGATGAATCAGCAGATTTGCACTCCTTAGCAGAGATTCCAGTTCTGGTTGTAAGTGCAGGTGCTAAATCAATTTTGGATGTGGCTGCAACACTTGAAAGGCTAGAAAGCTTTTCAGTCCCAATAGTTGGATTTCGAACCAATAGATTCCCAGGTTTCTATCTCTCTGATTCCGGTTTTGATCTGGAGTATCGAGCAGACTCCGCCGCTGAGATTGCAGAGATTTGGCGGGCACGAAAAATGGTCGCTACCACGAAATCAGGGATGGTGGTAGCAAACCCAGTTAAGAATCAGATGGATAAGGCATTGCATGAAAAAACTTTGCAGGAAGGTTTGGCGGCATCTCACAAAGCTGGCATTAAAGGCAAGGCGGTAACCCCTTTCCTTCTTGAATACTTCCACTCCAATACAAACGGTGAATCACTAAGAGTTAACATTGAAATCATCAAAGAAAACTCAGCCTTGGCTGCGCAGATTGCTACGGCCGACTCGAATCTAAACAATTAAAATGCCGCGAATTCTTTGTGTTGGCGATTTAATGCTGGATGTAATGGTTTTAATTGATTCTCCAATCAACTATGCCAGTGACACTCCAGCCAAAATTTCAACTCATGGCGGCGGTGCAGCAGCAAATACCGCAACCTGGCTCTCTTACTCGGGAAATGAAGTGCACTTTGTAGCCCGCACTGGAGATGATGCAGCAGCGGATTCTGTTATTGCAGAGTTGGACTCCTGGAACATAAGACATGGCAAGCTTCGACAAAAGGGGTTAAAGACAGGCGTGGTAGTTGTTATTGTTGATGAAAGTGGACAACGCACCATGTTTCCAGATTCAGGGGCAAACTCTGGATTAAACAGCTCTGATTTACCCAACTTAGATGGCTTTGATGCCGCATTCATATCCGGCTACTCACTTTTCAATAAAGCTTCGACAAAAGGGGTGTTGCAGATGATTGCGCAAATAAAGTCTGCAGGTATCCCCTTGTTTTTTGATCCAGCTTCAGTTGGGACTATCTCTCACTTTGGCAAGGAGGAAGCGGTTTCTTATCTTTCCAAAATGGATATCCTCTTAATGAACGAGGAAGAGGCGCTCTATCTATCAAATCGGGACAGTTGCGAAGCAGCGCTTGTTGAATTAAGAAAACAGGTTGAAACCGTTGTTATCAAGCGCGGCGCTTCTGGCGCAATCGGAGCATCTATAGACAGCTCACCTGTAATAGCTAGAACTGATGCAATTAATCCGGTTGATACCACTGGAGCCGGTGATGCTTTTGCTGCTGGATTTATTCCAAGTTGGATTGCAAACAAACAATTAGATGTAGCTATGACGGCCGGAAACAAGTTAGCGGCCCAATGTGTTGCAATTATCGGGGCTAGACCGAGCGTCAATCCCCAATAAACCTCTCTTTACTTGGCAGAATCCCGCTCATGGCAAAAGCAGATTCAGGTAAGAGCTCTAAGAAGGCGGCAGGACCAAAACCCGGAGAGTTCCCTGGCAAAATCGTTGATGTCGATGTCTCATCGGAGATGTCAGACTCTTTTTTGGAGTACGCATACTCAGTTATCTACTCACGTGCGCTTCCTGATGCGCGCGATGGATTGAAGCCAGTTCATCGCAGAATTCTGCATCAGATGTCTGAAATGGGTCTACGCCCTGACAAGGGACATGTAAAGAGCGCTCGTGTTGTCGGAGAGGTAATGGGTAAGTTACATCCGCACGGAGATGGTGCCATTTACGATGCCTTAGTACGTATGGCCCAAGGATTTTCAATGCGCCTGCCATTGGTAGATGGTCATGGAAACTTTGGCTCGCTTGATGCCGGCCCGGCAGCGATGCGCTACACCGAAGCTCGCTTGGCAAACTCTGCGTTGTTGATGGTGGAAGAGGCTGATGAAGACACAGTTAACTTCGGTGCCAATTACGACGGTCAGATCATGGAACCTCTCGTACTACCCGCCGCCTTTCCCAATCTTTTAGTTAACGGTGCAACGGGAATTGCAGTTGGAATGGCGACAAACATGGCGCCACATAATTTAGGTGAGGTTATTGCAGCCACAAAGCATCTGATTGAAAATCCCAATGCAACCTTGAAACAGCTGATGAAGTTTGTTCCAGCTCCAGATTTTCCTACCGGCGGCACCATCATTGGCAAAGAAGGAATTTTGGAGGCTTATCAGACCGGCAAAGGTGCTTTCAAGGTGCGAGCCAAGGTTGAGATTGGAAAGGTCACTTCACGCAAACAGGGCATAACAATTACCGAGCTACCTTTCAATATTGGACCAGAAAAGGTTGTAGAACGCATAAGCGATCTGGTTAGAGCCAAGAAGATTCAAGGAATCTCCGACATCATCGATCTAACAGATGGTCAATCTGGAACCAAGGTCGTTGTCGAAATCAAAAATGGATTTGAGCCTGAGCAGGTCCTTGAAAATCTTTACAAGCTAACCCCGCTAGAGGATGCCTTCTCAATAAATGCTGTGGCATTGGTGGAAGGAAAGCCAAAAACTCTAGGGCTGAGGGAGCTACTTCAGGTATTTGTTGATCACCGTATTGAGGTAGTAACCCGTCGTTCTAATTTCCGCAAGGAGAAAGCCACCGCCAGACTTAATCTGGTGGATGGATTGTTAAAGGCGATTATTGACATTGATAAAGTTGTAAAAATTGTCCGCGGTAGCGATGATGCAAATGAAGCAAAAGCTGCTCTAATCAAGAGCTTCAAGCTCACCGATGAACAAGCTACCTACATTCTTGACATGCCACTTCGTCGCTTGACCAAGATGTCCAAGATTGAGCTGGAAACAGAGCAGAAAGAGTTGAAGTCCACCATTGCCAAACTAACCGCGCTGCTAAAGAGTGATGAAGCGTTGCGCAAGCAGGTTGCGGATGAGTTAAGTGAGGTTGAGAAGAGGTTCGCTACTCCGCGCCGAACACTTATTGCTTAAAACAGATTGCTTAAGACTTATGGCTTAAGCGTCGATTCTTTCACGATCAATATCGGCGGTAGCGATGAACTCCTTGCGAGGAGCGACTTCGTTGCCCATCAGTAGTTCAAACATCTTTTCCGCCTCGGCCGCATCCTTAATTGTTATGCGACGCAATGTACGGTGATCAGGATCCATGGTTGTTTCTCGAAGCTGGTCGGCATCCATTTCACCTAGGCCTTTATAACGCTGGATCGGCTCTTTCCAGCGCTTGCCATTTTTCTTCAAATCATTGAGAAGCTTTTTCATTTCATCATCCGAGTAGGTGTAATGCACCTCGCCCTTTTTGCCTCCCCCGCCCATGACTTCAATCCGATGCAGTGGTGGAATTGCTGCAAATACCCGACCATCATCAATTAAAGGTTTCATGTAGCGATATAACAAAGTGAGCATCAAACACCTAATGTGTGCACCGTCAACATCAGCATCTGACATCAAAATGACTCGACCGTATCTGGCATCCTCTATTGTGAAGGATTTTCCAGATCCAGCACCAATTACCTGAATGATTGCAGCGCACTCAGCGTTGTCGAGCATTTGCGACAAGGAGGCCTTCTGAACATTAAGAATCTTGCCCTTAAGTGGCAAGATGGCTTGGAACTCAGAGTTACGAGCCGCTTTAGTGGTTCCCAAAGCAGATTCACCCTCAACAATAAACAGCTCTGTTCTGGATACATCCTCTGAGCGGCAATCAGATAACTTGGCTGGAAGCGAGGAGCTCTCCAAGGCATTTTTTCTGCGCTGCAACTCTTTATGGGCGCGGGCAGAGATTCTGGTGCGTGATGCGTTGGCTACCTTTTCCAGAATTAGTAGACCATTTGCTTTATCGATGCGCTTAGTTGTTGTAAAGAACTTTTTCAATTCATCTGAGACAACTTGCTGCACTATGCGGGTAACCGCCGGGGTGCCTAACACCTCTTTGGTCTGACCTTCAAACTGTGGCTCTGACATGCGCACCGTGACGACAGCAGTTAAGCCTTCAACAATGTCATCCTTAATTACATCTTGCTCATTTTTCTTCAAAATACCTTTGGAACGTAGAAACTCGTTAAAGGTTTTGGTCAAAGCTTTTTCAAAACCTTGAACATGGGTTCCACCCTTTGGGGTAGCGATGATGTTTACAAAAGATCTGATGGTGGTTTCATACCCATTGCCCCATTTAACGGCGATATCGACATCCATATCCCGTTCCACTTCTTTAGGCTCCAGATGACCTTTCTCATCCAGAACTGGAACGGTTTCTTGATAGTGGCCCTTGCCGGTTAGGCGAATTACATCGCCAACTGCTTGATCAGGTTGAATAAAGTCGCAGTACTCCGAGATGCCACCTTTGTGGAAGAAGGTTTGCGAGCTCTTATCTTTAGTGCGATTGTCATTTACTACTAGAGTTAAACCAGGAACTAGATATGAAGTTTGTCGAGCGCGGGTATAAATCTCTTCTAAGTCATACTCTGCATCTTTTAGGAAGATCTGTTTATCTGACCACCATTTAACTCTGGTGCCGGTTACCTTTGAGGAAATCTTTCCAATAACCCGCAAACCTGATTGCGGTTCAAATGAGGCATTAGGTCCATCTCCATCAAATACACCCGCAACACCACGCTTGAATGACATCCAATAAATTTTGCCATCACGATCCACCTCAACATCAAGACGAGATGACAATGCGTTTACAACTGAGGCTCCAACACCATGTAGTCCACCAGTAGCTGCATAGGAACCGCCGCCAAACTTTCCACCTGCGTGGAGTTTTGTCATGACAACTTCAACACCGGTTAATCCAGTCTTTGGCTCCTTATCAACTGGAATACCACGACCATCATCATGGACCTCTACTGAGCCATCTTTTTCTAGATTAATCTCAATCTTCTTGCAATAGCCAGCCAGTGATTCATCTACCGCGTTATCGATAATTTCCCAAAGGCAATGCATCAAACCACGACCATCGGTTGAACCGATGTACATTCCGGGACGCTTGCGGACCGCATCTAACCCCTCAAGTACAGAGAGATCCTTTGCGGAGTAAGAGTTTTCTACGCTGCGATTATCTTTGTCAGCCACGATGCGCAAGGGTATCTATCACCCTCAATACGGAGCGGATTACGCGCCGAGGAGGCTGAGAATATGTCGATAATTTCACAGAATTAGGCGAGAAAAGTAAAAAAGTAAGGTTTTAACCTGCGGGGAATAAGTAAGAGGTGGTTTGATGTTCCACTGTAAGCATCTGTACGAGGAAAGAAAGGTAGGCTCCAAATGACCGAGAACGTAGTACTCGACTCCACGCCCCTTAACGCCCTTGATCGCTGTGACCGTTGTGGCGCGCAGGCTTATGTTCGTGCAGTAATGGCAAATGGATTTGAACTACTTTTCTGTGGTCATCACGCCAAGAAGTACCAAGAGGGTCTTGCAAATGCTGCTACCCGAATCGATGATGAAACCTCTCGCCTCAGCGAAGGATCAACGGCGCAATAACCTTTGAGACCACACTTGGTCTATTTGTTAATGCTTCCTCTCGATCTGCAACCCCACTCAATTTAACCAAGCTGTTTACCGCAAAATAACGAAGTGGCTCTGGCTCCCAATTACGAATCTTTCGATTCACAAAATGCAATTTAGTTAAATCATTTGTATTTCCAACAACAAGATTGCCCATAATCTTTGCTGCGAGATAACTCATGGTTACGCCATCACCAGCATAACCACCAAGCCGGCCAAAGCCAGTGCTTGCATCAAATTGAATGTAAGGCTCCCAATCACGGGTAATTGCTACCGCCCCGCCCCAGGCATGGGTAAATGAAACATTCTTCAACTGCGGAAACCATCTTTTCGCTAATTGACGAATGTTTTCATGTACCGAACTTGTGTACTCCTTACCTTCCCGTAATTGCGATTTAAAGGGGTATGTTGCACCTCTGCCGCCTATTGCTAATCGATTATCAGAGGTTCGTTGAGCGTAATTAATCAAATGTGAACCCTCTGCAAAGGTAAATCGCTCTTTAACGCCCACTTCATCCCAGAACCCTTGCGGCAAAGGCTCAGTAGCAACCATTTGAGAATAAAGGGGAATGAAGGCACGGCCCGCAGTTCCATAAACTTCAGTGGCCTGAATAATCACATTGGCTCTAACACTTTGGCTATTCACCAAAACTCCATTAGGAATCGGGGTTGCAAAAGAGTTTTCGAAGAGCTCTACACCTCTGAGCTTTAGATACTCATAAAGACCCTGTATCAACCCCATGGGATTGACAGTTGCGCACTCAGGATTGAACAACCCTCCGCGGGCATCGCTAACCCTAATTAACTTAGATAACTCCTCCGCACTTTTCCAAATATGAAACTCATCTGCAGAGTGCCGCAACCGTCTTTCTTGCGCTGCATTTCTGGCAAACATTAAGGTGCCAGATTTCGTGAAATGAGATTTTGACGCGAAGCGCTGGGAAAACTCACCAATCTCATTAATGGAGGAAATCAGAGCTGCAAAAAGTGCAGCGGTCCGTTCTAAACCGTAACGCTTGACTAATGTAGATCTAGAAACCGGATAGTCAGAAGAAGCCCAGCCGCCATTTCTGCCGCTGGCTCCAAATCCAAAAACATTAGCTTCAAATACCGCAATTTTTAAATTTGGATTTAGATTGATTAGATGAAATGCGGACCAAAGCCCAGAGAATCCTCCACCGATGATTGCAACATCGTAAAAATCCCTATGCGGTCCCGTAGATTCAAAACGCTCTGCGGTGTCTGCCCAGAGCGAGTTATTCGGCTTGGAATCCAGCTTCGCGGTGGGAACCATCGCACCATGGCTTGTCTTTAGAGTGGCCACAACGGCAAAGTGAGAAGTTCTCCTTGGTTTCAATGACATTGCCATCGGCATCAACGAAATCCGCAGTTCCAGTTACTCGAATTGATCCATTTGGCTTTACATAAATCTTTACTCGATCTGACATTGCCAACTCCTAATCTAGGTAATCGCGAAGTACTTGTGAACGTGATGGGTGACGAAGCTTTGACATCGTCTTTGATTCAATCTGACGGATACGCTCACGGGTTACTCCGTAAACCTTGCCGATCTCGTCAAGGGTCTTTGGCTGTCCATCGGTTAGACCAAAGCGCATCGCTACTACCCCAGCCTCGCGCTCTGACAAGGTATCTAGAACTGAATGGAGCTGTTCCTGTAGCAAGGTGAAGGAGACAGCATCAGCTGGAACGATTGCCTCTGAATCCTCAATCAAATCACCGAACTCTGAATCTCCCTCCTCACCAAGTGGGGTGTGAAGCGAGATTGGCTCACGGCCATACTTTTGAACTTCAACGACCTTTTCTGGGGTCATATCAAGTTCTTTTGCTAACTCTTCTGGGGTCGGTTCGCGACCTAAATCCTGCAACATCTGACGTTGTACACGTGCCAATTTGTTGATGACCTCAACCATGTGCACAGGAATACGGATGGTACGAGCCTGATCTGCCATCGCACGGGTAATAGCTTGGCGAATCCACCAGGTCGCATATGTAGAGAACTTGTAACCCTTTGTGTAATCAAACTTCTCTACCGCGCGGATTAGACCAAGGTTTCCTTCCTGGATTAGATCCAAGAACAACATACCGCGGCCGGTATAGCGCTTTGCTAGAGAAACAACCAAACGCAAGTTAGCCTCTAGTAGATGGTTCTTTGCACGTTTTCCATCTTCGGCAATCCACTCCAACTCTCGCTTTAAAGAGCGATCTAATTTCTCACCTGAGTTCAAGCGCTCTTCGGCAAACAATCCCGCTTCGATTCGCATTGCCAGCTCAACCTCAAGTTCTGCATTTAGAAGTGCAACGCGACCGATCTGCTTCAAGTAATCCTTAACCGGGTCAGCGGTTGCACCAGCGGTAAGAACTGTTTGCGGCGGCGCATCATCCTCTTCGGAATCCTTAAGGGTGAACTCGCCCTCTTCCTGCTTTGCCTCTTCATTTAAATTAACAACACGAACATCTGATTGTGGCTCCGTAGCTTCTTCCCCGGTATCAGCAACAAGTTTTTCTAGATCCTCTAATTCAACCTCTTCAAGTTCAACATCTTCGCCATCAATCTTCTCTACAAGTTTTTTGCCTGATGGTTTTGTTGTAGCGGATGTGGCTGGAGTTGTTGCAGATTGTGCTGTCTCGCCAGATGCAGCAGCCTTCATCGCCTCTAGCTCTGCTTTGGTTGGGAATCTACGTGGACCTTTTTTCTCAACTGGAGCCGCCGCTTTTGCTTCCTTTGCGGCCTTCATCGCCTCTAGCTCTGCCTTGGTTGGGAATCTACGTGGACCTTTTTTCTCAACAGTTTTCCCAACTGACGATGATTTCTTCACGGTTTTTTTGGCTGGTGCTGCTTTAGCAACTTTCTTAGGTGCGGATTTCTTCGCACTTGTTGCAACGCTCTTCTTCTTTGGAGCGTTTTTGGGCGCACGAGATACAGCCACGAAATAGTCCTTTGTTAATTTCTGACGAATTGTCAGAGCTACTTGCCAGCCATTTGGGGAGTTTGGCTATGGCTATATTATAAATTGTCCACAGGCTGAAATGCACATTTAGGGAGTTATTGACCGCTGGCGTGGGCCTGTTTTCCGGTTAGATGGGGGTTCTGGAACTTAACTTTTGGGTCTAAACGAGTTAGAGACGACCCGCCTCATGAACCCGGCGCAAAAACTCCCTCGTCTGGGGCAACTTTGGTTCCTCCAAGATTTGGCTAGGCCGGCCCCACTCCAGAATTCGGCCATTTTGAATATAACAAACCTCGTCAGCGACCTGTTTGGCAAACCCCATCTCATGGGTAGCCAAAACCATAGTCATGCCTTCATCTTTCAACTCTTTTACAGTGCTCAGGACCTCGTTTACCAAAACTGGATCAAGGGCACTGGTTACCTCATCCAAGAGAAGTAATCTGGGATGTCTTGCTAAAGATCTAATGATCGCAACCCGCTGTTGTTGTCCCCCGCTTAATCGGTCGGGATACTGATTGGCTTTCTCTTGCAGCCCAAAACGTCGCAGCAACTCATGAGCCTCAGTGATTGCCTGCTCCTTGCTTACACCTTGCACTCTGGTGGGAGCCAAAATTATGTTTTCCAAAACCGTCATGTGAGGAAAGAGGTTAAAAGATTGAAAAACCATTCCCAGCTTTTTACGTACCTCATCGGGATTGGCATCTGCAGCTGAAATATCAACACCATCCAGCAAAATCTGGCCATCATCAATCTGCTCGAGAAGATTTATGCAACGCAGCAG
>JACCDT010555793.1_pt1 | contig 18134 bp, 26 predicted proteins | sample 7446291 | NCBI WGS metagenome assembly JACCDT01 (sample SAMN15323446, study PRJNA562643) | freshwater metagenome | isolation source: river surface water | place: USA:Blue River Watershed | collected 2017-08-17 | reverse complement strand
GGGCCTTCGGCGCCGCGGCGGGCGCCGGCGGCGTCGGGATCTTGCACTGCCCCGTCACGGGGTCGCAGTCGGGCTCTCCGGCGGGCCCCCACCCGGGGGCGGCGGCGTGGGGCTCTCCGGCGGAGGCACAGGAGACGCAGACGGCGGCTCCGCAGATGACGGACAGGACGACGGCGAGGGCTGCGACGTAGCCGATGACGGAGCGGAGCATGGAACCTCCTTGGGCATCGAGCCTGGGGCGGGAACGCCCATCAGCCACTCGATCCAGGTCGTTGACGACAGGCCCTCGATGCGCCGGCCGGGCGGCCAGCAGATCGACGAGTACGGGACGACGTAGTTCGTCCCGTGGGCCACCCAGGTGACGAGCCACCCCTCGCACGAGGGGTCGACGTAGGGCGGGACGCCCTCGACCTTCGTCGTGACGATCACCTCTTCGCGGCCCAGGGACATCTGGCGCAGACGCCACTGCCCCTTCTCGTCCCTGGCCCAGATGGGGGTGCCGGGCTTCAGCAGCATCGGGGCCCGGTACACGGCGGAGACGATGTCGATGGCGCGCGCGTCGAGCGTCTGCCGGATCCAGTCGGCGCGCTTCAGGCCGCAGAGCGACGCGGCCCGAGCCCAGAGGTCGTTGCGCACCTTCCATGACGGCGGGATGGGGTTCTTCGCGCGCCCCATCAGCCGCGGGCCTCACTGATCTTGGCGTTGTAGGCGGCCTCGCGCTCGTCCCACGAGAGGGCGTCGATGGCGTTGAAGACCTCGTCGTCCGGGAGGTCGCGGATCGTCCCGGACATCAGCCGCTGCGCGCGGCCCTGGCTGACGGCCTCGTAGACGTTGCGCTCCGTGATGGACCCGTCCAGGACGGTCCACCGGACCCCAGCGCGGTACTCGGCGCGGATGCGGCGCGCCGTCAGCAGCCGCAGCGCGCGGCGGCCCCACACCAGGCTGCGGCGCTCAGCGGTGGTCACGGCGGCTCTCCTTGTGCTCGGTCAGCAGCAGCCCGATGGCCGCGGCGCACACGAAGAACAGCACCGCGGCGGCGCCAGCGGCCGCGCGCGAGCACCACTCGAGGGCCTCGTTCACGGCTTCCTCGTCTTCGGCGTGATCAGCCCGAGCCGGTTCGCCGCCGTCCACATGGCGGCGTTGGCGGCCTCGGGGTGGAGGGCGACGTGCTTTGCCTCGGGCACGGCCTCGTGGTACTTGAACTCGCGCCAGTCACCGCAGCGACGGTTGTCGCGCTGCTCCCAGGCGAGCGCGATCTTGTCGGCCACGACGACCTCGGGGTCCGAGAAGGCCTCGAAGGGGACGTTGAAACGCTCGGCGATCACGCCGAGCAGCCGCTCCTCGATCTCCCGGAGCACGGAGACCTCGCGCTTCAGCGGCGACGGCACGTCCGGGAGGTAGGCCTCCGCGGCGTCGTGCAGCAGCGCCGCGCGCAGTTGCGGCAGCGTGGCGAAGATGCCGGCCCGGGCGTGGTACAGGTCACGCACGTCCACGGAGTGCTGGGCCACCGTCAACCACGACCCGTCGAAGTGGCCGCTCCAGCGGTTCTTCCTCGACAGGCCATAGATGATGTCGGCCAGGAAGATGTCGTCGACCTTGGGGGCCAGGAGGTCGATGCGCACGCCGTGGTGTGTGACGATGGTCGCGCTCACGTCGCCGCGGGCTCCGTGCTTGCGGTGGACTCGCCGCCGATGGGCGAGCGGGGCACCTCGACGCCGGCCATCAGGGGCGCCGGCGTGAGGCTCGGGAGGTCCTCGAGGATGCCGCCGGCGTTGCAGCGCACGGCGCGCTCGAGGAACGCGCAGGACGCGTCGTGCGCGGCGGAGCGCGTGGAGTGCGACACGGCGATGCCGCGCAGGACCAGCAGGATCACGTCGCGCGCGCGGATCGGCCGGCCCGACGCCGCGATGGAGGCGATGCTGCTCGAAACGTCGAAGAGCACGCGGGAGCCGTTGGTCTTCAGCGTCGACGTCAGGCCGATGGCGTAGAAGGCCGCCGCCGCCGGCGTCAGCGGGTCGCGGTAGACGCCCTCCGCGTCGGCGTCGACCAGCCACGACCACTGCGCCCCGAGGCGCTTGAAGGTGGCGGCGTCGGCCTGGAGCAGCGCGAGGCGGCGGGAGAAGTTGGAGCCGAAACGCCAGCGGATCAGCGCCTCGGGGTGCCACATCACGACGTCGTGGCCGCGGACCCGTCGACCGATCCGGACCACGAGGGGCGAGCGGCCGGTCCACGACAGCGTAACGCTGATGAACAGCCACGGCTCGCCGGAGCCGCTTACACGCCAGGACGACACCGACGTCACCCGGTCCGCGGGCTTCCCGTCGGCGCGGGAGGCGAAGGCGTACGCGTTCGCCGGCTGGTACTCCTCGAAGGCGGAGACCACAAAGCCCTCGACGGCGCTGACCACCGACGACGGCGTCGGCATGACGCTGCCGCCGCGGTCTTCGGGGAACCAGTCGGCGGGCATGAGGTGGACGCCGGAGAACTCGACGCGACGGGAACCGCGGGGCATGGGCTACTCCTTCAGGTTGGCGGATTCTACTACGCCGGGGTCGACGGAGTCAAGGTCGCGTAGTGGGTCGGGACGGCCGCGGGTCCGCTCGCGGCGCCGCCGTCGCGCACGAACTTGATGAGCCCGCCGCCCGTCACCATCGGGCGATCCTCGCCGCCTCCCTTCGCGGCGTGTTCGGCGGCGAGGAGGGCGGCGTACGCGCGGTTCCATTCGTGCCACCGCTCGACGCGCTGGAACACGAGCGCGTCGTCGTTCACGGCCTCGCAGTATCGACGCCCCGCCTCGGTGAACGCCTCCCTAGCCCGGGCCACCGCGTCGTCGGCGGGGCGCTTCGCGGTGGCGAGAACGCGGTCGCACCGGGCCAGCCACACGTCGTAGTAGCCGTTCACGTTGACAAGGGCCACGCACTTCCTCGCGTCGGCCAGCAGCGAGAGGGCCGTGCGCTCACCGTCGTCGGCGGGGCGCGAGGGGGCGGGGGTGGGATGCTCGGGATGGTGAATCGCGCACCGCCACGTTCGCGCCTTCGTCAGCCCCAACGACGCGCACCCCGGCTCGGCGCACGTCTTGACGGACGCCTCGCGGTGGTAGTCGTCTGCGCACGGGTGCGCGCACCCGCCCGCATCGCACGGGTGCAGCGCGGGGTCGTCAAGGTCGCACGTCGGGCACCGCTTCACCATCTCTCCGTGTGCGGCGTCGTCGCCCGTGGCGCACGCGGGGAGGGGGAGGGCGTAGAGGGCCAGCAGCCGCCGAGCGATGGCGCGGTCGGCGTCCTTGCTCTGCGCGTCCAACTCGGCCCACGGGACGAGCCACGACGGCTTCGGGTTCGGCTGCGTGCGGGCCCAATCGACCCACGCAACGCGAATCTGCTCGGCCCACAACTCGACGCGCCACGCGGGCGCAATCTCGCACGCCTCTCGCATCGCCTCGGCCCTGTCGTCGCGGGCGCTCACCGCGCACCTCGCTGCGCGTCGTCGATGAACCGAAGCAGCGCGTCGTAGGACTTCACCTTCTCTCCCCACGCGAAGTGCTGCTCGCGGAGCATGGGCAGGATCGCGTGGTTCTCGGCCCGCTTGCCCATGTCGGACAGCCGCGCCTCTTCGGCCTCGCGGCACGTTGCGATGGCGGCCACGACGTAATCGCGGATCTTCGCCACCACCGCCTCGTCTCGCGGCCCCGTCGCGGCACCGCTGCCAGTGGCGGCAGAGGGCGCGGCGAGAGCGGACGCGATGGCCTTCGCCACGCGCTGCCGATCCTCCGGCGGCGGCGTGTTGGGCAGCCACGAAAACACCTCGTACAGCGCATCGGAAAGGCCGCTCACTTGCCACCTCCACAAACGAAGACGCCCCGCAGCATAGACGCTGCGGGGCGTTGGGTCAAGAGACTTCCGCGTCGACTACTTGCCGCAGTACGCGGGGGGCTGCGTGAGCCCGGCGTCGGCGTAGTAGCCCCTCATGTTCAGCGCGCCAGCCACGGCGCCGGCCGCCTGGTCGGCGGTGTACTCGCCGTCGCCCCAGACGCCGCGGCGCTCGTTCTTGAGCACGGGGATCGCCAGGTCCCTGACCTTGATGATCGCCTCGAGCACCAAGCCGGCGTCGGAGAGCGCGTACTCGATGTCGTCCTTCTTCGTCGACCGGCGGTCGTTGTACGTCGGGATGTCGGGGCAGAAGAGGGCGCGGTGCGCGCGGATCCGCGGGTGCGTCAGGCCGATGGCGGCCTGGATGAGCGCGCGCGCCAGCGCGCCGGCGACGAGGTCGCCGTCGGGCAGCCGGCTCCAGAAGTGCTCCTTCCAGCCCTTGGGGACGCGGGCGTCCTTCTTCACGCGGGGCGCGCGGAGCCCGAGGCACACGCGGGCCGACGCCTCGTGCAGGGCGCCGAGGGCGCACACGGCGCCCGTGCCGTGATCGACGAAGACGCGCTTCTCGAGCCCGCTGCGGCTGACGCGCTCGATGGCGAGGCGGAGGATGCGGCGGATCTTGACCGCGTTGTCGCGGAACAGCCCGATGGCCTCCTCGGAGAGCATGTGGGTGGGCTTGCGGGACGACTTCATGGAACTCCTCGTGTAAACGGTGTGGTTGGTGGACTAGGGAAACTTGGTGACGCAGCAGTACCAGTGGTCGCTGGACCACTCGGAGCCCGCGGGGCGGGCGTAGCGGACAAGGCCGGCGCGCACGAGGGCGTCGAGGTGGGCCTTGGCCTCTTCGGTCCCGATGAGCGGGCCGAACGCCATGGCGCTGATGTTGGCGGCGGCGCTCGACGTGCTCAGGTTCCGCAGCCGGCGCAGGATGTCGCTGACTCGCATCGGCTCGACGCGGCGCGGGGTGCAGCGGAGCGAGAGTGCGAAGAGGATGCGCTCGCGGTCGGTGAGGACCTTGGAGTCGCTGGGCTTCGCCGGCTCGACGGGGATGCCGGCCTTGACGCGCTCGGCGTCGGTCGAGGGGCGGACGTCGCGCTCGAGGTCGAGGAGGGCGCAGAGGCGGTGCGGGCTCGCATGGCACGGGTTGAAGGACGGGTGCCGCGGCGCGTACCGGACCTCGAGCGAGCGGCCCCCGATGGACGACCCCTTCACGACGACGCCGACGGCGCCGAACCAGCGGTAGTGGAAGCCGGAGCAGCCGGTGACCGTCAGCACCTCGCCGATCTTGGGCGCGTGGGGCCCGGTGGGGGCGCGGCGCTCGGCCTCGGTGGCGAGGCGCAGTTCCCTGGGGCGGCAGACGCCCTCGGCCCCGTTGTCGAGACGCACCATCGTGACCGACCACTTGCTGGGGCCATCCGTCCTGGTGACGCGCCAGAGCACGCCGTCGCACGACGAGTCCCCGGTGTAAACGACGATGTCGTCCACCTTGGGGACGTAGGCGAGCGGGGGCGCGGCCACGACGGCGGGGTTGGCCGGCGACGGGGCGACGGGGCGCTTCGGTGCGCGGGGCGACTCGAGCGACGCCGCCACGATGGAGTCGGTGACGCGCGCGAGCGCGGGGGCCGCCGGGACCTTCGGCGACACCAGCGCGATGAGGTCGTTTACACGCTTGAGAAGGGCCGCGTCGCGCGCGGCGGAGTCAGCGAGCGCGACGCCCAGGGCGAGCACCCTGGCGTCGAGGGCGTCGAGGCGCTTCAGGAGAGAGCGGGGAGTGGGGGACTTGGCAGTCACTGGGACCTCCGATGGGGTAGGGGTTCAGACACGGACATGATGCGGTACGACGAGTACCACGTCAAGAAGAAGATGGGGCGCCGCGGAATGACAGGTTGCCGAGGGAGTGACGTGTCACTGTCGGAGAACCTGTCACCGCGTAAGTCGTTGGAGGGGCTGGGGTTATGGAAGAAAGTGACACGATGACACGTTGAGCGCCCACATCGAGGGGTTGTGCGCGCGCGTGCGCGCGTGCGCGCGCGCGTGCGCGTGCGCGCGCGTGATGAGGGGTTCAATAATAGAGTACAACCTGTCATTTTAGAAGATGGTGAGTGTAAGTAGAGGAAGGACAAGGGGTTACGAGTGACAGGTTAGCGAAAAACAACCTGTCACAACCTGTCACACCTGTCATCGGCAGAGGTAAGTGCTTATGGGAGCACGACTTACGCGATGACAGGTTTGAAATCAAGGTCCCTCTGCCCCGGACTGGGGCAGAGGGAGGGGGGTCAGTAGTCGAAGACGCCGTCCCCGAGGGGGTGCGCCGTCTCGTAGGCCTCGGTGTAGGCCTCGACCGCAGAGTCGAGGACGGGGATCGGCCACGCGAGGTTCTTGAGGGAGTCGCAGCAGCCGCGGAGGATCCGGTTCGTCACGGCGGTGCCGGACAGAAGGCGCCCGCCGGCCATGCCATCCTCGTGGCCGGCGCGGCGGGCGACCTCCAGCAGACCGGCCACCGCGGTGCCGGTGACGTGGCGCCTCATCGGGCGCGCGCCGGGATGACCCCGCTCTTGGCCTCGACGGACCAGGCGGGCGCGGCGAGCGTGTCGGCCGCCGCGGCCTGGGCCCGGAAGACCTCGATGTCCACCCCGAAGGCCTGGCCGACGTGGGCGTCGACGAGGTCCTTCGTGGACGTCGCGACCCAGGCGCAGAGGGGCTGACGGGCGGGCCCGACCGCCTTGAGGATGCGCCGCGCCCGGGCAACGACGGACCGCGCCGACCTCGACGTGTAAACGATCGAGGCGCGGTTCAGGTCGATCATCTTGGGCGAGGTGAACGCCGGGCCGGGGCCCGCGCAGGACATCCCGACGATCAGGTGGTGAATCGGTCGCGACATGGTGTAAACGCTCCGATCGGCTCTCAGCCCGGCGCGCGACGAGCGCGTCGGTGGATGTCCCCCGCCACGAAGAGGCGGCCGAAGAAGGGGGACGGGCCCCGAGGGCGGGCCGTGGGTCAGTCGCCGTCGCCGCCGTCGCCCCCATCGGGCGGGTCGTCGGGGGTCGGGCACTGCATGGTGGTCTCGTGGACCGGGCACTTCGGGAGCGCCACGTCCAGCCACTTCCGGGTGGTGCGGACCGTGTAGCCGCACCCCTCGGAGACGCAGAAGCACTTCAGCATGCGAGTGCCCTGCTTCGGAGCGATGTCCCCGCCCTTCGGCGTCTTGCCGTCGGGCCCCTTGGGAACCTCGCCGCCGCGGTGCGTCGGGGGCACCATGGCCGCGTGGGGGTAGGGCCCGAGGTCGGCGATGACCGCCTCGGCCCAGGCCTTCCCCTCGTCGGTCCACCAGCCCCCGGCCGCCTTGCCGTCGAGCCCGAGCAGCCGGGCGATGGCCTTCCACTCCTTCCCGTGCCCGTTGGCGCACGAGTCGGCGACGTGGGCGACCTCGTGGGCACACGTCTTCGCCGCCGCGAGGGCGTCGCCGAGCGTGGGGCTCACGAAGCACTCGTAGTGCTGGTCGGCCGAGTAGGCCGAGGGCCAGCACTGCCCGATGGCCTTCTTCGACGTCGGGAAGCCGCACGAGACCCGAAAGAGGGGCACCTTGTGGCCCCTCGACTCGAGCCGCGCGCGGCACGCCTCCGCGAAGCCGGCCAGCCAGGACTCCCGATGGGCCGCCATCGCGGCGGCCCCCGGGGGCGTCTTGGTGAGGGTCACCGCGAGGCCCTCGCGGTGTCGGTGGCCTTGAGGACCGCCTCGACGATGTCGCGGCGGTCCCCGTCGGGCAGGAAGATGTTGTGACGCGCCAGGGCGACGTCGAGTTCTCGGGCCCCCTGGCGGACGACCTCGTAGTACTTCTGCTCCGCGGCTTCCTGCTGCTGGCGAGTCGTGCTCATCGTGTAAACGCTCCGATTCGGCTCTCAGCCCGGGCCGCGACGAGCGGTCCGGTGGATGTCCCCCGCCACGAAGAGGCGGCCGAAGAAGGGGGACGGGCCCCGAGGGCGGGCCGTTGGGTCAGGTGGTGATGGGCGCGTCCGGCGACTGGTTGCGCAGTTCGCGGACCACGCGCTCGACGTCGTCCGCCGAGCAGCCGAGCCCAGCCATCCGGGCCCGGATCAGCGGCTCCGCGGCGACGCACCCGAGGGTGTGGAGCGACCGGAGTCTCGGCACCCGGAGAGGCGGCTTCACGTTGTCGATCCGCGCGATGGCGTAGAACGACCCGACGCGGCAGCCGTCCGACTCCTGGGGGAAGTGGAGGAACTCGAGCCCGAGACCGGACCCGGCGCGCTCGAAGGCCAGTTTCTCCTGGATGAAGGAGCGCACCTGGGGCGCCCCGGCGAAGACGAAGTACTTCGTCGTCACGCGGTAAGCCGCCCCGAGAATCTTCTCGGAGCGGTAGGTCGTGTCGCGCTGCGCGAGGCCCAGCAAGGCTTCGTTGGTGAACGCGGCGACCTTCGCCTGGGTCGAAAGGAACTTGGGGCGCATAGAGTGCTCCGATCGGCTCTCAGCCCGGGCCGCGACGAGCGGTCCGGTGGATGTCCCCCACCACGAAGAGGTGGCCGATACGGGGGACGGGGCCCGAGGGCGGCCCTAGAGGAAGATGGCGAGCAGGATGACGACGAGGATGAACGCGAGGGCCGGCCAGCCGACCCCCTCGCCGTCCTCGTAGGACGGGCCCGGGTTCATTAGTAGAGAGCCGCCCGGACCGGCTCGATGGTCACGAGGTAGGCGTCCTGGGGCCACTCGACCCGGAGCAGGTTCAGGAACCGCCCGACCCACGTCGGCGCGGCGCCCTTCTCCGCGTCCCGCGCCCCGTCCGGGTCCGCGAGGCTGACCACCTCCACGACCCGGCACGGCTCGATCTGGCCACGCCAGACGCCGCACGCGAGGTACGTCGTGGCGCCGTCGACGCCGACGAGGCTCAACGCGTTCGCGACAAAGTCGGCGCTCGGGCGCTCGATGTTGCCGTTGACGTTGCGCGCGCCGATATAGACGCGGGTCCTGACGGAAGGTGCGAGCATGGGAAACCTCACTGGGATCGGCCCTCGGCCCCGGGCGCTACACGCGCCCTGGTGGATGCTCCCCGCCGCGTAGAGGCGGCCGATCATGGGGGAGCGCCCGCCGCGTGCGCGACCCCTCAGCACCAGCACGCGCCCGACGCGTCACCGTCGGTTGTCCCTGGCCTGGGGGCCGCGTCAGTCTCGCGGCGGGGGACGGGGGGCCGCTCCCGTCGTATGGGGGGAGAGGCCTCGCGTCCCGGATACCCCTTCGCGTCGATGCGCGTTCGGCCGTTCGCTTGCGCGTCAGGCCTCGGGGCGGCGGATGGTGAGAAAGGGCGGCGAACCCGGCGGGCGGCCTCGGCGGCCCACTCGCGGCGACCTCGCGGCCGCGGCGACAGGGCGAACGATAGCCGAGGCGCGCCGCGTTGCAACGTTTCAACGGGGCGATTCTGGCGCCTCCCGCCACGTCCGCCAGGCGAACGCCACGCGCCCCGCGCGCCGGGAGGACGCGGCGCCGGAGGGGGCCTCGCGCGCGAGCGCGCGGAGAACAAGGTGTGGCGCGACCGTTCGGTCGCGCCGTCGTAACCCCATGCGGCACAAGGGGTTACGACGACACCGGGGGGCTTGGCGCACCCCCCGGTCCGGGGGGCCTCACCCCTCCCCCATCCCACCGCGCGGGGGGCCCCAGGAGTCCCGAGAGAATCGCGATACCTAGCCGCGCATAGTATTATTTTCAAAAAAATACTGTGCGCCACTAGGTATCCCATGCCTCCAGCACCCCTCCCCAGTTCTCCCTTGCATACAAATCCCCTCATGGTTCAATGCTCCCCGTTCGAGACCACCACAAGGAGTTCGTCTTGCGCAAGTCCACCATCTGGGCGGGGATCTTCCTGGTCGCCGCCGTCCTCTTCGCCATCTTCGCGCCGACGGATCCGCCGATCGCGCGGACCATCGCCGTCAACGGGAGCCTCGTCGGCTCCGCGCTCTTCCTTGGCTACGCTATCCACGCCGTCTTCGTCGCCGGCCCCGAGATCAACGGCCTCGAGAACGAAGTCGTCGCCGTGTCGAGGCAGCGCAACGACTACCAACTCTCCGTCGCCAAGTCGGAGAAGCGCGCCCAAGTGGCTGAGGACGAACTCAACCACTACAAGCCCTGGTTCGCCTCCGCGTGCGATGGGATCCGCCGCGCCAACAACATCATCGCCATGCTGCGGAAGCAGCGCGCCGAGTTCGGCGGCGCCCTGGCGGCGCTGCGTCGCGTGCTCGCCCCGGGCTACATCGTGGGCCAGGACGAGAAGGTGATCCGGGACCTCGAGCGCGTCTCGGCCGACGCCTACCGCGAGTTCCGCTCGCCGACGACGACCGACGGCGAGAAGCGCGAACTACTGAGCCTTGCGCTCCCCATGGGCGACGAGTACATCGCGGTGTCGCACCCGACCGACTACTTTCCCCCGCTCGTCTCGCTGATGTCGGGCTCGCGCCTCTTCGGCTCCCGCTTCTCCCTCGGCCTCTGCCTCCCCACCGTCGAGACGAAGGAGAAGGGCACGACGGGCAAGCGGTTCGATGAGGTCGTCCGCGACGCCGCGGAGGCCGTCGCGACGGCGGTGCCAGGCGTCATCGTCGACACGCCGGCGCCGAACTTCGTCGAGCGCCGCGTGGTCGACTGGTCCGCCGAGGCCCCGCCCTCCACCGCCGACCTCCCCGTCAACGACCGCTACGGGGCCCAGATCCGCATCAACGACCAGGTGTGTTTCATCCGAGACGACCTCGACGACACCTCCGTGCCGTCGGGCCCGTTCAAGGTCGTCGGCCTCCACGCGAGCGTGCTGCCGTACCAGGGGACCGTCGACCTCCTGGCCGAGTCGTTCCCCGAGTGCCGATGGTCCAAGGTCTCCGCCGAGCGGCTCCGCCGGCTCGGCTAGTCAGTAACCCCAACGCGTAGGGGGCGGCCCTCGCGCCCCCAGTTTCCCTTGACCACCGCGCTCCACTGGGCTACGATCCGCGCCATGAACAACCGAGCCGTCCTCTACTGCCGTGTCTCCACTGACGACCAGGCGGAGAACGGCGTCTCCCTCGCTGACCAGGAGACCAGGCTGCGCGCGTACTGCACGGCGATGGGCTACCAGGTGTTCGCCGTGTGCTCGGACGCCGGCGTCTCCGGCTCCACGCCGCCGCTCGAGCGCAACGGCCTCAAGTACCTCGACACCTTCATCGAGACCGACGGCGCGACGCACCTGATCGCCGTCGACCTCTCGCGGTTCTCGCGTGACACGAAGCACACGCTGGACCTCGTCTCATTCTGCGAGACGCGCGGCATCGCCCTCGTCTCGCTCGCCGAGTCCCTCGACACGAAGACTCCCGCGGGCCGGCTGGTCGTCACAGTCCTCGCGGCGATGAACCAGTTTCAGCGTGAAAACATCGCGGCAAAGACGAAGTCGGCCCTCGAGCACCTGAAGTCGAAGGGCCGTCGGTACGGCGGGGTGCCGTACGGCATGCGCGTCACCGACGCCGGCAACCTCGTCGTCGACGATGGCGAGCAGAAGGTGTTGCGGTTCGCGCGCCAGATGTTCGCGAGCCGGGACGACGGGCAGCCGCGCAACACGTCGGGCGAGGCGCTCACCGCCGCGCGCGACCTCCGCATCATCAACCCCCGCACCGGGCTCATCGTGAACTTCGACTGTCTGCGTCGTCTTCGTGAACGCGTCATCGCCGAGGAGGCTGGCCTGTGAAGAACCGTATCCGCTCCCGCTGCTTCTCTCGCGGCTTCATCGCCGGCTTCGGTCCGGCCGACCGCAAGGCCGAGTCGGCCCGCGCGCGCGGCGTCTTCGGCTGGATCGCCGACGCGCTGCGGCGGCTGTCGGGGAAGGGCCGCCAGGCCGCGGCCGAGGCGGCCGACGAGACGGCGACCGACCGTCCCCGCTACCGCAAGATCGCCTACGACGAGGCGTCTCGCGAGGGCTTCGTCGCCGGCGCGCGCGAAGCCGTCAGCCGAGTCGGCACCGCCATGGCCCGCTCGGGGGGCCAGCGGTGACCGCCGCCGCGCGTCCCGGAGTCCGGCTGCTAGACATCAAGGATCGCATCCGCGTAAACGACCCGGAGTTCCTGATCTCCGGGCTTCGCCCGAAGACGCACACGCCTGGGCTGACCCGGATGTTCGGCGGGAGGCTCGTCTACTACGGGTACACGCAAATCTTCCGGTACGCCGCCCCGACGCTGGCCGAGGCCACTCTCCGCGTCTGCCGCGACGTCAACTGGGCGCTGACGCACGGCGTGCGGATGATGATCGAGGGGCTCGCGGTCCACCGCACCATGGGCGGCCGAGACTTCTGGGAGAAGGTGTCCGGCGAGACCATCGAGGATCGCCGGCTCAGGCTCGTCGTGCTCCGCGAGTTCGAGGCGCGGTACAAGCAGGACGTCGCGCCGACGAGCGAGCAGATCGACGCCGCCCGAGAACTGGGGCTTCCGGTCGACCACTTCCTGCGGCTCGACCGAGGCCACTTCGAGGTGTCCTGCGAGGTCGGCCTCGACATCACCCCCGGGTAGAATGTGGGGGCCCCCGGGGCGTAGCGCCGTCGGGAAGTCCGCGGTCGGGCCCGCTCCAGCCCGGTTCATCACCCGGGGGCACTATGCACGTCGACGTCTACTTCGAGAAGGACGCGTGCGTCCTTCGGCGCATCGCGCAGCGGGATCCAGCGGACGCGGCCGACCGGGCTGCGGGCGCTGCGCGGGCGTTTTCCTCTAATGTGATCGTGACGCCGAGGGGTGTGATGCTGCGGCCGTTCCACGCCTGGAGCGACGCCCGAGCCGCCCTCGAGGCCGCCGGGCTGACGATCCACTCCGTCGGCCTCGTCGAGGACCCGCGCAACGCGCCGCGGATCGACGACACGCCGTTCTGATACGATCGGGCGACCGTGCCGTCCTTCGTCTCCCAGGACTCCGTGGCCGCCGCCGCCTCGAGCATCGAGGCCGCCGCTGCGTCCCGCGGGCTCCCGCTGGACATCGAGACCGTCCAGGCGCTGCGGGCCCTCCAGGCCCACGCCGGCCCGCTGTCCGAGGTGCGCCGGCTGCTCGGCCGCGGGGTGATGAAGCGGGCCGACGTCGAGGTGCTGTTCGCCCAGGCCCGGCTGGTCGGCCGCGCCGCGGCGCCCGTCATCCTCGACATGCTGTTCGAGAAGGCCACGCACGGCGACGACTGCCCGTACTCCCTCGAGGCCCTCACCTTCCTCGCCAAGGGCTTCGGCGTCGTCTCCCCCAACAAGCCGGTGGACGACCTCGAGCGCGCCCAGGCGGCGACCACGGCCGGCAAGGTTACGCAAATGTCGGACCGCGACCTCATCGCCGACATCGTCTCCAGGGTGCGCGCCACGCACGACGCCGCGAGGGCGGCGAAGGACGAGGAGAAGAGCCATGCCTAAGCGCGGGAAGATGCAGTTGCGCGGCCGCATGTACGTCCTGTGCCCGGCGCCGATCGAGAAGTGCAGCACCGTCAACAGGACATGCGTCCTGTGCCGCGGCTCGCACGCGCTGGTGATGCAGAAGGACGCCCGTGGCCGCATCGTCTTCGGCCCGGCGGCCACGGACCCGCTGAAGTTCCCCCAGGTGCAGACGGCTGTCCGGATCCAGGACGCCTTCTCCGAGCGGACCGAGTGGGGCCAGCGGCACGTCGACGGGAAGGTCTACCGCAAGCCGCGATGGAGGAAGTGATGAGGCTCTTCGACTGGCTGAAGGACCCCGCCCAGGGGTTCCACTGCGACGTCCGGTACGCCAAGACCAACGCGTTCCGCGAGCCGGCCCGCGCGTCCGGGCTGCTTCGGCCGCGGCTCACGCTGGCGCTCGACCTCGCGACCTTCCCCGAGTACGTCCAGTGCTTCGTCATCGCCCACGAACTGGCGCACCTACGCGAGCGGCACGCGTGGTGGAGCGTCGCGACGGCGGTGCTCTGCTTCCCGCTGCTGCTGGTCGTCCGGCCGTACCTCGAGTCCCGGGCGGACCGCGCCGCGGCCCGATGGCTGACGGCCGCCCAGTTCATCGCGTCCGCCAGCGTCTTCCGGAAGCCCGGCCTGGCGCACCGCTGGCTGTACTGCAAGACCCCCATCGAGAGGGCGCGGCGTGCCGGTTACCTCGTTTGACCCCGACGCGATCCCGACGACGCCGGAGGACCGCATCCTCCGCATCCCGCTGCCGAAGCGGGTCGACGGGTCGCTCGTCTACGACCGGGCGATGCTCGCCGCGGCCGAGCGCCAGATCGTCAGCAAGGCCCACGAAGCCAAGGTCCACGAGACCCTGAAGATGCGCGCCGTGCTCCTGCGGGAGTGCGAGCGCGACTACGACCTCCGGTTGAAGGTGCAGGAGCAGTGCCGGCGCTCGCCGGCCTTCTTCATCAACCACTTCGGGTTCTCCTACGACGACCGTGAGGAGGACCCCGTCACGCCGCTGATCCTGTTCGACAAGCAGGAGCAGGGCGTCACCGAGTGGTACGAGAACTACGTCAAGGAGCACACGAAGCGCGTCACCTGGATCGACGAGAAGTCGCGCGCGTGGGGCTGGACGTGGGTCGCCGCGGTCATGTCGCGGCTCTGGGCCTTCCTCTACATCAACGGCTGGACCGTCCTCTACGGCAACGACAAACTGGAGAAGTTGGACGACGGCGGCCTGAAGGCCACGCATCAGACGACGTTCGGCAAGATCCGCTTCGCCATGCGCAGCCTCCCGTCGTGGATGCTGCCGCCCGGGCTCATCGACGACGAGCGCCTCAACAAGATCGGGTTGATCAAGCACCCGCTCAACAACAACATGTTGAAGGCGGACTTCTACTCCACGAACTTCGGCCGCGGCGACCGCTACTCCGACGTGGTGTGCGACGAGGCCGCCTCGAGCCAGAACTTCGGCGCGGCGGAGACGTCGTTCAAGCAGACGACGCGGCGCGTCCACATCGGCACCACGCCCCGTGGCCGCGACAACGACTTCGGCCGGCTGCGGTGGGGCGCGCAGAAGAAGTACGTTCGTACCCTGCACTGGCTGGACAACCCGAAACTGGGACCAGACTGGTACTGGGAGCAGCGCGAGCACTACACCCGCGCCCAGGCGGCGCAGGAGTTGGACATCGACTACGACCAGTCGGTGTCGCTGCGGGTCTTCCCGAACTTCGACAGGTCGAAGGCCGTGCGCCAGTGGGTCGAGGTTGACGGGGTGCGATCGCGCTTCGACTACGACCCGCGGCTCCCGCTCTACCTCGCCGTCGACCCGGGCTTCGACGACCCATTCGCGTTCGTCTGGATCCAGGAGAACCGGCTCGAGCGCGGCTGGCGCATCGTCGACCACCTCCAGCGCAGCGGCCGGCCCGGCCTCTTCTACGTCCCCTTCATCACCGGCGAGATCCCGGACGTCACGAACGACGGCGACCAGTGGCCCTACGAGTACAGCGTCGACGAGAAGGAAATGATCGCGCGGCACAAGGAGTGGGACCTCCCGCGCGAGATCGTCGGCGGCTCCGACGGCGGCGCCGTGACGGTCCACGCCGAGAAGCCGATGTACGAGCAGTGGACCGAGTACGGCATCCGGGCCGTCGACTGCGTCTCGTTCGCTGGCCGCGGCGGCGACAAGGACGACGCCATCCGCATGGTCGAGTTGGCGGTCCCGCGCATCACCATCGCCGGCCGGCTGGAGACCCAGCGCGTTGGCGGACCGTCGGTGCCGACGATCGTCGAGTGCTTCGAGCAGTACTCCTGGGTCGACCGCTCGAACAACCCGTCGGGCCGCAAGACGAAGCGGGAGCCGAAGCACGACGTCTACTGCCACGCCATGGACGCGGTGCAGATGTTCTTCTCCGACAAAGACCTCGAGCCGATCGTCCAGACCGTCAGGAAGCCGCGACCGCCCCGTGCTAACATGGACCCCGACTCGATGCTCCCGAAAATCGAGAAGCCCCTTCTCCTGCACGGGCAGGACATCGACCCAATCGCCCAGGAGTGACGGATGCCCCCTCGTCTGAGCATGCTCGCCGAGGAGGACCAGCCGAAGGAGTTCGGCCCCGACGGCGGGCAGATGGTCGACGTCCCCACGATGGACCTCGGCCAGCCTGGCGGCGGGTTCGAGGGGGAGGCTCCGGCCGGCGGGCCCGCGCAGCAGATGGGGCCGGACGACATCGAACTCGACGACGAGTTGCTGATGGACGACCCGCTGACGGAGTCGGAGAAGATGGGCCTCCCGGAGGAGGCCGCCGCCATGGAGGAACTCCTCCGTGACGACGAGGAGGAGCGGCCGGAGTTCCTCGACGAGGAGGACGGCGAGATCCTCCGCCTCTTCGAGAACCGCCTGTCGTCGGCCGCGCGCGCGAAGCAGGAGCAGGAGCGCGTCTGGCTGTCGGCGTGGAAGCAGTACCGTCTCCGGCTCGAGGGCGACGCCGCGGCGTGGAAGTCGAAGGTCTTCCTGCCGATGGTCTACCAGCACGTCACGACCGCGCTGCCGCCGCTGGTGGCCGCGATCTTCGACTCGGGCCCGGTGTGGGAGGTGCTCGCCCGGAAGCGGCAGCACGAGCCGCGGGCGAAGGCCGTGTCGGCGCTCCTCGACATGTACATGCGCCACAAGACGCCGGCGGCTCGGCGCCTCCGAGACCTCCTGTGGTACTCGACGCTCTTCGGCACGGGCTTCGGCTGGGTGACGTGGCGGCTGAAGGCCGGCAAGGTCCGGCGCCAGGTCCCGGTGTACCTCCCGGCCGCCGACAACCCGTCCGCCCCCGGGCGCTACCTCGGCAACCGCCTCAAGATCGAAGAGGGGTACGTCGTCGACGAGCCGGCCATCGAGGTCATCGACCTCTACGACGCCTACCCGTGCCCGTTCATCGAGCCCGACGACTCGCTGCCGTGGTTCATCCGGCGCCGAGAGGCGCAGCGGCGCGACGTCGAGGCGCAGGACGCCGAGGGCTACTTCGGCGAGGGTCGCGACTCGCGCGTCTCGGCGTGGCTCGACGAGAACCCCGAAGACGACATGCAGGAGGGGTCGACCTTCGCGATGGTGAAGACGCGGGCGGAAATGTTCCGCTCGATCGGCCTCACCCCGCCGCAGGACATGGCCCTCATCGGGACCGACGACCAGGACCGCGAGCACAACACGGTGTCGTGGTTCGAGTTGTGGACCGACGAGTGGGTCGTCATGGTCTCCGTCGACGGCAAGCGGGTGCTCGGCAAGCGGGCGAACCCGTACTGGTTCAAGAAGATCCCGCTGGTGATCCACCACTTCGAGCGGGTCCCAGGGCACGTCTGGGGCATCGGCATCGGCGAGGTCATCAGCGGCCTCCAGAAGCAGATCAACTTCAACTACAACAAGGCGAACGACGCGATCCAGTTGGCGCTCAACTCGCCGATCGCCGTGCGCCGCAGCGGCAACGGGCTCGTCGAGGGCCAGACCGCGTGGCAGCCCGGCGCCGTCATCCCGTGCCGCGATCCCAACAGCGACATCGTTCCACTGAAGGTGCCGGACCCGATGAATGCCGTGTTCCGCCTGGAGGACCACCTCTCGGGGCACGCCGACAAGACCACCGGGTTCAACGACGTCGCCCGCGGCATGTCGCCCGAGGGGGCCAACACGGCCACCGAGTTCGCTGGCCTCCAGAGCCAGACGCGCATCCGGCTGTCGCAGCACGTCCGCGAGATCCGCACGACGCTCGGGATCCTGGTGCGCTTCCTCGTCCGGCTCATGCAGCAGTTCGTCACCGAGGACACCGTGGTCCGCGTGCTCGGCGAGAAGGGCCTCGACTACGCCACGGTGTCCCCGCGCGACATCGTGCTCGACTTCGACTACGTCCCTAGCGCGAACGCGGTCCGGTCGAACCCGGCCATGCTGCGCACGGACATGACGGCCCTGCTGCCGATCGCCATCGGCCACCCGATGGTGAAGCAGGACAAGTTGCTGCGCAACGCGTTCCGCGCCTTTGAAATGCCGAACGCGGACGAAATGATCCAGGAGCCGCCGCCGCCCCCGCGGGATCCGATGGCCGAGGAGATCGCCCTGGCGACGGGGTCGCCCGTCATGCCGTCGGCCGCCGAGAACTTCCAGCAGCACCTCATGGTCCACGAGCGCGCGCTCCAGGAGATCCTGGCGCGGCAGGAGAACGGCGAGGCCGTCGACCCACTCGTGATCCAGGCGCACCGCGACCACCTCGACGCCACCTACGCGCTGCTCTCCGAGGCCATGATGGCCGGCGCCGCCGGCGCGTTCGCTGGTCCGCAGCCGACCCCGGCCCCCGCCCTCGGCGGCGGGTCGGAGGCGCGCCGCGGCGCGACGGCGCTCG
>JACCDT011522436.1_pt1 | contig 18153 bp, 13 predicted proteins | sample 7446291 | NCBI WGS metagenome assembly JACCDT01 (sample SAMN15323446, study PRJNA562643) | freshwater metagenome | isolation source: river surface water | place: USA:Blue River Watershed | collected 2017-08-17 | reverse complement strand
TTCCACTTTACCCAGAATTATAATATGGCACAAATAATTGATGGCAAAAAAATAGCAGAAGATATCAAAGCTGAAATAGCCAAAGAAATATTTCAAAATTCTTACACGCCAAATTTAGCAGTTATCTTAGTTGGCTCTGATCCTGCTTCCGAGCTTTATGTTGCTTTGAAAAAAGAAGCTGCCAAAAAAGTCGGCATTGAATTTAGTGAATATTTGATGCCAGAAAATACTTCACAAGACCGAGTTTTAGAAGCAATAAACTTTTTAAATAAAGATGAAGATATTGATGCTATCTTGGTGCAATTGCCCTTGCCAAAACACTTAGATGCTGACGTTGTGATTCAAAAAATTTCTCCTGAAAAAGATGTTGATGGTTTTCACACAGAAAATATCAAAAAATTATTAAATAACTCTGCAGATTTTATCCCCGGCTTACCCCTAGGAATTATCAAACTTTTGGAAAGCACTAAAGAAAATCTAAGTAATAAAAAAGCTGTTATTATCGCTAAAAGTGAAATATTTTATCAGCCATTAAAAAAATTATTAAACGACTTAAAAATTGAAACGGAAATTGTAGATCCAAAGAATAAAGATATTAAAATAATTACTAAAGCAGCCGATATTTTGATCTCCGCAGCTGGCATCGCTTTTTTTATCACCGCTGATATGGTAAAAGAAAAAGCCATCATAATTGATGTCGGTACCAATAAAGTAAAAGACTACACTGTTGGCGATGTGGATTATAGCAATGTCTTTACCAAAGCCTCTCATATCACACCGGTGCCTGGTGGAGTCGGACCGATGACTGTGGCTATGCTTTTGTATAATACTTTAAAGCTTTACAAAAAAAATCGTGCTTAGCACGATTTTTTAATCCCGAGCAAAGTCGCGGGGCTACAATAAACTATTTTGAAAGCTTTGCATTTTACCAACTATTTTTGCATCTTTGATCCTATCAACATCAAATACTCGTAAAGCATCTCGCATATGACAAAAGGCTTTTATTTTATTTCCTTTAATAGCTTGGATATCAATCTTACGCTTAGTGACTTGGCCACTTTCATCCATATAATCAATTTCTAACTGCTGACCTTCAGCTAGAGCTTTTTCTACAAGATTTCTAATCGGGGTTTGATTTGTTTTATCAAACCAACGAGCCATGATGGGCGTTTTTTCACCTGAATTGTGATACCAGATATTACCATGTTTTAAACCATAATCATAAACCTCCTTAGTCACCTTCACATCATCAAGACAATATTTGATTAATTTTTCCCACTCATTATTGCGATAATAAACAATAGCATCCAAACCCGAGCCAGATTTGCCATAGCCCAAAGTACTATGAGCCACTGAATCAAGCTTCAAACGATGACCAAGAGCATGAACAACTTCTTCTAAAATATCTAAATGTGGAATAGTAGATAAATCAAAGTCTTTATAATAAGGTTGTAAAACTGGAAAATCAAAAGCCTTACTATTAAAACCAATCACTAACTCCGTATTTTTCAAAAGCTCCAATAATTCAGGAAACTCTTCTTCTTTGAAGCCTCGATATTTATCTAGATTATAAGAATAAACACCAACTACTGAAACCCCTAATAAATGATGATTACTTTGAAAACCGCCCACTTCATCAAAAGTTTTCTGTGTTTCTAAATCTAAAACTATTGTATCTTTCATGCTACTGCCTGTTAGTAATTAATAAAAAACTTCCTATATTTTATCATTATTTTTTCTTAGTTTCAAGCTCACAAAACTTGACTTCTTGAATGAAATTGCTAAGATAAATACATAAATATTAAAATTAAATTTTATGAGCCACGAAACACCTTCACTTACTCCTGAGTCAGAGACAATTCATTTAGAATGGCCAGCTGAATTTAGTCCTGAGGAAATAAGAATTTTAGAAGAAGCTGCTGGTATCCATAATACTAGACAACGATTAGGTCATATGGGTATGGCAGATACAGTAAATAGCTTAGAAGAAGTTGAAAATAAAATATGGGAAGAGGCTGAGACAATTTTCAAAAATAAAAAATCTGACTTACAAGATTTACATACACTAGAAGACTTGATTGAGTCCGTGCAAGCTAAAGCCGAAGAAAATTACCAAGCTGTTGCTTAAAATAAATATTTAATAACAAAACGGCTAATAAATAATTTGATGTTTTAGCGCCTTAGCGCGTTAATAAAATTATTTATTAGCCGTTTTAAATTTTCTGTCTTCCCTACCTATCCTGTAATCTAAACTGTAAACCATCAAGGATTCTAGTATACCAGTATCTGACTGGGATAGTGATGACATCTTGCCATCTAAAGCCTAAAGATAAAAAAGTACTTTCATCTTTGATCCAATATTCAATACTGTCTTTGATGTAAAATATTGGTGTAAAGTTACCATGTTTGAGTAGTTGTCCTGTAGGATGAGTATTAGAATTGGTAATATCCTCTCCTAAAGTATAGTATGAAAAATCTTCTTGTGGTAAATGTATTATTTTAGTAAAGTCATAACCAAAGTCTTGGAAAATACTACCTGTTTGAATCCATCTTAAGGTTTTGGTAGGCTCTACTGCATAGACTTTAGGGTTGTTGTCAAATTTAACTAGATTACCTGGTTTAACTGTTAGTCTACCTAGGTATGGATAAGTAGCTAAAGTTTGAGGAGTGACAATGCTTAGATTATTAAAGTTTTTAAACCATGAAATAAAAGTATTGAAGTTAGGTATATAGTATCTTTCGTTTTCGTTGTTTATATAATATACTCTAGGATCTAATTGAGTTTTGACTAATGTGCCTTGAAGCTTAGGTATTTCTATTTGGTTAGCACTAGGAACTTCTACATCTTCTTCTATCTGACATAGGTAAGAGCATCCATCGTCATTGAGTATATTACCATCATCACAAGTTTCACCTTCTTCTTCAATAGCGTTACCACATACTACTTCTGGCTCTTCTTCCTCTGGTGGTGGAGGTGTACCTCCTTGACCACCACCTCCGCCTCCTCCATTGTTGCCTCCGCCACTACTACAAGCACTACACGATCCTCCACAGTCTACGCCTGTCTCTGATCCATTCTCAATACCATCTGAACAGGTTGGCTCAGCAACCGCAGCACCAAATTCATAGGGGCCAATATCCCAGATTCCATTATATGGCCGTGAAGAAAGCTCTTTATCAAAAGTAAAACTCGAACTCAAACTTACACCACTGTCTATAACAGCTGATTCAACGCTAGGATAAAAAGCTAAACTAGCACTAGGACTATCTAACTCTGGATCTACAGATAAAGAATTTGGTTCTGAACTAAATCCTTCCCCTGCCATATAGGACTTGTAGGCTGAAAAACTACTAGCAATCCTGACTCCACCTAGATAAAAAGAATTACAATTATAGTACAAATTATTATCCAGAGTAAAAGTCTCTACTAAACCCTCATCAAAATCTAAACAACGAGCTGAACCACTTTCTCCTAAAACTATATTATTACGAAAATCTACATATTCTCCAGGATGTTCATAACGACTCAATAATACGCCATAGTTAGAATAAAATAAATTATTATAAATTTTATTATTTTTATTTTGATAATACAAAGAAAAACCAACGTTATCTAAATATTGAATAACATTATTATAAAAAGAAGTATTCAAGCCTGAGCCAACCACCCGACCATAAATATCATTGTTACGCACAATAGAATCTTGCACTCTATAAGCTGCTGCTTTGGTGCCTGAATTTGCCCGATAGCTTAAACCTGTGACACCATTTTTGATAGTATTATTTTCTATGAGATTATTTTTACCAATAAAATAAATACCATTTACATCAAAGTTAGTTTCCGTCTCCAAATCAATCGAATCCCAAATCAAAAGAGCTCCATTGTAATTAAATAAACTGTCAGCAACGGTCAAATTTGCTGCCCGACTATTTAGACCATCTGAATAAGTATGTCTGACTGTGCTATCCATTAACTTAAAATTTCGCCCATGTTCACTATAAGAATCCCAAACTCCATACCAGTCAACATCAAAACCTTGATACGCATAAGACAGGGTAAGATTTTGCCAAGTAATATAAGGCGAGATAACATTGACTTCAGAAGCAGAGTCTACGAAAAAAATATCACTCGGTGTCAAAGCATTGAGGCGTAAATATACCACTTGCGTGCCATCATTCACATAAAATGCATTTATGCCTGGTGCATAGGCAAGATTTTGTAAACTAGCCAAAGAATCAAACTCCAAAAGACCATTAGCACCCTCTTCTATCGCTTTCACGCTACTAATATCAAAACCTAGACCTGAAAAATTTTTACTGTAAAAACCGCCACCCAAATCTGTCCAGGACTCTATTTGCTCTCCTAAGACTACATCCACATACTCAGTTTGATATGGCCTAAAAGTCACTCGATGATTTTCACTGCTGCCACCTCTATCTAAATTTAAACCATGCTCTGCATAAGTACCCTGGCGAATCAAAACCGTATCACCCGGCTCTACGACATCAGCTGCCCTTTGGATACTACAAAAAGGTGCACTGATAGAATTATTGGATCTAGTCTTAGCATCACTACATGATCCACCTAAACTACTCACATCAACATATAAATTTTTAGATGAACAAATCAAGCTGGGATCATCCGCACAATCAATCTGCACATCACAATCATTGTCAATGCCGTCATAAATTTCTTCTACGTTGGGATTTATCTGATAATCACTATCATTACAATCATTTCCAAAAACACAATTGACGCCAAAACCATCTTTATCAGCGTCTATACATTCGTTGATTGCTGAATTCAAGGCCAATGTTGCCATAAATAAGCCATTGGTATCATAAGGTGTCACGCCGGTTAACTCATGATCTTTGTAGCTATAACTACCCATAGTACTGGTAAATACTATTTTTCTACCAGCACGATCTACAAAAGACAATGGACTAGCCTTCCATTGATAGCTACATTGCTCATAGTCACCGCTACATTGTTCTGGTGCTTCAGAATTCCATTTACCAGCAGTTAAAAATGTTGTTAAATGATTGTACTCAAATTCTTCAGTATTTTCATCAAATAAAACCTGAAACAATGAAACTGGTTTTAACCAAGGCTCAACATTGTGTCCTTCTCTTTGACTAGAGTCATAAAATGAATTAGCAGTCGAGCCGAAAAAATAATTATCTTGATCATTATTCCATGTCACATGAGTGGGGTAACGCCAAAATAAATCATGCGGATAAACCATCTCATAATTTTCATCATCTAAGTACTCACAATCTGATAAACGCCAAACACCTTGTCCAGTACCATACTCCATAGCATGATATAAACCGCTTGGAGATTTTGCACTATGTCCATGCCCATAGTGAGGAAAACCATAGTATTGTTCTGGTAAAGTTGCTCCTGGATGAGCCTGACAATAAGTCACCGCTGGATTAGCTGTGGCCATAAAACTACCACTACTAATCCAATCAACTACCCCGGTGCTGATATTTACCTCGAAACCACCATTTGACCAATTTTCGTCACCAAAAGAACAACGCAAAGTATTTCTGTCAGTAATACCATAGCACATAGTTGCGCTCAAATCTGTCGCATCTTGAGGATCAAAAGAAGCAACTTCTGTCACCGAGCTATCTGTCAAATTAATTCTATAGATTTTATAGATTCCACTATAAGGCAAGCCATACAAAACATCCTCCTCTCCCTCTAAAGGGCTCCAAAAAAGATTACTAGGCTTCCAGCGATGTGCACTATCAGAATCTATCGTTGGCACAACTTGAGCTGCTTGCTCATATTCATTAACTGTATCCCAATCCAAAAGACAAGGGGAATTTTGTGCACATTCAGTAGCACCAATATAACCCCAAACATAACCCCTGCCATCAGCTACCGATTCATCATTTTGCTGTAATTCATATAACAAAAGCCTGGTTTCATCAAGATTAAAAGGGTTTAAAACTCCGTAAAAACTATTGTTAACACTATAATCTGGATGCGTAAGCCTTTTGATCTCTACAACCGACAATCTATCATTAGCGCTAATAGCGCTTTTGACTGGTATCTGATCTTTATAAGAAAACCATAAATTAAAAATAGACAACATCAACAAAGCAGACATTGCTATTATCATTCTATTCTTAAAACTGTCCTCTAGAAAATAATACTGTTTCATAAAACAAACCCGAAGATTTAATGAGCTTATTATAACATGTTTGATGTATAAAAAAAAGAGTAAACTTTACTCTGTTTTTTAATAATCTACCACTCATCAATGTCTGGTAAAAAAGCTCCTGGTTTAATTTTTTTATTTGCTTTAGATGAAGCTAAAACACTGTCTTCTTCCCAAAAATTGTCGGCAGTATCTTCAAAAGAATATTCTAATTTTTCTGTTTGTGAAACTATACTAGTACGAGCTAAGTGATTCAAATTTAAAAAATCAAAAGCAATATCGTGAACAAAAGGACTGACTTGAAAATTTTTGTAGCCATCATAAGAAAATTGAGACATCGGGTAAGTGAGATACAAATATTTTTTTGCCCGAGTGACTGCCACATAAAACAAACGTCTTTCCTCCTCTTGTTCTACTTCTGTTTGCGCCAAAGGATGAGGCAATGATTTGTTAGTCAGATTCATCAAAAACACTGCTTGCCATTCTAAGCCTTTAGCCTGATGAATAGTGCTTAAAATAACTACATCAGTCTGGATTTTAGCTGATTGTTTGACATCTTCAAGGCTAAATTTTTCCTGTAAAGTGATCTCGCTTAAAAATTGAGCTAAATCTTGATAACTAGCAGCAAAGATGGCCAACTGCTCCAAATCTTCTTGACGCTGACGATAGTCAGGATACTGTGACTGTAAATAATCTTGATACTCTTTGAGCACCAACCTAATAAGCTCTGAGGGATTTGCGTCTTTTTGGCTAAATAAATTTTTTAAACAAATACTTATCTGTTGCCAGCTAGTCAAAGCTTTGCTAGATAAATTAGTGGCTATAGTGTCTAGCTCCGCCAAAGACTCCAAAGCGGCTACCAAATGATAAAGCTTTTGAGCAGTCGATGGCCCAATGCCGGGATATAAATTTAAAATTCTAGCCCAAGAAACTTCATCTTGAATATTTGCCAAAATTTTTAGCCAAACCAAGACATCTTTGACATGAGCCCTATCAAAAAATTTCAAACCTCCCCGCATCTGATAAGGAATACCTCTTTTATTGAGCTCCATTTCCAAGTTTTGCGAATGATGAGAGGCTCTAAACAATACCACTATCTCTTGGGCTGACAAACCTTCGGCTTGTAGACTTTCTATTCTATCGGCAATCCACTTGGCTTCACGCAAATTATTTTCAAAAGCTATCAGTTCTGGTTTAGCATAAGATGATAAAACGGCGTTTAAATTTTTGGTAAATTGATTGGTGTTGGCAGCGATAATCTGATTTGCCAAAGACAATATCTCTGGCGTAGAACGATAGTTGGTTTCTAGCTTGTATGTCTGACATTGAGGAAAAACTTTGGGGAAATCCAAAATATTTTGAATATTAGCAGCTCTGAAAGAATAAATACTTTGAGCATCGTCCCCTACCACCAAAACATTTTGATGACTTTTACTTAAGTTAAAAATAATTTCAGCTTGTAAAGTATTAGTATCTTGATACTCATCCACTAAAATATAATCCCATTTTTTAGCAAAAATTTTTTCTAAATCTTGATCAGCCGTCATCATTTTCCAAGACAAAAGTAAATCATCAAAATCCAAAACATTGGACTCTTTTTTTCTTACAGTATATTGACTTGCAACTTTTTCAAACAGCTCAGCCAGGCTTTGCCATTCAGGAAATTTAGTTTCCAAACTTTCTCTTAAGGTTATTTGCGAATTAATCGCAAAACTAATAACTTCTTTGAGGAGTCCCGCACTTGGACGACGATTAGTTGGTAAATGCCCAAAAACTTCAGCGCTAATATTTTTGAGCAATGACTTAGCATCATCTTCATCTAAAATATTAAAATTATTTTTGACTCCGATTTTAGTTCCATAAAATCTGAGCAATCTATTAGCTAAGCTGTGAAAAGTTCCACCCCAAAGTGGCAATTTGTTTTTGTCATTCCACTGCAAAAGCTCGGCTACTCGTTGCATCATTTCGTTAGCTGCTTTGTTGGTAAAAGTAAGCAACAATATTTTTTCAGGAGCCACTCCTTGCTCCACCAAATAAGCTACACGGTAAACTAAAGTTCTAGTTTTACCTGAACCCGCGCCCGCCAAAACCAAATGCGGACCCTTGGTAGCTGTCACCGCTCGGTATTGTTCTTCGTTTAATTCTTTGACAAAGTCTATCTTGGACATTTTTTTCTCTATAAATAAGTGTCCATATTATATCCTAAAAAATTAGCCTTGGCTAATTTAAAATTTTGCTTTATGCTTAAGTGCAAACCGAGTCCTTTTCATCCCGGGGAGGAAACATGTTTCGTTTGAACTCACAGCCGAGGAGCTTCTGGATGCTCTGCATCATCTTCTGCATTGCTCGCCGCTTTGATGCCAACAATCGCCCGCGCTCCTGTCTTCATTGACAGGAGCTTAAACTTTATGTTTAAATAAAACACGTTAATCAAGCTAAAATAATTTATGTCATTTTCCTTAGGTATTGTCGGCTTACCAAATGTTGGTAAATCCACTCTTTTTCAAGCTTTGACCAAAAATAAGGTTGAAGCAGCTAATTATCCATTTTGCACTATTGACCCCAATGTCGGCGTAGTGGCTGTTCCTGATGAGCGCTTAAATAAATTAAGCCTAATGTCAGTATCCGCCAAAATTGTTCCTACTACAATTGAATTTGTGGATATAGCAGGGTTAGTCAAAGGCGCAGCTACTGGTGAAGGCTTGGGTAATAAATTTTTATCACACATCCGAGAAACTGATGCTATTGTTCAAGTTGTTCGACATTTTTCTGATCCAAATGTCATTCATGTAGGTGGAAAAATTGACCCAGAAGACGACAAACAAGTTATTAATCTAGAATTAATTTTAGCTGACTTAGAAACTGTAGAAAAACATTTGGCTAAAACAATTAGTAAGATGAAAGGCTCTTATCCCAAAGAATTAAACCAAGAAAAAGCAGTGATGGAAAAAGCAAAAAATATTTTGGAAAGTGAAACTTTATTATCCAGCGAAACTTGGGAGGCTGAAGAATACCAAATTTTAAAACAACTCAATTTATTGAGCATCAAACCTATTATCTATTTATATAATATTGCCGAAGATGATTTGAATAAAGATTTAAGCTTACCAGAAAATGCTGTCAGCATTTGCGCTAAACTAGAATCTGAATTAGCAGAACTAGATGAGGCTGAAGCCCAAAGCTATTTACAAGAATTAGGCATCAAAAATACCGGCCTAAATAATCTGATTCAAAAAAGTTATGAACTCTTAAATCTGATTACTTTCATCACGACTGGGCCCGAAGAAACCAAAGCTTGGACAATTATACAAGGCACAAAAGCTCCACAAGCCGCTGGTGTGATTCACACTGATTTTGAAAAAGGCTTTATTCGCGCCGAAGTCATCAACTGCCATGATTTATTAGAAGCTGGTTCTTGGACCAAAGCCAAAGAGCTTGGCCTCATGCGTATGGAAGGCAAAGAGTATGTGATGCAAGATGGCGATACAGTACATTTTTACTTTAATTAAAAATTTAAAACTCATCACTCTAAAAAACTTCCCCGCGTTGCGAGGAAGTTTTTACTTATGTGCTTTATTGACGAAAAAAGACAAAAATGTTAGCCTATAAATAATCATCCAGTTAAATTTAACTGTACTGTACCTTTCACAACCACCAACAAAATGGAGACCCGATTATGTGTAGCCCGCTTTCTTCTGACCGCACCGTTGTCTTTATGGATATTGAGAATATCGCCTACGGTTTTTACAATACTTACAAGTATGACATAGACTGGAAGGCCTTGCTCAATACACTCTTACAAAGACACGGTCGGAGTCCGATCATCGCTTTTGCCAAGTTTTATCGAAGTGCACTATTTGCTGTACCTCAATCTCTTGCTAGATTTTTGACGGCCAGAGGAGTCACAGTCAAGGCTGTGCCAATTCATAAAACCGGCAAAGAAGTCAGTGACTTCATGATCATCAATGCCATGTGGCAAGAGGCTTGTTGTAAAAAAGATCACATAGACCGCGTCGTCTTGCTCAGTGGTGATGGTGATTTTTATCCAACACTGGTCAGCCTACAGAAATTGTTTGGCTATCACTTTAGCATCTATGCTCTACACTCTACCCTGAATGCTTCCATGCGAAGAATCAGCGACGATGTAGTCTTACTTGACTATATGGATAAGCTAAACAAAGCAGGTAGTTTAGAAAATTTCTTGCTCAATGCTGTAGCTCATACCAAAGATGAGCCTTCTGACCGATGGTTCACTTTCTCTTCTCTTCGTGCATACACTCTCTTGCGTAGACCAGAGCCAGTCACCGAGATAGAAGTAACTCTTAGTACTCTCATCTCTGAGTCAAAACTCTTTGTCGGATCTCGAGTGGATTGCCATGGTTCGATGATACCGAGAATCATACCCACCTAAGGTGAGTGCCGCCAGCAGGCTTGCTGGCGGCTTCTTTTTATTTTATTAAAATCTAAAAAAATGCTATTATAGTATTGTCATCGTTCATTATCTGACTTTCGAATATACCCTTACTTTTCAGCACAACTAAAAAGCCGACTTTAAGATCGGCAAAGAAATAATAAATCTAGTTGGCAAAAGTAACAAAAGAAAGTATTACAACTAAATAACAAGAACATGGAAGTATTATAAAACTCCATCCAGAAGGGCTTCTGGGTGGAGTTATGCGTTGTTGAAATTTTAAAATTTATTTTTTTAAATCTTTTATCAACATAGCGTCACCAAAAGAAAAAAATCTGTAGTTATTTTGGACGGCGTGCTGATAAGCCTTCATAATATGCTCTCTGCCAGCTAGAGCTGACACCATAAATAGCAAAGAGCTTTTGGGCAAATGAAAATTAGTAATCAAAGAATCGACAAATTTAAATTTTATTCCCGGATAAATATAAATGTTTATCCATTTTTCTCCTGAACTTAACATTCCCTGATCAGTAGTGAAAGCCTCTAGAGTCCTAGCAGCCGTTGTACCAACAGCAACAATATTTTTGCCCTGCTCTTTATATTGATTTAATCTTTCAGCCGTTTTTTTATCTATGCTAGCCCACTCACTATGTATCTTGTGCCTCGTGATATCCTCTACTTCTACTGGAGCAAAAGTCCCTAAGCCCACATGCAAAGTCACTTTCAAAATAGGAATACCAGCCTTTGCAATTTTTTTTAATAAGGCAGGAGTAAAATGTAGACCAGCGGTTGGCGCGGCGGCTGAGCCTGTATTTTTCGCAAAGACAGTTTGATAATCTTTTTTAACCTTGAGCGCAGTCGAAGGGTTATCTTGGGTCTTGATATAAGGCGGTAAGGGTGTGTGGCCAATACGCTCTACAATTTTTAAAAAATTTTGATTTGCAAAATTAAATTTTACTTTTTTTATTTTACCTTCATCACTAGCTATCTCACCGATTAATTTTTTATCAAAAAGTATTTTATCACCAATTTTCAAACCCCTGCCACCGACTAAGCACTCCCAAAAAAAATCATCTATTTTTTTAACTAAAAAAACTTCTACTTTGGCGCCTGTAATCTTTTGTCCATATAACCTACTAGGAAAAACTTTGGTTTCATTCAAAACTAAAACATCGTCGCTATCCAAAAAATTTAATATATCATAAAAATAAGTCTCTTGAATTTTTCCAGACTCTTTATCCAAAACCAAAAGCCGAGAATGATCACGAGGTTTGACTTGCTCTTGGGCAATCAAATTTTTTGGCAAATGATAATCAAATAATTTTATATCCATAACAATTTATTTAACGCTATCTCTTTTGGAATACATGCAACCACAATAATTTTGACGATAAAAATTTTCTTGTTTACTCAAAGCACAAGATATTTTGAAGCCATCGTTTTTTTTCCAATCACGATCCAAAAAATCTACTCCAAAAAACTGACTTAATTTTTGGCCAATCAGGCTAATTTTTTTAGCATCTTTATGAGGACTAATACTCAAAACTGTAGAAAAAGCTTGATAATTATTAGCCCTGGCATATCTTGCTGTCTCGCCTAGGCGCAGATCAAAACAAACATCGCACCTTTTGCCTTTTTCTGGCTCATGTTCCAAGCCCTTAGTTTTGTCTAACCAAACTTTACTCTCATAAGGACCTTCCAAAAAATCTATTTTTAATTTTTCCGCATAAACTTTCATTTCATCGCGACGCTGATTGTATTCAGATCGTGGATGAATATTTGGATCATAAAAATAAACAGTCAAATCCCAAGTGGACATTAACTGTTGCAAAACATAAATTGAACATGGCGCACAACAAGAGTGCAATAATAACTTTGGCCTCATACTAAAACAACTTACTGTCTTTTGGTAACTCTAAACCCAAATACTGATAGGCTCTATCGGTAGCCACTCTACCCTTGGTGGTACGAGCAAGTAGGCCCAACTGCATCAAGTAGGGCTCAACTATTTCTTCTACGGTACCAGCCTCTTCTTGAAGAGCAGCGGCTAAGGTATTTAAGCCCACTGGTCCTCCAGAAAAATTATGAATCAAAACTTCTAATAATCTTCTGTCTAGACTATCTAGACCGTGTTTATCAATAGACAACAAATCCAAAGCGCTTTGCGTCAGATCCAAAGAAATATGTCCATCACCTTTGACCTGAGCATAATCCCTGACGCGTTTTAAAATACGATTAGCAATTCTAGGTGTACCGCGACTACGACCAGCTATCTCACCAATAGCTTCTTCTCTGATTTGCGTGCTCAAAATATCAGCTGATCTTTTGATGATTATATTTAGCTCTTCTGGATTATAAAAATCCAATCTAAAAGTCACACCAAAACGATCCCTCAAAGGTGCGGAAAGTAAATTATAGCGAGTGGTTGCCCCAATAATGGTAAACTTTGGCAAATCCAATCTTAAAACTTGAGCCGAGGGACCTTTGCCCAAAATAATATCCAGCGCAAAATCTTCCATGGCTGGATACAAAATTTCTTCTATAATTTTTGGCAAACGATGAATCTCATCAATAAACAAAACATCACCTTCTTGCAAATTTGTAATCAAAGCAGCGAGATCACCAGCTTTGGTAATAGCTGGCCCAGTAGTGACTTTGATACCGGCATTCATCTCTTTGGCAATAATATGAGCCAAAGTAGTCTTGCCCAAACCTGGAGGACCAAACAATAAAACATGATCAAGTGACTCTTTCCTATTTTTAGCGGCCGTCAAAACAATGTCTAGATTGGCTTTGATTTGTTCTTGACCAATATAGTCAGCCAAACTCTGGGGTCTTAGACTAAGATCCCAAGTTTTATCTTGTTTTTGTTCAGTTGAAGAAATGATTCTGTCTTCAGACATGATATATTTGTCTTTTTTGGCTTTGCTAATTTTATTAGATAAAAGTTACCGAAGATACTTTGTCAGCCACATCTTTAAAACGCATCAAACGCACACCTTGAGTAGCACGACCCAAGACGCTCACTGTCTTGAGAGGCAAGCGAATCACTTGGCCTTTTTTGGAAATAATAATCATATCTTCATCAGCCATATGGTCACTAACTATACCAGCTGAAGCAATGTCACCTGTCTTGGTCGTCACTTGAGCAGTCTTGATACCTGAACCGCCACGGCCTTGAACTTTGTATTCTTTGAGATCTGTGCGCTTACCAAAACCATTGGCCATTACGACCAACAACTGCTCGCCGGTATTGATCTTGCCATCGGCTATCAAATCAACACCAACTACTGCGTCACTCTTTTTGAGTCTAATACCATGTACACCAGCAGCTGACCTACCCATTGCTCTGACTGAAGTTTCTTTGAAACGAATAGATTGACCAGACTTGCTTACCAACATCACATCATCTTTACCACTAGAAGGTCTAACCCAACGCAACTCGTCATTATCTTTGAGAGTGATAGCGATAAGTCCTGAACGACGGACATTAGAGAACTGACTAACATCCACTCTCTTGATCAAGCCATTGCTGGTTGCCATGACAAAAAATTTGAAAGCCGCAAAATCATCGCTCTGTAAGATAGAAGAAATTTTTTCTTCAGGAGACAATTGCAAAAAGTTAACAATATTTTGTCCTTTGGAGGTGCGACTTTGTGCTGGCACTTCATAGGCCTTGAGTTGAAACACTCGGCCTCGTGAAGTAAAAAACATCAGATCCGCATGAGTGTTGGTACTAAAGAAAAATTTGACTTCATCTTGCTCTTTGGTGGTCAAACCCATCACTCCTTTTCCACCGCGACTTTGTTGTTTAAAATTTTCTGGATCGGTTCGCTTGATATAACCATCGTGCGTCATCGTGATGATAGCTGTTTCATTTGGAATCAAATCTTCAGTGGTCATTTTATCAATGGCAGATTTCACTACTTTCGTACGACGCTCATCAGCAAATTTTTTCTTTAATTCGGCTAATTCTTCTTTGATTATGCTCAAAACTTTGGTTTTACTCTTTAAGATAGCTTCTAAGTCTTTGATTAATTTTAATTTTTCTTTCAACTCATCTTCAATTTTTAGTCTTTCTAAGTTAGCTAAACTTTGCAAGCGCATTTCCAAAATAGCTGTTGCTTGTCTGTCAGATAATTTAAACTGTTTAATCAAATTTGTTTTAGCAATTTCTTTATCTTTGGAAGCACGAATAGTTTTGATGACCGCGTCGATTTTATCTAAAGCAATTTTTAAACCTTCTAAGATGTGTGCCCTATCTTTGGCTTTGTCCAAATCAAATTGAGTACGACGCACAATGACTTCTTGGCGATGCTTTAAGTACTCTTCCAAAATATCTTTTAGAGTCAAAACGCGAGGTTGCAAACCATCTATCAAAGCCAACATATTGACATGGAAAGTTTCTTGCAATTGAGTATGCTTGTAAAGATTGTTTAAAATCTTTTTTGGGAAAGCATCTTTTTTGAGATCTACTACAATTCTCACACCTTCTTTGTCAGATTCATCACGCAAATCTTTGATGCCCTCTATTTTTTTATCTTTAACTAAAACTAATTGGGCAATTTTTTCTAAAAGAGTTGCTTTGTTTACCTGAAAAGGAATAGAGCTAATAATAATCTGATACTGCTCGGCTTTGTTTTCTAAAATTTCTGCTTCACCCCGAGTGACAATGCCACCACGGCCAGTAGCGTAAGCAGTTTTAATATCTTCTTGATTGTAGATCACGCCACCAGTAGGAAAATCAGGTCCTTTAACACATGTCAACAAATCATCTATAGAAGACTCTGGATTTTCAATCAAAAGATTAATAGCATCAATCAATTCTCCTAAATTATGTGGGGGGATATTTGTCGCCATACCGACGGCAATACCAGTAGTACCATTGAGTAAAAGATTTGGTAATTTTGCCGGCATGACTTTGGGCTCTTGATGTGAGCCGTCATAGTTTGGTACAAAATCAACGGTATTTTTATCAATGTCCAACATCATTTCTTCAGCCAAGGCTTGTAACTTGGCCTCCGTATAACGCATGGCAGCAGCATTGTCTCCGTCCATGGAACCGAAGTTACCTTGACCATTGACCAGTGGATAACGCATGGCAAAATCTTGCGCCATACGCACCATCGAATCATAGACCGCCACATCACCATGAGGATGATATTTACCCAAAACCTCACCGACAACGGTGGCTGATTTTCTAAACTTGGCATTGTGTCTTAAGCCAATGGTCCACATCGCATACAAGATACGACGATGAACTGGCTTCAAACCATCTCTAACATCTGGCAAAGCACGAGCCACAATAACACTCATCGCATAATCCAAATAAGAGGTTTCCATTTCTTGGACAATCGACAAATCCTCTACCTTACCACGATTGTTATCAAACTCTCGTGGAGCATCTTCATTTACAATGTTTTTTATCTTTCTTACCATACACTATATTATTCTTTAGTCTCTAAATAATTACGAGTTGCTTCTAATAATTCTTCTTGTTTTACTTCTTTTTCTAATTCTGTTTTGACTGTGTCAAACTCACTGATACCTTGGGAAAAAGAATCTTTAGTCTCTGTCAAAGAGTTGTCTATTTCTTGAGTAACTTCTTGTATCATCGGCTCTTCTAATGGGGCAATTTCTAATTTGGTCATAAAGTTTAGCCATCGCCAAAAAATCAAAGATCCAAAAAAAATTGTCAGAATAGTTAATAAGATAAATTTATTTTTGTTTTCGCTATAAAAAATCATTTTTGTGCTTTTAGAACCACTAGCTTAATATCTTCTTGTGGCAAATCTTTTTTAGTTACCTTAAATTTTTCTTCTTCTTGAGCTTTTACTCCAAACTCTTTCAAAAACAAATCTAGTGAGTCGGCTGATAATTTGCCGACACTACCAGCAAAAGCACTAGGAATAACTACGCGTGGCTCTACTTGATTAATAATTTTGGCAGCCTCTTTGGCTGTTGTCAGTTCACCTCCGCCGATAGGTAAAATCAAAATATCACAACCCTCAATCAATTCTAAATCTTTAGTAGTCAAAGTCTGGTGTCCAAATTCTCCCAAAAAGGCTATCTTCACATCTTCGAAAGAAAGCAAAAAAATATTAGCACCATTTAGCTGTTGACCATAGACAAAAACATCTTTGACTTCATATTCACCCGGTGAAGAAATAACAAAGGCTTGCTCACTGACTTTATTAGCAGAAAAATGCTTAGGGTCACTAAATAAAACTAAATCAGCTTTGACCTTGCTAAAAGTAGTGGCATCATCCCAAGCATAAGGATTAAACAAAATAGTAATTTGATTATTTTGTAGACGAAAATAATTAAAACCCTGCCAACTAATATGCATAATCTTACAAAAATAAGTTAATTAATTTGCTTTAATTTTAGCATAAAAGACTAGCTTAGTAAAGTCAAAATAGGGACAAATTAAGACAAATTTTGGACAAATTAATACTCTAAAGCCATAGAAGACATGGACTTGATTTATTTTTAAAATTATGTTAATCTAAGGCGGCTATTATTTTAATAAATCTCATTTTTTAGCATAAATTTAAGCGGAAAATGAGGCTTGCCTGCAAAGGTAGGTTAAACTTAAAAATTAATATGGAAGAGACAACAAACACCAACAATGCTATGAATGCCCTTTTGCAAGAAAAAGGCGCTGTCAACATACCAAAAGTTGGTGATTTAGTAGAAGGACAAGTTATCAGTCTTTCTAAAAATGAAATCTACTTAGATTTAGATGGCTTGACCACTGGTGTTATCCGTGGCCGTGAAATCTATGATGAGTCAGAAGATTCAACTAAGCTAAAGATTGGCGACATAGCGACAGCTACCGTAGTTGACTTAGAAAATGAAAATGGCTACATGGAATTGTCTTTCCGTGAAGCTGGTCATAAAAAAGCTTGGAATCGTTTGGAAAAATTATACAAAGACGGTGAAATGGTAGAAAGTCGTGTCACTGACGCTAACAAAGGTGGTCTGATGATCAAAATTGGCAATGTGATGGGATTTTTACCAGTTTCACAATTAACCACCGAGCATTATCCTCGTATTGAAGGTGGCGATAAATCAAAAATTTTATCTCATCTAAAATCTTTCGTAAATCAAAACTTGCGCACTAAGATCATTGATCTTAATGAAAAAGAAGAGAAATTGATTGTCTCAGAAAAATCTGCTTGGGACGAAAAGCAAAGAGCTAGAGTTTCAAAATACCAAGTTGGTGATAAGGTCAAAGGTGTCATTACTGGTGTAGTGGACTTTGGTGCTTTTGTAGAATTTGACGACAACATTGAAGGTTTAGTTCACATCTCTGAACTTGCCTGGCAAAGAATTGATGATCCACGCGACATTATCAAAGTCGGTGATCCAGTAGAAGCTGAAATCATTGAAATTGATGACACTAAGATTTCTTTATCTATCAAAAAATTACAACTAGACCCATGGGCTCAGGTAGCCAGCAAATACAAAGCTGGTCAAAAAGTAAAAGCCAAGGTCTTGAAAGTTAATCCTTTTGGTGTTTTCGTAGAATTAGACCAAGACATTCATGGTTTGGTACATATCTCT
>JACCDT010420900.1_pt1 | contig 18171 bp, 20 predicted proteins | sample 7446291 | NCBI WGS metagenome assembly JACCDT01 (sample SAMN15323446, study PRJNA562643) | freshwater metagenome | isolation source: river surface water | place: USA:Blue River Watershed | collected 2017-08-17 | reverse complement strand
GAAGGTCACGTTCCTAAAGTGTTCATTCCTAATTTAAACGAGGAGAGTTTTGAAATACACATTCAAAGAACTACTTGAAGAGGCCAAGAAAACTTCTACGTTTAAAGAATCGGAATACGATTATGTCATTCCGCACTTCTTCAAGAAATTGAAAGCACAGATCGAGTCGGAAGAGCCTATTCCTATCTACATTCCGAGATTTGGCAAGTTTCACATTAACTACGAGTATGTATTTGCCAAGTTAGGAAAGATTTATATTCAAGCAAAACATGGGGGTTTCTGGCACTTTCCACAGATGAGTAAGTTGGTCAATGCCTTGAAAAATCACAAAAACAAGAAACATTATGAAAAGCACCTGCGGGGACTGGAAGAAGTTGGACAATTATACTCTGCTTGGCAACAGAGCAATAGTAGAATTGGAGAAGGAGACATCATCGGTTCTGGTGAGCCTGAATGATGACATTGCTGACGGAGTTGGTGAGTTTACAGGATACGGCTTTTTTCTATCTGCTGGAAACGAGTGTAAAGACTACATTCAGAAGATTCCACGAGGCACTAAAGTTCGACTGATTGGACTTGATCTTCGGCCAATGATTGACGCTTCCGTTTCAAACGTAATGAAGATGATGCCGAATCCAGACTTTCCAGGATTTATCATCGAACAGGGTAAGGACGGTGAAAAGGTCTTTCAAGATCATCCGACTATCCTTATTGATGCCCCTGATTACCATATAGTTTGGACACAGTGAAAGCAGCATTAAAAATAGCATGGCGAATGCTCATAAGCGGGAACTTTAAAATCCGCTATGTGTGGGACTTCATCGTGGGCGAGTATCGAATGTGGCTAACAAAGCCTTACTACAAAAACGGATTCATTGCTCTTCGACATCCTGAAAAAGTCAGGAAGCATATCGCAGAGCAGTTCATTTGGAGACTTGAGAAAACAGATGAGAAATGCAAGAGGGATTTTAGCTGCAAACATTGCAGTTGTTCTGTACCTAATTTGCAATTCGCGAATCGTGCGTGCGATGGTAAATGCTATCCGCCGATGATGACTAAAACACAATGGGAGAAATATGTTCAAGCAAACTGAGGTTAATTTAGGCCGAGTAAAAGTAGGCGAAACAAAACAAGTTGAGTATGTCTGGGAAGGTGACGGAGCTATTAAGTCCGTTGGAGCAGGATGCGGCTGTACAATCCCGTCGTTTTCATCCAATAAACTTACTGCCCAATTTACAGCGCAATCGTTCCCCGATGGAATCAACGAACAAGTAGTGACAAAAACTGTATGGGCTGACATTGATGGCGACCCAAACAAGCACTACATGACATTTACGGCAACTGTACACAAGTGAAGTTACTAACAGATTTACGCAACCCCCAAGCGGATTTAACGGAACAGGCTAAAAACATTCCGTTATTCTGGGAGTACTTCAAAAAGACCGAGCGAAAGAGCGCGGTTAATTTTTTCAAGTATGTTTATTTCCTCATTAGTCCCTTTCAGGATAACCCATACAAAGGGTTAGATGTTGTTAGCAGAGAGGAGAAGCTGAAAGAGATTTTTTTCGGAAGGAAATTCAACCCAACTGAAGAGGAGCGCAGGGTCATCAGTCTTTACGACGAAATTATCGAACAATGGATTCCATCCCTGGTTTCCTTTCGAGCCGCCCGACACGCATTATCAAGCCTTGACGCTTTCCTCTTCAGGGTTGACTTTACCGAAAGAGACCAACAAGGAAAAATGGTTTACGACCCATCTGAGGTTTCAAAGCTTATAAAAGATCATCCGCTCAACATAGCGTCACTTGCAGAGCTTGAAAAAGCAGTAACAGCAGAAGAATACAGCATTACGAAGACAAGGGGGCAGAAGTCAATTGGGGCATTTGAAGAGCCAAATTAAATAAAAAATGAAACCTTACATAGGATTAGCGCACGATGGTACACGGGTTGTTGTCAATATTACAGCGGTTATGGCCGATACTGAGAGTGCGGCTTATCTTCGCATTGCGGAGCGTCTCCCCTCAGCAGGTGTTAACCTGGCTGATGTCAAAATCACTGTTTGGGAGGCTGGCACGGGGAACCCTGTCACTTTTGGCCACGATCACACTGAGAATTTTGAATATTGGACGACGACAACGACCCTCTAAATTACAACAACCTCTTAAAATAGAAACTATGAACAATCAACCAGCCGACAACACCAACGCTCAGAATTTTGGCGCATTTGTTGGCGAAGCTATTACCTCTTTTATCAACGCCGACACTAACCGTGATGGTAAGCTGCAAGGTAGCGAGATCGCTGCAACTGCGCTTGCTGTTTTGATTGCTGGCGTTCGTGTTTTTGACACATTCGATGAAGCTATCGCTGAACTTCGCAACAACGGCTCCGCTGCTCGTGTAGCTCTGATAGCGGGCTTGAAAGCTAAATTCGATCTACGAGATGACGAACTTGAGTTCTTGATTGAAGATACTATTGCTTACGTCGAAGAAGGTGTAGCTCTCGTTGAACGCTGGATGAAGTTCCGTCAACCCACTGAACCGCAACCCACACTGGACACCCCTCAAATCTGACTGAGTATGACTTTTGGAGAAGCAATTGAAGTATTGAAATCTGGTGGTATGGTATCCAGAGAAGGTTGGAACGGAAAAGGTATGTTCGTGTTCCAACAAGTACCAAGTATGGTAGCTGCTGAAATAGTGGAAAAAATGACATCCTTGCCAGAAAGTGTAAAAGCTGAGTTTGTTCGGAGACGTGATTCCGTCAACAAATCAGAAACAATTGATTTTCAGCACTTGAAGTACAGGAACCAGTTCGCATTGGTAAACCCAGATAACACCATAAATGGGTGGGTTCCATCCTCTTCGGATGCGCTTGCTGATGATTGGAAAATATACCAACCAAATGCTTAGATTTGCGCTAATCACATTTTTTCTTTCTGTTCTGTCTTGTGAGAAAGAGTATCCAGAAGTAGAATCAACAGATTTGACACAGTACACAATCTTACAAGGCCAGCGCGATTTCAAGCCATCTCCTCTTCCTGAGTTGTTCTTGGGGAGAGGAGATTCCCGTTTTAGCGGAGTTGCTTTTTTCGACAACTCTTGCATTTACGATTGGGGTACAGATCGTGACCAGAAAGACTACAACAAACTCGCAGGGGTATCACTACGCCTTGCAGCACCTAAAAACCACAGTGCAGTAATAGTGGCATGGCGACCTCTTCCTGCAACAAACCAGATCGAAGTAGCCCCTTATTTTAACTACGAGACTGGAAAGATTTTCATTGGTCAACAGACCTTAAAACTAAACCCCAACCAAAAATTCTCATTTCACATTTCACAAAAAGGCCCACTGTGGTCTATTGTGCTGTTTAATGAGGATTCACATGATTTAGTTACCGCCTCTTTTTCTTATAGTTTCATCTCAAAACAGCAGTGGAGTATTGACCCCTGGTTTGGAGGTGCTAATAACGAGTTAGGAGACTACGGAGGCGTAGCAAGTCAGGACATGACTTTATGGTTGGGTTTTGAACGTAAGTGAGTAAAATACGAAAACCAAGTGGTAAATGGGTAAACTCCCATGTATTTAGACCCGCTGCTGCTCACTTCGAGAAGCACGGGTGTTATACTTTTGCGCCAGAGGGTACTGAGGAGTGGATGGACTTTTGGACAGAAGAATTAAGGAGAAGACGAGAAGGATATGAAGTAGATGGAGAACAGATCACAGGAGATCATTACCACTACCTCAACTACACTCCGATAAAGAAAAGCGACAAGAAAAGCGAGACAGAGATCAAGGGTAAAAAGAAGATTACATTTCCTGACTTTTGGGACTACGATTACTTCTACTTTTGGTGCTTGCACATTGCCCGACATGGGATTACAAAGAAAGAGTTAGCCAAACTCAATCTACCAGTAAACCCACGAGAGTTAGACGGAGGTAAGCACTTTATTGTAAACAAAGCCCGTCGTAGAGGTTACAGCTACAAGATGGCTGCAATCTTAGCTAATAACTACGACACCAACCCTAACACACTTTCAGTAGTCGCAGCAGCAGAGAAGAAGTTCTTGTATCCTCGTGGTACAATGGTGATGGTGAAGAACGCGCTTAACTTCTTAAATGAGCATACAGCCTTTAAGAAAAAGCGAGAAGTCCTTGACCGCCAGGAACACGTTAAAGCGTCTTTTATAAAGGTAAAAGACGGCATACCAACAGAGGCAGGTTACAAGTCAGAGATTATGGCTGTCAGCTTTAACGACAACCCTGACGCGCTTCGCGGTGCGGATGCTGATATTGTAGCATTTGACGAAGCAGGTGTATTTGACAATTTGGAGTTTTCTTATGCCGCTACACGACCTACGGTTGAAGACGGGGCGTTGATTACAGGTCAGATCGTTGTATTCGGTACGTCTGGTGAAGGAAGTAGTGCTGAATATGCCAACTTTTTCTATTCGCCTGAACAGTATAATTTCCTGAGCTTTCCGAACATCTGGGACGAAAGAGCAGAAGATCAGATCGTAGGCTTCTTCCATCCTGTGTATCAGTGTATGACACCGTTCATTGATGAGCAGGGTAACTCGGATATAGAGAAGGCAATGCAGTCAGAGATGAAGGCAAGGAAAACCCTTAGCCCTGCTGCACTCCGCGCTCGGCAGATGGAATACCCTTTCTCACCTTCTGAGGCTTTCTTGGCAGCTTCTACTAACTCGTTTCCTATTGCAGAGCTAAAGAAGCAGTTGCAGAAAGTAAAGTCCGACCCAATGTATATGAGTCGTGGGGTACACGGACATTTAGAATATTTTGAAGGTAAGATAAGATTCGTTCCTGACACAAAAGGAATATTCACACCTTGTACTTCTTTTGAAACACCTCCTTCTGATTTAACAGGGTGTATTACAATTTATGAACAACCAGAAAAAGACGTAGAGAAAGGGCTTTACATTATAGGGTATGACCCGATCTTCCAGGACGCATCACAAGAGAGACACAAATCACTTGCGTCTATTTATGTGATGAAAACGTATGCAAAATTTTCATATACGGCAGGTAATATTGTTGCATCTTATATAGGCCGACCAGACGAAGTTGATACAGCACATAAATACGCAGCAATGCTCTCTGAGTTCTACGGAAACGCTGAGATCATGCACGAGAACATGGCGAAGGATTGTGTGAACTACTTTACAAATAAGAAAAAATTAAATCTGTTAGCTGTACAGCCAGACGCAGTTATCAGTGCTGCAATTAAAAACTCTAAGGTTTCTCGAAGATGGGGCGTACACATGGCCACCCCACTTAAAGACGCTGGTGAGAAGTACGTCAAGGCATGGCTACAAGAAGAGATCGCAATAAACGAGGACGGAGGTACAATGTTAAGGCTTGAGGCGATCTACGATCAAGGTCTGCTTGAAGAGCTAATTAAGTACAATCACAAGGACAACTTTGACCGCGTGATTTCTATGTTCTTATTGATGTTTACGATTAAAAATGACGAGGAGCAATTCAGACAAACTGCAAGAAACTCGCTCAAACATAACTTAGATGACTTAGCGGATTATATCCGTTCTAAATACCCACGAGGAAATGCGCCCAGATAAACACAGACTTACTCAGACACAGAAGGAAGCAGACGACTTTCAGTGGTACAGGGAGTTCATTGATTATTACGATAGCCACTCTTTTCTATCTGATTCTTTAGTAACCGCATTTGGAGAATATAACCGTATGCGGCTCAACTATGAGTTGTACGAGGGGCGTGTTGATGAAGCAGACTTTCTGTATATCACAAGACCTTGGGGTAAAGAGTTCGAGGGAACAATGCCAGCACAGCTAACACACAGAGATATTAGCTCAACTAAGATTCGTGCATTGGCAAATATGGCAACCAAACGTGCGCTTTCTTGGAAAGTGGTAGCAGTCAACGAAGATGCAACCACACGAAAGGAAAACACGGAGTTTGGTATGATGCGTCAGTACGTCATAGATCAACTGATGGGTCAACAGCCAGAGCAAACACCAGAAGAGGTGCGTAAGTACATGGCTCGTTATCACCAAGACCCTGCTGAAGCTCTCGCTCATCAACTACTTGAGTATTTTCACTTTAAACTAAACATACCACAAGAAACCGCGAGAGGCGTAAAACACGCAGCACTGTCTGGTAAGGAGATTTACAGGGTATTTGAGCGTAGCGGAGAAGTTGATTTTGAGGTAATAAACCCGATGTACTTTGACCACGACAGAAAGCCTGGACTTACACAGATAGAAAAAGGCGAGTACGCTGTCGCAGAACTACGAAAGTCACCTCACGAGATCATTCGTGACTTCGGTGAAGAGTTGACAGAGGAGCAGATAGATCGCATTTATAACATGAGCAATGCTGATTTTCAGATAAACCACTCCCGCTCTTTTGACGACTATTCTCAGGATTATGTTCGGGTGCTTCATGTGCAGTGGAAGTCTCTGAGAAAAGAGGGGCTTCTTTTCTATCTGGATTTAGAAACAGGCGAAGAGCTACAAGAAAAGGTAAACGAACATTACAAACTAAACAAGGAACTCGGAGACATCAGTGTAAAATGGAGATGGGTTCCAGAGGTTCACGAAGGCTATAAAATAGGCCCAGATATATACGTAGGAATGGGGCCAGTGTTTAACATCTCAGAAGAACCTACCCTTAGTTATATTGGTACTATCTTTGACTACGAAGGAGGAGAGGTAACATCCCCGATGGATCGGATGCGACCATACCAATACCTGTACAACATCATCAACTACCGAATGGAGATTTTGATGGCACAGGATAAAGGAAAAAAAGTCCTGATTAACGTCGGGGCAATTCCTAAATCTGCTGGTATTGACATCCCCACGTTTGAATACTTCCTTGACGCTAATTCCTACTCGTACTTGAACCCTGCTGAGGAAGGCAACAAGTTCGGTGGAGAAATCACAAATCTTGCCAAAGAAATAGACCTCTCCAACACATCAGATATAGGAAAGTACCAAGCTCTCGCTGAATGGGTTGATCAGAAATGCGGAGAAGTAGTAGGCGTTCCAAAACAGTTAGAAGGTCAAATTCAAGAAAGAGAAGCAGTACAAAACGTAAACAGCGTCATCTCACTTTCAACGAATGTGAGTGGTATGTTCTTTCAGACACACGACTTCACAGTTAGACGTTTGCTTGAAGCACTCTTAAATAAGGCTAAATCAACTTACTTCGGAAAAGAAAGCGTAAGGCTGGCTTATGTCATAGATGACTTGAGCGTGCAGATGCTTAATGTTGACCCTGCGCTTTTAGCTAACAGCAGTTTTGGAATATTTGTTGATGACTCAAATAAGCTCGAAGAAACAAAACAAGTAATCCAACAATTCGGCTTTGCAGCGATGCAGAACGGAACGCTTGGGATGGCCTATGCGATAAAGGCAGCGAGAGCTAAATCAATCCAAGAAGCAGAAGAAATACTAACTGCTGGTGAATCTGAGTCATTTGAGCGCCAACAGCAGATGGAGCAGATGAAAGCCGAACAGCAGAAAGAAATGATGATGATGCAAGAGCAAATGGAGCAGTCCAAGCACTTGCGTCAAATCGAGATCATCAAACTACAAGAAGCTCTCAAGTACGAAAGAGAACTTGCAAAACAGGCAGTGCTTGCTCTTGGCTTCTCCAAGGACAACGACCAAAACAACAACAACACGCCCGACGTAGTTGACCTAATGAAGCAACAAATTTTGGCAAAGAAGATCGAATTGGAAGAAGCAAAGCTCGAAAACGAAAAAAATAAACCAACAGAACAACAGTAGTGTCTATAATGGACTTGCAAAATTTCTGGGAACTTTAACAAAAACTAAACGTTAAAAAAGTTATGGCAGCAGAGAATTTAGACAACTTCTGGGATTCCGACGAAGAGTTCTTGAAAGAAGATCAAGTAGTCGAACCAGTTGTAGAGGAAGAAGAGGAAGAATCGGTTGAAGATGGTGATGAGGTAGTCGAAGATCAAAAATCAAATTCAATTAAAGAATTTATTTCTGGACTTAGTGCTGCTGGACTTCTACCTGAAACAGATGAAGAGATTACGATGGAAGAGGCTGTCGAGTCTATCATCCTAAACGCCGAGGAGTACATAGAGCAAGGAATTACATCGGCCCTCGAATCGTGGAAAGATGAGATAGGGGAGCGTGGCGTTGAATTTGCAAAGTTCACCCGTGCAGGCGGCGACCCAGACGAGTTCTTCAAGGCTTATGCACAAGATCACTTACAATTTGATGTGAGTTCAGATCGAGGGCAGGAAGCCTTCTTGCAGTGGTATTATAAGAAACACGAGGAGATGGATGACGATGATATTGAAGATCGCCTCCTTTCTCTTAGAGATCGTGAAAAGACCGCAGATACGGCAAAGCGTTTGTTCTCCAAACTAAAAGACAAACGAGACAAAGAAGCACAATCAGTCGTAAAAGCACGACTTGACCAAGCGGAAAAGCAAAAAGTAGAATTTCAGAAAGAAAAAGAAAAGCTCGTCAAAGGACTTCAAAAAGTTGAAGGCTTCGGAGAGCTAAAAATAAGTAAACTTGAGAAGCCAATACTTATTAACATGATTACTCGTGCCTCAGAAACATTTGACGGTCAACGAGTAACTGGTTTAACAAAAGCATTAAATGCAGCTTATGACAGACCAGAGGTTCTTATGGTATTGGCAAAATGGGCAAAGACAGACTTTGACCCAAGTTTCTTTAGTAAGGAATCAAGCGCCAAACAGACAAAACGAGAATTAAATCCAAAACCCAAGAAGAAAAACATCTTGGATTACTTTGATTAAACCTAAATTATGGCAGGCGCACAATCATCTATGATTATCAGGAAGATGCCTTGGAGTGCAAACTTCACTGAGATGAACCATCTTGGGAAAGCACTCATCGCAAAACCTCATGTGTTTGAAGAGAAAATGACAAAATTGTTCTCTTCTTACAACTACGCAGACAACCCCATGACTGGCCTTTTGGCTGGTACAGGTCGGGAAGTCGAAATCACTTCCAACGAGTTTACATGGCAGCTACGCGGGGCAAGCACCCGCCCACTTATTTATAGTGGCGCAGCTAAGACAGGTACTCCTGGGAAGGGTATTACAGAAATCACTCTGGACTACGACGAGAACTGGTTCAAGCCAGGTGACATTATCTCCCCAGGTTCCCCGAAAGATCAAGTCCGTATTAAGGAGTTCGCAGGTCGCGTAGGTAACTACTACCGTTATATTGGTGTCCCAAACACTTCCGACCTCACCTATTTCGTTCCGCTGAAATACTTCAAGCCAGGTACGAAATGGACGAAACTCTTCTCTCAGTATGGCGAAGGTTCCAGCCAGTCTGGTTCTACGACCTACGCACTTCCGATGGAGTTGAAATCTCGCATCAGCCGCTACCGCAAAGAATACCAAATCACAGGTGATGTGATGGATGAAGTTCTTGCAGTTAAGGTTCCTGACAGCACTGGTAAAATGCACACTATGTGGATGCACTATGCCGAGGCTGAATTTTGGAAGCAGTGGGCGCGTGAATTGGCCATCGGTAATATGTACTCCCGCTCGACTAATCGCGTAGAGGACAGTTCTGGTCGTATGACCTTCTCTGGCCCTGGCATTGATGAGTACTTGGAAGACTCCAACCGTAGCACTTACAACACGCTTACAACTAAGCTGTTGGAAGAGTTTATCATGGACATCCAGTACAGCCGTGTGGCTCCTGGCACTGGCCGTAAGCTCAAAGTTCTGACTGGCGAGTATGGCATGATTGCCTTTCACCGCGCAGTAACCGAGAACTTCACCAAGTCTGGCTTCATCACTCTCGATACGACTGTAATCCAGAAAGATTCCAGCCCGTACCACTCCAACGGCCTTAGCTACGGCGCACAGTTTACGCGCTACAAAATGGCTAACGGCGCTGAGATCGAACTAATTCACAACCCGCTCCAAGACGACCGTACCATCCACTTTGATATTGACCCGATCACAGGCTATCCTTATGAGTCTCAGAAATTCTATTTCTTGGATTTCAGCGGTGAAGGTTCTGAATCTAACATCGTCCGTATCAAGAAGCGTGGTGCAAACGTACTTGCTTATGTTGCAGGTCTTCGCAGCCCGTTCTCTCGTGGCCGCAATGAAAATGCAGCACACACAGGAGACTGGTACACCATGACGGTGCATGACCAATGCGGTGTGAAAATTACAGACGTAACCAAATGTGGCGTTCTTGAGAAAGCCCGTGCATAAATATGATAGTAGAGGTAAGACCAAGGAGAACCGAGAAGTGGCATGGTAAAGAGAAAGACGAGGATTTCACCCGTCCAATTTCAATAGTACCTGCCCCTGACCCTGCAACGATGCAGTATCAAGTAGAACTTTCCGCAGACGAGTGGAAATACTTGAAAAGTACGAGTTACGATCTGAGTCTTGAGTACAAACAAGATGTAGTACACCCCACATGGGATACTGCTCTTGGGAGGGTCAAGCTCGAAAACAACACAATGTTCTTTGACACATCAGTTCCAACAGACCTAATTAAAATAGGCGTAATGAGAGCTTCAAAGAGCAGGGTAGCACCATCGAAAGAGGCAGCCGAAACAGAGTACCCATCAGCGACACATTACATCCACGAGGAAGATGTTGTTCTGAAAGACAAAGTTTCCAAGATTGCGATTAAGCAAGAAGCGAATAGCTTGTTGTACACAATGCCTCCTGACGAAATTGCCACAATCGTTTTTCTTTCAACAGGCGAACAAACCGCTGGTAAGAATTTCGATTTGATACGAGCGAAAGCTGATGACATTGTTGAGAAGAATCCCGCCGAGTTTCTGCGTTGGGCTAAGATGGAGAAAGAGGACGTTTCGCTCCTTTCTCTTGTCGAAACAGCCATCGAGTCAGACTTACTCACGAAGGACGGTGCAAGAATCATGTTTAATGGTGATACCGTAGGCTTCTCAACTTTGGAAGTAGCCGAGTACTTGAAGAAAAAAGAAAACCAACCTTTGCTGCTTAAACTCAAAGGCGCTACAAAGCAGACGAAGAAGTGACAATAGAAAACATGGAGTATAGCTTTCGTCAGAAGCTCAACTCGTTTGCTTCCAACGCGAACAGGGGCTACCAGATTCCAGAAATTGACTGAAAACTAAATGACGCACTAAGGCTGCTAATCACGCGCCTTGCTTCTCCACGTTTCGAGACTCAGGTGGGGTTTGAGTTCAATCAAAGAAACATTGATGATCTCAGACCCCTACTGAAAAGAAGTACTGGTAATGTTGCGAGCAATCGCTTTTCTCTTCCAGTTGATTATCTTCGCTACGTCTCAGCCTATGCCAATTCGACAAAAGGCAACTGCACAAGAAAGCTAAGAATATTCACACCGCAAATGGATGACTTATGGGAAACAGACCCATTTACACAGTCAAACTTTGAATGGGAAGAACTTACAGCCCTACAAGTAGCAGATGCCTTAGAACTAAAGCCAACTGATTTCACAGTGAGTTCAGTGGAGATGGATTACATTTCAAAGCATCCATACATTCACAACTCGCAAGCAGTGGGTGGCTACTCGCTCCCTGACGGTACAGCACTAACAGGAAAACAAGATTGTATTTTAGCAGATGATTTCTGCTCGGAGGTCGTGGAACTGGCTGTGTTTATGACAGTGAATGACACGATCTACTCCCCTGAATCTAAACAAAATAACATTAACCTAAGAAACTAATATGAGACTCCAAAGAACTGTTCGGCGTACTCTTGTGGCTAAAGGTAGTTCAGCATTGCTCTCCGCAAACGCTACACCTGAGACACTTGCAGAAGGCCAATTGGGTGTGTTCAACGCATTGACTGGTCTTAGTATCACCAGCGGTTCGACTACTACACCTTGGTACATCGCCGTAGGTACGGCAAATGGCTATCGTAAATCACCTGGAACTATCCGTGCTGCTAATAATCTCGTATCTAATGTAGCTTGCTATACAGCAGCCGTTACTAAGATTGTAGATGTTCGCGGTATTTGTGCTGAGTGTGCTACTGATTATGCTATCAAAGTTGACATTTATTCTCCTGACCAATCACACGAGTTCGGCTTCCAACCGCGTTTCCAGACTGTGACTTACACATCTCCGTGTTGCACAGATGGTTCTGCTTCCTGCTTGGAACTTGCTCAAGGTCTGCGCGATGCAGTCAACGATGACCCACGTTCACTCTTCACAGCTTACCTGCTCGACCCAGACGACGTTTCCGTTGGTGCTTCTGTAATTGACGAAGAAACTTGGGTCGTTGCAACTGACGGCTGCCCTGTGATTCGTCTTATTGCTGATGCAGCTTCTATCGCTGACTTCTGCGGTATTCCTGAAACTTACACTTTCCCGACAGGCGTTAACTTTGAAGTTAGCACTCAAGGTTTGAAGTGCTGCACTCCTGCTTCTACGGTTGTCACGGTTCGTGATATTGTTTATGCAGTTGGTGCTGGTGGTGATGTTAAGTACATGGAATGGTCTGATGCTGGCGATGCCGAAGTAGGCCCATACCGCTTGACAGAATCTGGGGTGACTACTGCAACGGACATGAACGCTTCCACAGCTTCAAATTATGCTCTTCTGAGTTTGGATTACACCGACCCGCACGAGACTGCTGGCCAGATTGTAACCGACCCAAAAGCTGTTGTTGTCGCAATTCCTTGTAACACAGCAGTTCTGCTCACATTGGGCAACGCCTTGGATACGCTTGGTTTGAGTGGTATTGACTCCGCTCTTACGGCCTGTGGTTGCTAAGAATTGTTCTCCTCTCTGCTAAATATAGGGTGGCCGCTTCGGCGGTCGCCCTTACCCTATATTGTATGGCTACATTTAAGGTAAAGACGTTTAATGAACTTTCTGGCAAGGGTCAGAATGGCGACATCGCAATCATTGAACGTGCTGACATCAACGGAAACAAAGGGTTCACCTTTAGAGATGCCTCTGGATGGTCGCTTCCGTTTGTTCAAGTTGAGACGTTGGGAGCAAACCTGATGACTACCAACACCTCTCAAAGCGTAAATGCTGCAAAGACTTTTCAAGGTGAGGTTGCCGTAAACGACGACTTTTCTGTTATTGGAGCTACGGATATTGATTTAGGATTCACTGGAATACTCACTGTTGATGGAGATGGTGGCGATGTACAAATAAACGATCTCGCAAAACTTTCGCTTTCGGAAGTAGATCAAGTAAGAATCAATGACCCGTCTATTATAACATTTGAGAATGACGATGAGGGGGATTCAAAAGCAAGAATATGGGTAAATAAATACCCAACAAATCACTTAGGTGCAGCAACTAATTTAGATGGCGCTTTTGGTTTGTACTTTAGAAGGGCTTGGTACATTCCTGCACAATACGAATATGTCGGCCTGCAAATAAATAATTCAAAGTTAGAGTTAGCTTCCACAAAATCTGGGGCTACGTTGTTTAACCCACTATCTTTTGGTGGTGATGCTTTGACTTTGAAATCAGTTAGCAACGGCGGAAGCGCAACAAGTATTGAGTTTAGGGACGGCTCCAATGGCGACGTTACTATAACTGACGCAAGGGCAACAAAGCAAGGAATTGAGTACGCGGCAGACTACTCAGCCAGCCTAAAAGTAAACGCCAGAAGCCTCATTGACGCAGGCACTATGTCGGTGATGCTTGAAGACTACATTGCTGCATCTCCTACATACGCTGACAACGCTGCCGCCTTAGTTGGTGGACTTGCAGTTGGTAAAATGTACAAAACCGCAACAGGGGAATTAAGAATTGTTGTGTAATCGGGAACTTTTAACACAATTTGTTTGTTATACATCCATGAAACTACTACTCCCTCCTTATACCATTGATGAACTATTTACCCCACAGAGCTTTCAGAAAATGGGAGCCGTTGATGATTGGGGCTATAAGTTCGTTAACCCACAGGCCTTTCACGACAAAGGCTACAAAGGTCGTGCTGTCCACTTTGTCATTGACACGATGGATGTATCTGACCACCCTGACGTAGAGCCAAAACTTTTAAAAGAGTTTTGTAAGTCGTTTATTGCTGAACCATCAGGAGACGGTAACGGTCATGGCACTTGGGTAGCTTCTCGTATTGCAGGTTTGCAAGACGGAGTTGGAGTTCGAGGTATCGCTCCGAGTTCAGTTATCGTAGGTGTTAAGGCACTTAACAAATCAGGTGCAGGCACGGACGTAGCTCTTGAGCAGGGTATTATGTACGCAGCTGATGTTCAACTTCCAGCACCGTTTAATAACTGGCCTCGAATTATCAACATGAGTCTTGGTGCAAGTATGCCTATGGCTCGTGTTGAAACAGCACTAAAATATGCAGTCGGAAAAGGAGTTATTGTTGTCGCTGCTGCTGGTAACTCAGGTTACAATGGCTCGAACACGATTAACTATCCAGCAAGATATGAAGACTTGGCGATTGCTGTTGGAGCATTTGACTCTAATGTGAATCCTGCTTCTTTTTCTTCTGGTGGCCCTGAGATTGATTTCGCTGCACCTGGTGTTGGTTTATATGGCGCTTGGCTTAACAAAGGTTTCTCGTCACTTAATGGCACGAGTATGAGCACTCCAATCGTTGCAGGAGTCATTGATCTTCTTATTCAACGTTACAACCTTCCTCTTAATCAGAAGGCTATCGAACAAGCTCTCAAACAATACGCCAAAGACATCTTCTCACCAGGGTTTGATGTTCGCACAGGAGACGGTACGTTTATTCTTTCTGATACGGACACTCCTCCACCGCCTCCACCTACGGAGCAACTGGTAGAACTCATCCTTCCTTTTTTCAATGGGTGGCCTTTGATGTTCGCTGGTAATGGTGAAATCACAATCACACTTCCTTTCCGTGATACGGACAACCTCGAAACTATGTGGGCTAACTCACTTTCGTTGATTCGTCATCTTACATCACGCAATTCAGACGAACCCATAAAAACCCTTGCTCTGAAAATTAAAGGAGCTACATTCGCTAAATCCGTTTCTGTAAACACAGGACGAATCAAAATCACAGTATGAACATAGGCAACCTATTAAACCGCAGACTTGGACTCATTACAGTTCCTAACTTGCAAAAAGTCATCACCAACCTTTTAACTGGTGATACTGTAATTTCAGGCGATACGGAATTTAGCGGAAGTCCTGTTGTTGCGGGAGTTCTAAATGCTCAGTCTGATATTCGCTCCGAGGCTACCCTTTCAGAAGGCACTGGTGCTTTGGTTCTCAAAAAGGCGGTTGCTGTGAAAGCATTTGCTGGCGGTGCTACTGAGGTAATACCCGTCGCTGTCCCATCAGGGGCTTTGATTGTAGGCGCTCAACTTCGCAACAACACCCTGCTTACCGCAACAACAGGTGTGAGTTATTCTGCTGCGTATTCTGGCGGTGCTACACAAAGCATCGGTACTGGAATTGCGTTTACGAAGAACACCAAGACTAATACATTCTTCACCGTTCAAGGTAGTGGAGAAGCTACCAATATCACATCTAACACTACTAACATCACACTTACACCTAACGCTGGTACACTTGATACTGGTACGGTAGAAGCTGTTGTGTACTATTGGGCTTTTGAAACGACCACATCTGCTGCTTAATGACTATTACATCAACCTGCACCGAGATTACCGTTAGTTCACAGATATTGGATGATTTCAATTCTCTGTCTTCTAACACATTACGATTAGACGTAAAGTTTAATTGTGGTACGGTGCAGGAGCTACCTATTGTTCTGACTGACATCACAGGTGATTCTGTTTCCATTTTGCCAGAAGATTTAGGATTTGCAGAAACGTTTAGTGACGGGGTTTACTCGATTACGTTAGTTAATACTGACGGTAATACTATAACGAGTGAGTTTGGCTGTACTTTCATGGACTGTGTAACTCGTTGTAAAATCGCTAACGCTACTACCGAGCTTAAAACAAAGTACGGTATTAGCTCATTCAAAGACTTCAACAAGATCACAGACCCATTAGAGAAAAAGGCAGTATTCGACACAATGTACATGGTTCAACTGCATACTGCGCTTTCTTTTATCGGTTCTTGTACTGAGTGTACCTGCGATAATGGTTGCATAATGTGGTGTGAACTGCAAAAATTGCTTGGAGAAGATGGCTGCTACTCGTGCTGATTTAGGATGCTTACTGTGTAAGAAGATAACCACCGACTTATCTGTTACCCAATGGGGAATTACAGCGGAAGGTGGGTACTTCAACTTAGTTTATGAGTTGTTTGCATTTCCATGCGGAACTACTTGTGATACGCCATCTTACACAGCAACAGAAATTGAAGACGAGGTTATTCTCTGTGGAATAACAGTAACCCAAACTCCACTACCTTCTTGTTCTAACATAACATTAATTTTATGAATATAGCAAACATACTGAATAGAAAATTAGGACTCGTAACTGTGCAGAATTTGCAGCGAGTGTTTAATTTCTTTTCTTCATCTCTTGGTTTGGTTGATGGGGCTATTCCTGATTCCAGACCTTACAAGGTTTATACGGCATTGTTTTATCTTAATGGTACAGACCCAGTTGTAACAGAGCTTGAAAACACATTGGGCGATGAAATTACTTGGACTTTTGGCAATGATGGATTCTTTACTTTAACACCAACGGCAATACCTTTTGATAACTTAAGCACTTTCACAAGCGTTCAAACTAACGCTGATGACAATGAAACTCCTACTATAAGCTACACTTATGTCGTTGGTGGTACTATTATTTTATACACATTTGATCTCGCAGCAGCACCAAAAACGGGTGCTATTGGAGCAGAGGTTTTTCCTTGTAAAGTAGAAATCAGAGTTTACAACTAATGATAACAGTACAAAGAGATTTCACATTTGCCGATGGCACTGCTCCGTACACCTACACATGGGTGGTTACAGGCGGCTGCGCTGCGGTTACGCCTGTTAGTGGAACTACCACTGGCACGATCACCTCTTTGTTCGAGTTTCAAGATCAGGCTTGTTTTAATAGTAGCACCTTTTCCCTAAACGTTTCTGACGCTAACGGCTGTGCTTCAACATTCAGCATAGCAGTACAAAACCCGTGTACGAATTTCTCGACTACTCCGATCGTTCAGTCAAACGGATATAGATTTGAGATACAAGCATCATCTCCTCAGTGTGCAGAAACAATCTCAACGCGGTCTTATGATAACACCTTATTTACTGGTGTAGTATTCTCGACTGACTTCACTTCGATTCTAACGTTATTTCCAAATACAGCGGTAAGCGCATGGCCTAATGCCTCTCAGGTATTAGTGGTCTCATCGGACTGCAACGGCTGTGAGACTACAACTACCCTTAACTTTAATATCTGCAAGCCTGTACCTCAGCCGATCACGACTGCATTAAGTTGCATTGGCGACACATTCACTTCGCAGGTATTTGAGATTCCACTTCCTACTGGATGTCCTGATGCTACAATAGACTGGTCAACCATTCAGTTTTTAGCCAATCCAGAGTTTACGATCTCCAATATTCCAGCTTTAGGAAATAGGTGGTTCGTAATTACATCTCCTGTAACAACAACGCCAGGTCTTTATTCTGCCGTTTATACAATCCGCACAACACAAGGGATACAAACCCAACAGGGTCAGATTTCTATTATTGTAAATGCTTGCGGGGATGACCCAATAGTTATACCCGATTACACGACCCAAGTTGAGTGTACGAATATCATCGGCGATACGATCTTAATTGACATCGAAGATCGCGTACTAACGTCTCTCACTATTGACTGGACTTCGTTTCAGTTAATCACACCTCCTTCTCCTTTATCCACGAATATAACACTGGTCACAGAGATTGACGGTAGACACTACATTCAGTACGAAATCCCTGCCATCACAGGCGCGGATACATTCCGATGGACTGTTTGTACTACTGGTGGATTCTGTGCAAATGCTGCGACTTATACGGTCATTTTAGAGTGTCCTGTGGAGCCAACAGCAACCGATGATGATGTGTGCGCGGAGGGTGGTGAAAGCATTGTTGTGTCTGTGCTTGATAATGATTTAAGCGGCGGCTCGCCTTTTCTCTTATCGTCTATCGCAGTGACAGCGCAACCTACTTTAGGAAGTGTAAGCATCCCTGGGAACGGAACTATAATCTACACAGCATTTCCTTCCTCGACAGGAACGGATTACT
>JACCDT010028386.1_pt1 | contig 18175 bp, 21 predicted proteins | sample 7446291 | NCBI WGS metagenome assembly JACCDT01 (sample SAMN15323446, study PRJNA562643) | freshwater metagenome | isolation source: river surface water | place: USA:Blue River Watershed | collected 2017-08-17 | reverse complement strand
GGGGAGAGAAGCCAGCCCATTGTCATCATAAACATGACGAAGAGCAAGGGGACTGTAACTGGCCAACAGTCAGAAGCAAAAGTCAGGACAAGAAGGATGCCGATAATGGCAAGAAAGAAGAGGAAGGTGCAAAAGTCAGAGAAGGTCATTGTGGCGTAACGGAGCGCTACTGTGGCTTGAATGGCGTGATAGAGCACGGAGTGCGGACTGCTACGCAAGGGCTAGAAGGGCATGAACAGAGGACGGCGCGGCAGCACAGCAATCCCTACCTGTCAGAAGGCGGTGCAAATTTCCAATAAGAACGGGACTTGTAGATGGCTGTGTTCTATGTCGCCATAAAAAAAGAAGCCCCCCCCTCTGGGTCCGCGTTAGCGGACTCAGTGCCCCTCAAGTAAAAAGTTCTGAGTCTCTTTTTGTTTTGTTTTGGGTTTTATCTGTTTTTCTTTTGTTTTTCTTCTTAGCGGCGCTGTGCATAGCGATCTGTGTTATTACGGATGGAGACGTCGAAGACCATGCGGCGCGTGCCGATCTCGACGGGGTTTGCGGCAAAGAGGTCCTTTGCCTTCTGCGCATCGCCTGCGTTGAGCATCTCCACGAAGACGGTGTTGCCATTGCGAGGGCGGAAGACATCGCGCACTGGGCCAGCAAGAGCAGCCAGACGGCGGATCTCCCAAAGACCAACGTCAGAGCCGAAGCCAGTCACCAGCAGAGAGCTGCTGTCTGCATGCGCCACACCGCGGAGAGGAGCTGCACCCGTGTAGATGGGACGCATGTTCTTCTTCACGGCGAGCCACTGCTCTACCTCGCGCTCTTTCGCATCTGCAGGACGGCGGTCCTGAGAGCGCAACCACTGCTGTGCAGATGCGCCGCCAAAGATTGACGGGCCGGCAGCAGCGGGAGCAGTCTCCTCTTGGTCCGCGCATCGCTCTGCGACAGCAGAGAGAGTAGGGCGCCAAGTAGATGCAGCAGAGCGTGCAGCAGGCACGACAATAGCACGGGGCTCTGGGACATGCACGCGGACATCCCAGCCTGGATCTTCAATATCCAGGCGGTCGCACCAAGACAGCTCCTGCTTGTAGAAGCCCGTCTTGATAAGAAGCTTGGCCTCTTTCGCCTGCGCCTTCCAGAGAGCGTAAGTGCCCTCTTCGCCGGCGTTGAGAGCGCGCTGTGCGATCTCACCGAGGAAGATGGTCTTACGATCCCAAGAGGGGAGGGTCTTGATCCAAGCGTTCCAGGATGCAGTGTGCTCTGCATCCATACGGCGGCGGTGCTCTTCTACATCTGCCTTAGAGGGCTTAGGTAGAGGAACACCGCCGCGGAGCCAGTCCTCAAGAAGGCTCTTCTGGAACAGGTCCCGTGAGTGCATCTTACAGAGGTAAGAGCAACCAGGGCACCATTCAGAAGGGCTTTCTTCGTCAAGAGAGAACTCCCACTCTTGACAGATGTGACCAATCTTCTCCGCCTCAGCAGCCCGCACCTCTTGGACAGAGGGAGAGGGCTTCTTAGGGAGCGTCTTGATCGCACTGAGATCAACCTCGGCGATCCCAAGAGGGAACGCCTTACCAGCGCTAAGAGCGCGCATGGCAACGACACGGGGCACGAACATCTTAACAATGCGGGTAGCAGAGGAAGACATTTTAGGCATGAAAGGCTTGTGGGCTTATAAGAGCTTAGAGCAAAGGGTGTGTCGAAAGAGTTGTGGCCTAGGGCACCGCCCTGTTGTTTTATGGGATTCTCCCACAGCGATCTACTTACAAGCCTCTCAAGCCCTTCAAGCCTTTCTCAAGCCTTTCACGCCCAAGATGTCCGCCTCTAAGCCCAAGATCGTTGTTCGCTCTGCTGGTTCCTCTGCCGCTATGCCCAAAGCCTCTGCCGTTGTCACGGTAGCTGTGCCCAAGGCTGCCGCTCAGAGGGTCGTAGTTGCAGCCGCCCCCTCTCGCCCCGCCGCAAAGAAGACTGTTCAGAAGGTCATCTACGTGGAAGAGGAAGAGGAGGAGGTCCTCACTCCTGCCCAGATTCTCGCTGGTCTTGAGGCGCAGATTGCTTCTCTGAAGTCTGCTCTCAAGGTCAAAGGCCTTAAGAAGGATGGCACTCCTCGCGCTAAGCGGGAGTATGTCGCCTCAGAGGCCCAGACTGCTTGGAACACCTACGTTCAAGAGGTCCGCGAGGAGCACGGCTACATGGGAGATGAGGAAGGCAATGTGATCTACGATGCTAAGACTGGTGAGCCCAAGCTCGCCATCTCTTACAAAGAAGCCATGCAGATCGCGAGTGCCCGCCGCAAGGCGGGTGACCCCTCTGCGCCCCCCGCGGTGCAGAAGGCCGTAGCCGCACCCAAGACCGTGGTGAAGGCTGCAGGCGGTGCTGGTGTTCCCGTCGTCAAGAAGAACACCGTTGTGGTCAAGACCTCTGCTGCTCCCGCTGCTGTCCCTGTGAAGAAGACAGCAGCAGAGCTCCGTGCAGAGTTCTTGGCCAAGAAGGCCGCTGCCGCCGCTGCTGCACAAGCAGCCGCTAACGCTGTGGCAGAAGCGTCCGCCGCAGCTGCGGCAGAGGAGGAGACCGCCCCTGCAGAGGAAGAGTCTAACGAGGCAATAGAGTGGGACTTCAAGGGTCAAACTTATTACAAGACCTCTGACAACCTCTGCTGGATGGTCGGCGACGACGGCGAGCGCATCTGGGCTGGTGTCTATCTGCCCGAGGAGGACCGTATTGATGACTCTATCGCAGAGCCCAGCTTTGATTAAGGGACATGCTGTCCCTTATGAACCCTCGCTTGCTACGCCTCTTAAATTAAAACAAAACAAAAATACCCTTGCACAGAACACCCTAAACCAAAAAACAAAACAAAGAAGAGACTCAGAACATTTTTTTTGCAGACCCAGAGCGGACCCCAGAGCGGACATGTAGAGCAAACCGCGCTCTCCACGAAATTTTGACGGCCGCCCAATGCCCTACTTGTCACTGTCCCCAAGACCACAGCATCTCAAGCCCTCCGTGCTCAAGCCCTCAAGCCTTCAAGCCTCTTCAAGCCCCCTCAAGCCCTTGCAAAGCAGTCCGCACTCCGTGCTCACCAAGATGTCCAAGACCGCCCTCGCCCAGAAAGATGTTGAAATCACCCGCCTCCGCGCAGAGCTGGATGTGCTCCGTGCAGAGAAGGAAGTTCTCCGTGCCGAGAAGGAAGCCATCCGCACTGAGAAGCAGGCAGAGATTGACTCTGTTCGCGCCGAGATGGAGGCTCTCCGTCGCCGCCGCGCAACTAAGGCCGCAGCAGCAGAAGCAGCATCCTCTGCAGCTGCAGCCGCAAAGACAGCACCAGAGTCCTCGTCAGACTCTGAACCCGAGAACGACGACCCCATGTCTCCTGAAGAGACAACCTTCCACAGCCTCACCACTCGTGGCAAGAAGATCGGTATCAAGAAGGGACACGCTGGCCACATCAGCGCCGTCGCCTCTGATACTGCAGCCAGCTGGACCATCAAACAGATCAAGTCTGGCCTCCAAGCCGGCGCCATTGAACTCTGGTGCCAGGAGGCCATCACCGAGAACATGGTGCTTGACCGCTGGCGCGGTGGCGAGGGCACAGAGGAGGTGTGTGTCTATAAGCACACCCCTGATCTCCACAAGCGCAAGGGCGGAAACCCCAACCAGCGCTGGTATCAGACCCACGTTGCTGGCGGCTTCTTCCTCAGCCCTGCAAGCGACCGCACTCTCTTCCTCAAGATCGCTGAAGACGGCAAGCTCATCTGCTCACCCCAGAGCGGTGACCTCTTCAGCCTACCTGTTGTTGCATAAATAGATAAACATACAAAGAACAAAAACAAGAAAAAAAAAAGATAACTTAAACATTTTTTTTTGAGGGAGAGGAAGATTACCAGCCTCTATAAAAAAATTGAAAACATACACGCCCTACTTGTCCATTGTCCCACCGACCACAACATCTCAAGCCCTCCACACATCCGTGTCCAAGCCATCAAGCCATCTATTCACGCCGTTATCATGTCAAGCCAAACCATTTCCCAGAAGAATGCAGCTATCAAGAGCAGCGATTCCTTGCTGGCTGAGATCGCCCGTCTCCGCGCTGTGATTGAAGTTCTCCGTGCCGAGAAGAATGTCTTGCGCGCCGAGAAGGAGATCATCCGCATTGAAAAGCAGAAGATCATTGATGATCTCCGTGCCGGCATTCAAGAAAAAAAGGCCAAACCAATCCATTTGGCACCCAAGCCAACACCGAAGGCAAGCTTAAAATCTTCTGCTGCCGCTCCATCCTCTAAGCCTACACCCAGTATTGAAGTCCTAGAAGAAGAAGAGCTAAAGGAGTTTTGCCTAAATGGCATCTCCTACTTCAAGAACCATGACAACTTCTGCTGGCGGTTTGATGGATCGGGCAATGTGATTTACGCCGGCCTCTACATATCAGAAGAAAGCCGCATAGACGACTCTGTCGCCGAGCCCATGCTCTTGTAAGCAGCCATAAAATACTCTCTCAAAAAAAAAATATATATCTGAAACATTTTTTTTGTAGAGCCTGCAAAAAAAATTGAAATGGCACACCACCACTGCTCTATGAATTGCGAATCCCGCCACACAAGCCCCTTATCCCCTCAAACCCATCACGCCTCAAGCGCTCCTCTACAGCCAACCATGTATCCGTCTCCCTACATTGAGAAGTTAGTCAGCTGCTGGCGCTTCAATAGAGAAGACTACAAGAACCTACCTCCTCCCCGCCCAGCCGCAGAGTGCATTCTCTACTGGATGCCTCTTTGTGAAGAAGCCTACTCCCTCTATGACCAATTGCAAACAGAAGCCGATGCCTTGCCACAGAGTTGGCGCATGGAGGAGGGTGAAGAGTTTCAACAAGAGCATAACCGTCGCCTTGCGATCTTCCGCCGCGTCTCAACACAAGAACGAGAAATCTACAAGCTCTGTCACCGCTTCTCCTATGAGCTAGCACACGCCCAGTGGTGGGATCGCGAGTTCGCGCTAGACAGGGCAAACGCATCCGCAGAGCGCAAATCGTTGATCCGCGCCGCAAGAGAAGCCGAACGACAGCGCCGCGCTGCTGCATTTGCAGCACAAGAATAAAAAAAACAAACAAAAACACAAAGAACAATACACCCACTAAGAACATTTTTTTTGAGAGGCGGCAAAACTTGATCCGCCGCCACTAAGTAAGCAGTCACTGCCCACTTAGAGCCAAGCCACTTTCAAGCCATAGACAAAGACACAATGTCTGACAATCAGTCTGATCAACCGTCTGACCCCCCTTCACGCAAACGCCCACGTGTAGAGAGCCCTCCTGCCTCATCTGAAGCACAAGGTCACAACGCCCGCCGTCGAGGGGCCGGCTTCATCTTCACCACCCCAGAATCCAACATTCTACTTGTCCAAGACCGCGGCTCCCAGAAATGGGGTTTCTGCAAAGGACATGTAGAGGAATACGATGCCGATACACTCGCAACCGCCATCCGAGAGGCTCGTGAAGAGATCGGTGTCGAGCCTGGCGCCGACTATCAAATCGCCTCTGAAAAGTTCCGCATCACCGACTACGATTTCTTCTATGCTGTCCTCAGCACCCCCGTAGAGGCGCTCCGCTTGCAAGCATCTGAAGTTTCTGCCGTTCGCACCGTTTCTCCCACAGAACTGATTGCCGCTGTCACCGCAGATGAGAATAGTTTCAATCGGTATGTCCGCGCATGGGTGCGTATCATCTCAGGCCTCATGTAAATCCACCAAAAATAGCAATTAATAAGAACAATACATAAGAACTTTTTTTGCTCTGCCCAAAAATTTGCCAACCCGCCTATACCCTACTTGTCGGTTGTCGAACGCAGTTCAACAAGCCAGAAGTAAGAGCTACACACCTATTTGTCGGTGTCCCACAGCCTCTCATTAAGCCTTTCAAGCCATAGACTAAATGTCTAAGAAATCTTCTCGCAAGTATAATCGGCGCCGCAAAGGGGCGGGCTTCATCTTCACCACCCCAGAATCCAAAGTCCTACTTGTCCAAGAATGTCGCGGTCAGAAATGGGGCTTCTGCAAAGGACATACAGAGAGAGAAGATGTCAACTCGCTAACAACAGCTATCCGAGAGGCAAATGAAGAGCTGGGGCTGACCTCCACTGATTATAAAGTTACCTCGCGAGCGGTTGGCATCGCCGACTATAGTTTCTTCTATGCCACTCTTCACAAAGCCCCAGAAGATCTCACCCTTCATGAAGGAGAGATTGCTGCTATCAAGACCTTCTCACTAGAATCGCTACTTGCCAGTATTCGCGATTGCCCAGATAACTATAATAGGTTTGTTCGGGCATGGGTGCAGAAACGCACACGCCTTAATTAAACTGAGTAACACGACATACACAAAAGAATACTAAGAACATTTTTTTTGCTCTGCCCAAAAATTTGCCAACCACCAACAACCTACTTGTCAGTGCCCTCGCCCTTGCAAAGCATCTCAAGCCTATCTTCAAGCACTGCCAAAAGAATGATCTCCTTCGTCTCAAATCAAGCCTTGCGTGGTGGAGAGCACTTTCCTCAAGCCTGGCGAGAGATGATCGGTGGTGCCATGATTACTCTCACCATCGTTCTCCCCATGATTCTCCTTGCTGTCTATCATGGCAAGGATGAGTTCCTGAAGCGTGTTGACGGCGTATTTGATCGCGTGGAGTTCTGGATGGAGAAACAGATCATCCGCCGTCTCCGTGATCAGAAACCTCTACTCCCTACAAGTCGGCCTAACTTTCCACGCTCTCAATCAGCACCGCAGATAAGTATGATTGAATACTTATCTACTATGTCAAGTCCCAGCTCTATTAGCAAAGATTCTTTCCGTATTAATGTGAACTTGGCTCAAGAAGTGAGCCAGCGCAGAGCGCAGCCGGTTTCACCAGCCGCTTTCAGCCCTCCACGCACACCTGTCTATGTTTCTGGTGGCGAACTGAACTTCAAGTATAACCCAAAAAAGGAAAAGGAGGATGTCTAGAAACCTCTGTAAATAACAACAAAAGAGAAAAAACAAGAACAACTCAAACATTTTTATTGAAACACGTGGCTCTGAATTCAGAATACTATCTATAAGTCAGAGCCGATTCTCTCAAACTACTCTTTATTTTTGCGACCCAGAGGCCGGCGAAAAAAAATTGAAACCCGTCTCGCCCTGCAATGTCAAGTGGGTTCCCCCGCAACGATCACAGCCTTCACGTCTTCACGCTTTACAGCTTTCACGCCAATTCACGCCAATAAGATGTCCGCCATTAAGTCCAAGATCGTTGTCCGCGCTCAGCCTGCTGTCGCCGCCACTCCTTCAAAGATGCCTGCCGCTTCTACAGTCAAGGTAGCAGCAAAGAAGGCAGTCGCCGCACCCGCCCCCAAGAAGGCCACCAAGAAGGTGGTCGTCGAGGAGGTGGAGGAGTCTGAGGTGGAGGAGGTTGAAGAGCGCATGACCCCCGCGCAGATCATTGCGAGCATGGAGGAGCAGCTCAGTGCTCTACGTGTTGCTCTGAAGGTGAAGGGTCTCACTAAGTCTGGTAAGCCTCGTAAGCAGCGCGAGTATACTGGTCCTTCTGAGAAGCAGGCTGCATGGAATGCATACGTGCAGGAGGTGCGCGAGGAGTTTGGTTATGAGATGGATGATGAGGGCAACGCCGTTCTGGACAAGAAGGGTGAGCCTAAGTGGGCAATGTCCTACAAGGATGCCATGAAGGAGGCTGGTGAGCGTCGTAAGGGCGAGATGAGTGATTCTGCCTCTGTCGCCTCCTCTGTGAAGTCTGTCCCTAAGACCAAGAAGGCGGCTGCTACTGTGATTGTGGCCAAGAAGGCGCCTGCTGTTGCAGCGAAGAAGGCGGCCGTCGCCGCAGCACCTGCACCAGCAAAGAAGACTGCCGCCGAGTTGCGTGCAGAGTTCCTTGCAAAGAAGGCTGCAGCAGCGGCTGCAGAAGCGGCTGCTGCCGAGGCAGGGCCCGAGGAGGCCGCCGAAGAGGAGGGGTCAAATGAGGCTGTTGAGTGGGAGTTCCAGGGTCAGACCTACTTCAAGACTTCTGACAACCTCTGCTGGCTCATGGCCGATGACGGCGAGCGCATCTGGGCAGGAGTCTTCCTCCCAGAGGAGGATCGCATTGATGACTCCGTTGAGGAGCCTTCCTTTGAGTAAGGGGCCGCACAGTAGCGCTTCGCTACGGCCAGCCCCCTATGACCCCTCAGCTGCTCCGCCTACAACCGACAAGTAGAAATTAGAAGAAAAACACAAATCCCAAAAACACAAGAAAAATCCCTCTGAACATTTTTTATGGCGATCGCTGCGAAAAATTTGCCATTCCAAAGGTTTTGTGTAAGATGTTGTGCCGCCCTTCAAGCCTCCAAAATGTTAAGCATCATTGCATTTCTCATCGCCATCCTTTGCCTGGTAGCAGGCTACTTCTGCCTTGCCGACTGCCGATCCGGTCCCCGCATCTTCATCGGTATAATACTGTGCGCCTATTCCACCATTGCAATAGTGCTCATATTAGATAACTGCTTCCAAAACACATCAGACCTCATCCAATAACCAAAAAATTTGCAACACCCTACTTGTCCCTTTCCGTGCCGCCCATCCATGAGCCAAGCATCTAACAACTTTCAAGCCGTCATCATGCCTTTCACTACACGCAACCCTGCTCACCTGATTGTGGGCAAGAGCTACACTTTTACCCGCGACATCAATGGCTTCACCTACAAGCGTCTCTTCACTGGCACTACTGAGAGCCATATAACCGACCAGGGCTCGCAATGGACTGGTAGCAAGGGTCCCCTAGACAAGATCTACGAGTTCATAGACACCTATCCCAATGGCCACAGTTCCAAAACATGGTTGTGGGCCCACACACTACAAGATGGTCTCAGCACTGATGGTGTCTGGGTGGCAGAGTTGTAAAGAGCCAACACCCTACATGTCAGACTAGTAGGTCAGAATAATAGGTAATCCCAGTAAATGAGAAAAGCAAAAGAAAAAACTAAGGATAATTTTTTTGCAGAAGTATCCTCTGTATTTGCTCTTTAGCTGCCGCCGGCATAAAAACCGAAAAAAAAATTGAAACCTAGCAAACTGCTAACGCAACAGTTGGGTCCCCCCGCAGCTTTCACGCTTTCACGCTTTCACGCTTTCACGCCATTCAAGCCACAATGTCTACCAATTCGCTCGCTTTCCTGATCGCACACGAGGTCGACCTCCTCAAGCAGCTGGATGAGATCCGCGCAAAGAAGTTTGCCATGTTCTCAGGTGTTGCCGTCCCCGCTGGAGGTGTAGCAGTGCCCGCGCCCAAGGCTAAGGCCAAGCCTGGCCCTAAGCCTGCTACTCCAGCCCTGACAACTCCCACCAAGCAGAAGGTCACTGGTGGAGCAGGTGCAGCCGTTCCTCCCGCAGCACCCAAGAAGATCACTTTCACAAAGAAGAAGACCCCCGTTGCCGACGCCGATGATTCTTCCATGATTTCTGCCACCAGCGCAGTCAGCATGAACATCCAGGAGCACTTCCGTGCCTACAAATCCACTAAGCGTGCTCAGTTCAAGGCAGCAGACCCCTCCATGTCTGACGTCCGTCTTCGCACTGCCATCCGCCGCGCCTATACCCTTGAGTATCCTGCTGAGGCCACCGCCTTGACCGCCTTGGAGAAGCAGCAAGAGGAGGAGAAGCGGGCCAATCCCCCTGAGCTCAACGCCTGGCAGCAGTATGTGCAGAAGGTGCGCGAAGAGGGCGGCATTGAGACCAAGGTGGATCCCAAGACTGGTCTAGAGAGCTGCCAGTTCGCAATGTCCTACAAGGACGCTATCACCGAGGCTTCTCGCCGCCGCAAGGCTGGTGACCCTGAGGCGCCTCCTGTTGCAACTAAGCCCTTGAGCAAGCGCGCTGCAGCTCTTGCTGCAGCCGCTGCCGAGGAGACCGATGACGAGTAGATGAGTAAGATGAAAGATAAAGTCATAAGAAAGAATAATAAAAAAAAACAAAAGAAGAATCCTTTGAACATTTTTTATGGAGTGCCTCTATGCGAAAAAAATTGAAACCGCACTGCCAGCCAGCAGCAGTTGGCCCCTGCCACATTAATCCACGCCCTTGCAAAGCAGTCCGCACTTCGTGCTCAAGAATGTCTTCTTCTTCATGCCCCTACAAGTCTTTCACCCGTGATCTCGCTGGTGCCCTCAAGGATCTCGCATCAGCCATGACAAAGGTTGCCGATGCAATGGAGATCTGCCATAGCCAGGTTGCTGGTGGCAACATCAGCTTCGCCGCCACTCTTCCTACAAGTCTATTACCTCCACCAATTGACACAGCAACACCTGCAGCACGCAAGGCCGCTGACGCTATGGCCGCTGACGCAATGTCTGATGATGCTATAGTCGCTGCAGATGCTCTTGCTACCGAAAATGCACTCCTCAAACTCCACAACGAGTATCTCGCAGCAGCCGACTTCCATAAGGGCAGGGAGTATCTTAACAAGTGCTGGGACGGCGGCTGGATTACGGTTGGCGGCAAAGCATACCAGATCTATCGCTACCATCTTTACCACTACAACAAGAAGGACCATTGCATTACGCACTACGGGCACTTCCATCCTTATTCCCACTTCGTCCAACCAGACTACTTGGTGCCCGACTTCAAGGACGCGCCCAAGGGCTACAGTGCACGCAGTGCCCTCTATGCCTGAGCGCTTCGCAACAGAAAAATACAAAAACCAAGAACATCACCCACTGCTAGAACATTTTTTATGGCCAAGACAAGCAGTAAGATGAATGACGCCGGCAGCCTCTATGTAAACCACACCCAGAAAGAGATCCGCTTCAGCACCGAGTCCATCTATAATGCCCTCGTTGCCTTCAGCTGGGATCCCGAGGACACGGTCGAATGCCACAACCTCCACTTCTGTCAACTCCTACCTGTCATGAATCTGCATACCTCTGTGCTCATCGCGGATCTAGTCAAAGAGGAATCATATTCTATTGCTGGCTCTGCTGCAGCTCAACTAGAAGAGGAACATGGTGTTGGCACCAATTTTAGTGAAGAGGACTATACCCTCTATGCATTTGATAAAGACACAGAGACTATGATTAATCTGGAGACTGGTGAGTTTGTGCGCGTAGAATCTAATCTGACCAGCACTACTGGCGCTACATCTTCTTCAAGCGAATGCACCGAAGATGAAGAGGAAACAGATGATGAAAGCAGTGAATTAGGTTATGAAGTAGATAGTGATGAGGATTAGCTTAGTATCCGAACACCGGTCGTGTGAAACACGACCTGTGTTGAAGCTACTAACTACGTTAGTAGCCAAACATCAGCCCAGCTCTGCCGCCATAGATACGCAGTATATTATACGTCTCTGCCCACACATAGACATTGTAGCTCGGCACTTGACCAGGATCCAGCCTGCCAACATAAGGCGCCAAATCCAGATGCAACCACCGCTTGGTAATTCTATCAAAATTAGCTTCACCAATCGGTGCCGACAAGGGCGTCAGCTCACCAGAGCTTCCATCTCGTAGAACAGAGAAAGGCAACATGTAGTAATAGCGATTCACATAAGGAGACTTCGCACAGTCAATACTCGGCCCAACTGACCTGTAGAGCTGTGGTGTTGTTGTTCGCCAGCGCACAAGGCTACCTTCATAGACCACCGCTGCTGCTGCCACAGGCTCAGAGTCACGCCAACGGAAAGCCGGCACTGGATAAGAGAAGGCCCGTTGATCCAGCGCCGCAGCATCTGGCCACCAAGGCACAGTCGTCGTGCCAGCAGCAGCACGGGGATCCGACAGATCGCGTGTTGCCAAGAACCATGCATTGTAGAGAGGGGCCTCCACACGCTGGCACATCCAATAAAGAGCCCTCACAGGGTTCGGCACAACAAGGGGAACAGCAACACGCGAAGCACCTTGAGATGGTTGGACAGGTATAGGATAGTGCTGCACAATAGGAATTTGGATATCAGCAATACGGAACCTGTTAGCCTCTGGCTTGTCTAAATAGACATACTCCGCCAGCAAATACGTATCACCAAGTGCAAACGCCGTTGGCATTGCAACACCAGGCACAGGCACTACAGGATTAGTGTCCGCCAGTCCAGGCACAACAGAGCCACCGCTATCGCGCTTGTAGAAGCCAGAACCCGATATTGGCCATAAACTATCACATACTTGTCCAGCCTGCGCAGTATTCGCTTGACGAGAGTCCGAATAATAAAGACCAGCCATTCCCCTGAAAGTCACACTGACACGTATAAGATCGGCATTGATTGCATCAACAGGCAGCGCACCACCGCTGTCCCCCCGTGAAAACCAGAAAGGCAGCGGCACCGTTACTTGTCGCCCTGTTACAGGCAGCCCCGCACCACCTGCTGCAGAGTAATTCGTCATGTTGCGACCCAACATGCTGTTCATAACTTGCAGCTTCTCCAGCGGTGTCCAGAACTCATCTAGCACCTCCAAGAGTCGTGAGTCTAACTGTTCCACGCGAGCACCACCAATCTCCATGCCGAGTGCCTCGACCAGCGCATGACCAACTGAATTTGTCCAATTGAACCGAGGACCAGCAAAGGCTGCACCTGCTGCCGCTGCAGCAGCAACTTGCGGTGCCGCGATATCTGGCAAAGTCGCCACTAACCATAGTCGCGTCAATAAGTGCCCTTTGCGCGGAATTTCAATAGTCGCTGTCTGTCCGAATGCCGGCACACGCTCAAAATCCAGTCGCTGGATCTGTGTCGTGAATCGGCCCGCCTTCAATGCAACAGCCTTCATGTCGGCAATACGCGGTTGCCCGCGCACCGGTTCTAACCTTTCATCTTGGAGCCCATTTGTAACCTGTTTTAGTAAGCCAGCTACAGACATCCCCTCTACTCTAGCTGGCGCTGTAGCTTTATGATGTAAACATACGATTTGCAATACCGTTCTCAAATCGGAGCCAATTCATCGCCACTGCATACACACGCACTTCCCATGTGTTACCAACAGTCGAATCAAAGCCCGCCGGCAGTCCAGTCAAGGCCGGAGGCGTGGCAACCTCCAAACTCAACCTAACTGTCCATGCACGTGAAGCGTTCATCCAACCTGATGGCTGGTGCTTTCCAGGTGTCCTGGCAAATGAGTAGCCATAGATACACGCCTGATAAGGTAGAATTCCGCCACCACCACTGCTTGCATGAGCATCAGCGATACCACGACGAAAGTAGTCACCATCGGCTTCAACTAGATCCAGGCCGTTGATTTGGATGCGACCACGACGGATAGGTGCTGGTGCAACCGCGGCAGGATCTGTTCCAAGTGCCTCTCGTTGCTGCTCCAATAGTGACGTGTAGTTTGTCCATTCATTATTCACTGTAACACCTTTACGACGGACAAACCATATGAGTTCCTCCACTGGATGGTTCAACTCAAGCGGCAACTGGATTTCCACAGAATCCGTCAGCGCATCCGACTTCGCCGATGCATACTTTAGCGGCTCGTCAAATACGAAGGTCTGCAATTGTCTATAGAGATACTCAAACGGTTTTTTCATGAACGCATCACGCAGCGGCCCACCCAAAAACACAGATCGGGTCATCAGCTGCACATTATCAAACAGCGGGACACCAGCACCAGTGCGGACAGTGATTGCCGTCGTTGGTGTCACCCCTCCAGTCGCATCGTAAAGCATGGAAAACGCCTTACCAAGTGGAGTATCACCACATGACGCACGCAGCCCCGATGCCACGCGAACAACCTCAGAAAATGACCGCATCGTCACTCTCACTCTACATGTCCCTTCACGGATGGCAACGAGCGGCAACAACTCATCACGGCTTCCACGCCCGAAATGAAACAACAGTGGACACACAACAGTGCGATTGTCAGTAGGGAATGACAAGTAGGAATAATTGGATGCCCAGTTACGCAAAATAGATATTGGCACCCGACCAAGGGCGTCAGATGATATGCCATATGTTTGATTGAGATCGCCTGTTAGCAAGGACCAGACGTTCAAGAAGTCGCCGTCAATGGTTTCAATCACCTGACCGTCAATCTCCAGCTCGGCCTTCGCCACGAGCACTGTCCCGAGCGAATTTGCGTAGAACCATGCATCGGTCGTTGGTGCATTATACTTGGTTTGACCTGCCGCCAGACCCTGCAGAACCGTTTCAGGGAACCAGTGACCGAGGCGACATACCAGCGACAACCCACCGAGGAAGTCACCACACCCTACTCGTCCCATTTCAAAGGTAAAGACTTGACCAAATTCTGCCGGGCCATGATGCACAAACTCAACATCAGTATATGTAAATGGTGTTGCTGCTGCCTTGCCAACACCAGCGGGCATGAAACGCGTAACCTCTGTATCAAGAGGAAAGAGTGTGTCATCTTGATCATCTCGGTCGGTAAGATCAAGCACTGTTGTAATATCTCCGCGAGGACGTGCAAATCCGACGTCACTCACAGTGGCGAATGCCCTATCCCCGAAGTTAAGAGCCGTGCTTCTATTACCAGAGCCGCCAGACATCTCCTACTACAGAACACAGGACACAATCTCTTAGGTTAGAGGACGTGCTAAAATTTGCAGCTGGACCACCAATCAAAAAGTATTACCCACACCGCCAACAAATCAATGGCATGTCAAGCCCGCCATCTTCACGCCTTCCCAAAAATCTCTTTCGCAGATGGGACTCGCATCTATTTGGAGAAGGCATGCTCTGCCAAAACAGAGGATGGAAACCATCTTTGCAGAGCGTGTTCCTTCTTCCAGAGCCCGATTCACGGTCTGGTTACAGAGAAACCCCCAGCACACACTCACACCTACATGTCAGAGTGGTATGAGAAGAAGGTGTTAGCCGTGGGCCCCCTGTCAATCAGAGACCAGGCATTTCTAAAAGCAGCTAAAGCAGCAGCAGCAAAAGGTGAGCCACTGCCAGCTTTCTGCAAGACTGAAGTAATTCAGTCAAGCCATCCTAAACCAGCGGCAACAAGTATAAGCAAGGCTATGCCACCGAAAAAGCCAGCAGCAACAGTAAGATCAGCAGCACAACCACCGCCACCACCATCTTCTCCTGCGTCTGGCTCTTCTGAAGCACCACAGAAATTAAAGGGTTCTGAGTTCGCGTCAGCGGACTCAATGCTAGTCACACGACGCTCTGGGTCCGCGTCAGCGGAATCAATGCTAGTCACGCGACGCTCTGGGCCCGCGTCAGCGGACTCAATGCTAGTCATGCGACGCTCTGCAACACTAACACCTGACACGCAGGTGCAGATTATTGGCAAGGCTCCGCGAGCACGCAAGGCGGCAGTTCGCAGGCGTTCTCCTGTTGCACGCCTGACTGATCAGAGCCCTCCAATGGTTCCGCTTGCAACTGATTTCCGCCTAAGTCAAGAGAAAGTGGCTATTATTAAGTCCAGCCTACAAGTCTTTACTCCTACTGTTTGCGAAACAGATGATGAGCCATTGGAAATTACAGAGGTTGAATATATAAAACTAGAGAAGGTGCCTGAAGAGGAGGCTATCTATATGAACCCAACAACTAAACAGCATTACACATATACAATGGATGAGGGCATCAAGGCTATTTGAAAAGCCTACAGCCACAGGCACCTAATAAAATTTGAATTTTTTTGCTGCCCTCAAGTGGCTGTCACGCCATCCGCTCACAATCTCACGCCTAATAAAATGTCCTCTTGGTCAAGCCGTTCTCATGCCTCTGCCTCCGCATCTGCACCTGATGCAGAGGGTTGGCGAACTGTAACTGGTAGCTCTAGCTATCGCCCACCTATTTCAAGCACCCCTTCATCTTATTCTCCATTCTCTCGTGGCGGCGGCTCTACTGCTCAGCCATATAACGACAATAGCCCATTCAGTCGCAACCGCGGTCGTAATGATAATAATCCTGGCGAGATGCCTTCTGCATTCAGTTCTCGGCGTGGCGGTGGTGAGAATAACGGATTTAGTGAAAAGGCAAGTGCCGCCTTTGGAAAGAAGGAGAAGGACCCGAGGCAGATACAGCGTGAAGAGGAGGCTGCGGCCCAACGAGATTATATTGCTCGCAGGCAAGCAGAGCTAGAAGCAAAGAAGGCTGCCGAGCATGTTGATCTTACTAGCGAGGATTCATTCCCCGCCCTCGGCGCAGCACCAAAGCCCAAGGCTGCACCTACTCCTCAACCAAAGGCGAAGTCTTGGGCTCCTGCTCCTGCTCCTGCTCCTGCACTTGTTCCTGTTCCTGTTCCTGCACTTGCACCAGCACCAGCACCAGCAACTACTGGTCCTACAAAATCAACCTGGGCATCAAAGATGAAGGAATGGCAGGATGAAGAGGTGATTCGCAAGAAGCAGATAGAGGCAGAGGAGGAGAGGCGTAGGGAGAGCGATGTGTATATTAAGCTCAGCACCCTTGATATTTCTGGAAATGCCAAGAAGTTCAAGAGTAATAATGCATTCACGGACTATTTCAACCAGCCGCAGCATCGCTCAACAATCATGGAAGATCAGGATGCATACGATTACAACAAGGAGTTCCACCGAGCAGATGAGCTACTAGAACCTGAAGATTATGCCCAGCCTGCTCGTGTCTATTCGCCCCACAGCCCCCCTTATCCCTATTACAGTGACGAGGAAGATGACAATATGAATTAAAGGGGCGACAGATAATAAAAAAAAATAAACATAAATAGATAATGGGTTTAATTAAAGCCACTGCCAATCAAAAAACTATCTTATTTTTCATTATTTTAGCTGCGTTTGCTATGATATATTTTACATATAAGGAGAGCTTTGCTGGTCAATTGCCCAGTTATCCCTTAACAACCAAATTTACTCCCCCAAATGAGGTTTATAAGAGGTATTAATGTTGTGAAGCAGAGGTAGCCGCCAAATAATGGCGGTGACACAGAGCAGCTTGCTATAGCTGCGCCGCAGAGGTTGCAAGCAGGTAATGCTTGCGACACAGAGCAACATAGTTAGAAACACCAATCACTACCTGTTCCTGATCGTTACTTACACGATGAGTAAAGGGTGCAAGAGTGCCATCCCGACATTCAAAGCAGAATGCATGTAGCTTATGCACTGCGTCTGCCATTGGAACCAGATCCACAAGCTGACCAAACTTCTGGCGCTGTGAGTCGCCATCCAGTCCCCCGACATATACATCTTTGCCACACAGATCTACCCAGCGTAGCACAACTGATCGCAGATCATCAAAGAACTGTCCTTCATTTACAAAGATAGCATCCACTTCACCTACTTGTCTTTCAGTTACATCGGCCAGCTGCCCAACATTTACACAAGGGAAGCCGACTTGATCATGAGAGAACACCTGCTCCTGTGTTTCACCTTCGCGATCATAACGACGATCAAAGCTATGGTTGATAAAGAGCACTCGCCTACCGATGCATTGTAGGCGTTTGGCTTGACGGATTAGCTCGGAAGTCTTACCGCTGAACATACAGCCCATGAAGAGCTCCAGCCTTCCAACGGAAGGCTGTTGCAAACCATTCCCTTCGGGAATGGTGAGTTCCAAGCGACCAGAGGTGGTTGCTCCTTGAGCAGGTGAGGATTCAAGGCGACCGCCAGTAGGCTGCTGCACTGGAAGGGAAATCTGAATAGAACCAGCAATTGAAGCGGAAGCGATTGATGACATATCTGAATATAGGTGGGCGTGTAGCATCGCTTGGTCGGACGCACCAAAAGCAAATTTTAAGTTTATAAACAATGCTTATAGTAAGATGAAAACTGGTAAGGCAATCTTATTATCAGCATTTATTGTTGTTATAATTGTATATCTCGTTAGTTTTTTTATATCATTTGAAGGCTATTCCTTGGCACTCAAGACATTTATATTTAGTATAATTATTGTCTTAATCATTATATTCGGATTCTTTGAGTCTTATTGTGATGAGTAAAATTAAAGCCCCAGCACGGATAAAAGGAAAACCAAAAAAAACAGACACGTAGGAGATGTCTGAACAAACAGAGCAATTTAGCGTTGGGGACCTAATAATGTGCGCATTCAAGGGTAGGCAAAGACGATTTCCTGCAAAGATAGCTGCTGTAAATCGGAATGGGACATACGACGTGCTTTACGATGATGGTGAAAAGGAGATGAATGTCGCCCCACAGTATATCTCAAAGCGCCCCCTTGTCCAAGCTGTATCAATTGAGTCATCATCCGAATTAGAAGAAGGAACTCGTATAAAGGCG
>JACCDT010811485.1_pt1 | contig 18186 bp, 20 predicted proteins | sample 7446291 | NCBI WGS metagenome assembly JACCDT01 (sample SAMN15323446, study PRJNA562643) | freshwater metagenome | isolation source: river surface water | place: USA:Blue River Watershed | collected 2017-08-17 | reverse complement strand
GGTCGATTGGCATGCAATAAGCAGCAATGAGCAAAGCATCGCAATCAGGAAATGGATTCTGCGCGGGGATCGAATCATGGTGCTTACTAAGTTATTCGTAATAATCCACTGATTTTATAGGTCAATCGATGAATGGGGCTAATCTCTAGGTGCCATACTCGATAATCATTACTAAATCTACTTACTCTCGATTACTCGCCATGAAGATCCTGGAGATAATTACACCTGCCTCTTAGAATAAACCTCGACTCGTTTTCTCAAGCTTGCGAACTACTAGGATCAATTGTTTTGGCATAATGAAGTATGAACGTTCTAATGTCTTACTATGTCAGATGAAAATAAGGGCCTACTTCTAGGCCTTTTAGGTGTAGCACTCTTTGCTTTGACACTTCCTCTGACGAAGGTTCTTGTTGCTGCAATTGGGATCTATGAAGCAAATTTCTTACGGGCCAGTTTGACAGGAGTCATTGCCCTTGGTTTCTTACTCATTTCACGAGCGAAATTACCACGATCTCGACAGGAATGGCGCTTACTCATGCCCATCATCATCGCGATTGGCCTGGGATTTCCGATCGGCACTGCTTACGCAATGCAAACCATTCCACCGGGTCAGGGTGGCGTGGTTCTTGGTCTCACGCCATTACTCACAGCAATCATTGGGGCCTCCATCTCTAATCAAAAACTCTCGAATCGCTTTTGGATTGCAGCATTGATTGGGTTTATCGTAATTACGCTCTACTCTCTCAACAAAAATCAGTGGGTTATCTCTCAGGGCGAAATCGGTTTACTGGTGGCCTCAATTTCAGCAGGATTAGGATATGCAAAAGCTGGCAAGCTATCACAAATCATGGATAGCAAAGAAGTAATCTCGTGGGTTATGACCGTCTCCCTTATTTTTAATATTCCATTAGCAATTCTTTTCTTGGGAAATGACTTTATGGCCCTATCGGAGAAACTCTTTCATCCAGGTCCTTTATTAGCCTTGCTCTCGCTTGCGGTCATTACAATGTACATTGCCAATTTCTTTTGGTACCAAGGCCTATCGATCGGTGGTATCGCCAAGGTTGGACAACTCTTGCTCTTGCAGCCACTCATCACTCTTTTTGTATCGGGTCTATTTTTTGGTGAATTCGTAGGGCTTTTCGACTACACCGTTTGTTTAATGCTAATTGGTATCGTTCTTTACTGTCGCAGAACGCCAATTAGCAGCCTGCAATAATGTCTAGCCTTGATCCCTGAATTTGCAATACCCTCCGCAGTCGCTCTGGCAACTTTGGGGCTGACTGCACCATGATGGAATAGTATTTCGAGCAAATTGGTAGGGCTCGCGTTCCCGTTTGGCGGTCATGATTCCCGTGGTTTCTTGCTTTTTTTCCTGATTGATCAAGTTCATTTTCATCTCCTTTGGTGATGAAAATTATTCTATATTAATTATCAGACGATAATTTGATTTAGATCAAAAGATCTTATGATTTTAGGAATAAAGACCCAATCGAAGAGCGACTTCACGATAACGCTGGGCAGTTTGAACCAAGATCTCAGGCGGAATTGGAGGGGGTGGCGCCACCTTAAGCCATGGTTTACCCATCCATTTAGTCGTTTCAAGCCAATCACGCAGAAATTGCTTATCTAAGGATGACGGTACGCGACCTAACTCATAATGCTCTAGCGGCCAATACCGTGAGGAATCAGGGGTCAACAGCTCATCCATAAGAACCAATTGACCAGTTTCATCAAGACCAAACTCGAACTTTGTATCTGCCAAAATCATGCCATTAGCTTGGGCAATTTTGGCAGCAGCTAAGTAAAGCTTAAGACTAACCTCCTTCATCTCAGCAGCTCGCTGTTGACCCAGTCGATTTTCCAATTCGGCATAGGTAATATTCTCGTCGTGCGAGCCACTTGGCTCTTTGGCTGCTGGTGTAAAAATTGGCTCTGGCAATTTTTCAGCCATCCTCAGACTGGTAGCTATCCACTGACCGGCTATGGTTCCATACGATTGATATTCTTTCCATGCGCTACCCGCTAGATATCCCCGTACAACGGCTTCAATTCGAATGGGATTTAATCGCTTTACCACCACAGACCTTCGTTCAACCTGGATAATTTCAAGCGGCTTTACGACTCCGCGCGCATCAATGGTTGTTAAATGATTGGGTACGATGGCTGCTAACTGTGCAAACCAGTAATTTGAAATTCGGGTAAGGATCGCACCTTTATCTGGAACTGGCTCGTTCATAATCACATCAAACGCTGATAAGCGATCAGTTGCGACCATGAGCAATAAATCCTGACCTACAGCATATATATCCCGTACCTTTCCTTTTGCAACCAAAGGTAGTGATTCAATTGAACTTGCATATAAAGCGTTCATTCGCTGTCATACTCCTGGTCACTTGCTGTGTTGCTTAATTGAATCGTCATCGCACTCATTTTTCTGGTTTACCAATACAAAAATTGGTTCTTACATTGATTGATCGTTTGATAAATATATGCTAGACTAATTTAGCATTTGATATATAAGCAATAACCCTTATAACTTATGGAGACAAAATAAAAATGACGGCAGCTCTAATTGATGGCAATTTGTTATCGAAAAAATTACGAGGCGAAATCCGAGAGCGGGCAGCAAAAATCACATCAGCAAAGGGCAAGCCCCCGGGTCTTGCTGTTATATTGGTTGGCGAAAATCCAGCGAGCCAGGTTTATGTTTCAAGCAAAGTTAAGGCCTGCGGAGAAGTGGGCTTTCATTCCGTGCTCGAACGATACCCAGCAAACCTTGCGGAAGCGGATCTTTTAAAGCGGATCGATACACTCAATAATGACCCCACCATTAATGGGATATTGGTTCAGCTGCCCTTACCAGATCACATTGATTCTCAAAAGGTTCTTGAGGCAATTGCACCCGAAAAGGATGTGGATGGTTTTCATATTTCCAATGCAGGTGCGTTGATGGTTGGTTCCCCTGAATTCATTCCATGCACCCCTTATGGATGCATGAAGATGCTTGAAAGTATTCAATATCCGCTCAAAGGGGCGCAAGCGGTTGTAGTTGGGGCATCCAATATTGTGGGCAAACCAATGGCAATGCTACTGTTAATGGCTGGCGCCACCATTACGGTATGCAATAGTAAGACACGCAATCTCAGCCGCTACACAAAAGACGCCGATATTGTGGTCGTGGCAACTGGTCGGCCAAAAATGGTTACTGGTGACATGATTAAACCGGGTGCGGTAGTGATTGATGTTGGTATCAACCGCCTACCCGATGGAAAATTATGCGGTGATGTTGATTTTGAAAGCGTCAAGCAAGTTGCAAGCCACATTACTCCGGTTCCTGGCGGGGTTGGTCCAATGACCATCACAATGCTGTTAATGAATACCCTTGAGGCTGCGGAGCGCTAAAGTTACTCTGGGGCAATAGCCCCAGAAATCACTCATTTAGCGAATCAATAAACCGGATGGGGCTTTGTTTTTCCGCCAATACTCACCTGCCGCAGCGGCTCCACTGCCAGGCTTTACTTTAATACCGCAATCCAGCATTGCCATTTCTGCGCCGTTTATCCCGGCCATCAAATGAACTTCATTCATATCGCCCAAGTGACCGATGCGAAATAGTTTGCCGGCTACTTTTGATAATCCCGCTCCCAAAGAGACGTTATAGCGTTTGTAAGCCTGTGCAATCACATCTGCCCCATTAAAACCATCGGGTACCATGACCGCTGAAATCGTATCGGAATACCACTTCGGCTCTTTAGCGCATAACTTCAGCTCCCAACCTTCCAAAACTGCAGCACGAACACCCGAAGCCAAGAAATGATGGCGGGCAATAATGTTATCAAGACCCTCTTCCTCGATCATCTTTAATGACTCGATTAGGCCGTACATCAACGGTATTGCTGGCGTGTAGGGAAAATAACCAGCAGGGTTGGAAGCCAGCATATCTTTTAGGTCAAAATAGCAGCGCTTTAATTTGGCCTCGCCATGCAAAGCCAGTGCCTTAGGGCTTGCGCACAACACGCCTAATCCGGGTGGAAGCATCATGCCTTTTTGAGAGCCAGAAACGGCCATATCAATCTTCCAGTCATCAAACCGAAATTCAATTGAGCCTAACGATGAAACGCAGTCAACAAACAACAAAGCTGGATGCTTTGCGTCATCTAAGGCTTTGCGAACAGCAGCAACATCGGATGCTACTCCTGTTGCAGTTTCATTATGGCAAGCCAAGACCGCCTTAATTTGGTGGTTGGTATCTTTTCGTAAGATCTCAGCATACTGCTCAATTGGAATGCCTGTACCCCACTCTACATCCAAAGCGTGAACATCTAAACCAAACCGCTGGCACATATCAATCCAGAGGTAACTGAATTGGCCAAAATTGCTTGCCAATACTTTATCTCCGGGACTTAAAGTATTAGTAATCGCCGCTTCCCAGCAACCCGTTCCTGATGAGGGAAAAATAAAGGGGGTGCCATGTTCGGTACGAAATAATTTTTTCAAACCAGGAATAATTTGTTTCAACAGCTGTGGGAATTTTGGTGAACGATGGTCTTCCATTTGAACAACCATCGAACGAATAACGCGATCCGGGACGTTAGTCGGACCCGGAACAAATACAAAATTACGACCAGCCATAAAAGTCTCCTAATAATTATTAATACGAAAGAATGGATCGGTATGCTAACTACGCCCCATAGACAGGGAATGCACTTGTCAAAGCAGCAACCTTCTCACGCACCCGAGCAATATTGGCAGGGTCGTGGGGATTTTCAAGCACATCAGCAATGTAATTAGCAGTTAAACGTGCCTCATTTTCCTTAAAACCGCGCGTGGTCATAGCCGGGGAACCCAAACGAATACCGCTCGTAATCATGGGCTTCTCTGGATCTTTGGGAATGCCATTTTTATTGCAAGTAATATGCGCCTCGCCCAAAACGGCTTCTGCCACTTTCCCCGTAATTCCCTTTGAGCGTAAGTCTACGAGCATGACATGACTTTCAGTGCGCCCACTAACAATCCGAAAACCTCGCTCAATCAGTGTTTTGGCTAGGGTATCGGCATTTTTTAGAACTTGCTGTTGGTACGCTTTAAATTCAGGCTGCAAGGCTTCATGAAATGCAACGCCCTTTGCAGCAATCACATGCATGAGTGGTCCACCTTGGATTCCGGGAAAGATTGCGGAATTAATTTTCTTCGCAATTTCTTCGTCATTCATCAGCACAATTCCGCCACGCGGACCACGCAAACTCTTATGGGTCGTAGACGTAACAACATCTGCAAATGGCACTGGGTTTGGATAAACGCCACCGGCAATCAATCCTGAATAATGGGCCATATCCACCAAGAAATAGGCTCCGACTGCTTTGGCAACTTTTGCAAAACGCTCCCAATCAATCTTGAGCGAATATGCTGAAGCTCCTGCGATGATTAGTTTTGGCTTTTTCTCGTGCGCAATGCGCTCCATCTGTTCATAATCAATTTCTTCACGATCATTTAACCCATAACTTTCAACCTTAAACCACTTGCCACTCATATTGAGATGCATACCATGGGTCAAATGACCGCCCTCCGCGAGCGACATTCCCAAAATTGTGTCGCCAGGATTGAGGAGAGCAAAGAAAACTGCTTGGTTGGCTTGTGAGCCTGAATTGGCCTGTACATTTGCGAAATTAGCAGAGTACAAGGTTTTAAGCCGATCAATACATAACTGCTCTGCTATATCGACAAACTCGCACCCGCCGTAATATCGCTTACCAGGGTAGCCCTCAGCGTATTTATTGGTGAGGTGCGATCCTTGGGCCTGCATGACCGCTGGGCTTGCATAATTTTCAGAGGCAATCAGCTCAATATGCTCTTCTTGACGTTTACGCTCTTTCTCGAATGCCGACCACATCTCAGGGTCAACGGTATTCATTAATTTTTGGGTTGAAAATGCAGCTTTTGCGTTACTCATGTGAAAAACTTTCGTGAATTTATAGTGACAATTTATCGAGTGATAACTTTTACTAGGTAATAGTACTATGTTTGATTGATTCCTGCAAAGTAGATGCTAATTTTTTGCTCTGCATCATAGATGTTGCAGTGCATTAATAATCTGACCTGTAAGAAGGTTATAAATTCGGCCTTTGTAAGGCGATTTGGGTTTTACATTCCGAAGATTTTCAGGATCTATGGTTCTTACTTAAGGGTTTTGGATAACCCGTATTTCTGGAATTATTCTTGACTTAAATTATCAAAAGATCAAAATGAACTTACCTTATTTATGAAAGGTTAAATATGAATAATGCAGATAAGTTAAAGCAGTCGCAGGCGATTGTTAAGGCAGCAAATCAAGAATTATCAGCACATTCTTCCATCTCCCATAATCCAAAGCGTCGCGCATTACTTGGTAAAACCTTGGCTTATGCAGGGGCGGCAGGTGCTGCTGGACTCACAGGCGGAAACGCTCTAGCACAAGCGCTACCAATTCCAGAGTCCAACCGTACGATGGGTCGTACCATTCCTCCCGAGGACTATGGCATGCCCTCCAAATATGAGAGTAAGGTCAAGCGACGTCGAACTGACGTGTTTGTGAACCGCCAAAATTTCTCTGACTGGAGCATGACTCCGCTTGCTCAACAATTAGGTACAGTTACTCCCAATGGTTTGATTTTTGAGCGCCACCACAATGGCATACCGGACATTAATCCGGATCAACATAAGTTTGTGATTCATGGCCTCGTGCATCAGCCGCTCGAGTTCTCAATGTCCGATCTAATGAAATATCCATCTGTTTCCAAGTTTTATTTCATGGAATGTTCGGGTAATGGACTCACGGATTGGCTAAAGCCCGCTTCGAAAACGGTTCAACAAACCCATGGCCTCTTATCGGCTGCTCAGTGGACTGGTGTTCCAGTTAGCACCCTACTCGATGAGGCAGGTCTCTTAAAAGAGGCTAAATATGGCCTTGCTGAGGGTGCTGACGGGTCTGCGCATGCTCGCAGTATCCCAATTCAAAAACTGCTCGATGATGCTCTATTGGTTTATGCATCGAACGGTGAGATGCTACGCCCTGAAAATGGTTACCCACTAAGAATGTTCGTTCCAGGATGGGAAGGAAACGTCAGCGTGAAATGGTTACGACGCTTAAAGTTGGGCGAAGAGCCATGGAACATACGAAGCGAAACTGCCCGCTATACCGATCCAATGCCCGATGGTAAATGGCGTCAATTTAGTATGGAAATGGAAGCAAAATCCGTTGTCACGTCGCCCTCTGGCGGTATGACCATTCGCCCTGGGGTAATTGAGATTCAGGGATTTGCCTGGTCTGGTAATGGCAAAGTCAGAACCGTAGACGTTACCCTTGACGGCGGTCGTACCTGGCGCGAGGCACGTCTCGAAGAGCCGGTAATGGATAAGTCCCTGACTCGTTTCCGTTATGAGTTCAAATGGGATGGCTCGCCAATGTCAATTGCCTCTAGGGTTGTCGATAGCACTGGATATGTTCAACCGACCGTTGATGACATCAAGAAAGTGCGTGCGATCGTCGGTTTCGTTCAACATAACAATGCAATTCAACCATGGGCAGTAAGTTCTTCTGGGGAGGTTACAAATGCACAATTTGGCTAAAACGATCATTGCGGTCACTGCAGCAGGTATTTTGGGTGCTTGCGCCACTAGCGGTACCCAAAAATCAGCGACTGAAGTTCCTAAATTGGGTAAGCCAATCTCTGAGCAAACCGTTGCTCTTTGGAATATTGATATCCGTACTAAAGATGGCTTAGGTTTACCAGGTGGCTCTGGCACGGTAGCCCAAGGTAAAGCCGTCTACGAAAAGCAATGCGCCTCTTGCCACGGCCCTGATGCCAAGGGTGGTCCTGTCTATGGCACGATGGTTGGTGGTATTGGCTCGATGACGCAAAGCCCTCGCATCCTAACGCCTGGCAGCATGTACCCGTACGCAGCTATTTTGTTTGATTACACGCGCCGAGCAATGCCGATGAATGCCCCGCAATCACTGACCAATAATGAAGTGTATGCAGTCACTGCATATATTTATAACCTCAATGGGTTAATTCCCAATGATGCGGTTGTGGATGCGAAGTATTTAGCTGCTATGAAAATGCCTAATCGAGATGCATTTATTCAAGATACACGGCCCGATGTAAAGGCCGAACGCTGTATGAGTAATTGCAAACCTGTTAACTCGAAGCTTTAAGGCTTATCGTTGCGGTAAAAAGGTAGTTTCATTATCTCCACTGGCTCTAACTCTCGGGTTAGAGCCTTTTTTTTATCGTGTATCACGGCGGCATCATAAAAACCGAGACCAATTTCACATTGCATCTGAGGCGAATAGCAGCGGCTTGTGGGGACTACAAAATGCTCCAAATCTGCCGAGTACTCCAAATCCAAGTGAGGTTGAGCCGTCGCAAAGGCGATACCAACCATTTTTTCAAGTGGTCTTTGCTCTCCCCCGCGAATAAAGCGTTCAAAGCCCAATTCAGCCAATAAACGCGGTGCTTGCAGTTCATTGGAGAACAGCAAAAAACCTGCCTCAATCCGTAAGGCATTGGCTGCCACAAAGCCGCACTCGCTTAAATTCTCATTGAGTTCTAATAATTTCAGCCACACTTGCTTTGCGATTTCTCGAGGCACAAAGAGTTCATAACCCATCTCGCCTGTATACCCGAGGCGCGCAATGCGGATGGGGGTATTCATAAATGAAATAGTGTTGAATCTAAAAAACTCAGGGAGTTGATTGGCTTGACAGGAAAAAGTCTTTGATAATATGTCTTTGCTAGAGGGGCCCTGAACTGCCAAGATGTTGAAGTCCGACCGCTTCTCTGAAATCTCAAGATCGAGCTTAAGCTCACGTATGACTTGTTTTAATCGATCACTGATCGGACGGCCTGCAATCAACCAAAACCGATCAATATCAAGTCGCCAGATCGTAATATCAAGATCGGTGTATCCCTCGTGATCCACGATAAAGCTATATCGGATACTACCAATTGCCTGGTCACGCAGTAAGCGGCACTGAAAGACTTCTAATGCAGTAATTGCGGCTGGGCCTGCTACCTCAACCGTATACATGAAGGAAAAATCAAATAGCCCACTGTGGCGACGAACAGACCAATATTCTTGCTGCCAATCTCCAAAATGGGCAGGGAGTGTAATACCCGGGGCAAGATCAATATATTCGAGAGCTCGAGTCTGAAAATAGTCGCTGAGTGATTGCATTAAAATAAAAAGCTAGACATATAAAGACCTACGGCTATACACAAAAAAGCCGCACTTTTGCGCAGTTTATCAAGACTAACCCGATGCGCAATTTGCACCCCGATATAGATTCCAATCAGTTCAAATACCAGAATATAAAAAGCCCAATCAAAACGAATCACATCATTGACGGCGTTTGCAACAGAGCCCGAACCTGCTGAAATGATTTGCAAGACTTGTGAGGCGCCAATCGTTAACAAAGGGTTAAATTTAAGTGCTAGCATCAATGGAACTGAAAATAAAGGCCCTCCTGCTCCAGATAGTCCAGAACCAAAGCCAGCGATAACGCCTACAAAAAATAGTAAGGCAAAATTTTTAAGGTTTAACTGCAATACCGATGCGGATGCAACATCACGTTTGGGGGGCGCCCTTAGCGCAAATAGTCCAGCGATAACTACCAACACTCCAATAATGCCTCGCAAGAGGATTTCATCTATTCGAATGTTAGATTGGGCACCAATATAACTAAAAATTATGGCCCCTAAACAGACCGGGATAGTCGCACCCCAGTGTATTGAGCCTTTCCTTTGAAATAAATAGGCGCCTAATATTCCAGTAAATAGGAAAGTAAAGAGTGCAGTAGCACTTGCCTCATGGGTATTAAGACCAGCAAAGAATATAAAAGCTGGTATTAATAAGATTCCACCAACGCCTACAGTTCCAATAAATGTTCCCGCAAGTAATGCAATTACGGCTAGCAATATGGAGTCCAAGGATTTCCTAATGAATTAGAGATGCCGCAAAAATGGAAAAGAGGGCATCTGCCCCCTCTTCCTCGGAACTAAAAATAACTTATCTTACCAATTCACCATCTTTCTGAATTTATCCAACTCTTCAGGTGACATGAATACAGTGTGTTCCTTTCCAGGATATTGACGAGTCTTCACATCATGCATGTACTCTTTATAACCTTTTTCAAGGATAGGTACTAAATCACAGTAAATCTTGGAATGGCGCGGCACATGCTTCTCATAGAGGTGGAACAGATCAGAACCGATGATATGAACACCATCAGATGTATTTCCTGATCCCAAGCTAATAACTGGGACATCGAGGGTTTCGGCCAAATACTGACTGACTTCGGAGGTACAAACTTCGGTCATGATTGAAAAGCATCCTGCTTGCACGAATGCTTTTGCATCTTCAACCAATTCTTTTGCACGCTGCGCTGTTTTACCCTGCGCCGTGAATCCACCCAATTGCGGCATCCGCATTGGACAAATACCGATATGGCCTTGAACAGGAATACCGGCTTTCACAATTGCCTCAATATAACGTGCGTGATGAATATTTCCCTCGCACTTCATCACTTCAGCACCAGCTTTTGCAACGTATTGAGCCGCATTGTCAACCGCCTGCTGCTCAGAGAGGTGAAAACTCATATATGGCATGTCAACCATACGCAAACCATATTGTGATCCCCGTTTTACAGCTTGTGCCATGAACATGACTTCTTCAAACGAAACTGAGGTAGTCGACTCGTGGCCAAAAAGAACCATGCCGCCAGTATCACTGACGCATAAAATATCGATGCCCAAACGATCAGCAATAATGGCATTTTCGTAGTCATAAACTGCTAACTGTACGATGGGTTCTTTATTCTTCTTCTTTTCATTCAACATCGGAATAGTTACTTTTTTTCGTTTTACTGGTGCATCAGACATAAAAAATCTCCTGTATTAATACAAACATAAAAAAACTACATCTAAATTATCAGTTTTAAACTTACGCCAACAAACCTGAAAAAATAAATGAGGCCATACTTAAAAACATGAACAAATAACTAGCTTTGCCTAAGCGCATTGACCAACTATGACCCAATGTTTTTGCAAAAGCCATTGGCATCAATGAACAAATCCCCCCAATTACTGCAAGAGTAACAAAAAACTCGCGGCTGATCAGGATGGATAAAAAATGACTCATAGAGTGGCTCAGGAAGTAACCCGCTTGGAATAGGCATCAATAAAGTCGGCAGCAGCCTTACTACCACTTCGGAACGACTTCATTGCCTCTTCGTGTAGTATTTTAAGTGCTTTCATCTTAATGCTATTTGCTTGGTCTAACTCAAAGATATTCGATAGGCGACGCGGTCTTGGAATATCAACATCAATGACTGCAGCAACTCGAGTAGGAATATTCGTCATGATGATTAGGCGATCGGCCAAAAAAATTGCCTCATCAATATCAGTGGTCACGAAAAAGTTGGTTGCCTTATTCTCTTCATAGAGATTGGCGTAGTACTCCCACATCAGCTCTTTGGTCATTTCATCAAGGCCACGAAATGGCTCATCCAGAACCATCACCTCCGGCTGATTAATCAAGGCGCGCGCTAACTCACAACGACGCTGCATACCTCCTGATAATTGATTCGGAAATTTCTTCTTAAATTGATTTAGGCCAACTTTATCAATCAAAAAATTTGCAAGATCGCGATTTTTGGAATTATCTTCACCAACCGCCCGCGGTCCATACAAAATGTTGTCCTCGGTTGTCATCCAAGGGAAAAGTGCCGACTCCTGAAAAATCACCAAGCGATCTTTACCGGGCCCTTCCACAGGGCGTCCGTCAATCGTAATTGATCCAGAATTTGGTTTTTCAAATCCAGCAATTAATCGAATTAAAGTACTTTTTCCACAACCAGAAGGTCCAATCATCACAGAAAGAACACCGGGAGTAATTTCCAAGGAGCAATCCTTGATCACCTCTTTGTAATTATCGCCCTCTCCGTATGATTTGGAGACAGACTTTAATTCGATGTGACCAGCAGCAATATTTGATTTATCAGTCATGATTAACTATCTTCTTGTCCAGGGCGTGAAATATTCACCAATTGATCGAATGATTGCACTAGAAATATATCCGGCAATACCGATGGATATCATTCCCACCACAATCTGTTGGTAAGAGCCTCCCAAATAGGAGTTCCAAATAAAGAATCCAAGTCCTCCACCGCTGCCCCCGGATTGCGAGCCTCCCCCAGAAATCATTTCTGCTGCTACAACCACCTCCCATGTGATTCCCATGCCAACCGCAGCACCAACTGCAATTGATGGCACCGTTCCAGGCAGAACAATCCGTTTAAAGATATCCCATTGGCTTGATCCCATGGACCTTGCCGCCTGAAAATAGCGTTGGTCAATCGATTGGGCCCCGCCAAGAACGTTAATCACAATGGTATAAAAAGCCCCCAAAAAGGTTACAAAGGCAATTGACATCTCTGCAGTAGGCCAGAAAATAATTGATGCTGGCACCCAAGCGAGTGGCGGGATTGGCCGCAGAACTTCAAAGGTTGGGAACATGATTCCGTAGGCAGTGCGATTAACAGCCAAGATTAATCCAAATGGTATGCCAATCAACATGGCGAACAAGAAGCCAGAAAAAACGCGCTTAGCACTTAAGTACCAACTCGACCAATAACCAAGATCGTCTAATAGCGGAATCCATGCAGCTACAACGGCTGTTGGTGCTGGGATTTTTCCAATCCATGGAATGGGGACACCAAACCACCCGTTAAAACGAGAGCATACCTCCCAAAATGCCAAAAATATCAGAACGGCAATAATTCCGCGCAGAGTTGATGTGGCTGTCAGAAATTTTTTAATGGAACGTATCATGATTAGCCCTCTCTTTCACCGGCAGCAAACGACTTTTTAGCTTCCTCATGAACTGCTTCACTCGTTTCCTCCATTAATTCTCTAAAGCGTTTATCAGTCACAACGCTATAACTGCGTGGATAAGGAATATCGACCGTTAATACTTTTTTAGGTTTGCAGGGTCGACTTGTCATGATTGCCACCTTATTACCTAGAAATAACGCTTCCTGCAAATCATGAGTAATAAAGAAGATGGTGACTTTATTCTTATAGTAGATATCAAGTAGCGCCTCATGCATAACCGATTTAGTTAATGAATCTAAGGCGCGGTATGGTTCATCCAATAGTAGTACAGCTGGATCATTCATTAAGGCTCGTACAATTTCAACGCGACGGCGAACGCCAGATGACAACTCTCCAGGAAAATTATTTTCAGTTCCTGAGAGGCCGGCATCGGCCATCATCGATAATGCCTTTTCTTTTGCCTCAGCCGCCGATAATTTACCCTGCATCACCGGGCCAAATGTAACGTTGTCTAACACGTTTTTCCATGGAAATAATGCGCCATTTTGAAAAACCACAATCCGATCAGACCCAGGGCTTGCCTTTGGTTTACCAGGACCGCACAACATTTCACCATCCATGTAGATGCTGCCGCCATTAATACTATGAAATCCAGCGATAGCATTTAGTAAGGTAGTCTTTCCACAGCCAGACGGCCCCACAATCATACAAATTTCACCAGCAGCTATTTCTAAGGAGCAATGATCAACAGCCATTACTGCCGCACCATCTGGGTCATATATTTTGACCACATCTTTGATGCTTATTTGTCCACGTGTCTTCATATGTTTTATTAGTCTCTATTAATTATTAGACATTGCAATTTCACGCATACGCCACTGCATTAGACGATTGCCCACCATCCGTACCATGGCACTAGTTGAATACCCTACAAAACCAAGCGTGACCATACCAATGATGATCGTTGGATAACGAACGTTCGTGTAAGAGTTATTGATTACATAGCCAAGTCCATACTGGCCTGAAACCATTTCGGCCGCAACTAATGAGAACCAGCAAACGCCGATTGAAATTTGTAGCCCAGTAAAGATAAAGGGCATAGCGCCAGGTATAACAACATTAGTAAACACCTGACGATCATTCGCACCTAGGCACTGAGCAGCCCTGAAGTACGACTCATCAATTGACTCGACCCCAAGCATTGTGTTCAGGGTAGTTACAAAAAAGGATGCCAAGAATGCTAAAAATATAACTGGGGTTTCTAAACCGGTAAACATAATGATCGCAAGTGGTACCCATGCCAATATTGGTATGGGGCGCAACATTTCAAATACAGGGAACACATACTCCCGCACTTTTATTGACCAGCCCATAAATAATCCGAGGGGTACTCCCAAAGCCGTGGCTAAAGCAAACGCCACAAACACACGAATACAGCTTGCAATGATATGTGTGTAGTACTCAGCGGTATAAATGGATAGGCCATATACAGGATCTGGATTCGTCCACTCCTTCAATACCGGAATCAATCCAGGCATTTGAGAAAAACGGGGTAACTTCCAAACGTCAACCGCAAAGTGCCAAAACGCTAGGAACAGCACGAATCCGATTAGCATCAGATAAAGTCTGGGCGCTAACAAGACACTTAACAGTTTGTTCTCTTTTATTTCAAAAGTTGTATTACTTGAAGTTCCCATGAAAAGAAATATCCCTTCGTAATTTCTGGCTGATTATTTGCTAATAAAGATTTGATAAATTAGTTCTTAAAAAAATTCCCCAACGAAGTTGGGGAATCATCAAATAAGATATCAAATTAATTAGGCAAAGGATTTAAGACAGGCACGGCGCCAATTGGGGCTTTTAAATTCTTAGCCTGCAGGGCCTTGTCTGCAAATTCTGCAACGATTGCATCTGGTCTTAAAGTCGAAACGTTAATCGTCTTGATTTCACGTAAGAAAGATGTGGCGTTAGTGATCAACTCTCTCGCTTCTGGAGTAAAGGTAAAGGGCAAACTAAACCGAACTTTGCTACCCACCTGATCAGCATATCCGCCGTATAAAGCACGGGCCATAGTCGTTCTTGTAAATCCAGTGGTTTGATCCATAGCCATATTAATGATTTCTTTGGCATTCTTAGGATCAGCCATGAACAATTGTGCATCCAATTCAGCATTTAACCAGGCTTGAGCAATATCTGGACGAGCCTTAATTAAATCAGCACGCATGGCCATAAATCCACCATCGCTGATGCCGACAGAGTATCCCGAAGCAACACGCTTCGCTAAACCCTCTTCGACTAGGCGTGAAGCAGTTGGCTCCCAGATTGCTGCTGCATCAATCTTCTTCGCACGGAAGTTACTGGTAATAACCTCAATATTCTGGTTTAAGTAAGCCTCTGGTTTTACGTTTTGCTTAAGTAATGTCTCTTGCACAAAACGATCAGTACATGCGCCTTTAGGAGCAGCAATGGTTTTACCATTCATCCACTTGATTGCCTCAATTGGACTCTTAAATGCTGGTGCATCTACTGAAGTTAGAACGATATTACATTGATCGTTTCCAAGACCGAGAACGGCTACAAGACGAATATCTGCAACTTCGGGTTTGGTAGTGGAAACGATAGCGGGCATATCACCCATGTATCCAATATGCTGTTTTGCGGCGAGCATATTGTTCACAATGATGCTGCCCTGTAAGCCAATTTGAAACTCGACCGTAGAACCCTTTGGTAGGTATTTTTCGTAGAATTTTTTACCGCGCATGACCAGACCAGACCATGCCTCTGTGTAGTATGGTTGATAACCAATCACTAATTTAACTGGCTCGCCAACTTTTCCATAATTCACTGCTTGTGCACTAGCATTCGTTGAACCAAAGCCAAACAACACCGCACTAGCAGCAGCTAGGGTTATACCTCTTCTCAATTGATTGACGAACATGTTGTCTCCTTTATAGATTTTTGACACCACAATCAGACTCTGTAGGTATTAAATTAATTACCTATAAATAACTTTATATAGGTAGATTACAGAACTGTCTATATTTTTAACTTAGGACTATCCCTAGGCTTATTTTTTTAAAAGCAGTTCGTCGGAATTCGTCTCAATAGGCTTACTAACAAGAGGGGCTTCAGCCAGACCCTGAGGTTCGCCCGTGGCAATGTCCCACTGCCATAAATGCTGGTGACAGGTAAAGACCTTTCCATCGTAGAGACCATCTGATAAACAAACCTCTTGGTGAGGACATATTCCGTCGTAACCGTAATACTCCCCCTCCGATTGAGCGATCAAGACCTTCTCACCATCAATCTCAAAAACCTTAAAACCATTCTCCGGAATCTCTGATTTTTTACAAATAAATTTTGCCGTCATCGAAATATCACCTAAAAAGCCACTATTTAACCAAATTTGTCATACAAAATTTCGCCGGCTGCCAGTTTAGCTTGCAATAGCAAGGCCCTGAGTGCTCCGTCTACCAGTGGTGGTGGGCCGGCGAGATATGCCCTTGTTTGGGGCGTTTTCCATGCTTCCATTTGGCGCATTGCAACCTCGTGCACAAACCCCTCATCAAAATCAATATATTCGTATTTAGCGATATAGTCTTTTGAAGCCGGCGAATCAGAGAACGCCACGACTACGCGTACAGCTCGGTTGGAATCACGCACAATTTGCGTTAACTCGTTCATAAAAAAAGCGTCAGCTGGAGTCCTCACCCCAAAATACAATGACGCTTTTCGCCCAGTTTTAGAGTGGTTTTTAAGAAATGCTTGCAATATCGACATCATTCCAGCCACACCAGTTCCACCAGCAATACAAACAAGATCACGCGCATTTCCCTGATCAAAAACTGCTTTGCCGACCGGTCCAAAAGCGCGTACTGATTTCCCACAGAGACTTGCAAATACGTTTGTATCAAATAAGTGCTTCGACAGAAGACCACCCGGTTTCATTTTGATTACAAAATCAACCTCGTTGGTATCGCCCTCAACAAAGTTGGTCATAGACCACGCACGTCCACCGCTAATTTGCGGAAACTCAACCACCATAAATTGCCCTGGCAAAAAATGAATGCCCTGAGCAAGACGAATACGCAATGACATAACGCCGGGCGCTAGATTTTCTGCGTTAATTATTTGCCCATTTATCCAATCCGCTGAAGGGAATGGCAAATGACTTTTAACGAGTTTCGAACGAACTTCAAGTTTTAAATTGGATTTTGCAATGCATTGACACAGCAACAACTCATCGTCACTTTTCAAATTCTTTCGAGCTGGAGCTTCAGGCCAGGCCCATTCATAACTTCCGCTTACGCATTTCGCTTTACAAGAGCCACATGTACCAGTAGCGCATTCGTAGGGTAGTTGAGGATTGTTGCTCAGCCCAGCATAGAGAACTCGTTCTTCTGGAGGGCATTCAAACTCCAGGTTTGCACCAGTGCCAGATATCTCTATCTTCATTGTTTAACCAATCTGATCTGGCAGAAAATGTTTAGAAGGGTATGTGATGCCCAAAACCAAACATTCTGGTCTCAAGTTGAATATCTCGATTCAATAATTTAAGGCCGCCATCAGCCTCTCGTATGGTGTCCTTAATCTTTCCAATGGCAAATAACTCCGATGCGCCGCCGTCTAAACTGGTACGAAATACTTGCAAGAAGGTCAATGCCGACCAATCTCCATTCGACTCTTTATTCATCAGGTACACATTGCCCAACCGAGATAAACGCGAGTGATCACTGTTGTGCTTAGGCAGACTCTCAAACAGTAATTTCATGGAATCGCGAGATTCCTCAAGCCAAGTCATTTGCTTTCTAATTTCTGGGCTGTAAGCCCCGATCTTGTAATTAAAATCAGCATGGCATAAGTTGATATAGCCAGCAAAATCGAGGTCATCCAATGTCAAAAAGCTTTTGTAGATCAGTTCTGCAACCTGTTCTCTCATTATTATTTAACCCTCATTGTTATTTTTTATCTTAAGCAGCCTGAGTTAGCTTGTTATCTCCCAAGGGATTAAAGGCTGGGCGGTTCATTTTCTTGCTCCACTCAGCATAGAAGTGGCGCATTCCAACTTCATCATGAATCGTGGAGTTTTCTTCACGACCATGGATTACCCACTTACTATCAGTCCCTTCGCGCATTGCCTTGCCTTGCCCATAAACACCAAGAAGGTCTTCGTGCAAATTGCGGCCAAAGGGGCCCCAAATAAAATTATGGTCACGAATGCGCTCCGCCCGTTGCTCTGGGGTATCGCTCTTAAGTCCAAGACCACGGAACTCAATAATTAACTTATTGGGTCCAAGAGGAATAGCGGTAT
>JACCDT011018935.1_pt1 | contig 18190 bp, 30 predicted proteins | sample 7446291 | NCBI WGS metagenome assembly JACCDT01 (sample SAMN15323446, study PRJNA562643) | freshwater metagenome | isolation source: river surface water | place: USA:Blue River Watershed | collected 2017-08-17 | reverse complement strand
TTTTTGAAATTGCCCAATGAATCAATGCCGAACAATGGCAGCGATTTTTTGAGCCGCTCTACATAATCCGCAAATTGTTCTTTGCTCAATAATTTCATAGACATAGTGCGGCTATTGCCACCGAGAACAACATAATCACCTTCGGTTTGCGCAACTATCGGCGCGCCGTTGGTTGCCGTCGGATCGTCATTGATAAGAAAACGCGGGTTGAAATTTTGCGCGTTCCTGATTACTTTCATTTGCTCCGCTTTGTCGTTTGTATAATCCCTTTGCTGACAACCAGCCGGATAATCTTTATTCGCTGCAAAATTCTTTTCGTTATGCGATGCAATAAGATTGTCTAAGTCAATCACGGCATATTGAGACTGAACGGTCCGACTATTCGTATGAATTTCCGTTTTGTCACCGAGAACAATATCGGTTTTGTCTGCCGTTACTTCCGATTCGCCGGATTTCATGTACAATTTTGCAAACTCTAACGCTGCCCAGATTCCGTCGCGCGTGTTCTGTCTTTGCCATGCAACATTTGACGGCGACCACTTAAACGCGTGCTTTTTCAAATAGGTACGTGTGTTTTCGTCTGGTTTCTCATTGAGCAAAATTTGAACACGTTGATCCGCTTTGTTGTTTACTATTTTTCCATGTGAGGACGTGTAAATAACTTCGCTTTCTGTCGTTTCCGGTTCATTTTCCGGTTCATTTTCCGGCAATGACGCAATATCTGTTTTCAATAACCAGACTTTATGCTTCGGAGCAAAAACAATATTCTTCATCTTGTTTTGCACATCTTCAACAATAGCCAGCATTTCGTTAGTTTGTTGAAACAATCCGTTTTTATGCGCCTTTGTAATAACGCGCTCTAAGCCACCTGCAAGTAAAGAAGGAGAATATGGTATTTTGCCCTGTCGAGCAAGAATAACGCTCATTGCTTGCTTTTCTATATCTTTTACCACATTTTCCGGCAATGATTTTGTTTCTTTTGATTTTTTCTGTTCAGCATCGCGAACACGTTTTAAGACTTGTTTTTTACCCTTTTCAACAAATTCCCAGAGCAAATTCGAGTGCGCCTCTTCTCTATCGTTCATTTTTTTATGCCGACGATTATTAAAGCCGCTCCCTCCGGTTATCATGACGGAAAATGTATTGCTTTTTGCGTGCAACCAGTCTTTGTACAACTTTGTAAACTTATTTTTGAAATAAGCAAAACTATCTTTCGCAACTTCCTTTTGTTTTTCGTCAAGTGCAATTTTTTCAATCTCCAGAGCAAACTCATTGAGCAAGTCTGCATACGATTGTTGCGCGTCACGTCCGCGTTTATCAGGTGAAAAAGAAGTAAAATTATAAGCCCGTCGCGCCATTTCATAGCTAATTTCACTCGGTTTTGTGACGGGCAAAAACTGCAATACCACCGTTCCCACCTCTTCCGGCTCCGGTTTTGGTTCGGGTTTTGGCTCCGGTTTCGGTTCCGGTTTTGGCTCCGGTTTTGGTTCCGGTTTTGGTTCGGGTTTTGGTTCGGGCTTCGGTTCGGGTTTTGGTTCGGGTTTCGGTTCGGGCTTCGGAACGGTGTCCGTTTGCGCGGATTCACCGCGTAGCATTACGGACGCATAGCGTAAGATTTCTTTGATTTCTTTCTCTACGTCTTTAAGTTCCGCTTCTGTCGGATAAGGACCGCCGTCTTGCTTGTAAGCCAAAAAACGGACATTGTGCGGCTTACCGTCGGCATTGTGTCCGATATATGCTTCTATGGTGCGCGCGAAAACTTCCCAGCGGTGCTGCCAATAATCCGCCATGCTGCTAAGTTTTTTTTGCAATCGTGACGGTTTATCTTTGTTCCAGAGCAATTTGTAAAAAAGCCGCTCCATTGCGCCGCGTAATGATTTTTCATTGAGCTTCGATACAACGATTTCAAAAGGTTTATCGCCCTCTTTACGTGGATTACTTGCATAGCCGTAACCAGTGCCATAGTGCAAAGAAAGCATATTATCGAGGAAGTGCGCGTATTCGTGACCAAACACTCCCTCAAAACCATGATTTTTAGTAAGGTTGATTGCCGCAACACCGCGAACAGGACGCTCATAGTGTCCGGCTGCTGCACTCATTCCGCGCGCTCCGACCGCAATCGAAAGTTTATTCATTCCCAGCGCGGATTGCGGAACATTCAACATTTTCGCTAAAATTGGCAATGACTCATATAATGATTCAATATAAGATTGTCTTGTGACTTGATTCACCCAATTACCAAACTCAATGCCGACAATGCCGAATTTTGAAAACTGATCATTGTAACTGTTCGTAGTAACGCCAGCCCAGTGCCGCTCAATACGTCCGCCGTCCTTCAATTCGCCCTCGTCGGTTAGTTTACCGAGTCCGCCGCCTTGCTCCGCCAGAAGTTTTTTATGACGTTTTGTGATCCAAGACTTTACGTAAAATTGATCCATTTCGTCCGCTCCGAATTTTTTTCGAGCTTCGCGACGGGCTTTTTTCAATAATTCATCCATTGCCATATTACCATTTCCCTTTTGGACATTGTTCATTTTGATATTTTACTTTTTCAGGCATAAAACAAGTACATACACTGCAACGCCTTGCTATGTTTTGAAATAGCGGACAAGATTCACAAATTGCCAGCCGACGACGTGATAATTCCGTTACGGGTAAAAATTGCGCTCCGACAAATTTAGCCGCGCCTATTGCTTTTTCTTTCAGTGAGATTTTTTGCATGATTTTCCTTTCATCGTGCTATACTATGCGCCATATAACCGGAGCCAACACCGAGAGCAAACCATAGCGATTTTTCCCAGATACTTGCCGGTTCTGTAATTGTTGTTGTGATTGTTGTTGTTGGTATTTGGATTGTATGTTGTTGCGGAGCAAATTTCATCATCACAGACATTTGCGCGGAAATGCAATCCGCCGCAATATGCAAAGTGTCACGATTTTTTGTAATGGTGTCAAGTACAAGTAATTCCTTTACCTTGTATTTTTTTAACTCATTCCCAAGTGAGTCCCTTTGCGCTACGATATTACGCAAAAAAAGAGAGTCCACAGAGCCGCCCGCCGGTGAAAGGATAAGCCGACGGACGGTTGTTTTCTCTATGGTCATCGGTGATGGTTGTATGTATATTTTTTTTTCTTTGTAAACGGTTACAGTATCGGATTTTACGCTATGTTGCGAAGGATTGCACGTATCAAAAAAAAATGCCGCTGCACCGATGCACAGCAAAAAAGTAATCAATATTTTGAAAGTGTCTTTCATCATCGTTTTTTCTTAGCAATTAAATAAACACCCGTGCCGAGAGCCGCTAATATTGCCAAAGTGAGTGCCGGATTTTGTTCGACGGTTTCTTTTGCTTTTTGAGCCGTTTCCGTTACTGTTTTTTGGATATATTGGAAATTTTCACTCATTCTGTGAGTGTGGATAAACCAAAATTCACGCGTTTTAATTTCTTCCCAGTCATAGTAAAAATCCCCAATTCTGTCCGAGTTATTTCCCTCGACGGTGAAAAATTTATCGTCATTCCATGAACGCACCAGCCCAACGTGCCAGCCGCTCCCTCCTGTTGCCTTTGTTCTACGCGCAAAAACAGCACCAGGCGCAATGCCCGACAAACCTTTGACAGCCATGCCCAACTTTTGCGCACCTTGCAACATACCCAAAGCCGATGCGGTTTTAGGAAGTTTATTTGCAATATTGAGAGCTTCGCACGCTTCTTGCACAACCACATACGCAAACTTCGCACAATACGCTTCATTGAGAATACGACCATTATAGAGCTGATGTACTTTATCAATGCACTGTCCGCGATTGTTCTTTTCTTCCACACACTTTAATTGTGCCCAGCGGTCCGCAATTTCCACAATACGCACTCCCAGCGGTGTCGTGTTTTGCTTGTAGCTTGTATCTATGGCGATTGTTGTACTCATTAAACTGATTCTCGAAATTCTCTAACAATATCGGATATAAAAGGGCTTTGATACACCCATGCAATCTCTATTTTGTCGGAGTCTTTATTATGCCAACATTTTAACATAAACCAGTCTTTCTTTTTGCTGCTCATGTTGGTAAATTTAACTCTAACGGTTATATCGTTGGTTGTTTTTTCATAATCAACAACACCTTTTGATTTCTTGATTTTTTCAATAAATTCCGTTTTTGTCATACTGCACCTAGATAAAATTATTTTTTTCCTTTTGCCGCTTTTCAAGTAAATACCACTTTCGGAGAGTATAAAGCAATGTAACCGTACCGAGAATAACAGCCATTATCTATGGCTATTGCCGCACTCATTATTTGCTATTTTTATATTTTTTCAAATACTCAAAAAAATAGCTGCCTGTTGAGCCGGACGCGGACGACGGTTTTTTGTAACCTACTAATTTTGCAATAGCTGATAATTCTGCCCCAAAACTTTGACTGTGAAAATCTTTTGAAAAATTAACTCCAATTTTTTCCGCCATTTTCAGAGCTTCAAATTTGCTAATTGTTTTCTTTGCCATAAAAACACCTTTTGATATATAAATTTATTTTTTTTCCTTTTGCCAACGTTCAAAAATCCACCATTTGCGCAATGTGTAGAAAAATGTAGAAATACCCGCGACGGACGCAAAAAATCCGGCATGACTGTCGAAAAACGCAAGAATACCGGCGAAAGCTGTCCCAACCATCGAAACAAGTACGTCCGTATATGTATTGAGATGTTTACTCATTATTCCGGTATTGTGTTGAGAATTGCCAAAGCGTCCGCAACTGTACCAACACCAGTGCCTACATTGTTTGTTTCAATAAGATTGCCGTTTTCGTCAAATTTTTGAAATACATAGTAATTTACGTCCGATAATTCCTGTTTGTAATTGTCTAAAGTCCACATATTAAGATTCCCTTCCTGCTATAAGTCCCGATAATGATCGAATTGTAAGAGATGTTGCATTGCTTGTGCCTTGTGCCCATTGGAACGTTACTGTGCCCGCATTTGCTCCATTTACAACCCTCAAAAAAATACGTGTTGCCTGTGGTGATATTGATGTGGTTGAATCTATGTAATTATGCACATTTTCGACTGTCGCGTCTGAAAACTCATCAAGTCGCCTATTGCTTGCAGTAGAATAAACAGAGAGAGATGCCGATGCACCCGAAGGAACAAGAAATTTCATACGTAGATTTGTTGAAGCTGCCGACGTAGCAAATATATCATACACCGCGCGCCATGTTTGATTGGCTGGTATGTCAAAATTCAAATGATCATCATTTTGCACGGTTGTACTCGATGTAACACTTTCGCCGCCCGTTTTGCTTTTTAGCACCACAGAGCCGAGAGTTGCCCAGCTTGGATCTGCCGCTGCTCCGCCCGTTTGCAAAACTTGTCCGGCTGTACCGGCACTAAGCACACCCCAGCCAGAAGCACCGCGAAACAGTATTTGTCCTTGTGTACTGCCTATTAAATCCAAAATAGTTGCCAAATTTGCCCAGCTTGGATCATTACTTGCTCCATTTGTGCGGAGTAATTGCCCTGTCGTACCAACTGCCAAAGCCGACCACGAAGAAGCACCGCGAAAAACGATTGTGCCGCGCGTATTGCTGATTGTGTCCAAAATATTAGAGATTGTGTCCCAGCTTGGATTCGCTCCGGCTCCATTTGTCCGTAAGATATTGCCCGTTGTGCCCGTAGCCAAAGCCGACCACGAAGAAGCACCGCGAAAAAGTATTTGTCCTTGTGTTGCGCCAATTAAATCAATGATATTTGTCAAAGATGCCCAGCTGGGATCTGCACCGGCTCCATTTGTGCGAAGTAATTGCCCCGTTGTACCAACTGACAAAGCCGACCATGAAGAAGCACCGCGAAAAAGAACATTCCCGCGAGTATTGCCAATTAAATCAATAATATTTGTCAAAGATGCCCAGCTGGGATCTGCACCGGCTCCATTTGTCCGTAAAATGCTGCCCGTTGTGCCAACTGTCAAAGCCGACCATGAAGAAGCACCGCGAAAAACAATATTCCCGCGAGTATTGGTAATTGTGTCCAAAACGTCTGACGCGGTAATGCCAACAGGCAAAGCACTTGACCCGCTGATATTGCCCAAAACAAGATTATTTGTGATCGGAGATAAACCGCTTACCGTTGTCCATGTTCCGTCACCTTTGAGATATTTCCCCGAATCGGCGGAGCCCGGAGCCGGAAAAGTCCAACTTCCACTTATTGCAAGTGCGGAGAGATCGAAGTCCAGCGTTTTACTTCCATCACGGACGGCGAACGATTGCGCCGGAAACTTGTCGGACGGCTCATTGACCGTTGCAGGACGTTCAAATGGCATTGTTTTTTCTCCCTATAAGTCCGCGAAACATCATTTTTTGCAAAGGGTATGTCAGATTCCTTTTTTTGCGTTCAACTCCGGAGCCATCGCGTGCATTGCTGCCCGTGTTAAAGCCAACAGTAACAACCCAACCGGCGCGACCTATGGACAAAATTCGCTCCACGTGTCCGAACGGTTTATTACTGAATTTCCAATAAATCAAGTCGCCAACAAAACAGCCGGATTTTTTCACTGTGTTATTTTTTTTTGCATGATTATAAACGGCGACAGTAGAGCCTGACCGCAACAAGGGTATGACGTGTTTTGTTTTGGCTAAACGGTTATATTCCAAAAAAGCCCAATACATACCCGCTTGACAGTATGGATTGCCTGCTTTGAGTCCTACGGATTGCAAATACTGACGGACCCGAACACCGTCATTGTTCCCTTGTTCTCTTGTTCCTATTTCATTTTCTGCAATCTTTAATGAACCGCTCCATAAATTACTATCGCATTGCACCGCAACACGTTCATAATTATTGAAATTGGCTGATATAGACTGCAACTGAAGAGATAGCAACCAAAAGATGAACAGACAAAAATATCGTGCGTAAAGATTCTCTGTCATTTTCTGCAACAAAATTTATATGTGTAAAAAAGAATTGCGCGGCTGTACTCAAGACAAGTGCCACACATTCCAAAATAAAAATAGTCCCTATTGCTTGCAATGTTTCCGGTACATATTTAATTGCCCAAAAACCGAATAAAAACAACAAAGCCCAAACCGCCCAGCGGAAGTATGTCCAAACTGCACTCATCGCAACGCCGCTCCGTAAGTTGTTGTGATATATTGTGTTAAACTTTCTTCGATTGCTTTTTCTTTTTGCGGATTGATTTTTTTGAAATCAATTTGACTGATTGTGTCGAGAATTTGTTGCGGTATATTGCAATCAATATATTTCGTTTGGTTTATTGATTTTTTGAACGACAAAAAAGTAACATTTGCATACAATCGTAGCTGGCTGCATACTTTTTCAATTTCCGTTCCTGTGACTTTGTTGTAGTCTATTCTATCAAATTGTCTTATGATCCATTGCGGAACATCGTCCGCGCAATATTTTCTATTCATTGTTTTTTCCTTTCCTTTTTTCTATTTGTAATTTTTCTTGTCGTAATTGTTCGCTCATGGAAATGCCGCGTTGAAGTCCGTCCGTGAAACTGTGTTTTTCCGGTGGAATTGGCAATGGTTCTATGTCCATTGTCCAGCGGCTGAAGTATCTATTTGCTCGGTTGTGTTGTGTTGCCATTTTGACCCCACTGCGCCGGATTGAGTTGTACATTTGCGGTCGGTAATGGTTGCGCCGGTTGCTGCTCTTGTGTCGGTGGCGGTGGAACAGGAACAGGAGCCGGTTGCGGTTGCTGCTGGTTGCCCAATATTATTGGGAGAAACATTTGCGCAAGTGGCATAAGTTCCGCCAGCGATCCCATGCCGCTGCTTTGTGCCATTTTGCGCGCTTTTTCAGACAACAATTTATCATGATCTTTTTCCAGTTTTTCCTCAATCCGTTCAATGTGCGTTTTTAACTTTCTTTCCTTGTCAAGTTCTGCCGATAGTTGCGCTACACGTGCTTTTTCAATAGATAAGTCTTGATTTAATTCACCGATTTGATTGTTATAATCTTTGCTAATACTTGCAAGTTGCTCTTGCAGTGATGCAATCATATTATTTTTTGCTTGCAATTCATTTTCAAGTATCGTAAGTGCGTGATTTGTGCTTTTTTGTTGTTCTTTTATTGCCGCGTTTTCGTCCTGATTGAGCTTTGTTTTCGGCTGTGATAATGATGGTAATTCACCCAGCCCTGTTGAGAGATTCGGAGCCGTCGCCGTGCCTTGATCGAAATATGTTTCGTTTCCGTCCTCTTCCACGATATAAATATGATATACTTTGTTTGTTGGCAAACTTAGCGGATTTTTACGAAAAAAATCCATTGTGTTTTTTACACCTTGTGCAATCAACTCATTGCCATACACTACAATTGGTTGCGCGCTATACTCCGGTTTTTTCGGATTGATATTTCCGCGTTTTGAAAGTGTGCCTACCTTATACCGTTCGTCTTTGTTAAAATTTTTCATTGTTTCCTTTCATCTTATGACCATTCTGGAACATATATATACGTCTTATTGTTTGCGTTGAAAAAGAGAGAAAAAGCGTAATTGTTCGCTTTGTTCAATTCGCCGCTTGAAACTTGCACGGCATAAGCAAAAACGGCATTGTCACGTTTTGCCCAGCCGTTTTTGAATACTACCTGCTTAGGATCTTCTTTTATCCGTTTTTTTCTGTGATTTTGACGCAATTCATGGTATTTCGTAATATCATTTTTTGATTCTTGCAAAAATTGTTTTGCCCTACCTACACCGAAATTTACTGCCGTATCAAAATGAATAAACGCGAGTCCGTCCGGCAATTTGTCTGCTCCTGATGCGGTATAATATCGCTCCCAATAAATCCAGACAACTTCGTCCATTGTGATATTAAACACGTCCTTTTGCGGTCGTCCTTTTGACTTGTTAAAAGCATTGTACGTATTTTGAGTAATGCCATAATTGGTTTTTCCACCGGCGTCATTTTTATGGTTTACCTTACCACCTTCTTCGCTTAAAATCTCCGCGAGATATGTCCGAAAACGAATATCCATTTTAGACAACAAACTCCGCTTCGCAAATAATTGGGTATCGCTGAAATTTTGACGTGTCCTCAATATATTGCACACAAAAACCACTTACTTCAAAACCTTGCCAAATATTTGGTTTATAGTACAAGTCCGAAAAATTGATAGGTAAACCAAAACCAATGCCGAGCGCAGGCGCGCCTGATCCGTCCGGTGCGTTTACATTTGCAAGTATATTTTGTTTTCCTACGCGAAATTCGGGATTAAAAAAGGTCGGTTGCCATGTCACCGCCAACTCATTACGCAAATATTTTGTTCTCACATATTCATCATTTGCCGCCGGTGGATTGATAATTGCGTCAAGTGTGGCGGCGTGTTGGTGTGTGCTCCCTACTTTGGTAACGTCTAATGCATAAAAATTGATACTTCGCAAAATTGCAACGTCATTATTTTTCAGCCAGTTCATATCGCGTAGCGGTACAAGTTTTGTACTGTACGGTGTTTCTGTTCCAAAATTATAAACGCTATTTGGTGTTGGTAATGTTGCGGTTGCTTGACCTAATTTTTCAAGTTCCGTCAATATATCGCCGATTGCGGTCGGAAATGCGTCTTGTGTGCAACTTATCCAACGTCCGATATATACGTCTTTGATTTTTAAGTCTATGTCGGTAGTGCCGTTAAGGCTGCCGAGTCCGGTATTTTTTGCGCCGTATCTATTCATTATTATTGCCCTTGTTGTGCAGTATTGCCAATTACTTTTCCAAAAAACACAATACGAACATTGTAAGGAGGATCACTAACAGCCGCCGCGCCAACATAACGGTGTGTAACTTTAATTTTGGTTTTTGCATTTGCACCAAGAACAAAGCCCGGAAATTTCTCGCTATTGAGCATAGCTTTAAGTGTGCGCGCGTCAAAACTTGAGTTTGCAATTTGAAATTTCTCATTAGCTTGAATATCAATATCAAATTGATCCATGCGCGCGGTGTCGGTCCATTCACCGTCCTCATCAAAAATGCGAACGTCACCGCCATAAATAAGCAAGTCCGGATTTTGATTTTGCACGGTGTCGGACGCGCTGCCGTCATTTGATGTTATAGAAAGATCAAAGACAATATTTTGTAATTGTTGATCTAATGAATTTGAAGTAGCCATTTTTTAGTAAAAAAAATAATGGTAAAAAATGGACGGAGCTTTTTGCTCCGTCCGTTTTAATTTTAAGATTGCCGGATTATTACAGAATTTCAGTCCACTCGGACGCGATAAGTTCAACGGAAATACAACCACGTTCAGCGGTTGAGCCGGACGCGCTTATAATTGCATAAGGATTTGCCGCGTTTGCCGCTGTCGTAGCAAGTCCGGGAGCCGGTTCAAATGTTATGTTTATATCGCCTTTGTCGTCCACAATCAATGGTTCACTGAAATAGTGTGCAACAAAGTTTTGTTTAGGCACATAAGCGATTGCGCCGCCTTGTGTTACATAATTTGTTGTAAGAGTGTCGGACAAATAAACCGGATTAAGATTTGTTTTGTTTACTCTAAAATCAAAATAAGATTCGCGCGCTAACAGGTACTCATTGTAACCTAATGCGGTTGATGGAGCCGCCGACAATTTAAGAGCTATTTCACAACGGATGCCATGAATAACGTGTACTTTACCTTTAGGCAACGGAAACACGTGTGAACGGTTACCGGTGTACTTGTCTGTGCTTGTATCTTGACTAAATAATTTGTAAGTGGATAAAGTAGTGCCGGCGGCATACATTACTTTGTCCACCATTTTGAGATCCATGCGGATCACATTTTCTACGTTTGGACTTGTACGTCTAATTACGTCAAGTACCTTTGCTTTAATTTCTGCAGCGTTCATTTTATTTCCTTAAAAAATTATTGTAAAATTTGAACGCTTTACTCTTTTACTTTTTTGTGTTTGTTTTTATTAGTTCCAGAGGGAGCTACTGCCCGAATAAATAGAGCCGTCGGCAATAGTGGCTCCATATACTTCTGCTGTGTCGGTTGTAGAAAATTTACTAAAACCGTTTAGTTGCGGTAACTCCGAGCCGCCCGGATATGTAAGCACTTCGCGACCGTTAAAAGAGTCCACAACAGCATTACCCAGACCGCTGATTGTTTGCGGAGGTAATTGGGATTGTGCTTGATTGAGTGCGTCTTGCGCTTGTGTGCTTGCTTGCTGCAATGCCGTTTGCACCGCTGCAACCTTTTGCGGATTGAGTGCCCACATAGGTTTGTTTGTGTATTGTACGATTTTTTCTTGGTTATCGTACATCAAGTGAAATGCAGCAATAGCCAGCGCGCCGTGTCCGAGTGCCGGCACATTAAATGCTTTACTTGCTAAGTACATACCGCCGACAGCTGTAAGCATAGCCGCGTAACCTTGTTGCCCCGTCAGCGCGGGAATACCATAGTACCCGACCGCCGCTAACACAGATGAAACATCATCAATAAGTGAAGTTTTTGAAAAACCATCACGAAAATTTTGCTTAAATGCTAATGAGAAACGACCCATTTCGCCACCTTTATAAAATAGTTAAACTTCGTAATTAAATGTACTTAGCTGCAACATAACCGATTGCGCCACCGATTGCAAGACTTAAAAAGTCAATACTCAAACCAATGTCGCCCAAACCGAGAAGATTGGAAGGATCGCCAGCGGGATTGCTTGCACCGCCAGCCGTGCCGCCGCTGCCAGGTAAATTGCGCAAAGCTGCTTGTATCGTTTCGCAATCAACTACACCCTCTTTCACTGTTGTAGGTTTACAAACGATTTTTTGCGATTTCACCGGAATTGTAACCGTTTTGTTTTGAATTACTTCCGTAATTTCACAAGGACAATCACTGTCCGCTTGATTTGTGCCTGTGCCTTCATCATCTCGCGAAGGTCGTCTTTGAGTTGTCCTTACTTGTCCGGTAGTTACGTCGTCGCCGTCGCGCGAAGGTCTTTCACCTCCACTTGTTACCCCGCTGCCGCTTTGATTTCCCCTATATCCGGGATTGCCACCAGGAAAAAATGGATCAACACCTAATCCATACATAGGTGCGCCGCAACGCCCTAAGCCTTGTAATTTGTAGGTTTCCATATATTTATATCTCCAAAAAAAATGGATTAAAAAAATTTACTTTGTTGAATAATGTCCGACCACCGCAACCACCGCAACAATACCACCGAGTAAAAGCATAGACTCCAGCGTCATGCCTCCGCAAAAACTCATATTTTGCCCTATTTTCACCGGTTCATTGTTGATTGCTGCCGTTGTTCTGGTTGTTGTGAGTTCCGCGTCAGGTGTCCGTGCCGTTACCGTTGGCAATGTCACCGGAGTACCTTCATTTCTTGAATTTCCTAAGCCGTAAAAAGGTCGTTTTTTCATATCAATACCACTCTAATGCTAATGGCACAAATGTACGTTTGCAAGTTTCTTCAACTTGCGGAGCTTCAACCGTGATTGGTTGAGCCGGTGCGACAAAAGATTGTGTCGGCTGTAATTGTGTGCGCGGCGGTAATGGCTGCACAATAGCCGGCTGAATGATTGGCACACGCTCAATGATTGAGGACGGTCCCGGATTGCTTGCAACTTGCGGAAAATCCATCATTGTTAGCGGCATATTGCGGAGAGCCGTGTTTGTATTAGGTGCATAGTACGGCATATAATTTGGCGCATAGTTCGGACTAGTCATTGAACGTTGTCCGGTGTCCGCACTTGAATTGTTCTGTATGCTGATATTTATGTCCGGCATACCATTATTTGATGAGCCGCAACCGCAACCGTTTTTTTTTTCTTTTTCTTCGCTAACCGTGCATAATTTCATAGTTTAACACCATTCGCATACTGTGAATTGATCTGTTTTATTCATTGCACCGATAACCACTTGCAAACCGCTATTTTTTGCCACATTTTCCGCCAACTTTAAGCGTTTAGCGTATAGCACTGTCGTTGGCATTACATACCGATTGCGCCCAATTTGAGCATGATCCAGAGCTTGCTCCGTCATGCTTCGCTCTAATATTGAATCCATAGAGTCCAACGGAACAGGATAACCGAGAGCCGCTTGTATGAATCCCCTCGCCGCGTCCACGTTGTCCGCGTCCGTAGTTTCTTGCAGCACTTTTGCGCTAAGTTCTTGAATATTTGGCATTGCTCCCAAGTGAGTTTTTCCACTTGCGGCGAAAATTGCATTGCGGAATATAGGCACTTTGGCAATGGTTCCTTGATCTGTTATCTGTTGGAACACAGTACCGGAACGAGTTGCGCGCGCTAAGTTGTTCACCGTATCAAGGTTAAACGCATTTTGCAGCTTTGCATAAGCCGTTTCATAATCGCCGCGAACGTTGGACAATATGCCGGTAAGATCGCCCGACTTCATACTATTGGCGAATTGCTCAACTTTACCCAAACCCAGACCAAGTTCGCTTGCGGCACTTGCATAATTGCCTGTTCGCGCTCCATTGTATATGTTTTTCCCTTTGTCTAAGTATTGTCTAATTTCCGGCGGTGCAATAGGAAGAGCAGCGTTCACCAAGTTTTCAATCGAAATACGTCCGTCGCGTACTAATTGCGTAACGCTATTTTGAATAACATCAAAGAGTTGCGGAGGTATGCCGATTGTAGCCAAAAAAGGACGCGCAACAGTGAAAATCACGGAAACTAAATTGTTCGCGATACTTGAAAACGTTATAGGAGTGCCCGACAAAACCACCAAAATAGGACGGTCGAATTTTCGATTAAAAGACTCCAAACGCGTTAAAAGTGTGGGTACATCTTTATAGATAAAATCAACCCCGCCAAAAGTTACGTGTTGTCCGGCTGTCCATCCGGCGTAATTGTTAAAGCGTTCGTCTATACCAGCTACAATGTAGGCATTGCCCTCGTAAGCTCCGCCCGTACCCATGTTACGCGGCAAATTGAATTGATGAACACGCCCAGCGAAAAGTTTATCTTTAATAATTGCATAGGGTGCTTTGTCCTCTTGAGTTACAATAATCAAATTACCGTGAACATCGGTAAATATGCCAAATTGCGAATAGTCCGCCGCTCCCTTAATACCGAGAGCCGCGCCCTTATTGTCCTTAAACCCAAAACTGCCCGCGCTTGTAATGTCGGACGCAATAAATTTGTTATTGCGAAGTATTGACCAGTGCGGAGTTTTTTCATTGACGTTAATTTGTTGAATATCTCCCAAACCTTCGAGAGTGCTGAATTTTAACGGCATTATTTAGTCCCCCATACAAAAAAATAACGTTCATCAGGTGTTCCGGTTTTTTCATTGCCAAAACCATTTTTATTTTTTACTTGCGGCAAAATGGTGTCCACCGGAATCCACGAATTGATTGAGAGCACGAAAACCACGTTGTAAACATGGCTATACTCTTCGGTTTTCTTGTCCGCTTTTATTACCTTGAATTGATTGGCATATCCGAGAGCAATAAGTATTGATGAAAACGCGGTACTCATACAGTCACAGTCACCGTATTTGTTTGTTGTCAATAGGTACTTAGGTGCTGTCACGTGTTCACGGTCCGCCGGATCGTATATATACTTCACATTGTCAGAAACATATTTGTAAGCGGCGAATAGTTCGCAATACTCTTTTTCTTCTAAGGTTTTGAACGACTTACAGTTTTTACGTATTTGCGCGGCTATGGTGCGAACAACATTATCTTTACTGTCACGGACTGCCAAACGTGCCATGTGTGAAAGTACATAACGCGTACCGGCATTTCCGCCAGCAAGTGCTTGACTATGTTCAATGTATTTCGGCATTATTTTTTTAACAAAGTAAGTGCATAAAGTCCGGCAAGTACAACGCCGCCGATTAACAGATAAGTACCAATTTCACCGAGTCCTGACCCAATGTTTTCAAGTGTGTTACCGCCAGACGGTGCATCGTCATTGGTTTTTCTTAAGTCTTTGTTTTTTTGGTATTGTTGCGGAAAAACAATAAAGTCGTCGGGCAATTCACCGGATTTGTAAGCATAATATCCACCACTAAGCACTTCTTTTGCTTCGCTTTCTTTAACTGCTGCCGCTTGTGCTACTTGTTTTATTATCGCCGGAGCTGCTGCGGACGCTGGCACGTACTCCGGTAAGGGATTTTCTTTTCTCAAAGACAGGTTTGTATAAGCATTGATGATATTTTTCACTTTCGCAAAAGGTAAAAATCCATCTATATCCCACTGCTTAAAATTTTTGTTATAGCTACAAGTGTAATCACTGCCGTTATATGCTTTACATCTATTCCAATTTACGCGATCGTGAACAATAGCAACGGATTTGTCATAACTAAAACCAATAGCCGCATATACATCAGTGAGTAGCGCGTCAAAGTTGGTGAAGTTTTTGTATATGGTTTCTCCAACAGGGTTAATATAACGCAATGTGTACTCCACAACATCGCCCAGCCCGGACACTCTAACATCTCGTAAGTTAATGCGTTCAATCATGGTTTTTTCAAATAAAAAAGAGCAGCGGCTACCGCTCCGCCGCCCAAAACACAAAAAATCAAGGAGTAAAGCATGATTCTGTACACAAAAATAGGTGTGATTGTAGGTGTGATACAACAGCGGTGTACTTTTATGTTTTGCACTTTCAACGGCTTAGTGTGCAAATCTTACACAGTGCCTTACTGCCTGTCACGCAGGAGGTCGCGAGTTCGAGTCTCGTCGGTCCCGCCATAACAAAAAAGGGTAAATCGTAACATAATAACGGTTTACTCTTTTTTCGTTTTACTCGTTTTGTAATGCTGAAAACGGCAAAGTGGGGGGAAAGTGGGGGGAAAGCCCTTTAATTATAGGTGTGATTGTGGGTGTGATTTTATTCGTTCGCGGTGTTATTTGTTTTGTTCAATTTTTTCGCGATAGTTTCCGCTGCTGTCTGTACTGTTTCGGTGCTCAATACCGTGTAATGCTTCATCATCACTTTAATATCGCATCGCGCGCCGCATACAATCCTGTCATAAAATCATAGCCGATTTTTGTTTTTCCGCTTAACAACATAGAAACGTAACCTTTTGAAACTCCGCAACTTCGAGTAAGTTCAATAGGTTTAATGTTCAACTCTTTCATCAACGTTTCAAGACGTGCAGAAATATCGCTATGTGAAAAAATGTTTTGCATATTGAACAAAAAATTTGCAACGTATTGTAATTTTTACTATATTCGCATTGTGTTTTACAAATACACTACTTGTAACTATTCATACAACACATTATGTACACCGAAAACAATACTGTAAACGACACCGAAAAACACACTGACGTTTTCGCCCGTCGCAACAATATGAAAATGCCGCTCCCGAGAGGCTACATAAAATTACTTGCTCAAAAACTTAATTGTCACGTGAACAGTATTCGCAAAGGTTGGGAACGCCTTGATCCGGTCTGGGTCAAGCATATAAACGATTTCAGTAAGCAAATCAAAAAAGAAAGAACACAAGCCCTCATTGATGCCGGATTTCCTGCAAATTATGCAAAAAAGTTAGTTAAAAAGGGGCTGTAATATGTTACTACTTACCGCTAAAGATATTCAACCGCTTCTCGGTATTGATACCGAAGTCATTAAAACATTGATGAAAAATCAAGTTATTACAAGCAGAACAAGAAAAGAAATACTCGGTACTGCCAGCAGCGAATATATGACAACACCGCTTCACGTAATTGATTTTGTAGCGGAAAACTTCAGCATGGACAAAGAACAAGCAAGACAATATTTTTTATCATTTTTTCAAAAAATTAAGGAGTAAAAAGACATGGAACAATCAACAGAAGAGCAAGTTGCGGAGTATGGGCATTATGTTCATATTTGTTTTATAGGTGACACGGATTTAACTATCAATATTATGTGTAAAGTGTTTTGTGATGACACTGTTTTTTATGTAAACTTGCAAGAACAGCTCAACAACAAAGAATACCGCAAAAACAGCTACGATATTTTACAAAGTGCACTTAATCGAAATGATGGAGGTATTGTTGCAGCACTACAAAACCCGGAAAGTGATTTGTACACAACAAAAAAACAATATCGGTACGGTCCTTTTATCTTTCGTTTTTCCAGAGAATCGTACAACGTTTTATTTATCAACCCGCACACAATTACACATATATTTATTGAAGAGTTGAAATAATGGAAGCATACACGACAAAACACAAAGATGGTACAACGGTGACTTACACCGGTAAAAAACCTACTATGTCTGAAATTATTGCAAAAACCGATAAAAAATTGACACACACACACAATTTTATTTTCTTGTTTGCAAATGGTTATAAAGCAGCATTTCCAATAGATTGTTATGTTGAAGTAATAAATATAGATGCTGTTGATACAAATCAAAAAATTATCATTAGACAAATTAGCGCGGGTATTCTAAAGACTGTATTTAAGAAACAACCGCACAACGACACAGATGCTCTCTGGGTTCTTGATGCACTACTAAATAGTAATTGCTTCGTATATACTCACGAATTTAACGATCCTATGAAGATGTTTACATTTTACTTTGTTCAGTCAGATGAATTTTCCAGTCTTGTAGATTTTAACCGTTACAATTTGGTAACCGTAAGTATAGAGGGCTATATCCATGAAAGACTTACTTAACACTACTGCCTTTGCACAAGCTTTTAATAACTTCTTAAAGACTATATCTATGAAAGACTTACTTTACACTCTTCATGCAAAAGTTATTGAAATGCGGAAAGCTCAAAAAGAATATTTCAGAACACGCGATATGGTGACACTTAGTCAGGCGCGCAACTTAGAAAGAGAAGTTGATAAAATTCTCAAAGAAATTGAACAACAAAAATCATCTTTAGCAAGTTTATTTTAGAAAGGAAAAAAGAAAATGTTACAAAAAATTAAAAACATATCTACTTTATTGTTTCGCTGTCTTTTTGAAAAAAATGTGATTCTTGTATATTACAGAGTAGAAAACGACACAAACGGGGGCATGGAGTTGAGTTTGCAAACATTAACATATACAAACTACGCAAATTCGGCAAATGTGGTTGTTTTAAAAAAAGCAATATTGCAGTTGCAAGAATTATAATTTTTCTCGGTGTGTGGCGGAAGGAAATAACAAGACGCGATGTGTTTTTGCCTTTCGAGGTGTTTGCTGCAACGTTTTTGCGGCTTGCCGTTCGTGCGGGCTTCAATGCACAAAAGTTGAATTAACCACAAAAGTAAAATAGATGCAGAAAGTTGAAAATATACACGAAACCCCGCA
>JACCDT010917923.1_pt1 | contig 18194 bp, 31 predicted proteins | sample 7446291 | NCBI WGS metagenome assembly JACCDT01 (sample SAMN15323446, study PRJNA562643) | freshwater metagenome | isolation source: river surface water | place: USA:Blue River Watershed | collected 2017-08-17 | reverse complement strand
TAGAGTCGAGCGCCCCGACGAATACGTCATCGTTCACAGCGGCCGTCTTGCCGAACTGTTCGGCAAGTGGGGGCTGCCACCGTGGGGCGACGAGATGCTCGGAGAGGACGTCGACTGCGGACCGCTCATCAGCCTGATCGGCGACGACTACGAGGCGCTGCTCCGGTCCACGCCGACGCTACTCGTCGACATGCTCGCTGACGCTCTCGCACTGCCTGAGCGGACCTGCGTTGAGGATCGGGTGGTGGACCTCTGATGACCGACACCTACCACCACGTCGACCACCCGAACGCTCAACGGTTCGATCGGGTCGAAGCGCGGGTCGTGGAACGCTGGAAAGAATCCGAACTGTCGGGCGACGAGTGGCGTTTCTCGTTCGTCGTTGACCTGTACTCCCACGGCGTCCTCGTCGAATCCATCGGGGCGTCGTCGATCCAGGGCGCATTGATCCAGGCTGCCGCCCGGTTCGACCATTTCGGTCCCGGCGAGGCGGCGGAGAAACTCGCCCACGCGCGGGCTGAGAGGTGCGCTCAGCCCGGCTGCGAGAACCCGTGGACAGTCCTGCTCCACCCGAACCGTCGTTACGACCGGGGTGGCAACGAGCTTGTTCGCCGGTACAGCGACGACGAGGTGCGCGGGTTCTGCGACCGCCACCGGCACCGCGGCGACTGCGGGCTCGACGACGCCGACGACAACTACACGATCATCGACCTTGGAGAGACATCATGATCACCGACGACGACCGTTGCCTCTGGTTGCACGGTGCAATCGAGAACCTGTGCCGAGCGCAAACCGAGATGACCGACACTGAAGCGTCGGCGAAGCTCGGCGAGGCGGTCCACCTGATCGCTGAGGTCGGCCGCGGGATCAACCCTCGCGGCGGCACGTTCCGCCGCAACCTGCGCCGACCCGAGATCACCGACGTCGAAGCGATGGCGCTTGTGCGTCGAGCCATTGCCAGACTCCTCCACGACGACCCCGAACGGGTCCTGTCGTGGGAGGACCTGCCTGCCCTCACCGAGTCGGAGAAGCGGCGAGTGGACGACGCCATGAAAGACGTCGCCGATGCCCTTGACCGTTACGCCAGCGCGGCGTGCCCCAACATCGACGAACTGTGGGAGAGCCTGTCGTGACCCGCCCGCTGCACGTCTATCTCGCCGGTCCCATGACCGGCATCGCAGAGTTCAACTTCCCCGCGTTCGACGCCGCCGCGGCGAAGCTCCGGGATCTCGGCTATGTCGTGTTCAACCCGGCCGACAACGACCGCGACAAGCACGGGTTCGACCCGACCGGCATGACCGGCAGCGAGAACGTCGCCGAACACGGGTTGGATCGCCGCAAGGTGCTCGCCGACGACCTCGCATGGATCTGTGCCGAAGCCGACCTGGTCGCCGTCCTGCCCGATTGGGAGATCGCCTCGGGCGCACGAGCCGAGGTGGCCACCGCCAGGGCTCTTGACATTCCGGTCACAACTGTCGCCGGTCTGACCGCGGGCGGGGTGACGCTGTGACCCGCGACCCGTCCGTCCTGTCGACCGTCGCCGGACTCGCCGCGGTCGTCGTCCTGATCGTCGTGGCCCGACGGCCGGTGCAGTGGCTCATCGACCACGCACCCGCCCCGATCCACCGTGCCGCCGACTGGGCGGGGTTCTGCGAGGAGCATCCATGACCACACAACAACCAAGGAAAAACCACATGAGCAAGACCATCACCATCGACGGCGTCGAGTACGCCCCGGTCGCAGACCAGACCCCGACGGTGCGCCGTATCGTGATCGCCCAGCGCGGCTGGGTGTTCGTCGGCACCTGGCACCAGGACGGCGACGAGATCACCCTCACCGACGCATCGGTGATCCGTGCGTGGGGCACCACCAAGGGCCTCGGACAGCTTGCAGTCAGCGGTCCGACGTCGAGCACGAAGCTGGACCCGTGCGGGCCTGCTGTGCGGCTGCATCGGCTTTCGATCGTCGCGACACTGGACGTGGTGGGCGAGTGGTGACACTCACCCACCACATGTTCGAGGACGCCCAAACGTCCTACGGCTACGGCGACGGCACCGGCTACGGCTACGGCTACGGCTACGGCTACGGCGACGGCACCGGCTACGGCGACGGCTACGGCTACGGCTACGGCTACGGCGACGGCGACGGCTACGGCTACGGCTACGGCTACGGCGACGGCACCGGCAACGGCGACGGCACATGACTACGCAGCGCACCGCCCGAGTGCGGATCCTCGCCACCGCGTCAGCGGACTGGACCGAGATGGTCGAGATCCCCGACCACGTCCTGCCAGATCAGGTCGACGGGTGGGTCGAGAAGTGGGCGAGGGCCACCAAGCTCCAGTGGGACGAGTGGGACCTCACCGCCATCGACCCCGTTGCGATCACCGTGACCGGCGAGTGGACCCCCGACCCGTCCGACCCCGCACATGTGGCATGGGCCGATGCTCAGCGCCTCGCACCGACCGTCGGGCAGACCGACATCTTCGGCGGGGAGGTCGCGTGAGCGAGACGCCCTCCCGGACCGCTCTCATCCGTGTGGTGTTCACGGAAACCAGAGAGTGGACCGAAACCGTAGCGGTCCCCGATGACGTCGCCCCAGACGAGGTCGAAGCGTGGGCCGATTCGTGGGCGTACCAGGCTGCGGTGCCGCTCGACTGCATCGCCGTAGGGGACATCGAGGCGCACGTTGTGAAGATCACGGGCTTGTGGCCGGGGACAGCCCCGGACCCGGCGGCCCACATCGCGGCGGCCCGCGCTGCGCTCGACAGAAGGGAGGACTGATGCTCCGTGTGACCGTCGAGATCGTCCCTCACGGCGAGGAGTCCCGCTCCGAGGTGATCGACACCGTGATCGTCGCCCAGACCGTCCGATTCGACGACGACCCGAACGGCCGTCGCGGCTACGCCGTCTGGGACAACACCGACCCGAGTGCCCCGCCTGTCGCCGAGGTCGAGCACTGGCGCGGCGACGGGGCACGGAGGCTCGTCGCCGACGTGTTCGATCTCCTCGTCCGCCAGGGTCGGCCATGAGTCCGATTCGAGCGGCCGAACTCGACCGCTACCCGTCCGACTGGCGACAGGTCTCGGCGTCGATCCGGTTCGTCCGGGCCCAACTCCGATGCGAGTGCGACGGCCGGTGCAGGTCACGCCACCACGCCCACGCGAGCCGATGCCGCGCCGTGCATCGCGAGCCGCACCCGTCGACCGGGAGTGCCGTGGTGCTCACCGTCGCCCACCTCGACCACCAGCCGGAGAACTGCGACCCCGCCAACCTCATGGCGATGTGCCAGGCGTGCCACCTGGCCTACGACCGCGACCACCACGCCGACACCCGGCGAGCACGACAGGAGCAATGATGACCGACGAACAAGCAGCGGCGATCGCTGCGATCAAACATGCCCGGCTGGCGGCGCTGACTGCGATCGAAAGCCTCGATGACGACTGGCCCGGCGAGTGGCCCACGGAGATCGTCGAACTCGTCATCGGGGCATACGTCGACCTGCGTAGCGCCCACAACCTCGCCGCCGCCATCACCCAACGACCCGATCCTGACCTGATCGCCGAGTGCATGGAGCAGACCCGATGACCACGCCAACGTTCGGCTCGGCGCACGCCGTCGCCCTCGCCCTGCACGCCCTGCTGCGCCGCCTCCAGCTCGACGAGATCGCCCGCTGGGATGACCTGCCCGAGCTGACCGAGGAGCAATGGGACCTCGTCGACCAGGAGCTGCACCGCCTCACGATCCGCATCCAGGGCGAGATCGACGAGCACGAACGATGGAACGGGCTCAACGCCCTCGACCTCTGGGAGCGCTACTCGTGACCAGTGCGTCGGGGGGTCACGGGGCCGTGACGTCTACACGGCGCACCACGGGTAGACTGCGACGATGGAGATCACCAGCTTCACATCGGCCGCCGCCCACTTGACCGTCAGAATCGCCTACAGGTCACATGACGGGTGGACACGGTTCTCGGAGTTTCATCGACACCAGAACGCCTGCGGCGAATGGGAATGGACCGGGGCGCTCCCCCAGACAGCCGAGCGCCTCTCCGCAGCCGTCGCCTCCCACCCCCGGCTCCGGGCAATCTGTGCGGACTACGGGATCGAGCCGGATGGGGAAGAAGGGCCGATCATGGCAATCGGAGGCTCATCGAACGCCGACCTCATCCTCAACGCCAGCACCCTCGGCTACCTCAACTCGGCGTGGGAGACGCTCGACTGCACGTACGGGCTCGGGAGGTTCTGGAGAAAGTGGAGCCCCGACCCCAGTGTGTTTCGGCGACATGACCTCAACCCAGAGAAGGCCCCCGACGGCCCGATGGACTTCACGGCGCTCGACTACCCGGACGGCCGGTTCAACGCTGTCGTGTTCGACCCCCCGTACAAGCTCTCAGGAACGTCGACGGGGGCTGGCCCGTCGGCGTCCGATGCCGATTACGGGGTGGAGGCGTACCGCTCAGTCGAGGCCACCCACAATCTCGCGCGCGATGGGATCAGGGAATGCCTCAGGGTTCTTCACCCCGGCAAGACAGGGAGTCGGGAAACGGGAGGGTTCTTGCTGGTCAAGTGCCAGGCGCAGGTCGCGTCGGGCAGGGTCCACTGGCAGCCACGAGTGTTCGCCGATTTCGCAGAGCAGTTCAGGGGGGTCAGACTGGTCGACATGTTCCATCTGCCAGGGCACAGGGCCCAGCCGAAGGGGCGTTCCCAGGCGCACGCCAGGCAGAACTATTCGACACTGCTGGTGTTGAGAAAGGAGTCGCGGTGAGTTCGGGGAACGACAGGGCGGCTATCGCTTGGGCGCTGGCGGGAGCAGCGTTCGGGGCGGTCGCTGTGGCAGTGATGCTGTGCGGCGAATGGGTCGGCTTCGTGGCCCTCGCCGCGTCGATGGCGTGCTTCGCTGCGTCGTGGATGACGCTGAGTCGGCTGGAGGCGGAGATGGGTCGGTCGACCCCGGACACGGGCTCGACCCCATGAGGGGTGAACGAGAGCTGGACTCCATCCACATCACGACAGCGAACGCCGGTCGCGCCTTCTGGACGACGAAAGCGATCATCGACGGCATCGAAATGCCGTACCCGGTGGAGGAGATCAGCGTCGAGGCATCCGCCCACTCGCCAGCGACGGTCTATCTTCGGCTGGCCGGAGGGATCACAATGACGGTACCGGCGATCGCGTACACGCTCCATCGAGAGGAAGCCGAGGTCAACGATGCTGCAACCCGATGATTTCGATCACAACGGGACGGCGTGGGTCACGCCGGACGACCAGTTCGCTATCGAGGCACGGCTGATCGTCACCGAGCAGAAACTCACCGATGTCCGGTTCTACCCGACGCGGCACGGGCGGACACTGCTGATCCACAGGTATGGAGGGTTCGGGACGGTCGATGAGGCCATCGAAGCGGTGTGTGACGCCATCAACGCTGAAGAGGCCGACTAGTGGCGACGGCCGCTGAGGCGACTGCGGCGCTCGCTGGTGTCGGGGCCGGGTATCCGGTGTCGCCGTGCACGGCGTGCGGGATGCCGATCCTGGCTCCCCCGAAGTCGAAGCGGTCGTGCCGGATGACCCCGGAGTGCACGGGGAAGCACGTCCCTCTGGCTGAACGGGAATGGTCGCCCTAGCTGCCCTTGGGGCGGCCTTGTTGGTTGCGCTGCTGGGCGTGCTTCTGGTTATCGGTGGGGATGTCGACCCACCTCGTTACCCGGATGATGGCCCCGGTCCATCCGGTGACCTCCCATTTCTCCACGTTGTTCAGCCGGACGATCCGGGCGTCGCTGGCGAGTAGTTGCCCGTCTTGGAGGGCGTCCCCGACGGCACGGACGAGCTTGTCGAGGTCCGGTGCCGAGAGTTTGGGTATCCGTTCATGGCCGAGGTGTCGCCGCACCTTGGGCATGGCGAAACGGAACTCGACACTGAGTTCAACGGGGCAGTCAAAGGGGGCGTCGGGCTCCTGCGACGCTGCGAGGAGAGCCGCCCCAGCCACGGCAGCTCTCCACTGGGCGAGGTGCGGAGATGACTCGGCCAGCATGGGCTTGCCGGAACGGTGCCCCTTGTACGACTTCGACCCTTGAGGGGCGGGCCGCCCGCACACCTCGAACTCGACGGTTTGAAGACCCATCGTGCGCCACCTTAGACCCTCGGGGTCCACCTGGCGGCCGGAGGGTATATCCTTGAATGGGACACGTCGGCCAACAGGAGGACCCCGGTGCCAGTCTCACAAACCCCCCGACGCGGGGAACGCCGCCATGTTGTCAGCACAAAGCTGGCCCCTTCGATCATCGACCGCGTCGACGATTTCGCCGAGTCGACAGACGCCACACGCTCCGCCGCGATCGCCGCCCTCGTCGAAGCGGGCCTCGGATCGCCTGATGGGGCGCGGGAACTCGTGATGGAGAACCACGCGCTGCGAGCGAAGCTCAGCGAGGCACGTCGGGCGCTCGACTGACATCCTGCCCACCTTTCACTCGCTCCCCTAGTCTCGCCGCATGGCCGCCCGTTCGCTGAAGTCAGTTGTCGCCGAGTCGACCGCCGCCCCCGTGATTGAGGGCAGAGTCGTCCAGTTGGGGTCGGAAGACGCTGTCGCTGGGGCGGTCGGGTGGAGGCGCAGCCAGGAATGGCAGCGCGACGGGTGGAGGTTCTACGACGTCCACGGGGAGGTCCATTACCCGCTGACGGTTGGAGGGAACCTGTCGTCGCGTGTCGACCTTGCTGTCGAGGAGCGAGGGTCGGACGGGTCGTGGGGCCATTCGACAGGGAAGTTGGAGCGTTCCGTCCTGGAGAGCGTGTCGGGCCTCGGACTGGATGATTTCTTCCGGTCACTGTGGCTCAACACGGCGGTCGCCGGGGAAGGGGTGCTGGTCGTCACCCCAGAGTACGGGTCGTACGACATTGAAGTGTTCTCTTCCGACGAGGTGTACAAGGAAGCGAACGGGGCCTGGGTGCGGGTCGACGAGACGGGGCGGCGCGAAGTCCTCGACCTCCGAGAGAAGCGGGTCACCCGATTCTGGAGATCCCACCCGCGGTACCGACGGAGCGCTGACTCCGGGCTGCGCTCGGTCCTCAATGAGTGCCGGGAGCTGGAACTGCTGAAACTGTCCCTCCTCGCGAAGATCACGTCGCGGCTCGCGTCGGTCGGAATCCTGTTCCTCCCCAACAGCCTGTCGATGCCGGTAGCGAACCCTGAGGCGTCCGCCGGAACCCTGTCCGGCGACGCGTTGACGCAGATGCTGGTGAAGCTGTTCATGTCCCCGATACGGAACCCTGGGGCGTCAGCAGCGGCCATGCCGGTCATCCTCCGCGGCCCAGAAGAGGCCGGTGAGAAGATCCGCCACATCATCCTCGACACGTCTCTCGACGAGGTCGAGGAGAACCACCGGGCCGAACTGAGGCGGGCGATAGCGAACGGGATCGAACTCCCGATCGAAACCCAAACCAGCGTCGCTGACGCGAACCGATGGAATGCCTGGAACATCTCAGAGTCGGCCGTGCGGGACCACATCCTGCCCGTGTGCCGCGCCGGTGCCGGTTTGCTGACGACCCGCGTGCTGTGGCCGATCCTTCGTCGTGAGGGGATGGCTGAAGCCGATGTTCGCCGCCGCAGATTCTGGCCGAACGTGGACCGCGCCGCCCTCGGGTTGAACCGATCCGATCTGGCCCGCCAGTTGTTCGATCGCGGCCAGCTTGGCGGGGACGCGCTGCGTTTGGCTCACGGGTTCGACGAGAGTTCGGGGCCGACCGACGAGGAGTTCATCCGGTTCCTGGGGATCAAGCTGTCGAACCCGGCGATGGCGTCGTGGGGGCTCGACCTTCCCCCGGAGATGTTGATGGGGGCCCTCCCCCCGGGCCCCGGCGGATTCAACGCCCCCGAGCCCCATGTGGACTCGTGGTCGACTGTGGGTGACCCGAACGGCGGGCTCGATCGGTCCTAGTCGGCCGGATGGTTAGTGGCGTAGAGTCCCGGCCATGTTCGATGAAATCGACCTTGAACTCGCCCACGACGTCACGTTTGGCACGGTCGAACTGAACGTCGAAACGGAGATCCCTCTCCCGAAGGGGGTGATCGCGAAAGTCAACTTCGACCCGTTGATGTGGCTGGACGCCCCCACGCCCGACGGCCGGTATTTCGCTAGTGCCGGGTTCGAGCTGGCGGGGCTCCCGTCGTTCCTCCAGTACAAGGACGCCACGGGCGGGGCCGGGCATGACGGGGCGAGGGTCTGCGGTTCGTTGCGGCACGTCGAGACGGACCCGTTGACGGGGAAGGTGTCCGGGTGGGGGTACTTGATCGACAACCAGGCGGGGCATGACTGCCTGCTGGCGTTGACGACGCGGGCGGTGAAGGGCGTGTCGGCAGACCTGCGTGGTTGCGCCCTGAGTGCGAGCGACACTGAGGCGCTTGGGGTCCGCCAGGCGTTCTCGCGGTCGCAGCTCGCTGGGGCGACGATCTGCCCGATGCCAGCGTTTCCCGACACCGAGGTCACGGTCGACACGATCGTGGCGTCAGGGACTCTGGTGCGGGACTTGAAGCCGCCGCGGGACGCTTTCTCGAACCCGCGCCTGTCCCGGCCGACGGGCATTCGGGTGGTGCCGCTGAACGCCGAGTTCGAGCAGGTCTTCGGCCACCTGTGCTTGTGGAACCAGCCGCACGTCTCGATCACCGGCAAGAAGGTGTACCCGCCGCGGGACGACGATCTGTCGAAGTTCTACACAGGCGGCACCGTGCTGTGCGCGGACGGTTCGGCCGTGAGGGTGGGTCGGCTGTTCCTCGGCGGAGAACACGCCGACGTGTCGCTGAGCGCCCAGCAGGCGCTGGACGCGTACGCCGCTACGTGCACAGCGTGGGCCGATGTTCGTGTTGGGAAGGACGAGCACGGGATCTGGGTCGCCGGAGTGACCCGCCCTGGGATCAGCGAAGAGCTGGCGTACGCCGGGCGGGCATCCGCCCTGTCGGGGGACTGGCGGCCGATCGGTGGTCGCCGCCGCCTCGTGGCGGCGTTGTCGTGCAACTTCCCAGGGTTCCCTGTGTACGAGGACGGCGACGGCCTCGCTTTGATCGCTTCCGGCCCGCCACCCGAAACCGACGGCGCCATCGGTGCCGACGAGAAAGAGATGTCCGATGGGTTCGTCGAGGAACCCCTGTCTGTCATTGAGGAGTCAACAGTGGTAGCTCTTGAAGAGGTTCAGGTCAGGTCGTACGTCCGGAACGGGCGGATGGTCCGCGGGTACAAGCGACGCGTCGAGGGAGGGCGCGGGCTGGCGGGCGACGCGGTGGACGCCGCGCGCGAGGCCATCGCCGCCGGACTCCAGAAACCGAAGCCCATCGGGAAGATCACCCCGAAGGGTCCGAATCGTGCAGCGCCCGACCAGCACATCATCGTCCCTACGTCTCTGGGGGACATCGAGGTGCGGCTCCGCCAGAACCCTCGGACGAAAGAGGTCCGGGTCGAGGTGAGGGGCGGATCAGCCGAGACGAACCGGAGAATCCAGGAGCGCATCGTCGCCCGACTCGACAAGTGGGTTGCTGGCAAGCCGAGAGTCCTGTGGGAAAAGATCAAGGGGGGATCGAAGGATGGCAGGCAGTTCGACCCAACCCTGGTGATGACCGACAAGGTGTGGGACAGCGACGTCCGGCAGATGTTCATCGACGAGGTCTACGCGCACGAAACTGACTGGTACTCCTCGCCGATCTTGAGGCTGCCGGGTGGCAGATAGGTGGAAGACGTCGAGGTCAGGTCGTACGTCCGGAGCGGGCGGATGGTCCGCGGGCACAAACGACGCGTCCGGGCCGCCGGGGACAAGGCGTCGGTCGGAGCGCTCTTCGGGCTGCTGAACGAAGCCGCGGAGTCGGGCAGGGTGGCTCCCCTGCGGTCGCGTCAACGCGGCCTGGAACTCCTCGCCGCTCTTGAGGCTGCCGGGTGGACGATCAAGCGGGACGGCAAGCGGAGCGTGGCAACGAGCCCCGACGGGAAGGTCGTCACGCTCCGGCTCCCCAAGGTCGAGCCGGAGTCCGCCTCTAGCCGCCCAATGGATGCCTAGTTAGAGTCCCCGACCAGAACCCGCTACGGAGGTCCACAGCGATGAAGATCACGATCCCCACCAGCCTCGGCGAACTGTCCCGTGAGGACCTCGCCTCTCTGGAAGTTCAGCTCCAGGAGGCGATCACGACCGTCGCGGTCCGCGGCGAAGAGTTGACCAGCGACGACCGCGAGAACGCCGTCTCCCTCACCGCTGTTACGGCCGAACTTGATCGTCGCGAGTCGATCGAGGGCCTGACGGAAACGATCACGTCGGCGGTCGTGGATCGGTTAGCCGCCCACCTCGCCGCTACCGCCGTCGTTGAAGACGACGATGATGTGGAAGACGACGAGGACGTGGAGGCAGACGAGGTCGTCGCCGAGGACACCGACGAGCCCGCGGCAGTGTCGGCAGGGGAACTCGCCGCACACGACCCCGTCGTCGAGGTCGACGCCCCGGCTCGCCAGCGGGTCACCCGTCTCGTCACTTCGACGGCGACCCGCTCTTCGGGCGAGGAACTCGCCTCGTCGGTCGATCTCGCCGAGGTGTACCACGAGGTCGCTCGCACGATGCAGGACGGCGACACCCGCCTGATCGCCCGTCTCGACACCACCGAAGACGTGACGCTCGGCGACGACCCCGCCGAGAACTCGGAGATGATCTCCGAACTGATCTCTCGCGGCCAGAACGAGGGGGCGGAAGCCCTGGTCGCTTCGGGCGGCTGGATGACCCCGTCGGAGATCAGCTACGCGTTCTTCGAGCCGGAGACGATGGCCGGTCTGCTCGACACCCCGACCGTCGGCGTGAACCGCGGCGGACTCCGCCACATCACGAACGGCGGGCCGCAGATCGGCGACGCGATCACGACCGGAGCGGCGGCGTTCTGGGTGTGGGACGAAACGACCGACATCACCCCGGCCAGCACCGTGAAGACCCGGTACAAGATCCCGGCTCCGACGTGGACCGATGTGCGTCTCGCCGCTTACGGTGTCGCTCTCGACCACGGCAACCTTGCCGCACGGTCGTTCCCTGAGCTGACCGCCCGGTGGATGCGCCTCGCCCCCGTTGCTCACGAGCACGAGATCAACCGCATTCGCATCGCTGCGATCGCCACGGCGTCGACCGCCCTCGATTTCTCGACCGGCTACGCGGGCGGGGATGCTGCGACGGTCCTGTTGGACGTCGCCGAGCAGCAGGCAACGAAGCTCCGCGAGAAGTACCGGATGGGGTTCAACACCGTCGTCGACGCCGTGTTCCCCGACTGGGTGCTCGGCGCGATCCGGGCGACGATGTCCCGCCGGTCCGGGTTCAACGGCATCGGTGTCGCATCCGATGATGTGATCCGCTCCTGGTTCTTCGAGCGGAACATCCGCCCCCAGTTCGTGTACGACTGGCAGGCCCTCCCGTCCGCGTCGAAGACGTGGGAGTCGGCGACCGCCGGGAAGGTCGACTTCTTGATCTACCCGTCCGGCACCTGGGTGACCGGCAAGGGCGGGAGCCTCGACCTGGGCCTCCACCGGGATTCGACGCTGAACGAGACGAACGACCACACCGCCCTGTGGACGGAGCAGTTCCTGTCGCTGATGCGGTTCGGTCCTGAGTCCCGGAAGGTGACGGTCAACGTCCAGCTTGACGGCGAAACCTACGACTTCGTGACCGCCGCGTAGTCGGATGATCGTGACGGGAGCCGGGAGCTAGATGCTCCCGGCTCTTGTGCGCTAGGAGTAGGGAATGAGCTTCGACATCCAGCAGCCAACGATCCCGACCCCGACCCGTACGCCGACGCTTCCCGGCCTGCTGTCGGTTGTTGATTGGGTTGGCAGTCCGCTGGACGCCCAGCGGTCGATCAGTGGGGCGAAGTACCAGCCTGGGGTCACGAACCCGACGCTGCGCGAATGGGTTGATGAGGGCACGAAGGTGTCGACGTCGTCGCCAGCGTTCAGGAACGCGGTGGTGACGACCCCGTATCTTCGCCGCAAGTTCTCTGGCGGCGAGGGCACGTACGCCGAGCTGAGAGACAAGACGATCGCCGATTTCGAGGACGGCCTCGAAGGGTATGTGGTGCGCCGCCTGATTTCGACCGCCACGGTGGTTGATATCAGCCCTGGTGGGGATTGCCCCCTGGTGGCGGCGGTGGGGCTGTTGGAGCGTGCCCTGTGGGCGACGAACGGGCAGCGGCGCGGCTACGTGGTCGCTTCGCCGCTGGTGTCGCCAAGGTTCACCGCGTACACGGAGAACGACTATGTGCTTCCGAGCGGGAACCGGCTGGTGTATTCGGCGGGGGCGATTTCGGCGGCCGAACTGACGACTCTCGACGAGCAGCCCGCCGATGTCACCCTGTACGCGTGCGCTCAGCCGTTCGGCCACAAGTCGTATGGGGTCACGTCCGAGCAGACGGGTGACGATTTCGATTTCGATTTGAACGATGTGTATGTGACCGTCGAGGGGACCGTCGCTTTGGCGTTCGATTCGACGGTCCAACTGTTCGCTTGCACCACCAGTTCCGTCTGAGAGGAATCCTCCCATGTCTGATGTCGATGCTGTCTCCGAGCGCCTCGCCGGAGAGGCTGTGCCCGCCGATGTGGCCGCTGCTGCCGCCGCCGTCGAGGCCGCCCAGGAGGAGTTGATCAACGGCTCGTCTGAGGCTGCCGAACGTCTCGCCGAGGAGGCCGTGCCGGGCGGTCCGCCGTCGGCGCGGGCTCTGAATGCCGGAGGGGCGGGGGAGCAGGAAGAGCCCGGTGACCCTGGACCGAAGAAGGCTCCGGCGAAGAAGGCCCCGGCGAAGAAGGCGACCTGACCCTCCTCCGAGGGTCCACCCTGTGTTGCTGACCGGTCGAATACGCTGAGAGCGGCCCTTGCCGGGGCCGCTCTCATATTCCTCTGGTCAGGAGACACATATCATGCACCATCGGTGGCTTCGGTTTGCCCTTGTTCCGGTTACGATGCTGTTGCTTTCTGGCTGCCCGGCCCCCCCGCCGCCGCTCTCGTGCCGCGGTGGAGCCTGCCCTTCCGGGGCCGATTGGGAGTCGCTGCGAGAATGTGAGGCTGGCGGCGACTACACGGCCGTGTCCCGGTCGGGGAAGTACCGTGGCGCATACCAGTTCGATCGCCGCACCTGGGCCGCCTACGGGCCCCCAGGGGACCCTGCGGCGGCTTCACCCGCCGAGCAGGACAGGCGGGCGTACGCCTTGTTCGAGGCCCGTGGGCACGCCCCGTGGCCGCTGTGCGGGCGTCACCTCAGGTAGAGCGGAGTTCGTGGCCCAGGTCTGGTGACCACGCGTAGGTGGGCATCGTTTCCTGCGACGGGTTCACGAGCTTCAAAAAGCGGACGAGGTGGGGGAACGTGTCCGGTGTGGCCCGTTCGCGCAGGCTGTCACCGCCGCGCCCGATGCGGAAACTGGTCCCCTGCTGGTTGACGCTGTCCACCCCCGCAGCGAGGGCGGGGACCGAGCTGACGTCTTCGCGGAGCAGGGCGACCGCGACTTCGAGGGCGGCGTCTTTCATCCACGGTTCGGGGTTGACGCCCCACTGGTAGGTGACGGTGAAGTCCCCGTTGTTCACCCACGAGTACGGCCAGTATCGCTGCTGCCCGTCGTCGGGGAGGCGGACGAGGAACCGGTCGTTCTCGACCCGGTAGTCCGTTCCGGCGACGAGGGTGTCGCCGTCAACCGTGACGCTTACGATGGCGACGACAGGCCATTCCAACGTGATTTCGGTGACTGGGCAGGGGGCCGGGTAGGACGATTGGAAGGGGCGGACGAGAACTGTGGGGTCCCACGCTTCGGTGGTTCGCGGCCACACGGTGACGGTGCGAACCCCTCTGATCGTGTACCCGGATTCGCGGCTGAGGATCTCCGACGCCGCCGCCGCAGCATCGGTGGCGCGGTCGACGAGGTCTTCGTCTTCGAGGTCGAGGTTGCAGAACGCCCGGTCGGCGAGCACGTCGGTTGCTGTGATCCACGGGTCCATGTGCTCAACCTACCGGTTCGGGTGCTGCCGGGGCGGGACGCGGCGGGGCGTTCCGCGAGGGTCAGTCGCCGTAGGGCGGCGTCTCGTACTGCGGAGGCTTGGCGACGCCGAGGAGCCAGCCCCACGCCGGGCCGATCCTCGTTTCGAGGACGCGAACGAGCGCGTAGTACCCGGTGGTGACGATCACGGTCACCGCTGAGGCGATCGCGCCGTCGTCGAGGTCAAGGCCAACCTTCGCGGCAGCGCCGATCAGTGCGCCGACGATGAGCGGCACGAGGGTGCGGACGATCGACGTGCCGATACCGGCGACGGTGGGGTGGACGGGCTCGGTCATGGTGATGCTCCTAGCTTGTGACGGGCTGGTGGCCCTTGGAGAGGTAGAGGAAGTCGATGGCTGCCCACTGGTCGGGGCCGATGATCGTGCCGTCCCACGGTTTGCCGAGGATCTTCCCGAGGTTGGCGACAGCGTCACGGACACGGCCGAGATAGACCCCGACCTCGCCGGTGAACTGGGCACCGGAGATCACGGCCAGTTCCCACTGGGCGATCTCGACGAGCCTACCCTGGGCCCCGACGGCGATCTGTGACCGGATCGGCAGCGGGGACGGGGCGGGAGTCGGGGGCGGCGTGTAGGGCGGTGGGGTAGCGGTCATCATCGCGACCATTCGGCGAGCGTCGTTGCGGGTGCCCGAAAACTCGAAGTGCATCGGGTCGGCGTAGGACCATCCGCCACCCCATTCCCAGCGGTAGGCGCGGAACAGGTCGATGAGCCATGCGGGCGGCACCTTGCGGCGCTGGCCCTGCGGGTAGTCCTGAGCGTCGATGTCGATGGCCAGGCCCCATGAGTTCCCCGTGAGAATCCAGTCCTCCAAAGTGAATGCGCCGGTCGATTCAACGGTCGCACAAAACACCTCGACGGTGCGCTGCGGGCCAACGCTCACTACCCGCCATTCCGGGCTGCGACGGTCGCCCGTGCCAAATGACCCGAAAGCGGCACGCTGGTCTGGGCGGATCAGGAGCCACTCCGGGACCGTTTCAGCGAGGAACTGGAGCGAATACTGAGTGCCGGGCTTGTATCCCCCCGATTGCACCTGGCTGGTGATCGGAGCGGTGGCAATGCCGAGGCTCGCAGCAATCTCGACGACGGCTTCGAGCACATCCAGTCGCCTTGCAGAGATGCGCAGCTCTCGCCAGCGGGAGTGGCCGTCGGTGGCAATCAGCCCGGCCAACCATCCGGCCAGGTAGTGGGCTGGATGGTTGCGGGGCGGCAGGTCCTTGAACTCCGGTGGGAGTCGGCTCAATTCAACGCCGCTGAGTCCGCTCGCTGCGGTCACGGACGTCGCTGCGATGGACTCGGGGAACCACGAGCGCAGGTCGGCCTTCTCGCCCCAGAGACGCACGAACGTCGAGAGATCCCTGCGAGTGGAGCCGTCGCCGAAGACGATTCCATGCATGATCCCGAAGGCGGACGGTGTCACCGCAGAGAGAACTGGGGGCAGACATGTAGCGAGTCGATCCCCGACGGAAAGGTCCGCCGTAGCACGCTCCTCCACGGCGTCGGAAGCCTGGGACCTTGACTGCGTTCGAACAAACCAACGGTGGGCGTCGGTCGCCGTGATCGTCTTGGAGGCACCCTGACCGCGAGAGATGACGATGTCGCGGGCTGGCTCGTGGCCGAAAGAAGCGAAGGGGGCCTTGACCCATCGACCGCGGCCCCTCGCCGAATCAGGTGGACGAGTGAGAACCTCGGCGACCTGTCCAGCGAGAGATTGGATCTCGACGACTCCATCTCTGGTGAGCACGCGGGTGTTGCCTGCCAGGCAATGATTGCTCGGCACGCGGGTGCCTCGGATCGGCCGATTCGAGTAGCCCCAGTCGTCGGGGACATCGCGGGGCCCCTTGTGGAAACGGTAGCCGCGCTGCTCCGCCTCGTTGACGATCCGTTGCAGGATCGGCGCGACGTCGCGGTGCACGTCCCATCGTGCGCCGGACGGTGCGGTGACGCGTGCCATGTCGCGTGAACGGTTCGTTGGCCAACCGGGACCCCATCCTCGCGTGCTGGCTGATGAAGTCACTGGTTGTCCTCCCGCACTGAAGCGACGTTGTGGGCCGCTATGGGCGGTCTGACTGTACCACCGGGGCCCGTTCCGGGCAGGAGGGTCACGCTGCGACGAGTTCCCCGAAGCGGAACAGGTTGCGGCACAGGTTGTTGGCGTCCGCTTCTGTGGAGATCCCGCAGGCTTTCCATTCGGCGGCATCGACTGCCCCGCCGGACGATTCGAGGATCGGCGGCCCGGTGCCCGTTTCGGACAGGCGCATCCCGTGGGTTCGCATCCCGATCGCCGCCCACCGTTTCGACACGCGGAGCGTCGAGTTGAGCGGCACCAGCTCGGAGTCGAGCCATTCTTCGATCCGCTGGTCGGTGATCCGCACCTTGAGAGGCTGACCACAGCGCAGCATCCGCGGGTCGTCCCCCGAAGGCAACGCCACCGCGTACCCGGAAGGGAGGCCGGGTCGCGGGTGCTCGACCCGAGCCCCCGGTGCCGCTTTCGCTCCGGGGCCGTACGCGACGTTGAATCCGACCAGACGGACCGGGCCGGGCCACGGGCCTGTGAGCCAGGAGGGGCGCAGCAGTCCGTCGAGTTTCGGCCACGGCCCCTGCGACCCCTGGACCTTGTCGCCTGGGCGAAGGTGGGAGCATCCGTCGACGCGGTAAGCGCCCGACGGTTGAGGCCAGGAGGCCGGGGCCATGCCGAGGAGTTCCCACCACGACCCGTCGACGTCTGTGATGATGATCCCGTTGTCCGCTGCGGCTGGTTGGGTGCCACCGGGGCCTTTCCAGTCGGGGTTCCAGGGGATGCCAACCTGCTTGTTCGCTTCGGCGATCCCGGCGAAGTAGTCGATGAACCAGATGCCGGTCAGGTGTCGGGGCTGCCAGGTGCCGGTCCAGCGTGCGGTTTCGTCGAGGACGGCGGGGTTTCGGACGATGGCGCGGCGTGTGGTCGCTTTGCGGGCATCGAAGACGGGCCACGACCCGTGACCGAGCGTGAACCCGATCCCGTCGACGGTTGAACCGGGGGTGGTCCAGCATTTCGGTGCCCCGTGTTTGCGGAAGACTTCGCCAGCGTCCATGAACGTCTCCTGTCAGCAGTCGACCCATCGGCCGTCGGTCACGTACCCGTGGGCACCACATTCGCACAGGATCGACGGGGTGATCGTCACCGGGTCATCTGACACGATCGTGTGTCCGCGACCGACACGGAGGGCGGCGGCGTTGATGATCGGATGCCGTTCAGGATCACCGACCCGCCCGGTCAGGCAGCGGTGCCGGAACAAGACGCGTCCATCGTCCATGAACAGGACCGCCATGTCGCCACCGAGATCGACGCGGCGCTCAACACCGGTTGAGGGGGTCAGGTCGGCGAAGATGCTCACGACAGCCTTCTCAGGTCCAGCCGGTGAAAGCGGTGCCCGCGATGGCGGTGCTCCCGAACCTCAGTGAGCCGATGTGCCAGCCGCGGGGTTTGCCGCCGACCCGGACGACGTAGCCGCCCGCGGGAGGAGTGGTCGGCACGGTCGGCACTGGGTCCCAGCCGGATGTCTTTACGACGTAGCCGCCCGCGGGAGGAGTGGTCGGCGTTGCCATCGCTATGTGGCCATCGACGGAAAGTAGACGAAACCGTTGTAGGCGACGCCAAAAACGCTGACCCCTGCCTGCGCGGTGGAAGCCACCTCAAGTGTGTTTGGGTCCCAACACCCGACGAGCGTCGAAGATGGCTTCGAGTAGATGCGTCCGTCAGTGTGTAGGGCGAGGGCCGCTCCGAGAAACCCCGTCGTGACAGTGATGAGCGATGTGCTTTCAGTCGCCAGGTCGGTGACGATAACCCCGCTGCCGCCAGTCATATATGCCGAACCACCCAAAATGAGTGGCTGGGCGTTCGCGATTGCTAGCCCAATGCCCGGCTGGTTCACCCAGCTCCACGTGTTGGTTGCTGGGCTGTATTTGCCGAGACCGCTGCTGTAACCCTCCGACCGGACGTAAACGGTGTTGTTGTACACCCAAGGCCGCGCGAAATCTGGGTAGCCAGCCCCTCGTGTGGCGACAGTTCCCGTCGTTTTGTCGAAACGGGTGATCTGCGCGCCAGTGAACGACACAACGAAGTCACCCACGACCGCGACCCGCCGCTCCCCGTTGTACGACAGCGACGCCGTC
>JACCDT011179157.1_pt1 | contig 18200 bp, 10 predicted proteins | sample 7446291 | NCBI WGS metagenome assembly JACCDT01 (sample SAMN15323446, study PRJNA562643) | freshwater metagenome | isolation source: river surface water | place: USA:Blue River Watershed | collected 2017-08-17 | reverse complement strand
GCTATGGCGCTGTATCTAACGTAGAAGGTAAATATTCAATCCCAGGGATGCGTATTGGAGGTCCTTACAGACTTTCTGTGTCCTTTATTGGATTTTCTACTCAAGAAGTAGATGGTTTGATTCTTTCTTTGGGTACATTCTCTAATGTAAACATTACCTTGAAGGAAGATGGCCAGGAACTATCTGAAGTATTAATTACTGCAGACCAAAACAGCCTTTTCTCTAGCGAGCGTACTGGTGCTAACACGGCGATTGACAACAGAGCCTTGAACAAGCTTCCAACTATCTCTAGAAGTATCAACGACTTTACAAGATTGTCTCCACAGTCAAATGGACAATCTTTTGCTGGTCAGGATTCTCGATTGAACAACATCACAGTCGATGGTTCTTACTTTAACAACTCCTTTGGTTTGGGTTCTGGTTCTAACCCAGGTGGTAGAACAGGTGTATCTCCAATTTCTTTGGATGCGATCGAACAAATCTCTGTGAACGTCGCTCCTTATGACGTGAGACAAGGAAACTTTACCGGTGCTGGTGTAAACACAGTAACCCGTTCAGGTACCAACGAATTTTCAGGATCTGCTTATTATTTCTTCCGAAACAACAACAACGTAGGTAAAGAAGCAGGTGAAAATAAGTTCAATCCTGGTGATTTCAGCTACAAGCAGATTGGTTTCCGTGTAGGCGGTCCAATCATCAAAGACAAATTGTTCTTCTTCGCTTCTTTTGAAGATGAAGCAGAAGCAAGACCAGGTACCACTTGGACTGCAAATACAGGTTCACAGCCAATTACTGGTAACGTAACTCGCGTATTGGCATCTGATTTGGATGGATTGAGCAAGTATTTGAAAGACAAGTTTGATTACGAAACTGGCCCTTACCAAGGATATGACAACGAAACATTGGGTAAGAAGTTTTTGATCAAGTTGGACTACAACATCAATGACAAAAACAAGTTGAGCTTGAGATACAACCACCTAGATTCTTCTACGGATGTGTTGATGTCTGGTTCTTCTTCTCTAGGTTTCGGTAACCGTAACTTTAGACCAGAAGCATTAAACTTCCAAAACTCCAACTACAGCATCATGGAAAATATCCGATCTGTAGTAGCGGAATTGAATACGCGTATCAATACCAACATGTCAAACAACTTGATCGTTGGTTATACCTATCAGGATGAAAGCCGTGGTTACAAAGGTGAATTCTTCCCTATGGTGGATATCTTGAACAACGGTGCTACCTATACTTCTTTTGGATTTGAGCCATTCACTCCAAACAACGAGTTGCGCTACAAGACTTTCCAAATCCAGGAAAACTTGCAAATCTTCAAAGGAAACCATACCATCACTACTGGTTTCAGCTACGAAAACTACCAGTCTGAAAACGTATTCTTCCCTGGTTCTCAGTCTGTGTACGTATACAACTCCTTGGCTGATTTCTACAAGGATGCAGATAACTTCCTTGCCAATGGCAACTCTGTTGCTTCAGGTGTAAACTTGAGAAGATTCCAAGTTCGTTGGAACAACATTCCTGGTTCTGAGAAACCAATTCAGCCTTTGGAAGTAAATTATGGTGGTGTCTTCATTCAGGACGAATGGCAGGCTAGAACCAACTTGAAGTTGACCGCTGGTTTGAGAGTAGATGTGCCTTTCTTTGAGCAGACTGCACTTAGAAACAAGGAAATGGAGAGTTTCTACTTCAGAAACCCTGCTGGAGCTTTTGTAAACTTTAGAACGGATGAGCTTCCTGAGGCGAACCTATTGTGGTCTCCACGTGTAGGTTTCAACTGGGATGTGTTCAACAACCAGAAGACTCAGATTAGAGGTGGTTCTGGTGTATTCACTGGCCGTCCTGCTTACGTTTGGATCTCCAACCAAGTGGGTAACAACGGTATGCTAACTGGTTTTGCGCAGTTGGATAACACCACCGCTAGACCATTCAATCCTGATCCTAACAAGTATAAGCCTACAGAAGTAACAGGTGCGCCAGCATCTTCTTACGAGCTTGCTTTGACTGAGACAGACTTTAAATTCCCTCAGGTGTGGAGAACTAACATCGCTGTGGATCAGAAATTGCCTGCTGGCATCGTTGCTACTGGAGAATTCATCTACAACCAAGATGTAAATGGTGTTGCTTATTACAATGCAAACTTGCCAGTGCCATTTTCTCAGTTTAATGGTCCTGACAACCGTCCAAGATGGAATGCACCTTCCAACCCGAACCGAATCAATGCCAAAATCCCGAATGCAGTAACCTTGTCTAACCAGGCAGTAGGGTACTCTTGGGTAGCATCTTTCTCTTTGGAAAGACCATTCACAAACGGGTTATTCTTGAAAGCTGCGTATAGCTACGGTGAAGCTAAAAATACAGTAGATCCAGGATCCATTGCAGCAGGTACTTGGTTTGGTAACCCAATCTCTAATGATCCAAACAATCCAGGTCTTGGCTTCTCTTCCAACTTCATGGGTCACAGAGCGTTTGCAACTGTGTCTTACTCTAAGGACTTCTTCAAGTTTGGAAATACTTCGATCTCTCTCTTCTGGGAAGGTAGAACAATCGGTAATGCCAGCTACGTAGTTGGTGGTGACTTGAACAATGACGGTGGTACTGCCAACGACTTGATCTATATCCCTAAGACAAAAGCAGAAATGAACTTCCAGCAGTTCACTGCAAGTGGAAAAACATTCACTGCTCAGGAGCAAGCAGATGCTTGGGAAGCTTACATTTTGCAAGACAAGTACTTGAGCGCTAATCGTGGCAAGTATGCTCAAAGAGGTGCGGTGATTATGCCAATGGTATACCGTGCTGACCTTTCTTTTGCGCAGCAGTTATTTACCAACATCGGAGGCAAGAAGAATACCTTGGAATTCCGTGTGGATATCTTGAACGTGGGCAACTTGCTTGATTCGGATTACGGTGTAGGTAAGACTTTCAACTCTACTCAGCCTATTGTGGTTGCATCACCTGCTGTAAGTGCAGATGGTAGACCTCAGTACAGAATGAGAAATTTTGGAACGAGCTTAGTCTCTGAAACATACAGAGCTACCGCTGGTGTAGCAGACGTATGGAGAATGCAGTTTGGTTTGAGATACATCTTCAACTAAGCCATATTTCAACTCATTTGAAAGCGCCCCGAACTTCGGGGCGCTTTTTTTGTTTGATTCCATAGCGGGTTAAAAATCCAATAGATCCAGTCTTTTCGGGGATATCCCGCTTATTTTCCACTGGTGGTAAAGATTTGCCATCCCTGTGTTTTCCTAAGAATTCAGTAAATTCTATGGTATATTTGCCCCACGGCAAAACCTAGTTTTCAACGGTCTGTAGCTCATGTTATACTTTAAGCAATTTTTACATCCTCAAAGCAGCGAGTGGGTCGTATTTATCCACGGTGCAGGGGGGAGTTCTGCGGTATGGCACAAGCAGTTGCGCGATTTTCAAAAGGATTTCAATTTGCTCTTGATCGATCTCCGGGGTCATGGAAAGTCTACAGAAATGCCTCAAGCAATTTGGGAAAAGCAGTACACCTTTGAAGTAGTTACTCGTGATATTTTAGAGGTTTTGGATCATCTCCAAATCCCTCCAGCTCATTTTATGGGCGTATCCTTGGGGACAATTTTGGCTAGGCAGCTCGCGGAGATGGCTCCTACTCGCGTGAAGTCCTTGGTAATGGCTGGCGCAGTGACCCGATTGACAGTGCAAAGCAGGGTGTTGGTATTTCTTGGAAATGCGTTCAAGCGGATTATTCCGTACATGTGGTTGTATAAGCTTTTTGCCTTTGTAATTATGCCGCGGAAGCAGCACGCTGAATCACGGAACCTATTTATTCATGAGGCCCAAAAATTGTGTCAAAAGGAGTTTATCCGTTGGTTTAAATTGACCAAAGATATCAACCCATTGTTGCGCTATTTTAAGGAAAAAGACTTGGGAATACCTACGTTGTACGTGATGGGAGACCAGGACGTGATGTTTTTAGAGCCAGTCAAAAATATAATTCGATTCCATAAAAATTCCCTTCTCGAGGTACTAAATCACTGTGGCCATGTGGTCAATGTGGAAAAACCAGAGGAGTTTAACCAACTTTCGTTGGCCTTTATCAAAAACCAACAGTAACTGCTCCATTTTACGATGAAAAAACAAACCAAAATCTTTCTTGTTCTTGGCATTCTACTACTTGTGGCCCTAGCCTATTTTTATCCAAGACTTGGAAATCAAGGAGCAGGAAATGCGCCTGCGCCATCGGGTCAAAAAGGGGGCAATGGGGGTGAGCCTCTCGCTGTCAATGTAATCAAACTTAAAAAAGAGACCTTAAACAATCAACTGCAGGTCTCCGGTACCATTCTTCCGAATGAGTCCGTAGATATCAAGCCTGAGATTAGTGGTCTAGTGACCAAAGTCAACTTTAAGGAAGGACAGTATGTCACAAAAGGCACCCCACTTCTATATCTGAATGACAACGAGCTACAAGCACAGTACCAGCGTCTCCAGTATACTCAAAAGTTATTTCAAACCCAGGAGTCTAGACAAAAGCAATTGTTGGCAAGAGAGGCGATCAGCCAAGAAGAGTACGATATCGTACTGAATCAATACAATACTGCCCTTTCTGACATCAAGTTGGTGCAGGCTCAATTGGAAAAAACAGTGATTCGCGCACCCTTCAATGGAAGATTGGGTCTTCGACAAGTTTCTGAAGGAGCAGTTATCAATACCTCCAACATTATTGTAAGTATTGTAAACATTGATCCCATCAAATTGGAATTTTCCATTCCGGAGCGTTATGCGGGAATGGTTACCGAAGGATCCCCTATATTTTTTAGTAGTGAATCTTCTAAAGAAGAGGTGGAGGGAAAAGTATATGCGTACGAGCCTCAAGTGGATGCGGCTACCCGAACGATTAAATTGCGTGCACAAAGTCCCAATAAAAGTGGAAAATATCTTCCCGGAATGTTTGTTAAGATTCGCTTTGTATTGGATATCAAAGAAGATGCACTTCTTGTTCCTGCCGAGGCAGTAATTCCCGAATTGTCCGGTTACAAGGTATTCGTGGTAGGTGCTGATGGCAATGCGGAGCAGCGAATGATTGAAATTGGTACGCGAACAGACACGCAAGTGCAGGTGCTTTCAGGATTGGCTGAAGGAGATAGGGTGCTCACCACAGGGGTGATGCAAGTACGTCAAGGAATGCCGATCAAGCCTACACCAGTTAATTAAGCGACCTTATGTCTAGTCTTTCAAGTATCAGTATCAAACGGCCCGTTCTGGCCATCGTGATGTCTCTGGTGATCCTGCTTTTTGGCGGGATAGGCATTTCCCTTTTGGGGGTCCGCGAATACCCTTCTGTAGACCCACCGGTCATCAATGTGAGCACTTCCTACGTAGGAGCGAATGCAGATGTAATCCTAGCGCAAATCACTGAACCCCTAGAAGAACAAATTAATGGAATTCAAGGAATTAAATCCCTGACTTCAACTAGTGCAGATGGGCGAAGTAACATTACCGTAGAGTTTGAAGTGGGTGCAGACCTAGAAGCTGCCGCTAACGATGTGCGTGATAAGGTTTCTGGAGCACAACGCAGCTTACCTCCTGACGCAGACCCTCCTGTAGTATCCAAGGCCGATGCCGATTCACAGCCTATTGTAGGGGTCAATGTAAAAAGCACCAACAGAAGTTTGCTGGAGCTAACCGAAATTGCCGACAACGTATTCAAAGAGCGCCTTCAAACGATTCCTGGAGTAAGTAGAGTTCAGATTTGGGGAGAAAAAGAGTATGCCATCCGATTGCGAATGGATCCGTTAAAAATGGCTTCCTATGGAATTACACCCATGGATGTACTCAGTAAAATCCAAACAGAAAATGTGGAATTGCCTTCAGGAAGAATTGAAGGGCAGAGTATTGAACTATCCGTTCGAACCAAAAGCCGCTTGAGTTCGCCACAGGAGTTTGACCAGCTCATCATCAAAGAAAGTGAAACCAACATTGTACGCTTTCAAGACATCGGTACAGCAGAGCTATCTGCACTGAATGAGAAGACCTTACTTCGAAGAAATGGCGTGCCAATGGTTGCCGTTGTTTTGGTCCCCCTTCCTGGCTCCAATAACATTGAAATTGCGGATGAGTTCTACAAGCGCTTGGAGTTTATCAAGAAGGACTTGCCTGCAGATATTGGGGTAGAGGTGGGCTTTGATGGTACCGAATACATTCGTCAATCTATCTCCGAGGTAGAAGAGACCATCATTACTGCATTTATTCTAGTGGTAGCCATTATTTTTCTCTTTCTAAGAGATTGGAGAACTACCTTTATTCCCGTTGTAACCATTCCTATCTCTCTGATCGGGGTATTTTTCATCATGTACTTGATGGATTTTTCCATCAACGTGCTCACCCTCCTGGGAATTGTGCTATCCATTGGACTGGTGGTAGATGATGCCATCGTAGTATTAGAAAACATTTACGCTCGAATAGAGAAAGGGGAAAAACCGATGGAAGCAGCTGCCAAGGGATCTGAAGAGATCTTCTTCGCTGTAATTGCGACTACCATTGCCCTGGCTGCAGTGTTCTTACCCGTAATTTTCTTAACGGGTACCACAGGAAGATTATTTCGGGAATTTGGCATTGTCGTCGCGGGATCCGTCTTGATTTCCGCATTTGTGGCCCTCACCATGACCCCCATGCTCAGCTCGCGCATGTTGAAGAATCGGGAAAAACAGAACGCCTTCTATCGATTAACTGAGCCCTTTTTTCTCGCTCTAAATGTTTTCTATGAGCGAACACTCACCCAATTCATGAAGGTAAGATGGATTTCTTTTCCCATCATTGGAGTCATGGGACTTGGGATTTATTGGTTGTTTTCTAACCTGCAAACTGAATTGGTTCCTATGGAGGACCGATCCGAATTGCGAATCAACATGACCGGCCCTGAAGGAGCTACCTTCTCATTTATGGATCAGGTCATCACCGACTTGAATTCACAGCTTACCAAGGAAATTCCATCCTCAGAACTTGCCGGAATTACCAGTATGACCTCACCGGGATGGGGGACTGCAAATACGAACTCGGGATTTATTCGTCTTTTTTTGACGGATGCATCGGAGCGTTCCCGTACCCAGCAGGAGATCTTTACGCAAGTCAATGCCTCGCTCAAAGGGGTAACTGCAGTTCGTGCCTTTGCACAGCAGCCCGCCTCCATTGGGGATCGTCGTGGCGGTCTACCTGTTCAGTATGTCATTCAAGCACCTACCTTGGAAAAACTCAAAGAAGTAATTCCCCCCTTCTTAGAGAAGGCTTCGCAGAATCCAGCCTTTATTTTTACAGATATCAACCTCAAATTTACCAAGCCTGAACTCGAAATCGAGATTGATCGGGAAAGAGCACGGAATATGGGAGTCTCGGTCCAGGAAATTGCACGAACCCTTCAGCTTTCCTATTCTGGGCAGCGCTTCGCCTACTTCATTAAAGGAGGGAAGCAATATCAGGTAATTGGAGAGATGCAGCTTCAAGACCGAAATGAGCCAGTTAATTTGAGAATGCTTTACGTGAGAGGTGATAATGGACAGCTTATCCAATTGGACAACTTGGTCCGTGTAGTGGAGAAAAGTACACCGCCACAACTGTATCGATTCAACCGATTTGTTAGTGCGACCATTTCAGCAAACCTAGCTGATGGAGTGACCATTGGTGCAGGATTGGAGGAGATGGACAAAATCGCAGAGGAAGTCTTGGATGATTCGTATGCTACAGATGTGACTGGACCTTCCAAGGAATTTAGAGAGAGCTCCAACAGCTTGTTGTTTGCCTTTATTTTTGCCTTGGTCTTAATCTACTTGGTACTTTCGGCACAGTTTGAAAGTTTTGCAGATCCATTGACGATCATGTTTACGGTTCCATTGGCCATTTTTGGTGCCTTGGCCACGCTGTGGATATTTGACTTTACCTTGAATATATTCAGTCAAATCGGGATCATTATGCTCATAGGCTTGGTCACCAAAAACGGCATTTTGATTGTTGAGTTTGCCAATCAACGTAAGGAAGAAGGATTGAATGTGGATGAAGCAATTTTTGGTGCAGCGATATCTCGATTGCGACCGATTTTGATGACCAGTATGTCTACTATTTTGGGTATTCTACCGATCGCCTTAGCCCTTGGAGCAGGTGCAGAAAGTAGGGTTCCAATGGGCGCTGCCGTGATTGGAGGGCTTGCGTTTTCTACCGTATTGACCCTATTTATTATCCCTGCCGTGTACACCTACCTTACTTCTAAAAAAGGAGTTTTAGCAAAAACCGCATGAAAAAAGGAACACTTCTGCTTCTAGTCATTCTGTGCATGACTGGGGTTTGGGCTCAAGCTCAGGAAACACTTGACCTAGAAAAAGCACTTCAGTTGGGCTTAGAGAATAACCTACAGGTCAAAATTGGGGTCGAAAATCGAAATCTGCGGGAGCTGGATAAAAAAGTAGCAGCAGGCAACTTATTTATGCCTACCCTGAATGCCAACTACTTGCGCTCCTTTTCTACAGAGGATGTAACACAGACTTTTGTCAGTGATCCCAATAATCCTCGCCAGATTGATGCCGCCAAATCAAAGAACAAAACGTATAGTTTCGTTGGAATTTATGGATTCCGACCTGAATCTCTACTGACGATGCGCCGTCTTGGAATGTTGGAAGAAATCAGTGATTTGGATGCGAAGGTCATTGTAGAGAATACGGTAGCCGGGATTTCAACGGCTTATTACCGCTTGATTCTGGAATTGCAGCGCTACAAGGTACTTCAACAAACTTTGCAATTAAGTAAAGCACGATTGGAGATTGCAGAGGCCCAATACGATTTGGGAGGTGCGGGAAAAAGAGACTTTCTTGCAGCTCAAGTGGATTACAATGGAGATTCAAGCCTATTGATGACACAGATTCAAGTGATTCAAAATGCCAGAGTTAATCTGAATGAATTGCTTGCTGCCGATCCAGATACGGACTATTTGATCCAAGATAGTACCATTACTATAGGAGATCGTTTATCGCTAGAAACGCTTTATGAAAGTGCATTTCTTGAAAATAAGCTCCTGTTGGTCAATCAACGAAGAAATAACGAGGCTTTCCTTCGAATTAAAGAACTTCAGGCATCTCGACTGCCAGGGATCAATTTGAATTCAAGTTATACCAATTCGGTATTCAATTCAGATGCAGGGTTTTTAATTCAAAATGAGCGGCAAGGTCTCAATTATGGAGGAACCATCACCTTTAATCTGTTTAGCGGGCTTTCTCTTAATCGACGCATCCAAAGCGCTAAGGTGAATCAACGCATACAGGATTACTCTTTGGAGCAGTATGAAATCCAGTTGAAGTCAGATATTCAGCGTGCTTACAATACCTACGATACCAACTTGGGTTTACTTTCCATTGAAGAGAAAAATTACCAAGTAGCCAAAGAGAATTCAGAAATAGCCCTAGAGCGTTTCCGATTGGGGATTGCCTCCTATCTTGAATTTAGAGATGCTCAGGTCAACCTGCTTTCAGCAGAAAACAGACTCATTACCTCCATTTTTCAGATCAAACAACAGGAGATTGAACTCCTCCGCCTGTCTGGAAAGATATTCTTTACCAATAGCATGGAGGACTTCGAAGGTCCGCAAAATTAAAAAGTAAGGAGGTCTAGGCCTCCTTTTTTTTACTTAAACCAAACTAACAGAATTTAATTTGGCATAGGCTTTGCCAATAGTACCCAAACTAAGCAGTGTTACTGTCCACAAGAATGGGAAAAAAGAAAGGGGTACTACTTGCTGTAGGGGTGATTTTTTTAATTATAGGGGCCGTTGGTTACCTAAACACTTTCTTGGGCAAGTCTTCAGAATCAGAATTTATACTTGATAAAGAAGGAATCCAGGCTCGTGGAACACTCCGTGTAGCCGTAGACAATAATTCGAGCAGTTACTACATCTACAGAGGGAGAAGAATGGGCTACGAATACGAATTGCTCCTTAATCTTGGAAAAGAGCTAGGTGTACAAATCGAATTTGTAGTGGTTGCAGCTATAGATGAGGCATTTTCCCAGTTGGAAGAGGGTAAGGTAGACTTGATTGCCATGAACCTCTCGGAAAATCCGGATAAAAAAAATAAAGTCTCCTACACTCATCCAATCGGGTCCATGAGTACCGTGCTAGTTGGAAGGGAAAAACTACATTCTTGGGATAGTTTGGGAAAAGATACGGTAATGGTCCGTAAAGGGGCCGTGTATGCCCGCCAGCTTCAGCGAGTAAAGGATTCATTAGATCTCGATTTCAGTATCCTGGAGGTTTTGGATCACGAAGAAACGCTGCTTGATCGGATAGTGGAAAAAGAAGTAAGCTGGACCGTTGCTGAAAAGACGGTAGCACAAACCAATGCGACCTATTACGATGAGCTTCGATTGGGGGTGGACGTGTCGAAAGAAGGACCAGTCACTTGGGCTTTGCGGAGTTCATCGACCCATTTACTTCAAACGGTTAATTCCTGGTTAGCAGAAAATAAAGAAGGCTTTATATCTCGAACCTATGATAAGTATTTTTTGAATTCTAAAAACCAGCAGGTAAGATCAACGAGTACCTATTCTTCGCTTGGAGGAAACCAGATCTCTGTCTTCGATGAATTGATTCAAGAAAATGCAAAATCCTTGGGCTGGGATTGGCGTCTTTTAGCCGCTTTAGTTTACAAAGAATCCAGATTTGATACGACAGCCATCTCCTACGCTGGAGCACAAGGTTTGTTGCAGTTGATGCCCGTCACCTTGGCAAGATTTGGGGTAACCAACCCAAACGATCCAGCTGAATCCCTTCGTGGAGGCGTTAAATACCTGCAATACTTGGATAAGTTTTGGATGGAACGAGTTCCTGAAACCAACGAGCGGATCAAATTTATTTTAGCTTCCTACAATATCGGTCAAGGCCATGTGGAAGATGCCTGGAGGTTGACCTTGAAGTATCGAAAAAACACCCAAAGTTGGAAGGATGTCTCCTACTTTTTAAACCTTAAAAGTGACCCAAAGTACTACCGTGATCCTGTGGTGAAAAGTGGCTATGCCAAAGGCCATACTGCGGTAACCTATGTGCGTGATGTACTGGCCTTATTTCAATCCTACAAGGCTTTAGTAGACCCCTAATATTCAATGCAGTTCAAACATCCCCTCAATTTCTACGGGGATATTGTCAGGTAGTGATCCCATGCCTACTGCGGACCGCACTCCTATGCCCATTTCTTGCCCCCACACTGCGGCAAAAAGTTCACTGCAACCATTCATGACATAAGGGTGTCGCTCAAAGGAGGAGACGCAATTGACCATTCCAAGAACTTTGATTACCCGCTTTACTCGATCCAAGGACCCTAAAGAGGATTTGATGGTCGCAAGCATGGCGAGGCCAACCTGACGAGCGGCTAGTTTTCCTTGTTCGATGTCCAGGTCTTCTCCAATTCTCCCAACGATGAGACTCCCGTCACTTTTTACAGTTCCATGCCCTGATAAATACAGAAAATTCCCCACCACTAGGCTTGGCGTATACACGCCCAAAGGCTTGGGTGCTGGTGGTAGGATCAAACCAAGTTTTTCAAAATTCTCTTCAGGACTTTGCATAGGATCTGTGAAGTGTGGTTGAAAGAATGGAAATCTTTCCCGCGATTAGAGGGAACTTAAATGTAGTATTTTTCTCTGGCTTGGAATAGTGGAAGTTCGATTAGAGCACATGGAGGACTAAGTCCAAGAGTAAGACTCCTCCCAAACCCGCAACTGCCACAATCGTCTCCATTAATGTCCAAGATCGAAGTGTATCCTTGATACTCAAGTTGAAGTACTCCTTATACATCCAAAAGCCGCCATCGTTGAAGTGGGAAAACACCAAGCTGCCAGCTCCTATGGAGAGTACCAATAAATTGGGATCTACGTCAAGTGTGGGGACCAAGGGGGCGAGGATACCCGCTGTGGTCAATCCCGCCACCGTAGCCGAGCCTACCGCAATACGAATTACTGCCGTAATCAACCAGGCTAAAATCAGGGGATGCATGTCCCAAGATTGTATCCCTTCTGCGAGCGCCAAGCTTACCCCCGAGTCTGTAAACACCTGCTTTAGTGCCCCTGCGCCTGCCACAATCAATAGAATCATGGAAATGTCTTTGGTTGCTCCCGTGTAAATTTCCATTAATTCTCCCATGGTCTGTTTTCTTCGAAGACCTAAGGAATACGTAGCATAGGCTACAGATACCAACATGACGACACTTGGGGTGGCTAGAAAGTTGAGTAATGGAAGCTGTGGATCATTTGGAGAAACGGACAAGGATAAAATTGTAGTTCCGATCAGAAGCAATACGGGAAGTAAGGCGGTCAATAGGCTGTTTCCAATGCTTGGAAGTTCGGATTCGGGCTTGGGCTCTGCCTGAAAAGTTTTTAGGGGCTGAGATGAAATCCCTTTGAGCAAAGGAGCGAGTAAAGGCCCTGCTAGGATGATCGTAGGAATGGCAACAATTCCTCCATAGAGTAGCGTGAGGCCCATGTTCGCTCCAAATTGACCCACCAAAGCTGCAGGGGAGGGATGCGGAGGGAGAAACCCGTGTGTCACAGATAAGGCTGCTAACAAGGGCATTCCCACATACACCGCTGGCAACCGATATTGATAAGAAAGGGTGAAGGCAAGTGGGACGAGTAAGACAAAACCCACATTGTAAAATAAGGGAATGCCGACTACCAAGCCGGTCAATGCCATTGCCCAGGTGATGTATTTTTCCCCAAAGACCCTCATCAAGAATTCAGCAATTCGCTGGGCGGCACCACTTTCTGCTACCAATTTTCCCAACATGGCCCCAGTGACAATCACAATGACCAAATCCCCCAAAAGTGCACCCATCCCCTTTTGAATGGAGATGGCTACCTGGTCTGCGGGAAGTCCAAATAAAAAGCCTGCTGCAATTGCAGAAATAAGAAAAGACAAAAAAGGATTAAGCTTAGCCCATACGATGAGTATGACCAATAAGGCAATGGTAAGTACTACAAAGAGAAAGGTCATGGGCCTATTTGGGTTGCTCGTTGTTGAAAGTTAGGAAAATCTTCGAAAAACCGATGCCTTTTCAAATCCTTGCCCACCTTTCAATTTTTTCTAGAAAGCGGGAGTACACTCGCTTCCCGGTAGCTGCCGACCGTAAACTCAGCGTCAACGAGTTCAGACCACTTCAGTTTCCTTTTGGCCCAAGGGTATCCGGCTAGTACTCCAGGAATTGGAAGGCCTGGGGCAGCTTTCCCTCTGCTTACCACGCGTAAGTCCCCCACTTGGTCTAGCAAGAGACTATCTGCTGAGATTCGAAGTTCTAATTCCTCTTGGCTTATTTTCGGATTTGCTGATACCTTAAAATGACTGTAAAGTTGATACATGATTTCAGTCCCATCCACATCCTGAAAATAGGAATCGTGGTTGGCCCCTTGCTGCTCCATAAATTTGAGGGTTAGGTTTCCTCCTCCTGGGATAGGTCCTAGGAGCTGCAGTCCCCGAAATCCCCCGTTGACAAGATCTTCAAATGGGAAGGTACCTGAACTTGTCGTCAAAAAATCAGGAAGTCCAAAGTAAGTCAGCTGCTTCAAATTACGCCAGCTGCCCCCCTGGTAGTTGAATTCACCTAAGCTAGAGGTGTTGAGCGCAAGGTCATGTCCTTGAAAGTCCAAAACCCCTTCCACCAGGGTTAGGCTTCGGTAGAGACTGAGGTCGCAGGCTAGGGTCACCTTTCCTGAAGGTTTATCTAGGATCAGTGAGCCCAGGAGCAAGGTACGGGTCTGTAGCGATTGGTCCTCGCCTCCACTAAGGGTGAGTTGGGTAGGTGCGAGCTGGAAGCCACCCCGCCCTACTTGAATAAAATTTCCCTGAAGTACGAGGCTAGCGGGGAGTAGAAGATCTGCCTCCCCATCTACGACGAGATGCCGAACCTGGATGGGCTTGGCGGATGCTGAAAAGCTACTTGAAAGGAAGTTTACGGGGTCTCCAATACCTCTAAAAATCAAGGTTCCATCCAAAAGAAAGTTAGCCGCCTCGATTAGTGGGGCTTGCCCTTCTAGGAGAAGGGTAGCCTCTCGTTGCAGATCAAACCGTAAAGCTGGACTTGACCCAGTTCGCTGGAGGATTTGGGCGCTGCATGCTGAACGAAAGGTCGCTCCTCGCTCCACTGTAAACGTGCCGAATGGACCAGATCCGTAAATTGAGTTTTCTGTATTGAAGGATAGGGTATGGCAGGGGGAGGAACTGCTGGAATCCTCATTTTTTTGGTAAAGTGTACCTGATCGGACCCGAAAGGAAAGTGCCTTGAAGGGAGCTTCAAGAGTCAACTCCTGTCCTGGATCGGGATCAAAAATCACCCCAAATCGGCTCTGGGTGGTTTGGGCACTCCAACTGCTCTTTTCCACAATCACGCGACTCTGCCCTTTGAAGGTCAGGGTACTGTTTGGAGAATTTCCTATCCAGTTTTGACTATTCCAGGCGCCTCGAGGCTGGCCAGGCGCTGTCCCTGAGAAGGCAGCCAAAACGCCGTACACATCCAAATTGAAACTATTTAGATTAAGTTTTTGTCCTGCCCCTGCTCCTGCATGCAGGTAGAGGCTTTTTACGGATTCGGGCCCTAGAAGCCTTAAGGTATGTCCTCGGTCGACGTAAATGTCGGTTGTACTTCCTGGTTTTTGGGTGGCATTTACCCAAGTGCTGCCGTTCCACACTTCCCAAGTGGTAGGCTGGTTAAAGTCTCCTGAAACTCGGGTTTTGTAAGCGCCGATTTCTTGTCCCAAGCTAGGAATTAGGGAGGACAACAGGGATACAACTGCGAGGAATATCCTGTATATTGTACGCTGAAAATGGCACCAGGGCTGAGTAGGATGAGGCAGAAAAATATCCATGGTCAAGTAGTTTAAAAAGTAGATCAAGATAAAAAATGATGGCTAAATACAAACTAGGATTCCTCCTAATTCTTTTGACTTTCGTAGGCTTCAGTCCTGCCAAAGCCCAATTTTGGGAAGTAAGCTTGCTCACTGCAGATCCTGGAACAGAGCTTTATTCTTCCTTTGGACATAGTGCGATCCGTCTTCGTGAGATCGGTTCAGATGGCAAGGACTTGGTTTTTAACTTTGGCACTTTTGATTTTGATACGCCCAATTTCTACGGGAAGTTTGCCACAGGCAAGCTCAACTACATGTTGAGCATGACCACCTACGATCGCTTTATCATTGAATACGATTACTACAAACGGGGGCTTCGCGAACAGGTACTTGACCTGAATCAGGAGCAAAAAGACTTCCTGCTTCAACACATGGATGCCCAATACGCTCCCGAAAGACGGTTTTATAAATACGATTTTTTCTACAACAACTGCGCCACCAAGATTCGAGATGCCTTTGAAATCTCCATGGGGGATCAGTTGGTTTGGAATGACTCCATTGTTGCCGAAGAGAAGACCTTTAGAAATCTGCTCGATGAATTCCTAGTCCCGCTACCCTGGGCAGATTTTGGCATTGACTTGGCCTTGGGGGCGGTGATTGATCGTCCAGCTACTGCTCGAGAAAAACAGTTTTTGCCCACCTATATGGAACAGGCATTTGCTAATGCCACTATTGTAGAGAATGGAGTATCCCGGCCCTTGGTGAAGCAAAGTCGAGTACTTTTGGAATATCCGAAAGAGGAGTCTTCACATTCTCTCTTCAATCCCTTTGTAGTATTCTGGCTATTGGCCTTGATTTATGTAGCCTTGACCGCGTATGGTTTCAAAAAAGGCAAACTGATGAAAGGCTTGGATGCAGGGCTTTTTGGAGTCCTTGGTATCCTGGGATTGGTGGTAACTTTCCTTTGGTTCTTTACCGATCATTCTGCGACGCTATGGAATTGGAATCTCCTTTGGGCATTCCCCGGACACTTGGTTTTGGTCTGGGGACTATTTGCTCGTCCAAAGGCCACTTGGCTTTATTCCTACCTTCTATTTGTCATGGGAGCGACAGTCGTAGTTCTTTTACTGTGGATGTTTGGGATACAATCCTTCTCCCCAGCATTAATTCCAATCCTCTTGCTTATCCTTTTGCGTGCTAATTTTCTGTTCTACAACCGAAAAGATGCCTAAGTTTTCGATAAGTAGTTTGTACGGAAACTAAACCTTTTTACCCTAAATCGGTGTTGGAGATACGCTATGGAATTTAAACTTACCTCAGATTATCAGCCAACAGGAGATCAGCCACAGGCCATTGAGCAACTGGTGTCCGGTTTGAAATCAGGCGACACGGCCCAGGTGTTGCTTGGTGTGACTGGATCGGGTAAAACCTTCACCATCGCGAATGTCATCCAACAAACCCAGCGACCCACGCTTGTCCTGAGTCACAACAAAACTTTGGCGGCCCAACTCTACGGGGAGTTTAAGCAGTTTTTTCCCGAGAATGCGGTCGAATACTTCATTTCCTACTACGACTATTACCAGCCGGAAGCCTTTATTCCTAGTTCGGGTACCTACATTGAAAAGGACCTGAGTATCAATGAGGAAATCGAAAAGCTCCGGTTGAGTGCTACATCAGCCCTCCTTTCTGGGAGAAGGGATGTCATTGTGGTGGCTTCGGTGTCTTGCATTTACGGCATTGGCAATCCGGAGGAGTTTGGAAAAAATGTCTTGCGCCTCCAAGAAGGAGATCGCATACCTAGAAACCAGCTTCTTTTCAAGTTGGTGGACATCCTTTACAGCCGCACCCAACAAGACCTGAGTAGAGGCACTTTCCGGGTCAAGGGGGATACAGTCGACGTGTATGTGGCCTATGCAGATTTTGCCTACCGTATTGTTTTTTGGGGGGATGAAATCGAGGCAATCCAGCGGATTGAACCCAGTACGGGAAAGAAACTTTCGGACGAGAAGATCATTTCTATTTTCCCTGCAAATCTATTCGTTACTGGCAGAGACACCATCGACACGGCCATTCATGAAATCCAGGATGACTTGATGGCGCAGTTGACCTTTTTTGAAAAAGAGGGCAAATTTTTGGAAGCAAAACGACTGCAGGAGCGCACCGAGTTTGATTTAGAAATGATTCGGGAATTGGGCTATTGCTCGGGTGTGGAAAACTACTCCCGCTATTTTGACCGAAGAAAGCCCGGTACCCGCCCCTTCTGTCTCTTGGATTATTTTCCGGAGGATTACTTACTGGTGATCGATGAAAGTCACGTGACGGTACCGCAGGTACGGGCGATGTGGGGTGGAGACCGATCTCGAAAAGTCAACTTGGTTGACTATGGATTTCGATTGCCTTCGGCCTTGGACAATAGACCCCTCAAATTTGAAGAGTTTGAGCAACTGATCAACCAGATTGTCTATGTCTCGGCTACCCCTGCAGACTATGAATTGAGCCTCACCGAAGGGGTGGTGGTGGAGCAGATTATCCGTCCAACGGGTCTTTTGGATCCTACCATTGAAGTTCGGCCGAGTTTGAATCAACTCGATGACCTACTGGAAGAGATTGACCAAACGATCAAGAAAGACGCACGGGTCCTAGTTACGACACTGACCAAGCGTATGGCGGAAGAACTTCAAAAGTATTTGGAGCGTGCAGGTATCAAGTCGCGCTACATCCACTCTGAGGTAAAAACCTTGGATCGTGTGGAAATCTTGCGCGAGCTTCGCTTGGGGATTTTTGATGTCTTGGTTGGAGTCAACTTACTTCGAGAAGGCTTGGATTTACCAGAAGTAGCCTTGGTGGCGATCTTGGATGCCGATAAGGAGGGATTCTTGAGAAATGAGCGCTCTTTGGTACAGACTATTGGTCGTGCCGCACGAAATTCCGAAGGTCGGGTGATCATGTATGCGGATCAAATTACACAGTCCATGCAGGCAGCAATTGACGAAACCAAGCGTCGACGAGCGCTTCAGATTGCCTACAACCTCGAACACGACATTACGCCCACTACCGTCATCAAGTCCCGAGACAAGATCATGGGACAAACCAAAGTGGCAGATTCCAAGAAAAATCCTAAAATGTATGCTGAGCCCATGCCAGGAGAGACGTACTTGGTGGCAGATCCAGTGGTACAGTACCTCAGTACCGATAAATTGGAAAAGTTGATCCAGCAAACGCAAAAAGGAATGGAAAAAGCGGCCAAAGAATTGAACTTCATGGAGGCTGCGCGGTTGAGAGATGAATGGATGGCACAAAAGAAACGACTGGAAGAATTGAATCGGGGAATTTAACCTACT
>JACCDT010615989.1_pt1 | contig 18200 bp, 18 predicted proteins | sample 7446291 | NCBI WGS metagenome assembly JACCDT01 (sample SAMN15323446, study PRJNA562643) | freshwater metagenome | isolation source: river surface water | place: USA:Blue River Watershed | collected 2017-08-17 | reverse complement strand
GTATCACCTCCAAAGAATGATAGTGTTCCTGATGTGTCGGACATGTATATAGATCTGAAGTCTGTGTTACCTGTTTCTGCTATCCATAGACCACCTGCTGGGGTGTTGGCGGTTTGGGTGAGGGATAATCTGGATGCAGGCGTTGTTGTACCAATACCAACATTACCACTATTATCTATGATAAAGGCAGTTCTTGTTGATGATCCAACCACAAACTGATTTGAAGCATTACCAGCAGTTGGGTTTACTGCTAGAGTTGCGAATGGAGAAGTTGTACCTATACCTACATTTCCATTTCCATTTAGTCTCATAAATTCTGTCATCTGAGTAGACCCGGAACCAGCAGCTCTAACTGCAAATTGTAAATATCCCTCTCTATTAGCAGATGTGCCATTCGCCTTCCTACCAGCAATTGCGGCAAAACTTCTATTTGCAGTTCCACCTGTTGTATCGACTCCTCCAAGGACGATAGATGCTCCTAGGTCAGCAGCCATATCATCTGAAGTGTACAAACCTAATACACCATTACCTACAGATGTAGTCCTATTTGAACCGAGTATTTCCATTTTATTATTACCATTTCCACTTGGGTTTAAAACTGATACAGTTCCAACACCCACAAAACCACTGTTATCAATAACAAACGATGTGCCGGTAGACGACCCCACCACAAACTGATTTGAGGCATTACCAGCAGTTGGATTGATTGCAAAAGTAGCAAATGGTGATGTTGAACCTACTCCCCAGTTACCAGAAGAAGTTATTACGGAATTTAAACTACCACCTGTAGTATATATATCTAGTACATTTGCAGTCTGGGAAGTTACTGGACGGATTGCTAGAGTAGTTGTTCCCACTGCCGTACCTACAATTGAAAGTTTTGCATAAGGTGATGTACTACCAATACCGACATTACCAAATGGATTTATTCTCATTCTTTCGGAAGCAGAAGTTCCAGATCCGGTACTAAATTGCCACGAAGTGGGTATGGCTGTACCACTAGATGGGGTACCATCTATAACAGCATTTATAGTTGCCATAGTTCTATAGTCAGTACCATCGTATGGCAACGCTGACATTGTAAATACATTATCAGCGTTATTAAGTATAGCCCCTGCTCTATCCCTTCTTACATTAAAACCAGCTGCGGTTGCATTGTTTGTGTGTCTAAAAAGACTTAAGTTTCCAAATTGATTTAATGAAAAGATCATAGTTCCTGAACTATTGTACATGTCTAGTATATCAGTCATAGAATTTGTATTCTGAATTGTTACTTGAGCGGGACCGTTAGTAATTGATCCAGCCGGTTGAGAAACTGAAGTAGTAGTACCGATAGTCACAAGAGTTGTAGTTCCCAATACAAAACCACCTGAAAATGTAGATGTTGCAGTGTTACTTGTTGCATTATAAGCACTATATGACAATGCACTCACCGTACAACCACTATCAGTAGGAGCACATTCTGGGTTTAATGTTTCTCCGGGAGAATAGGCACTACCGCTCCAAGAAGCAAGGCTAGTATTTGGAATGTATACAATAGATATTACTAGAGAATATATTAAAAAAGTCTTAATTCTCTTTAGGAATTTCATACGGTGATAATTATATCACCTCAAATACTATTTTTTTTATAAAAATGGGGATAAGTCTAAAACTTTTTTAGTATATTATTTACCGTACTCAAAACATAGTCCAAATCTGATTTTGTAATACCATTTCCAAGTGAAAATCTAATTACATTTTTACTATCACTTACTCCAATAGCTTTTAAAACGTATGATTCGCTTTCATCTCTTAAACAAGCACTTTTTGTAGAAACACTAATACCTTTTGCATCTAGCCTCAATAGAAACATTTCATTATCGATATTTGGAATACCAACACTCAATATATGTGGTGAGGATTTATCTATATCAATATTAAACTTTATATTTTTATTTATATTTTTTAATCCTTTTCCAAAATAATGTTTTAATTCATTTATATATTGTGTATTTTTTTCTCTATTATCAAAAGCCATCTGCATAGCATAAGCAAAGCCAGCAATACCTGGTATATTTTCTGTACCGGAACGCAAACCATTTTCTTGATTACCGCCATGTATAATTGGTTTTATTTCTATACCTCTCTTTTTATACAACATTCCAACACCTCTAGGACCATATATTTTATGTGAATCAAGAGTTAGCATATCTATACCCATTTTTTCAACGTTTAAATCAAAATAGAGTGCGGATTGACATGCATCAGTATGAAAATAAGGGTATGAATGAGAATACTCTTTCCTTTTATGTCTAATTATTTTTGAAATTTCATTTATTGGTTCTACACTCCCTATTTCGTTATTTACTGTCATTATAGAAACAAGAATAGTATTTTTATCTACACATTTATCAAAATGCTCTAGATCGATAACTCCATCTTTATCTACATTTACAAACCTTACTTCTACTCCGTGTTTTTTCAATGATAATGCAGTTTCTATAACAGATGAATGTTCTATTGAACTTATAACTATATTTTTATTTAATAAATCAATTCCATTATCTCGGACGTTTTGAAATATACCTAAAATAGCCATATTGTTCGACTCTGTTCCGGATGATGTAAAATATATCTCATCTGAATGTGCTTTTATGAGACTAGCTATCTTTTTCTTTGATTCATTTATCAATCTTTTTGAATTTAAACCTGAGGAATATATAGATGAAGGATTACCATAATTTTTATTGCTGTATCTTTCCATTACTTTCAAAACCCCCTTATCTATAGGAGTTAAAGATGCAAAATCGAGGTATACAGCCCTCTTTTTAAATATATTTCTTAAAAATGAAAACATATACAAAAAGGATAGCAAAAATATGCCTACTAGCCAAATCCCTATTTTTTTGATACATTGTCAAGGTTAATAACGTTCTGAAATATGCAGAAGAAAAATACACCTAGTTTAATAAGCAGACCACCTATAGTAGTGGTCTTGGGACATGTGGATCATGGAAAATCTACACTTCTTGACTATATAAGAAAATCAAATGTTGTTTCTGGTGAGGCTGGTGGTATTACACAGCATTTAGGTGCATATGAAGTAGAAAAAATCTCAAATGAAGGTAAGAAAAGTCTCATAACATTTCTAGACACACCTGGACACGAAGCTTTCACTGCTATAAGAGAAAGAGGTGCGAAGTCAGCTGATATTGCAATACTTGTAGTATCTGCAGAAGATGGTGTAAAGCCACAGACTATAGAAGCACTCAAAGTAATACAAAAAGAAAATATACCTTATATAGTAGCAATAAATAAAATAGACAAACCCGAAGCAAATATAGAAAGAACAAAACAATCCTTAGCAGAAAATGAAATATACGTAGAAGGATATGGTGGAAGTGTTCCTGTAGTACCTATATCAGCACTCACAGGTAAAGGTGTACCTGAACTCCTAGATATGATCATGCTTATTTCTGATCTTGAGGATAAAAAGGCTGATGCAAATACTGATGCGCAGGGTTTGGTAATAGAAGCAGAATTAAATAATAAAAAAGGTATTGGGGCTACACTTCTTATACAAAATGGAAGTCTTGAATCTGGAATGTATGTTGTTGCTGACAGATCCATATCCCCTGTTAGAATTTTTGAAGATTTTAAAGGTAAATCTATAAAAAAGGCTAGTTTTTCAAGTCCAGTAAAAGTTGTAGGTTTTGATTCAATACCAAAAGTAGGTTCTGCATTTGTAAGTTTTAAAACAAAAAAAGAAGCGGAGGAATATGTAATGAACAATAAATCTAAAACCGAAAATACAAAGAATACTATTGATAAAATAGATAGCAATGTTATATATCTCCCTGTCATAATAAAAACAGATGCAATAGGTAGTCTAGATGCTGTTAAACATGAAATTTCAAAAATTAAAAATGATAAGGTTAAAATAAAGGTTGTGCTAGAAGGTATAGGAAATATAAATGAAAGTGATGTAAAGACAGCTATAGGTGATCCAAAAATAATCATACTCAGCTTCAATGCAAAGCCAGATAGCAAAGCCTCAGATATTATAGAAAGATCAAATATAAAAATGCACTCTTTCGACATAATATATAACCTAATTGAATTTATAAAGAAAACTATAGTTGAAAATGTACCGAAGGAATATATAGAAGAAGCTACAGGAACAGCAAAAATTCTTGCCCTATTTAGTAAAACAAAAGATAAACAAATACTTGGAGCAAAGGTTCAGCAAGGTAGTATCCTTATCGGATCAGAAGTAAAGATAATAAGAAGAGAAGTAGAGATAGGAAGAGGAAAAATAAGAGAATTACAAGAAAAGAAATTAAAAACTAGTGAGGTTGCAGAAGGACATGAATTTGGAACACTTGTAGAATCAAAAATCGAAATTGCTTTAGGAGATAAGATACAAGGTTTTAAAGTTGTAGAAAAAGTAAATAATTAAATAATATGAGTGAAATCAGAGATCAAAAACTAAAAGAGGCAATAAGAGAAATCGCAGCAGAATTTATTTCTAGGGAGTCAAACAGACTTTCTCTTATTACAATAACTGATGTTAGTCTTTCAGATAGAGGAAAAACTGCAAAAATATTTTTTACTGTATTACCCATAGAAAAAGAGAAAGCTGCACTAGATTTTGCAAAAAGAATGAGAGAAGATTTCAGAAATTATTTTAAAGAAAAGGTACGCATACGTGCACTTCCCTTTTTTGACTTTGAGATAGACAAAGGTGAGAAAAATAGACAAAAGATAGACGAATTGAGTAGGAATAGTTAGAATAGACCACAAGGCGTAGTGGCGAAGTTGGTCAACGCGACAGTCTGCAAAACTGTTATGCACCGGTTCGATCCCGGTCTACGCCTCATTTAAATAGTTACTTTTTTCTTTTTTTTTGATAGAGTATATATAGGCCCGGGTGGTGAAATTGGTATACACAGCAGACTTAAAATTTGCCGTCGTAAGACGTGTGGGTTCGATTCCCACCCCGGGCACAAAAGTTGACAGATATGGATTATTTTCTGGTTTTCTGTTAGATTTTATATCGTGCTATGTAGATATGTAGCTACTTTGGTAAACAAAGAGTTTGGGTGGTTTAGGATTATATATATTATATGCGTCCATAGCTGTTTTGGTAGACAAAGAGCTGAGGTGAGTTAGAATTAAGTAATTGGTTACAATTGAATAAATATATGCGTCCATAGCTGTTTTGGTAGACAAAGAGTTTACAAGTGGTTAGGATTAAGAAGTTGATAAAATTAAACATATGCGTCCATAGCTCAGCTGGTAGAGCAGATCCCTCTTAAGGATAAGGTCGTAGGTTCGATCCCTACTGGACGCACAATACACGTATTGGTAGTAAGTTTTTGAAAAGTGTATTATATTAGTTATATGCCGAGGTGGCGAAATTGGCAGACGCACTTGCCTTAGGAGCAAGCGGGGTAACCCATGGAGGTTCAAGTCCTCTCCTCGGCACAAATAGATTAAGTGGAATAATTAGACCTAGATAATACAAATAGATTTATTTTAATATTACACGGCATAAACCGTGTTTTATTTTGTATAATTATTGATATTGACTTTGTAGTATAATTATGTTATTATCTTATAAGAAAACAGTACCCTATTACAAGCATATGTGTGCTTGCAAAACTAGGGAATGAAATTCAAAGCCACGATGTGGCACGTAGAATATGGATAGACTTGTAAGAATCTTCAATTTCATCAAGGATCACTGGATCAAGATGATGGTCACCATCCTCACAATTGCAGTAATCGGTATTGCAATTACTACAAGCTGGTTCTTGACCAGAAAGTCGGCAGCGAATGGAGGTGTGGGAATAACAAACAACCACCCGACCATTGTAACGTTCGACCCGGGTGCGCCTCCCGTCCCAGGAACAGGCACTGGGGTGGCGACTAACAGTCAACCACAGTCGGTTCCAGGGCAACAACCCTCACCTACCGGCACACCTACCGCTACTGCCGTCACGATCAATGGCGACGTTAGGGTTAGGATCGAAAACCTTGCCATCGCGGTTGGTGGTGGAACAGCCGCAACCTCGACCATTGAGAAGAAGTGGTACGACATGCCTCCAACAAGGTACGACAAAATGTTGGATGATGATGGTGGGAGGAAGGTCGTTGGAGCACACGAAGACGTTGTCTTTACAAAACCCAACGGTTGGTACGCCGATCCGGTCATCGAAGATGCTCGTGAAGGCACCGATTTTGTGGCAGTAAAAAACAAAGGGACACATGAAAGTCCCGACTGGGTTAATGCAATGAACTACAGAGGAAATGCATGTGAACTCAGAATTAGGTCGTTGAGACTTCCTATCAAAGTGCGCTTCGCACTTTTGCCGAAGGAATGATAAAAGCACACAAAAAAGAGGGTGAATTTCACCCTCTTTCTTTTTATATATACACTTATTTCCCTTTAATTATATTAATTATTATAGCCATTTTATCCTTGACTTTTCGATAAAAAGATGTATAATATATAAAGATTAGTTACTGTATTTGTACTATGTGGTACGTATACGGCAATTGAAAATTTGCTACATGGAGGAATAAAAAATGGAACAATTGAGATTATTGGTTCAGCTACTACCTTGGGTAGTAGCTGTCATCGCGGTTGTAATGGCATTCAAAATGGAGGATAGATACAGCAGAGGTTTGCTGGCTATTATGTCTTCCTTGATTTTCTTTGGATTACTTATCCTCATTGGGGGATACTTCATCTTTGGCACCGTACTTTTGGTGCTAGGGATGATGATGGCTTCGGGGATAAAAACCCCGAAGTCACCGCCAAAGACGATCTTCCTGATGACTTTCTTCGGTAAGCCGACAGAAAGCATCAGTGAGGGTCTCACGATGACCCTCTCGAATGAGTGGCTCGAAGTTGTTGGGACAATAGAAGTTCCTGTCGAACTAAGGGAAGAGACAGTAACCATACCTGAAGAAATCCGTTGCAATAACAGCGTACCTATCGGAGGAACTGTATCAATCGGATTCATCGTCGACATAAAAGACGATGGCAATGACAAAACTAACCCTAAGACGAAAGGCCAGAAGGTAAATGCTTTTGTCAGAAATGGACAGGTTAAGGGCATAATGGAGACGATAAGGGGTTCGGTAATTCAAGCGGTCAAAGAGATCGCGAGAGACAAGGACCCTGAGTACATGGAAACCCAATCCAAGAAGATTGGCGAAGAAATACGGACAAGTCTCGAGAATGGTATTCCAAAGAGAAGCGCAACATCACCTACTCCGGAAGATCTGATTTCACTACTAGACTTCGGTGTAGACGTTAACAAGATTGGAGTTTCATTCACAGCACCCAAAAACGTAAGGGATGCTAGAGCAGACATCGCGGTTGAACATGCTCAAAGAGAATCACAGTTGGCTGACACCAAAACAATGAGTAGAAGAGTTCTATTGCGGATGTCAGAAACTTACAATGAAATCAAATTGGATACAGAAGGAAATCTCATCGGTGATAAGCCCACCAAGCTTGGTGGGCAAGATTTCCATGTTGTCTTCGCAAAAATAAGAACAGAATTAATTGAAGAGCAAGCGTTAAATGATGGTAGATACCAAGTTGTCAAAAACCAAGGTGGTGTCAACATCCTGAACGCTAACGCTCAAGGTCAACAACAAGGAGGAAGAGGGGGAGGAACACCATGAAAGTCAAAATCCTCGCTATCATCGGTTTGGTACTGAGTATCGTTGTATACTTCGTATCGAACCATTCAACAGCCTTCGGTGGTTTCGGTGGTGACGACAACAGTCAAATCGAGACAAAGCCTGAAGAGTTCCATCGTACCAATTTCTGGGTAGAACCTGGAAAATGGTATAAGATAGAAGATCCTGGTAAAGCGCAATTTGGGCCCGTAAAGGAAGCTCAAGTCGACTGGCTGGTCGTCATAAATGGAGACTTCGCCAATGCCAGACCTATGTCACATCTTGTGACTGGTGTCCCTGGGGTAAATAACCTCGGGGTTGGCATAAAGACCGTACATGTAGCAATACCAGAAGGAGCCCCGAAAGCTGAATTCTGGTTGAGCACAAGAAGATGAACCCTTAAGGGTTCAACGGAAAGGGCGACATGCTTGCATGTCGCCCTTTAATCCTTTAATACTATTTTATATTTCTATATTTACCTATTCTATCTTGTATCTACTATAAGAATGGATCACTTAAACCTAATGTATTAGCTATAAGTCTGATTATTCCATAAACTGATACCATAATAAACATACCTACAACACTCCACATTATTGTCTTTTGACCCTCTTCCCTGACACTTGCGTCTGTACCATTCATTATTATTTTTGAAACACCTAATATGAACATAAATACAGCCACCAGGAACAAAGCTTCTATTATTGGTGTTACTATAACATCTACGATTCTTATTAGTAATGGACCAGCAATAGGATTTGATGCAACCTTACTAAATGTCTGAGCAAATACAGTTTTCACTTATTGAATAGTATTATGGTACTAGAGTTGTAGGAGGAACCTTTATATTATTTATTTGTTCTCTTGGGATAGCATCTTGAGTTGCAAATGAATTTCTTAGTATTGCTACTAGACCCCAGATTGATAATATAACAAACAATCCAACTACTCCCCATAGTATAGCCATACCTCCTTCCTTCTTTTGATCTGGACCACCTGCTATTAGATATCTAACAACATTTATAATTATCCAGATAACTGCTAGAGCTATCGCTAATTCTATAATAAGGTTACCTATATTTGTTGCTTTTCCTGCAACATCATTTATATTTCTTATCTGAGCAAAAGCTCCAAGAGGTAGAAATGCTAAAACAAAAGCAAATATTTTCTTCATATTTTTAATTTAATAATAATTTAATACCTATACATAAATTATACCACTTTATTATTGTGAAGTGTAAGTAGTTGTGGAAAAACCATACACTATATTTAAGCGTCTTATTTATATTATTACAAAACACCTATTACACATAGTTACATTCTAGGAAATGTTGTTTCTGTACCTGTAGAACCACCACCAAATGGGAAATTTGGTCTTTGAGTAGGTAGATTTAGTGTATTTGTCAGTATAGCTACCAAACCCCAAAATGACAGTATTAAAAAGAATCCTATAACACTATACATAACATACTTTCCTGCTTCAGTTTTTTCTTTTTCAGTAAAGAAATAAAGATATACATTCCAAATAAAAGTTATTACTGCAAGAGCTATTATCAATCCTATTGCGATATTTAAATATTCTACAAATAATGCAACTAGACCCTTTAGATTTCTAGTTTGTTGTACAGCTGAATTTACATTTACATTTCCCCCTATTGTAGCCTGTGCAAAAGTTACAAATGGAAAAAGTACTTGAAGAAAAACTAGTGTCGCAAATTTTGTATATAAACTTTTTTTCATATTATTATTTTATCTTTTAAATAGCCTTTCATCAACCACACCAGCAGATACCAAAGTATTTTTCATTATTTCGACTATTACCTTTGAACTTATAAGTATAGCTGTTCCTATAACCGCATACATGAACCAGCTTTTTGCTTCATTTATTGCACTACTATCCCCTTGTGCCATTACAAACTTAAACCCAATCCAAATAAAAACAAATACCACTAGTATAGTTCCTGCAAATATAGCTATATCTACCAAACTAAAAATAAGATTCTCTATACTTCCACCAAAATCTGATTTCAATGGATTTATTAACTTTGGGATCGGCTGATTGACTGGTTTTTCATTTACAGATACACCGCCAGTATTTACTGTTGCAGTCTCAGCAAAAACGGAATTTGCAAAAATTAAGTTTGCTAAAAATACTGATGTTAGTGATACAAACACAATCGCTATTTTTATCTTTGTCATTTTTATTTATTTAATTAAACTAGTTGCACCAGTTTTATCGTCCACAACCCAATTTACTACCGTAACTACAACAAACCATGCTGTTATCATTATTATAAACCCTATTACTACATTTAAGAAAATATTTTTTGCTTGCTTTATCTTGTCTTGCTCACCTGACATATATAAAAATCCAGCATAAGCAAAAAGTGCTGTTGCTAGTGGTATAGATATAGCAATCATTCTATATATGATGTAATTTATACTATTTATAAGTGAAGCAAAACTGCATTTTACATTTCTATTAGGTTCATTTGGATTAACAACACCATCACATTGCACCAAACCGTAACCAAAAGTCTTGTCTGTATTTGTTGCAGAAAAAACTGATTTTAAAGGAAAAAATAATATCAGTATTGCTGTAAAAGTTAGTGTTGCTGTGAAGAATATTGTTTTATATTTAATACTATTCATATTATTGATTTCTATTCATTATCAGGTCCAGTGAATTGTGAGCTTCTTGTATTGCTTCATAACTTCCAGATCTACCACTTGTGATATTTTCAACCATATTTGAAAGTATTTTATTTGATTCTTCCCTATTCGGATCAAGCCAGCCCTTTGATATAAGCGCGGAATCAAAAAAGATTGAAAGATATGGATCTTGACTACCTGCAGACAATAGATCTCTTCTTACAGGAGGTAAATATGTAATCTTTTGTAATAATGATAAATTTTGAGGCTGTATCAATTCTGATATTGTATTGTATGAACCTAGCTCATTTTTTGTACTTCTTACTATTGAAAATCCGTACATTCTTCCGTATGTAACTCTATTATTTGTATCCTTTATCTGAGGTAGAGGAGCAACATCAAAATCAAGATTTGGATTTTTATTTCTTATATCAAACAATTCTGAAGCAAAACCAAAATATGTTGCTAAATTTCCACTCAAAAATAAATTCTTGGAACTAGGTAAAGATCTATTCCAAGTGTATTGTTTATCTTGTGGATTTGTAAATCTTATAAAAAATGAAATTGCATCGCTTGTCTTCTTTGTACCTGAAGATTGACCATCACCTAGCATACTTATTACTCCATTTTCTGTATATTTTGTAATAGGATTTCCAACTTGCAACAATAGTGAGCTAAAAATCTCTCTGGCATTTGTAACATTTGTAAAATCACCTAAAGCTAATGCGCTTTTTCTTACATTAGAATTTACATCTTTTACTGTAATTTTATCTATAGCATTTCCAAAATCGCTCCAGTATTTTGGATAACTTGCAATACCAGCATTTGTAAATAAATCTCTATTCCAATACATTACTATAGGATCGACAACAAAAGGTATACCTGAAATACCTTTTAGAGTTAGATATAACTCTCCTTGTTCTATGTATGTATTTTTAAAATCCCTCTCTGTAAATACATCGTAAGGTATAGGTACAACCTTATCAGAATGTCGAAGGATCATATCTTGAGGTATTAGTATTACATCTGGACCTTGGCCTTTTGCTAGAGTTTCAATAAAATCTTTATCGAAATTTGCTTCAGTCTTTTTAAAATAATTTACGACTAGTGGAGTATTCCTATTGTAATTAATTTCATTTATATATTTTGTAAAATTTTCTTCTGAAAATGTTCCCCAAACTACTATAGGTGGTAGTTGTACCTCATTATCACTTCCCCTATACGTAGCAAATAAAACAACTCCTAGTATTATAAATATTACAAATATTGCTATAAAAATTATTTGGAATTTGCTTGTTTTCATTGTTTTTTAAATATAATACCGTAATGATGATCACCTGCATCAAATTTATTTTCTAATTTAAAACCTAGTTTTTCAAATAGACCTTGTACTACAGAACTAGATATTGTCTTTTCTGGACTTATATCACTTCTTGATTCCCAATCTGTTACCAAAACCTTACCTCCACTTTTTAATATTCTTTTTATTTCAAGAACAATATTATCTAAATCTTTCTGTTCAACTTGAAATAAAACATTGGATATTATCACTCTGTCTACTAGAGACTCTCTGAGTTTGGTTCCTCCTATTTTTTCTATATTCCCCCATATTACCTCTACATTGTGTAATCCAAGTATTCCTGCACCGTTCTTGATCTTATCAAGTAGATCTTGTTGCACATCTATGGCATACACCATACCTCTAGGACCAACTCTTTTTGCTGATTCTATAGCATAAAAGCCTGAACCTGCACCTAGGTCTGCAACTTTCATACCAATATCTATTCCTAAAGCTGATATATTACTTTGAGGATTTGAGAACATCATATATAATTATACTGTATTACTTTATGTAAATGAAACGAGTTATCACCACATCTTTTATTTCATTATTTACTCTATCATTTTTTGTACTGATTGTTTTATCTATTATATCTATACCGAAAAATACTCATGCTCAAGGAGCAGTCAATATAAATAACATAAACTCTGGAGAAATAGTAAACGAGGCTGGAAGATTGAACAATATAAACTCTGTAACTTTTAAAGCTAGAAACATTGGTAATCTAATAATTGAATTTGCGATATTTATTGCAGTGATATTTATAGTGGTGAACACAATAAGATACTTTATTATCGACTCCGAATCTAGTAAATCAGAAGCTGGTATGATGGTTTTATACGGTGTTATAGGATTGTTTGTAATACTTTCTATATGGGGTCTAGTAGCAATATTTAAGGGTTCATTTGTTACAAATGATCAAAGACCTGATTCTTCAATAAATAATTTAAAATTCCAAACTCCTGGTACAAATTCAAATAGTAGTGGAAATAGCGGTTTATATAGTGGTACTGTTGAAGATACATATACAAACTACTGTAACAACCCTTCTGGATGTAACTAAAGTATTTTAATAATATACTTTTTTAAAAATTTGTATTTATAAAAACTATAAACAGATCAAGCTTGCCAATGTATCTCCATCACGAAGTTTCATAACTCTAACACCTTGAGTTGAACGTCCTAGTGTAGGTATTTCTTTTATATCTACTCTTATAACCTGACTCTTTTTACTCATTGCCACTATTTCTTCATCACTATCGGTTACAACTTTTGCAGACATAAGTGGACCCGTCTTGTCTGTTACATTCATAGTTAATATTCCTGAACCACCACGATTTTGAACTTTGTATTCATCTAGCTTTGTCTTTTTACCATAACCATTTGAACCCATTACAAACAGAGCTGGATTTTTTGCATCTTTTGATACTACGTCTGCACTTATTACCTCATCGTCTTTTCCTAGCTTTATAACTCTAACACCTGCTGCATTTCTACCCATTTCACGTATATCAGATTCCTTAAATCTTATTGATTGACCGTCTTTTGTAGCGATCATTATATCATCACTTTTTCCCACAAATTGTGCTGACATAAGCTCATCTTTATCATCAAGTGTTATTGCTATAAGTCCTGATCTTCTTACATCATGGAAATGCTTTGCTGAACTCTTCTTTCCGGTACCATCTTTTGTAACCATAAGTAGAGCCAGTCCATCTGCTTCTTTTTTGTTCTTTGGCATAGGAAGAATAGATGTTACCTTTTCATTTTCAGAAAGTGATAGGAAGTTCATTATAGACTTACCTTTTGTAGCCCTCTTTCCTTCTGGGATATCATACATTTTTATTTGATATGCTTTTCCTAGATCAGTAAAGAATAATAGGTCATTGTGTGCTGTAGCATAAACAAGATGAGTGATAAAATCCTCTTCTTTTGTATCTAGATCTACAACCCCTATTCCTCCCCTCTTTTGTTTTCTGTATTCATCTGGGTTTGTCCTCTTTATATATCCACCTTTTGTAAGTACAAGAACACTTTCTTCATCAGGTATTAGGTCTTCTGGGTTAAAATCCTTTAATCCATGCTTTATAAGTTTTGTTCTTCTCTCATCTCCATATTTTGCTCTTATATCAGCAAGTTCTTTCTTGATTATATCTCTTACTTTCTTTTCACTGCCTAATATTTCTTTTAATTCAGCAATAAGGTCTTGAACTTGTTTCAATTCATCTAAAATCTTCTTTCTTTCTAGACCAGCAAGTTTCTGTAGACGCATTTCTAGAATTGCTGTAGCTTGTAGATCTGAGAATTTGAATTTCTTTATAAGATTTGCATGAGCATCTACTGCATCTTTTGAACCTCTTATAAGAGTAATGATTTCATCTATATGATCAAGAGCCTTCTTTAGACCTAGAAGTATATGCTCTCTTTCTTCTGCTTTTCTTAAATCAAACTTTGTTCTTCTACGGATAACTTCTACTCTATGAGATACAAATTCTTCTAATATAGATTTTAGAGCTAGAGTTTGTGGTACTCCATTTACAAGAGAAACCATGTTTACGTGAAATGTCTCTTCTAGCTGAGTGTGTTTGTATATAAAATTTAATACTTTTTCTGGATGAGCACCTTGTTTTAAATCTATAACAATTCTCATCTCTTTATCAGATTCATCACGAAGACCCTTTATTCCTTCTATTGTCTTTTCTCTAACTAGATCAGCGATCTTCATTATAAGATCTGCTTTATTTACACGGTAAGGTATAGAAGATATAACTATCTGATACTGCCCCTTTTTATCCTCTATTATCTCTGCTTCACCACGCACCACTATACCTCCACGTCCTGTTGTGTATGCATGATGTATGTCCTTTTCTCCATACATAATACCGCCAGTTGGAAAATCTGGACCTTTTATATATTTTAATAAATCTTCACTAGTAGCATTCTTATCATCTACCAAGTGTGTTGTAGCATCTATGACTTCTGTAAGGTTGTGTGGAGCAATATTTGTAGCCATACCCACAGCAATACCTAGTGTTCCATTTAATAGAAGATTTGGAACAGCAGTTGGTAGAACACTTGGTTCTTTCCTTGTACCGTCATAGTTTGGATGATAGTCTACTGTCTCTTTTTCTATATCACGCAAAAGTTCTGCTGATAGACGTGACATGCGTGCCTCTGTATACCTCATAGCAGCAGCTGAGTCTCCGTCTATATTTCCGAAGTTTCCTTGACCTTGGATAAGTGGATGGCGCATCTTGAAATCCTGAGCCATACCGACCATAGAATCATATACAGCAACATCACCGTGAGGGTGATAGTTACCTAGAACATCTCCCACTACCACAGCTGACTTACGGAATTTTGCTGAAGCTGTAAGTCCCTTTTCATGCATAGCATAAAGAATTCTTCTGTGTACAGGCTTTAGACCATCTCTTACATCTGGAAGAGCACGATCTGTAATAACAGACATGGCATAGTCAAGAAAAGACTCGCGCATTTCTGTAGTTATACTTCTTGCAACGATACCTTTTGCTGGATCGCGTGGTGGTGTTACATCATTTGTCTCAATTTTCTTTGCCATGTTGTTTTATTAATTTTGTCTGTATATTCTACCTTTTTCCTGGAATTGCTTCTACTGTTGCTTGATAAGTAGTTATATTTGAACCTAGAAACATCTCTTTTATATATACCAAAGAATCACCAATAGATGCTGTTATGGAATTTACTGGGGATTTTATATTTATATCTTTATTTAATGCTGTAGGCATTGATTTTATCTTAAATGAACCTATCCATACAGCAAATATAAATACAGTAAAACAAAGTGAAGTTATAAAAGCAATTCTTCTTTTTACATGTTCAGGCTTTTGTTTTAATCTTTCTATATGTTCAAACATGATTTTATTCTTTTGATGGATCAAGAACTATCACATCCCCGTCTTTACCTTCCAAATCCTTTTTCTTTAGGGTAAGTTTTGAGACTGGTTCTGGATTTTCTCCTGCTTCTTTTAGAAATACCTTAAGTGAATCCTTTGTACCTACATCACCATAGTGTATTGGTATTATGATTTTTGCTCCTAGTGATACAGCTAGTTTGTATGCCTTAGCTGGATCGAGTACACCATCCCCACCTATTGGAACAAAGAGTATATCTATATCATCCAACGCTTCTATTGTTTCATTTTTTAATTCATGATTACTCAATGCACCTAGAAAACATATATTCATGTTTTCAAGTGATATTGTATATATGGTATTTATCAAGTTTTCACCATTATATCTTGATTCTGATGGCAATCCTTTTATAAATACACCTTTTATTTCGTATTCTCCTGGACCTGTTACTGCAAAAGGCTTTTTATCTCCGTGAGTTACTTGTTCTACACCATTGAAGTCTTTATTGTGAGCTGAAACAAGTACTATATCTGCACCAAATCTTGATTGTTTTAGACTTGAGTCTTTTGAAATAGGGTTTAATGCTAGCGTTATATCGCCAAATTGAACTTTAACAAATTCTCCTCCTAAATAGGTGATAATCATGTGTTTAGTATAGCATAAACGAGCTCCTTTGGGGAGCTCGTTTATTTTTATTATGCTTTCTTTGGTCCTGTAAATGACAATGCCATCTTTTGATCCTTTGGATCAAATAATGTTATCTTGAAAGGATAACTCTTACCTAATTCTAGATTTTTTCTCAATTTTTCTTCTGAACCAAATTCAGAAACATGAACTAGACCAGCTATTCCTTCCTCTATTGATGCTAGAGCACCGTGTTTATTGAACTTTATAACTACACCTGAAACTGACATATCTTTCTTATATCTCTTTCCTGCTTCTACCCAAGGATTTTCTTTTAGAGCTTTCATAGATAGAGAGATCTTACCTTCTTTAATCTCTATAATCTTTACGTTTACTTTTTGACCAACTTTAAACATAGCCTTTAGATCTTCTACTAGAGACCAGTCTACTTCTGAAATATGAACCAAACCTTCAAGTCCTTCTTCTATCTTTACGAATACACCAAAGTCTACTATTCCTGTAACTGTTCCTACGACATCATCTTGAACCTTATACTTACCAATTATCTTTTCTTTATCTTTTTGTTCTGGACTCTTTTCTGAGAAGATGAGCTTACCTTCTTTTGGTAAAGCAGATATTATAGATACTGATATTCTCTTTCCAACTAGTTTCTTAAGTTCTTCGAGTATCTTGTCTTTATCACCATCGTTTACACGTGGATAATGTTCTGTCTTAAGTTGAGAAGCTGGTAAGAAACCTGTTATACCTTGCCACTCTATTATCAAACCACCTTTGTTTGCTTCAACAACTGGTAGATCAAGAATTTTCTTATTTTTAATTGCCTCTTCTGCTTCACTCCAGATAAGTGCTTGTCTAGCCTCTTTTAGTGATAGTTCTGTATATCCATCTTTATTGTTTGTATCAACAACCTTTGCTGCTATAACATCACCGATATTTATCTTTTTGATAATATCTCTTGCAGTCATGAATTCACGACCAAATATAATACCAGTTCCGTATGGAGCTAGATCTACATAAACTGCAGCTTTTTCTATATTTATAACTGGACCTTCTACCAAGTCTCCAACAACTGGAGTCTCTTTTGTTGCTTCTAGAAGCTTATCCATAAGTGTATCTCCTATAACCTTTGGAGCTTTTTCCTTTTTTACTTTTGGTTTAACTTCTTTATTTTCTATTTCTTCTTGAATTTTTTCTTTATCTGAAATCGCACTTACTATCTTTTCTTTAATTTTATTTAACATATTTATATATTGTGTGGTCTGCTTTTTAATGATAATAAAAATTTGCAGATTTAGCGCACAATTCTCTCTAATAAATGAAATACAGCCTCATTTAGGCACGTATAACAATAGGCTAATAATATAGCTTAATTTGCCTGTTCTGGCAAGGTATTTGGTGTAGAGCTCGATGTATCAGGTGTCTGAGGTGCTACAGGCTGTTCTGTTAGAGTTTCAGGTATTGTAGCTGGAGTCGTACTTCCTTGGGTATTGTCTGGCTGTGTATTATTCTGTGTATTGTTCTGTGTGTTATTTGATTCAATATCTGGATTTATACTTGATTGAGGTGTTGTGGTTGAATTATTTGTTTGCTCTGTACTTGTTCCATTACTGTTATTTTGTGTACTCTGATTTATTGGATTTGTATTGTTATTTGAAGAATTATTTGATGAGTTATTTGAATTATTATTCTGCTGATTATCTGTAGAACTTGGAATTGTTTGTTCATAGACTCCATTTACATTTGTTGTATAAAGTATTCTTTGTAATTCATCTCTTGTTACACACAAACCATCGAGACATAGTCTTTTTGTTTCTACTTTTTCTCCAAGCATTTCTTTTACTTGATCCTTTATTGTTGTGACCAAACCATCCACCTTAGTATTGATATCTTTAATAGCCTGAACTAGTAGAGCTACCATGTTTCCATAAGAGATACCTAGAGATCCTTCTGTACCTTCTACTACTTCAGGGAGTATAGGTTGTAGTTC
>JACCDT010066073.1_pt1 | contig 18207 bp, 14 predicted proteins | sample 7446291 | NCBI WGS metagenome assembly JACCDT01 (sample SAMN15323446, study PRJNA562643) | freshwater metagenome | isolation source: river surface water | place: USA:Blue River Watershed | collected 2017-08-17 | reverse complement strand
CGATGACTGACCTCCTTCTCGGCGATCGAAAAATTTCTGAGAATGATCAAGACATTGTCGTAATGAAATCAGATGGATTGCCAACATATCACTTGGCGCACGTTGTCGACGATCACCTCATGCAAACAACGCATGTCATTCGTGGCGATGAATGGTTTTCTTCTGTCTCGCTTCATTTGCAATTGTTCACAGCGATGGGTTGGACCGCGCCTCAATACGGACACATTCCTCCAATTCAAAAGATGGATGGAAAATCAAAAAGAAAAATTAGCAAGCGAAAGGATCCTGAGGCCAACGCAATTTTCTATGACGAGCAAGGTTATCCAAAAAATGCGGTGATTGAATATTTGATCAATCTCGCCAATTCAAATTTTGAAGATTGGCGCAAGGCAAACCCAACTCTCGGCAATAGTGAATTCCAAATCACTCTAGAAAAATTGGCAGGCTCGAACGGTCCGCTATTTGATTTCGTGAAACTTGGTGATATTGGCAAGGAAATCATTGCTAGATACTCGGCCGATAGAGTATGTGAGGAATATTTGGATTGGGCAGAAAAATATCAGCCAGAGTTTGGAGAATTTGTGAAAGCTAACCGTGATTATGTTGTGAAAATTTTTAATATTGAACGAGGTGCGGATGGAATGGCTCGCAAAGATATTGCAAAATGGTCTGATGTGAAAAATGAAATTGAATATTTCTTTGATGAGAAATTTACTTTAACAAAAGACGATGCGATTAAAACTATTGGAAATCTCAGGGAGGAAGACATAAAAAATATTGTTGATTCATACATGCAAATTCATGACGACAAATTCACAAAAGACGAATGGTTTGCAAAGATCAAAGAAATCGCTAAAGCGAACGGTTTTGCTGACAATATGAAGGAATTTAAAGCTAATCCGTCAGGATTTAAGGGTAATGTCGCTGATGTCGCTAAAATCTTCCGCGTGCTATTAACCGGCAGAGTTCAAACTCCAGATCTTCATGCAATCATGGCGGTTATGGGCCGAGAGAGGGTATTTAAAAGATTAGGTTCGATTATTTAGTTTGCAAAACAAAACGCGCCACACTCGGCGCGTTTTGAACTTCAAAAAGTTTTCAATTACATCTGTGATAATCGATAAACAACGATTAGACGTCTACAAAATGTGATAGTATTAATATATTAACAAATAATACAATCAACATGGCAAAAGGAAATAATAGACACAGAAAAGAAAAGAAGAAACCAAAGAAGGCAAAGGCGTAGTCTAAATTTAAATGTTAAAGCCCACACCAAATTATCTTTCCGCAGTTTGGATTTCTCTTTTTCTATCCATCGCTTTTGCGGTTTATGAAAAAAATTGGCTAGCAGTGTTGGTGAGTTCGCTGACAACATTCAGTGTCTTTTACATTATCAGATTGAATTCCAGAATAAATTTCAGATTACCGAGCTCAATTATTGTTCTTGCGATCTTTTTCATCTATGCTTCGCTATTTTTAGGTGAAGCTTTCAAATTCTATGAAAAGTTTTGGTGGTGGGATATTATTTTACACGCGAGCTCGGCTCTCGGTTTCGGTTTAATTGGAATGATTATTTTGATTGCTTTGTTCCGAGGAGATAAATTGAAAGCCAGTCCAGTCGTGATCAGTATGTTTGCTTTCGCATTCGCGGTGGCAATTGGTGCGTTGTGGGAAATTTTTGAATTTACTATGGATCAGACTTTTGGATTGAATATGCAAAAATCCGGTTTGCGAGATACGATGACAGACCTGATTGTCGATATGATTGGGGCACTGATTTCTTGTACTGCCGGCTTTTTCTATCTAAAATTCGTTAAACACGATGTATTGTTGAAGAAATTGAATGAGTTTTTTGCGGATGAAAGCTATTAGATTTTAAGGTAAATTATTGATATTATTTAGTCATGAAATTAATTACTCTGAATACTTGGGGTGGTCGAGCGGGGAGAGATCTTTTACTATCGTTTTTTCCTAAGTATGAGCAAGAAACAGACGTTTTTTGTCTTCAAGAAATTTGGTCGGCGCCACATGATCACCTCGAGGGATATTCTACTGCTGGTAAGCCGTTAACTAATGCGGATGTTGCCACTCGAATAATGCAGGATATTTGCGGCACTCTTTCAAATTTTAAAGAATATTTTCGACCACACTTTACTGACCATTACGGAATCATGACTATGGTGAATAAAAAGATTCGCGTGCAAGATGAGGGTGAAGTTTATGTGCACAAGGAAAAGGGTTACTTTCCCAAAGATGATCTAGGAAAACACGCAAGAAATATTCAATGGCTAAAATTAGAAAATGATGGGAAGTTGTTTGCGATAATAAATTTCCACGGGCTTTGGAATGGTCAGGGAAAAGGAGACTCGGACGATCGAATTTTACAGTCACAAAATATAATAAACTTTCTCAAGACAATACAAGGTGAATATATTTTGTGTGGGGACTTTAATTTGCTCCCAGATACTCAAAGCTTGAAGATGTTCGAAGAATTCGGTCTACGAAATTTGATAAAGGAGTATGGAATTACTTCGACAAGGACTTCATTTTACAAACCAGAAGTGCGATATGCCGACTATGTTTTTGTTTCTCCTGGGGTGAAGGTGAATGATTTTCGTGTGTTGCCTGATGAAGTCTCCGATCACAACGCGCTGATGTTGGATTTTGATATTTAGACTAAAGTTTAAAATTGATATAATACCCCTATGAAAAAAATATTACTTAAAATCGTTTTGATGGCGGTCGTCTTGGTCGTAATCGTCGTTGCTGTCGGATTTGTAAAGTTTAATTTTTCCGACAGTGACGTAATTTTGCCACCAAATAAGGCGCAAGTTTTAAACTTCAACTACAACATTGACGGACAAGTTTTTCAAATGAAGGACGGCGCCGTTGAAATTCCAATCATGGAAGGATCTGCAACAAAAAACAAACTCAGTATTTTTAATGAGCCTCTAGAGTTTGATGCAGACAAAGATGGCGACATCGATTATGCGGTTTTGCTTGCGCACGAACCGGGAGGAAGCGGAACTTTTTTCTACGCAACTCTTTTGATTAATGACTTGAGCAGTTTGAAACAAACAAACGCTCTATATCTCGGCGACAGAATTGCTCCTCAGAATATAAATGTGGTTGATGGACGTGCTGTGTTTAATTTTGCTACTCGATTAGTTGATGAGTCTATGGCGACAGCACCCTCTATCGGAAAAAGTCTATATGTTCAGCTCGCGAGCGACGGAACAATTGGGGAATTTGTCCCAAATTTTGAAGGTGAAGCCAATCCATCAGCGATGAAACTCACAGACAGAGAGTGGAAATGGGTAAAAACAATATATGAAGATGGTAATGAAATTCTACCCAGAAACGACAGGTTTGGCCTAGTTTTTGGCAAAGATGGCCGTGTTTCGGTCAAAACCGACTGTAATTCGATGGGAGGTGGATATTCTGTGACTAGCACTTCATTAAAATTTGAAGCAATGATGTCGACACTGATGTATTGTGAGGGGTCGCAAGAGGGAGATTTCGCGAGTGCTATTGCTAGTGTTTCAAAATATCACTTCACTTCAAAGGGTGAATTAATATTGAGTTTTGCAAACGGAGAGATCACGCTGAGATAGTGTATAATTATTCTTTAACTTAAATTAAAATTACCATGATTCAAAATCAAATTATTGAAGCTTTAAAAAATAGATACGCAACAAAAGTTTTTGATGCAAACAAAAAAGTTTCTGACGACGATATCAAGACAATTTTAGAGAGCGCACGATTGTCACCAAGCTCGTTCGGGATTGAAGCCTGGAAATTTTTGGTAATCAATAATCCTGAAACTCGCGCAAAAATCCGCCAGGTAGGATATGACCAGCAAAAATTTACTGACGCGTCGCATTTAATTTTACTTGCTCGAAGAACTGATTCTGAAAACATCACTAATGAATTAATTGAAAGAACTTCAAAAAATCAGGGAGTACCTGCTACAGATTTGGAAGGATTGAAACAAATGGTTGATGGCGCAATCTCATACAAGAAAAGCACTAACTCTTTTGAAGTGTGGACTTCAGCACAAACATACATTGCACTCGGTGTGATGATTGAAACAGCTTCACTAATGGGAATTGATAACTGTCCGATGGAAGGATTCGACGCGCAAAAAGTCGACGAAATTCTGGGATTGCATGAAAAAAACTTGGCATCGGTCACAATTTTGGCGCTAGGCTATCGAGGTGAGGATCAATATGCTAATTTGCCAAAAACCAGACGTGAATTTGATGAAGTTGTGGAAGTGATATAAATGCTCGCTTTTTCCGCATATTTTTGCTAGGATTGTCAAATGTTAAAAGTTTCTAACTTAAACAAATATTATGACAGCGAAAGGATTCTTAATAACATTTCTTTCACTGTAGAAAAGGGGAACAAAATCGCCCTGGTTGGTTTTAATGGTACTGGAAAAACTACTCTTTTGAAGTTGCTCGCGGGAATTGATAATGACAAGACGGGCACAATTCAGTATCACAAGGGAACCACAATTGGTTTTTTGCCTCAGGACCCAGATTCGCATAATCGAGAAAATGTTCTGAAATTTATTGAAAGCTACACAGAAATGAGCGGTGATGAATTCTATAGAAATATCGAAATTATGTTTGCAGGTTTTGCTTTGCCAACAGAAATTAAGGAGAAAAAGATTGGTTTGCTTTCGAGTGGCCAGAAGACAAAAGTATTTTTAACAGCATTGTTGCTAAAGAAGCCCGATCTGTTATTGCTAGACGAACCAACAAACAATTTGGATTTGCCAGCATTAATTTGGTTGGAAAATTTCTTGCAAAACACAGACTCTGCTTTCATTGTGGTTTCACATGATAAAAAGTTTCTCGACAACGTTTCTAAAAAGATTTTTGAAATCGATTGGAAAACTCGCACTTTGAAAATCACCGCAGGAAAATATTCTGATTATTTGCTTCAAAAAGAAAAAGAGTTACGCCGAAATAGTATTGATATCAAATTACAGAAAGAGGAGTTGAAGAGGCTGAGATTGCTCGCTCAACAGAAAAAAGAAGATGCTCGAAAAGGAATGAAATGGCAAGGTACTGACAAGGACAAGATTTTGCGCGGATTCAAACGAAATCGTGCTGCAAATTCTCTGAAAGATGCACAAGTGATTTATGGACGTATGGGTCGTATGGAAATAATTGAAGAGATTCCAACACGTCGAGCGTTTAAAGTCGATATTCCCAAAATCGATGTTGGTGCACCGAAAGACATTTCGTTACTGAATGTCATCTGCGGATACGATGATTTTCGTGTTGGTCCAATTAATCTATCGGTTACATTCGGTAGCAGAATTTGTATTCTCGGATTAAATGGTTCTGGAAAATCTACAATTCTAAAAACTATCACAGGAGTCATTCCGAAAATTGAGGGAGAAATTGAAATTCAGGAAGGGGCGAAAATTGGAAACTTGATGCAGGAGCACGATAGCTTGCCTCGCGATCTATCACCAGTGCAATTCTTGATGGAAAAAAATTATCAGTCAAAGGAAGTTTTGACTGAACATCTTTTACATTTCGGTTTCAGTGAATTTCAAGTTGGAATTAAAATTAAATATTTGAGCCCAGGAAGCCGAGCTCGTTTGTTGCTTGCATATTTTGCTTTGGAAGGAGTTAACGTTTTGATTTTAGATGAACCTACAAACCATTTGGATCTCGAGGCGGGTGAAGCGCTTGAGAAGGCTTTAAAAGAATTTCATGGCACAGTATTAACTGTTACGCACGATCGATTTTTTGTTGAAAAAACAGCAGTAGATAGTTTGTATATCTTGCAAGACGGAAAATTAAATAGAATCGACGACTTCAAAATCTATGTAGATGAAATGGAGAAGAGAAGCAGGAAATTGTTGAGATTGTTGGGTAGATAATCTATTGATGAAGTTTGTAGTTGTCTTTGATTTCCGTCCACATGTCGGCAGTCATTGTCCTGGGCTCTTTGATATCTTCAAGCTTCAAAAGACCTAAATCAATTAGATGGTGAGCGGTTTCCAAATTCATTCCACTTACGAATGCAAGCTTGAAAAAAGGCGTACCTGCCATTTTATCGAGAACTCTTTTTTGCTCAAGATACGCCAGGTCTTTTGAGTTTGTAGATATACCTATTCGAGATTTTCTCAGGTCTCCGTATTTAAATATTCTTTTTGTGCTTGAAACAGCCGTCTTCAAATTGCGCTCAACAATCTCATCATATTTTTGCTTGTCGATTTTGCCAGCAGTAAGATCAGCGAGGTCTTCGGCATTCGTGCTTTCAAAATATACCTTCATGCAATCAATAAAGTTTCCGCCAGATAATCTTTTTGCCAAAGTTTTGATGTAAGAGGTTTTGGGTAGGTTTTCGAAACCGAATAATTCTCTCGTGACTTTATCTTGCATGTACATGGCGCCACCTTCAGCAAATAATGATGATCTGCCGCCTCCATCGAATTCAGAGAATATTTTTAGGGGAATTTTAGAACTATTTTCGTGTTGAAGGACGTGCCCCTCAATTTCATGACCAAGTAGAACTGACATCACATCTAAAATATTTCTGGGGATATTGACCCCATTAATTGTTTTGATTTCTCCTTGCACAGAAAATGTTCTTCTTTTTTTAATTTCATATTTCCATGGTTGAGAGGTGCTGGAGATTAGACCATATTTTTCGAGTAATACATCCGCGAACTTCTTCAGGTCATCTGGAGATATATTTTTCTCGAGTACTTTCTCGGGATCTAGCCCCATTCGTTCGATCGATTCTCTGATGTTAATTTTTGATCGCAATTCATCGAGGTGTTTGGCATAGCTCAGTAGATCCGATGATAAAGAATTATAGTTTTGCGTCGCCTCATCAACTTCCCGCGAAGCTCCAAAAATAAATTTATCTATTTTAGTTAACTGAACGTCGTGATCAAGAGATAAATTTACTTCGGATAAAATTGTTTTTTCTGAAACAGATAAATTTGCATATCCAAATTTATCGGATTTCTCTTTGACACTTTTTGCAAATAGATAAAACTTTGCAATTGAGACATTAATTCTTTTCAAATATATTTCTACTAGTACTCGCTTGGCATATTCAAGGTTGTCGCCAGGGTTGCTAAATTTTGATAATAGTGCCTTTAGTCTATTTTTTGTTGCTCGCATGGCTGTAATCTTTTCTGCCATTTGTTCTGTATTCACAAGTATTCCAAAGTTGTTAGGGGGATCTATATCAGAAGTGTCTCCAATAGTACCGTCACTATTAATTCTCGATTTCAGTTGATTGACGACTCTCTCCATTTGAAATTCTTGAGATTTTTTTTCTATTTCATTTTCTACAGCATCAATGTTTGCCTGAATTATTTCAGGATTCATTAACATCCAATTTGCGATTTCCTCATCTTTTATTTCTGAACCAAATATCTTTCTGAAAGCTGTAATACCGGGTTCGGTTTGTAAAAAATCTAGATCCAAAGATAACATAACAGATTTTAGTTCAGCAAAACTTTGCCACTCTGTGGTCAAATCACTTTCAAATGTATCAAGTTTTGCGATTTCATCAGGCGTTAATGTGTGTTTTTGAGTTTCTCCGTTTTCTAATTTCGATATTTCACTTAGCCAAAAATCTACACTATCTGATTGCCTTTCTCTGAATAGATGATTTTCAAATTTATATCGCATTCTAGATTAATTTCTTGATATTTTGCACCAAAACCTCGGGCACATTAATTCCTGTCGCATCTTGGAATCCATAAACCACTGGACCTTTATTAACTTCAAAAAACTTGATTCCATCATTTGTTCTGACAAAATCTACACCACCCAGCTCGAGTTTCATGATCTGGCAGACTTGCAGTGATAGCTTTCTTTCAATTTTATTTAGTGTCGCGATTTTTGTTAGGCCGCCCATAGCAACATTATTATAGAAACCGTCTGATGAGTGTCTCTCAATTGCTCCGACGATTTTTCCATATGCAACAACAACGCGCACGTCATATTGATTTGGTATATACTCCTGCACCATATAAATTTCTTTTTTTGTGTTAGAAACAATTTCACGGATCTCATTCTCTGAATTAATTTTCCAAACAGCACGACCTTTGCTACCATTTGTTTTAAGTACACAAGGGAAAGAAAAGTTTTCTCTGAAAACCTCTATGTTTTTCTCAAATGACCGATCAGAAAAGATAAAAGTTTTTGGTATTGGCACATTATTCATGGCGAATCTCAACATCTGTGTAATTTTTTCATCTCCCATCGTGTGCTCAACATTGCTTTTGTCGTTGTAATCAATTTTCAAATTGTTTAGAATTTCGCAAAATAGGGAAGTGAGTTGTGTGCCGATGGATTTTACTCTTATAAATGCATATTTGTAATTTTGCAGATCAATCAATTCTCCTGATTCAAAAAAAGTAATTTTATTTTTTTCCAATAATATAGACGAATTTACATAGGTTCGAATTTTTCTGCACTCTAATCCTGCCATCTCAGCGTGTTTGAGGAAATCCATACCGAATTGCTTGCTCCCACCATTTACCAATAGAATTTTTTTGTTATTTTTTCTTCCAAACATAATAACAAATTATAGCAGAATATCGTTAAGTTTTCATGATATTTTGCCCTAGTGTTGTTCACTTGCTTTTTTGTGTAAGTTTGATACAATTTTAGAACTAAAAATAACTCTCCAATCTTCATGTCAAAGAATATTATTCTCTTTGTTCAGAATGTCCCAGGCGACTTTGTTACGAGCCTAAAGAAACACACCGCAGAAACGGGCCAGCATTATCGTGTGGCAGTAATTAGAAATATTGAGGATACCGCGGACAGAAAAAAACGCACGGTTGATTTTGATTTGGAATGTGATTTCTCCAAGAGTGAATCCATTCAAAAGGCACTTTTGCCAATTTATGACGAACTATTAGCAGTCACATGTCGGGGTGAGGAAAATATTGATGAATTTATTAAAGTTATTCCAAACGTGCCATATTTGAGGACACCTACCACCGAATCTCTACTGTGGAGTTGCAATAAAATTCAAATGCGAAAGAGATTTCGTGCCTATGACAAAAATATTACACCAAAATTTGTAGTGGTTGAAGACAGTTCAGATGAGACTTTAGAAAAAATAAAACAGAAAATTGGTTTCCCATTAATTTTGAAGCCGAACAGTCTAACTGCGAGCCTGTTGGTCAGCATATGTTTTCATGAGCAGGAGTTAAAAGAAGTTCTGCAAAAGACTTTCAAGAAGATTCAAAAAGTCTATGAAGAAAAATCTAGACACTCAAAACCACAAGTGCTCGTCGAACAATTTATGGAAGGTGAAATGTATTCGGTAGACGCCTACGTTAATTCAAAAGGCAAAATATATTTCTGTCCTTTTGTTCACATTAAAACTGGACGATCTATTGGTTTCGATGATTTTTTTGGATATTTACAAATGACACCAACACTTTTGAAAAAGAGTTCGATTGCTGCTGCCGAAGAAGTTGCTTCACAATCCGTTCGCGCGCTGGGATTGCGTAGTTCGACAGCGCATATTGAATTGATGCGCACAGAAGATGGTTGGAAAGTGATCGAAATCGGCCCGCGTGTTGGAGGATTTCGCCATGATTTATATAAAAATTCTTTCGATATCAATCACTCAATGAACGATGTATTGATTCGAATTCCTCGAAAACCAATTATTCCAAAAAAAGTCAAAGGATATTCTGCGGCGATGAAATTCTTCCCGAAAACAGAGGGCGTTTTAACAAATCTAACCGGAATTCTAAAAATTCAAGATCTAAAATCATTAAAGAAAATTTCTGTTAAAGCCAAAATCGGCGACAAATGCCTCTATGCAAAAAACGGAGGTTCAAGTATTTGCAATATTATTCTTTTCAACGAGTCTCGTGCGGAATTGTTGGCGGACGTACGCAGAATAGAAAAAACCTTAATTATCAAGACAGAAAAACCAAAAAATTCTTAATTTTCCTTTAACTTTTCTTTAGGTCAATGTGTTATACTATTTCTCACGTATGACACAGAAAGATGCACTGACTATTCTAAAAATGGGTAAAAATGTTTTTCTGACGGGTGCTCCTGGGTCGGGAAAGACTTTTGTGTTGAACCAATATATAAAATATCTAAAGCAAAATCACATCGATGTTGCGGTGACTGCTTCTACTGGAATCGCGGCGACACACATTGGAGGAATGACAATTCATTCTTGGGCAGGCATTGGGATAAAAGAAAATCTGACCGATAGGGAGCTTGACCATCTCGAACAGAAAGCATATCTCTGGAAACGTTTTCAAAAGGTAAAAGTCCTCATAATCGATGAGATATCTATGCTCAAGGATTCTACATTGAATACTATCGATCAAGTCTGCAAATTCTTCAAGAGAAATGATTTGCCGTTCGGAGGAATTCAGGTAGTTTTTTCCGGTGATTTTTTTCAATTGCCGCCGATTGAAAAAAGAAATTCGGAATCAGAGACTTTAAAAATATCATTTGACGGTGAGACAGAAATCGTCTACGAAGACGAAGAATATTTGGCGCCATTCGCATTTCGCGCGCGTAGTTGGGTCGAGGCGGAACTCAGCATTTGTTATCTTACAGAACAACATCGCCAAGACGACGAACATCTAATTGATTTGTTGAATGAAATTCGTGGCGGTCAGGTGTCGCAGAATACTTATGAAAAATTATTAGAGAAAGTTGTAGAAGACGATTTCGAAGACGTGACCAAACTTTTCACACATAACGTAAATGTCGACATTTTCAACTTGAAAAAGTTGGAATCAATTTCCGGAAAACAGAAGAGGTTCGAAATGAGAACCAAGGGTAAAGAAGCTGTTGTTGCAACTGCCAAGAAAGGGTGTCTCTCTCCAGAGATTTTGGATATCAAGATCGGTTCATTGGTGATGTTTGTGAAAAATAACCCCCTTCGTGGATATGTTAACGGTACAACCGGCGAAGTCGTTGATTTCGAAGATGGTTTTCCAGTTGTCAAAACCAAGGACGGACAAACTTTCAATGCGCATCCGCAGTCTTGGGTAATTGAGGATCGTGATACAGTTCTAGCAGAAATCACGCAGGTGCCTTTGAAATTAGCATGGGCAGTTACTATTCATAAAAGCCAGGGTATGACTCTAGATAGTGCTGTCATCGATTTGTCGCAGGCGTTTGTTCCGGGGCAGGGATATGTTGCGCTGTCTCGTGTGAAAAATTGGGGCGGTCTATATTTGAAGGGAATAAATGCCAAAGCGTTAGAAATTGACCAGACAGTTTTGCATTATGATAGAAAATTTCAAACAGAATCTGAAAAGAACGTTTTAAAGTTGAAGCGAACAGAGAGCGACAAGGTAAAGAAAGTGATCGCAGACTTCATAAAAAATAGTTCTTCAAAAAAAGCCTTGAAATCGAAGAAAAGAACCGGCAAATCTAATTTCGATGATGACTTTGATCCATTTTTCGGTTAAAATGGATACATGTTTTTCAAAATGTTTAGACAGAAGAAAACACTATCAACCCGCGCACTGCAAGGAATTTTAGAGTTATTGCCCAAAGATCAAATTGCTTTTGACAAGATGAAATCCAAAATTCAAAATATTTACGAAAGTTTTGGGTACATTCCACTCGACACATCGGTTCTAGAGCGTGAAGAAATTCTGCTTGCCAAGGCTGGCGGAGATACGGAGAAAGAGATTTATAGAATTAAAAAGGGGGATAACGATTTGGCGTTGCGATTCGATTTGACGATACCCTTTGCAAGGTATGTGTGCGAACATTCTCGTGAACTAAATTTTCCATTTAGAAAATATCAAATCGGCAGAGTTTATCGTGGAGAGAGACCCCAGAGAGGCAGATACAGAGATTTTTATCAATGTGATATTGATGTGGTTGGTGATGGCGAGCTCTCTTTGAAATACGATGCAGAAATCATAAACATAATTTACACAACATTCAGCAAATTAAACATTGGTCCATTTGTTGTAAAGATTAGCAACAGAAAAATTTTAAATGGCTTTCTCGAAAGCTTGAATTTGCAGGATCGTGCGCCATATGTTTTACGCATCATTGATAAAATGGCAAAGATCGGTGCAGACAAAGTTCGCGAGTTATTACAAAAAGAAAAATTGTCAGTTGATCAGATGAATGAGATCCTGGATTTTGTTTCTGTTGCAGGCACAAATTTAAATGTTTTGGCTAAACTACAGAGTCTAAATATTGAAAATGATACTTTCAAAAGCGGTTTGGATGAATTGGTGCAGGTGATAAATTGCCTGGAGGATTTCGATGTGCCTTCTGATTATTTTAAAATTGATCTAACAATTGTTCGCGGTCTAGATTATTACAGCGGAACTGTCTTTGAGACATTCTTGGTCGAAGATACCGGTCTCGGTTCAATTTGTTCGGGTGGTAGATACGAGACATTGCTCAGCGGTTTCGGTGATAGAAAGATTCCTGGGGTCGGTGCAGGTTTAGGATTAACTAGATTGTTTGTTCCATTCAAAGAAAAAGGACTAATTAAATCTGAAGAAAAAACTTTGACTCGGGTTTTGATTGTGCCACTAATATCCGATTTGAAAAAACCTTCAATTCTGGCGCGCGGGTTGAGGTCTCGTGGCATAAACTCTGAAATATTTTTGGACGAAGTGCCTATGAAGAAAAAATTAAATTACGCAAACAAACAGGCCATTCCTTTTGTTGTTATCATTGGAGATGATGAAGTCGCTACCGATACCTTTACGGTAAAAAATATGAATACCGGAGAACAGCAACGTGTAGCATTAGATTCCTTGTACAGAATTCTATCTGCAAATTAAAAATTTCTTAGAAATAGTAATTTGAAATTCTGTCCCAACACCTATTTGGCTTTTAACGTTTATGGTACCTAGTAAATCCCGCGTGACCAAAAATTTTGTATGCATTAATCCTATTCCCAGTCCGGTCTTTTTTGTGGTAAAGGACCTGACAAACATTTTGTCTAGGTTACTCCTTTCAATTCCAGCACCATTGTCATTCACCACAACTGTAATCTGACCGTTGCTATTTGTTATTGAAATGGATATGTTTTTCTTTTCTCTTTCTGGAGCTTTTTCAAACGAATCTATTGCGTTCGTAACTAAATTGATGAAGACTTGGTAGACTTTAATTTTGTTAGCGAATATCAGAACGTTTTGTGTGTCTTGGGCCACAACAATGGAAATATTTTTGCTGATGGCTTTGTGACGCAAGAGGGAAACGATGTGCGAAATAATTTTATACACGTTGATAATTTCCATTTGTTTTGGGTTGTGCATCGCGCCTTGCATTACTCTGATGAATGTACGAATATTCTCGCTCGTTTCATTGATCGGTATTAGCAATTCTTTGAATAGATTCTTGTCCAAAGTTTCTAAATATAGAGTTAGCCCGTTTATAGGATTAATGAGATCGTGTAATAGGCCACACGAAATACTCCCGATTTCTTTTAGAGAAAACGATTCCACACTGGTTGATGTGGATATTTTTTTGTTAAAAATATTTCTCATATCTTAGCTATTATGTGGGTCGAGGAATTTATATCCGCTACCGGGTATGCTCATGATCATGTTCTTGCGACGGTCGCCTAGTTTTTTTCTGAGATTCAAAATATGGGATTCGATAGTGTTTGAAAATGGATTCATCGATTGTTCGTCCCAGGCGCTTTCCATAATTGCCGCACGAGACAGAACCTTGCCGCGATTTTTCATTAAAATTGTTAGGAGATTGTATTCTTTTTTGGTTAAGTAAATTCTCTTGTTATTTTTCTTTACCTCGTGTCTGTCGATATTCAATACCAGATTACCAACTCGGAGCACATTGTCCTGTATTATCCCAGGGCGTCGCACCAGGGCACGCATTCGAGCCACTAATTCCTCGTATGAAAAAGGTTTTGTTACATAGTCGTCCGCACCGCTGTTCAACAAATCAATTTTTGACAGCGCGTCATTTACAGCGGAGAGCAATAAAATAGGAGTTTGAATTCCCAAACTCCTGAGATCTGCGCACACAGCTTTACCCATTTTCTTCGGCAGAACATTATCAAGAATTATAATGTCGTACCTATTTATTCGTGCCAGATAAAAACCCGTCTCACCATTGTCAGCCTCGTCGACAGTAAAGCCATCCGCCACCAGACTCATGCGTAGTACATTTCTAATCGAGAGATTGTCCTCAACCAGTAATACTTTCATTTGAAACAATACTATTCCTAACAGAAATAAAGTCAAATATATGGATGAAAAACCTGTGATTTGGTCTTTATCTTTTCTTTAACTTTTGCAATTATTTGGTGTCTTTTATGGCTAAAGCGTACCGTGCTCCCCATAGCACAATTATCCCCATAATTACAAACAAATATTTAATATCAATTATCAGGAGTAAAATGGATGCGATAAATGGCGCAAAAATATATCCAACCGGTAACATTGATCGATACATACTAATGACGTTTACATCGCTCTCATCGATTTTTTTGAATAAATATGTGTCACACATTATCTCGACCATGCTTGCTCCAATTCTAGTTACGAACAATAGGGAGGCCCAAAATACAAAAGTATTCGATGTGGCGAAACTCATAAAGGCGGTCGACATTCCCATAATCATAAACCCAATCACCAAAATTTCTTTTTCGCCATAAATTTTGTCTGCTATTTTACCAAGAATACTTTGAAATAGAACAAAAGGAACAAGCGCGATTCCCATAATTGTTCCAACTTGACCTAATCCCAATCCAACCGTGCTGCTCAGAAAAATTGGTGTATAAATAACCATCACAGCGTAAAACAGATTCAAAATAAAAGTTGCCTTGAATATATTTCGTAAATTTTTGTGCCCGCGAACATATTTCAATGTTGAAAAGAAATGGTGAGTAACATACTCAGGGTCTTGAAAATCTTTAAAATATTTTAACGCGATATAAATAACTGGAATTAATAAAGTTGCACCGAGTGCGTAAATTTTACCGGCTTCCGCAACTCCAGATATAATTATTCCGGCAATGAGTGGTCCAACAATGAATGATAGATTAATTGAAGTTAGATAGATTCCACGCACCCCACCCGTCTCAGAATTTTTTGTTAAACTTTCCAAAAATACATCTAGGGTGAAAAAGGCAATAGAGTGACTGATAAAGCTGGCAACATAAAATATAATGTAGACCACACTCCACGCAAAATTTGGATTAATAATGAGGCTAGTCGATAAAACAACATACGATACAAAAGAAGTTAAAATCGCACCGACGAAAATACGATAGTTACCGATTCTTCCGATTGCTTTTTTGGCGAGAAACAAACCGCTGAGGGCTAGGGCAGAAGCAACAGTGTAAATGTATCCGACTCCGTTGTCGCCGACATACTGTTCGAGAAAACTCGAATTAATAAAGTATGCCGGAGTGATATGTAGTGTGAATAGAAACGCGAGCAGATATACCAAATATGTTTTCATATAGAAAACATTATATCAAAACGCATCGCCACATAAAACTACATTCCCAATAGAACAGGGATAACCAGCGGCTGTTTTGCAGTCTCTATTAATAGGAATTTGCTCAAGTCCCCGGCAAGAATCTTGCGAATTTTGTCGAAATCAACTTGACCTTTGTTTTTTGTAATCTGATCCTCGATAACTTTTCGAATTAGGAATCGACTCTTTCGTAGTAATTCCTGCGATTCACGCAAATATACGAATCCGCGAGAAATAATGTCAGGAGACTTCTTCAATTTTCCTGTGCGTACATTGATGCTTGCGACAACAACGAAAATTCCGGCTGAAGCCAACAATTGTCTGTCTTCGATCACCACATCTTTGATGTCTCCGACTTCTTGTCCATCAACTGTGACGATGTTGCATGGGGCTTTCATCGGTAATTTAACAATTTTTGAACCACCATCTTGAATTTCAATAATTGAACCGTTATCAGGAACGATAATGTTTTCTTTCTTTGTACCGATTGATTCTGCTAATTCAGCATGCAATCGCAAGAAATGATGATAGCCGTGAAGAGGGATGAAGAATTTATATGGAATGTGTTGATGAATCCATTTCAACTCATCTCTGTTTCCGTGACCCGATGCGTGAACGTCAGAGTCGAGGTATGTGATAACTTTGGCTTCTGAACGATAAAGTCTGTCCTTCAAATTTACAACCGCCATGTGGTTTGTAGGAATGATAGATGAAGAAAGCAAAATCGTATCTGTTGGTCGCAATTTCAACTGTTTGTGTGTGCCGTTTGCCATTCTCATGAGGGCCGCGAATTCCTCTCCTTGTGAACCGGTTACGAGCAAGACCAATCGATCTGGTGGAACATTTTCAATCTCAGTAACAGGAATTACGTTTTCAGTTTTAACCAAATTTAATTGCTTGATGATTTCGAGATTTGATTTCATTGACCGTCCCTCGATTGCGATTTTCTTTCCATATTTTGCTGACAATTCGATAATTGCGATAATTCGCTCTACCTGTGAAGCGAAAGTACCGATAATCAAACGTCCAGTTGTATCACGAATGAATTTTTCAATATTTTCTACAACGACATCTTCAGAAATTGAGAAGCCGTGTTTTTCTATTGAAGTTGAATCGAGAGTCAACATCAAAACATTTTTGTCCTTGAATCTCTTGTATTGCTGTTCTTCCTGTTCTGTTGGAACTCCATTTCTGTTGTCGACGCGCACGTCCTCGATAAATACGATGTCTCCGTGCTGTGTTTTGATGACTAATCCCATTGAATCTGGAATAGTGTGGGAAATAGGGAAAGTTTCAACTTTGATTTTTCCCGCTGTGATTGTCTCATCGCCCTCGATAATATGAATGTCAGGTCTCTTTAGATGAGGAAAATCTTCCATTTTTTTCAACACCATAATCGCACCGAATTGGCGAGAGTACATTGGCGGATTTCCAATCTTGTCCAAGACGTAGGGAATAGCACCGATGTGATCGAGGTGACCGTGTGTGATAAACATTGCTCGAATTCTGTCTTTTCTCTCTTCGAGATATTTTGTATTAGGAATGATGTAATCAACTCCGGGTGTTGTTGAATCAGTGAATTGAATACCAGCATCGATGACGATAATGTCCTCGCCGATTTCGATTGCTGTCATGTTCTTTCCGATTTCTTCGACACCACCGATAGGAATAATTCTGATGTTTCCTTCTGCTACAGGTGGAATTGGTAGGTCAGGAGTTTTTTCCTTGCCGGCATCTTTGTTTAATCGAGTTTGTCGAATTGTGCTTCGCAATGATGGTTTGCGATTCTTTTTGTTACGAGACGATCCGCCGAAACTGCTTCTTCCTGAATTTGAACCATGGGTTCTGTTTGTATTCGTTCCTGTTGAAGTTGTGGCTGTGCCATCATTTCTTTTTACGAAAGGTCTAGGAGAATTATTTCTAGGTCTGTTAGAGAAGGCCCCACCAGAATGTGGTCGATTCGAGAAAGGCCGTCTATTACCGAAAGAACTGTTTCCTCGACTGAATTGTCTAGGAGCAGAGCTCGTGTTATTTGTTGTATTTGTATTATTTGTGTTTTCCATTTTATTTTTGTTAATTGTTTGTTATTAATTTTTTATAAATATTTTCCATACTTTATTCGTATAAATAAACCATTTATGAATATTTAAAAATCTTTCTTCTGCGGTCACCATGTCCTTCACTTCGAAACCTTTGATATTTTTTGAGAGAATATAGATGAAGTCTGGAGAGTATAGAAATACTGCGGGAGTATCTTTGCTAATTTCGTTATTTAAAGCTGCAAATTTTTCTTTCAACATATCAGCGTCGCTTGTTTCGCGAATTTCTTCCAGAACTTTATCTGCATTTATGTTTGCATATTTTGAAATATTTAAACCAGGATCATTTCTCTGTGAAGAGTGCCAAAAGGCGTAGAAATCCAAATCTCGTCCGATTATTAGTCCGAACAATAGGGCATCATATTTTCTTGGTCGAATAGCATTAACGTTTAGATCAGATGGTTCGTAAATTCGTAACTCAACTTGTGCGCCGATCTTTTTCCATTCCTCAATTACTGTCTGAGCAGCAGTAATTAATTCTGGCACATTGCCAGTTGATACAGAGAAACTCAAGACTTTTTTGTCTGTTTTGTTTTCGAACTCCATAATTCCGTCACCGTTTTTCTTCCAACCAGCGTCAATTAGAATTTTTTCTGCAGCGACAATTTTTTCTTCCTGTGAAAGTGTGTCTG
>JACCDT011887526.1_pt1 | contig 18208 bp, 35 predicted proteins | sample 7446291 | NCBI WGS metagenome assembly JACCDT01 (sample SAMN15323446, study PRJNA562643) | freshwater metagenome | isolation source: river surface water | place: USA:Blue River Watershed | collected 2017-08-17 | reverse complement strand
ATAAACTTGCGTTTGTCGCTAGTGTGTGATACAATGAAGTTATTACACAGGCGAGAAACATAAGTATCGCTGAAAGGGACACAATGACAGAAACAGAAACACAGATTATCAAGGCAGAGTTGGATAGCAACTGCACCTGCGAAGTCTATGATGATGAAACAGGCGAGCCTATTCTCAATGAATACGGATACCCGAAGCAACCTGAATACTGCTATGGCGAGTGTTGGACAGATAGCGTTTATGACTTCACAGAAAGTCTGCTCAAACCTTATCTTGCTGTAAAGGGTTGGGAGTTGGACACGCCTATCAAGGTTGTCTGCTCACGAATGACTTGGACTAATTCGGGTGGATACGCTTACACTACGCCTGAACGCTTGATAGACACGCTATCTCTCAATGGCGACTTCCGTCTAGTGTTTGAGTTTGACGGGGAAAACCTAACTGCTATTCGCTATTCTCACGACGAGCCTGTTGGCACGGGTAAGTTTGAGTTTGAGTTGAGTGATGAGCAAGACGACTACTAAGTCATAACACGAAAGGTCGCCAGCGAAAGTTGGCGACTTTTTTTGTCGCCAGCGAAAGTGTATTCGTTTTTTCAGTATTCGCTATCACGGGGATTAGCGTTATCTGTTTGTTATACAAACACGGGAATAAATAGACTTGACAAATAGTTATAATCTATGTAATAATGAAAGCACAAACAACGAAAGGGACACAATGAACACATACGAGAAGTCATACAGCAACGAGCCTTTCCTAAATGGGAAGTTGGACTTGGCTGTTTGGAGTGAAGTCTTACCGAACCTGTGGCTAGGTGGAACTGCCGATAACGACTGCGTTGGCGATAAGCACTTTGAGTTTGATAGGCAAGACATCTCTATCAAGCCTAGACACTTTGATAGCGTTTATACGTTTTACGCTTGGGCTAACCCTGTTGATTGGCAAGTCAAGGAGTTTCGCTTCGGCTACTTTGATAGTGGCGATACGGACTTTGACTTAGAAGCGTTTAGGCGTATCGCTGTAATGGCTCACGCTGATTGGAAGCGTGGCGAGAGAGTGCTGTTGCGTTGCCAAGCAGGGCTGAACAGGTCAAGCCTAATCTTTGCCTTAGTGCTTATGATTGACGGCTATACGGCACAAGAAGCGATTGACTTGATACGAGAGAAGCGACACGCTAAGGCTCTGTTCAACCCTCACTTTGTAGCGTGGTTGCTCAAACAAGACTTAGAGTTTTGGCGAGCATAGCCGAACACGATACGACACGAACCCCCGTAGAACATACGGGGGTTTTGTCTTAGTGCGAAGTTAGCGAAGGTGTATTCGTTTTTTCAGTGGGCATACGACACGGGGAAAGTTGGACTTGCGTAAATCTGTAATGTATGATAAGGTGGAAGTAGTCAGAAAGTCTGATTACTAAACAAACCTGAAAGGGTAATAATGGAACTACGAAAAGAACTAAATGGCACGGAAGTAGTTAGTCCAGCCGAAATCGCAGAACGCTTTGCTGTAAGCCTACCTGCTGTCTATGTATGGGCAAGACAGGCAGACTTTCCAGAGCCACTACTAACTATGGGTGGCGAGCAACGCAAGCGAAACCTATACTCACTAGACGAAGTTGCCGAGTGGGTTGCCAAGCGTGAAACGCTGAAAGGTGGTCGTGGCAAGGCTCACTTGCTAGGTCGCAAGGTGCTATCACTTGCGAACACGAACCCCGAACTCTATTCGCAAATCGTTTCTCTGCTTGACAGACACGATAGCGAAGTGTCAGCGAGTATGGACAGACACCCTGCGGGAACACGCTTGTAATCCACGCAGAAAGATACCCCGTGTGAAAGCACGGGGTTTTCTTGTATCTGTCTTAGTGCGAAGTGTATTCGTTTTTTCCTGATGGCACGGGTCGCAGAGTTCCGTTATCTGTTTGTTATAAAGTTCTGGGAATAATTTAGGCACTTTGTAGGTTTCTATAAGTGTAGAAAGGAAAGGAGTGATTATGACGGACAACATCAACCCTGATGATAATCCACTACTGAAACCCCCTAGCCTGAACCTAGAAACAGGCGAAGGCATTAGAAGTTTCTTAGAGTGGCTTTACGACCCAGAAGTAGATAAAGCGTTTGAGCAAGCGTTCCCGCTTGACGAGAACGACTAGGCTCGGTAGCGATAGGCACGGATAACCCCCGTGCCTATTTCGCTATCTGGCTGGAAGTGTTAGGAAAAAACGAATACATACGATAACTCGGTTTATAACGAAATGATAACAACACGATAAAACTTGCTAAATGGATTTGACAAATCTGGAAAGTATAGAGTAGGATTACTAATGTAATCGAAGTTCGAAGTTGGAAAGTCCAATAGAGAGATTACCTAGACCTCTGAAAGGGGTTGAGAGTATGGCTAAATCAGCCACTCTTTCGACTACCACCGAGAACACTCGCAAGGTGTCTAAGGTGCTAGTCAATAAGGTTAGTGAAATGGCTAGCCTACGCACCGAGATAGCACGCTTGGAAAAGTTGGCTAACTCCCTACGCAACGAAGTCCTTGCCGAAGTTGGCACTGACCCTGTTGTGCTTATCCACAACAACATCAAGGTTGCTAAGATTTCGGTTGTAATCACCGAAAGACCTGACCTTGAGAGCCTACGCACAGCGTTCCCTGACGCTTGGAACGCTGTCAAATACGACAGCCCTGCTGTCAAGATTTCGGTTATCCACGAAGTCTAAACCCTAGCCCCGAAGTCCCCTAGCCGAAAGGTTGGGGGATTTCGGCGTTTTGGTCGGCACGGGGTTTGTATTCGTTTTTTCATTACAACACGCCAATAAGATTTGGATTTGACAAACTTTACGCTATTTGGTAGGATTACCTTGTAATCAAACGATTACCTAAATGAAAGGGTCATAAATGACTAACAGCACTTATGTTCGGGTTATGGAAGTTCAGGCAAAGATGTTGGCAATTCACGACAAGCGTGCTCAATTGCTAAAAGACTTGTCGGCAGATTTAGGCTCAGATACCGGGCCGGGACTAAACCTAGACATACTTAGTAAGTTTGGTTGGGAAATTGTCAAACTCAATGCGGAGTTTGCCGAACTGTCGGCAGAGCACAAAGAACTAATGAACTACTAAACACCGCCACAAACTAACCCTTGCCTAACCAGCAAGGGTTTAGTTTTGTTTTGTTTGGAAGTGTATTCGTTTTTTCCATACGACACGCTAGTAGTGTTTGGACTTGACAGACTTCATACTATTTGGTAAGATTACAGGGTAATCAACACAGATTACCTAAGTATAGGGAGATACAAAATGGCACTTTATCACGGCGATTACAACTGCGACAGTTGTGGCGAATGGTTTGACGGCGACCCGATAAATCTAATTGGCAGAACACCAGAACTCTTTGGACTGACTGACCCCGAAAAGGTTAGGGAACTGACTTACTTCTGGTTATGCCGAGAGTGTCGGGTTGAGTATCCTAACGGGGCTAAGGACTTCTTTGTAGCCGACTACTTTGTAGTGGAAGAACCCTATTGTAAGGACTGCGAGATAGAACCCGTATCAACTTGGGGGAACTCTTGCGGGTGCGAATAGCCCCGAACTGAACTGAACTGACCCCGTAGAGATACGGGGTTTAGTTTTGCCCTAGTTGGAAGTTAGGAAAAAACGAATACAGCACGACACTCTAACACGGGTTTTGTAAATGGATTTGACTTTGTCGGTAGTATCGTGTAGTATGAAGTTATGAATACACAAATACAGCAAGACGAACTAGAACTCCCTAGTGGGCGTATCTACTTTGACGACATTATCAAGACCGAGTTTGGTCTATTCCAGAACCTAGACGCTTTGTTGCTCTGGGCTAGTGAAAACCCTGATGAAGTATCTGGCTACTCTGGCAGAACTTTCCTGCGTTCATACCGAAACGATAGTGGTAATCTCTCTGTGGTCTATGTATGTAAAGACATTGACGATTGCGATTGCTCTTGGCAAGAGGCTATGCGACAACACGACAACGCTGTAAGGGCTATCAAGAGAGAGGGTGGCACGGATTTCCCTGCCGAACCTGACTTTGATACGACACCACGCAAGCAAGTTGATTGCGAATACGAAGTTGAGATTGACTATCGCTATGTGGAAGTTGGCGTAGTAATCAAGTAATCTGCGAGAGAGTGGGCAGGGGAAACCCTGCTCACTTTTTTTGCTAGTCCAATGTGTATTCGTTTTTTCTATAAGCGACACGATAACACGGGGGGTGCTTGACTTTGTCGGGGGCTAGTGGTAGGATAGACTTATTGGAAAGTCCAATAGATTAGGAAAGGGAAACAAATGAAGTATGTGTTTCGTAGGTTGCTGGCTGGGGTTGTAATCACTCCACTAGTGGCTCTGTTATGGCTGGTAGGCGTTGCTCTGCTAATAGGTGCTGGTGCTGAACCACACGCTACGGCTAGTGAAGTCTGGATACACGGGCTATGGCTCGGTGGTTTCGTATCGGTAGCGTTTGCTATCTCGGCTTGGTTTGAGGCTCGCAAGTGAAGTATCTACTCGCTGGGCTGGGGGCTTACTCTATCGGGGTTGGCTCTTGGTATTACGGGGCTAATCAAACTCTAAACTCGCTGTTTATTGGCTGGGGGCTGGGCTTGCTCTTGCTTATCGGCTCAATGGCTCTATTTATTGGAGGTAGAAATGACTAGGGAACTTATGCTCGGTATCGTGCTGACTTCGCTGGTTGGCTCGTCTGTAATGCTTGGCTGGTTTCTACACGCTTGGCATTACAGACCACGCTATCGCCGAACTCGCCGATAAGGTTTAGGAACTCCCCCGATTATGTCGGGGGTTTTCTTTTGCCCGTTTCGGTTTGAGTTGTATTCGTTTTTTCCTAACGACACACGGGGGGCTGTCGTGATTTGACTTTGTCGGTGGATAGGAGTATAATCATAGTATCGGTTAGAAAGCCTAGCCGAATGAAAGGGATACAAAATGGCAGTTATAGATTGGGACGAAGTAGATAGTGGTCTATTCGGTGCTAAGGCGATTACTTGGGACACTTGCCACAAAATCTATGTTCTTATGGACGATGAGCAAGTTGCCGAAACTCGTGGCTACGGCTATGGCGATGAGCCAGATAGTTTCTATACTTGCGATGAAATGTCGCATAGTGAAATGCTGGAAAAGCTGAAAGAGTGGTTTGGAAAGTCTTGTGCTCTAAAGTTCATACAAGCAGTAGAAACTAATCACACCGACCCTAACGCTGGTTATACCGACCTGATTGAGCAGGGTGCGACCGAATACGAACTTTGCTTTATCTGTGGAGCCGAAGGTTGCGAAGGTGAGTGCGAAGACGAATACGAAGACGAAGACGAAGAAGACGAAGAGTGATTGCGATGAGAAAGTGCGATTGCTGTGGTGGCGAAAATGTCTTCACTTGCGAAATGTGCGGAAACGGATTGGCAAGCGAACGAAAGCCATTCGTAGATACATCGGGGATTGAGTTTGACCCGAACACCGAACACGCTATCTGGGTCTGCGTGGATTGCTCTAAGCGATAATAACCCGAACAGATTAGTCCCCTTGCGAAAGCAGGGGGATTATTCTTAGTGCGAAGTTGTGTATTCGTTTTTTCCCTGGAACACGGCAAGTGGCGACACACCCTAATCCTAACTTGACAAATGTCGTAGGCAAATGGTATAATCGTATTACCAAGCAAATCGCTTGGATACATAGAAAGGGGCTACGAGATGTCTAACATCAAGTATCCAAATGTAAAGGTCAAGTTAGTTGGCGAAGACGGAAATGCGTTTGCGATTATGGGTCGTGTAATCCGCGAACTCAAGCGTGCTGGCGTATCTGCCGAAGAAATCGCCAAGTATCAGCAAGAGAGTATGTCGGGTGATTACGATAACCTAATCGCTACGGCTTGTCGCTGGGTCAAAGTATCCTAGTCGCCTAGCAAAGCCCCCTGCCAGAAATGGTGGGGGGTTTTGTTTTGCTCGGCTTAGTGGGAAGTGTATTCGTTTTTTCTACACCAGGCGATAACACGGGCGAACTTTGTAAGATTAGTTTGACTTTGTAGGTGGAGTATGATAGTATTACTTTGTTAGCAACTTCGCTAACACTTACAGAAAGGGGCGACCGAAATGGTTGCTGGTTTTATCATTACAACTGAAAACGAAATCAAGGAACTACCTGCCACGAACTACCAAGAGATTAGTGGGGCTGTGGGTGGCTACATACAGATAGTCCCCCTAGACAATGACTTCGCTGGCTTCGCTATGTATGTTCACGAAGAGGGCAAGTTGATAGGTCTGCCAATGAACACCCTAGCGACTTCCGTCTGGGTGAACTCATACGGAATGACCGACATCATTCTAGGGAACGCTGTCCTAGTCAATTACAATACTGACGACGACGGAAACGAACTACCGATTAGCGACGCTGACGCTGAACGCATTACGGCTCTGCTCAAATCGCTATCGCAGACGCACGCACGCAACTAAGAACTAAGGTCGGGCGATTAGGGAAACCTAGTCGCCTGACTTTGCTTTATCGGCAGCAAGTCTGGAAAAAACGAATACATACGCTATCACGGGTGGGCGACACGCTAAGTTAGATGTTTGCGTTTGTCGGTGGCTACTGCTATAATAGTATTAGTTAGAAATCCTAACTAGAAAGGGCAACACAAATGAACGAAATGATTTCTTGGTTGGAAATGAAACTAAGCAAATACAAACACGACCTATCATTCTGGGACGCTGACGGGGACGACGCCGAAATCTATGACGACCTAACAGCCCGTATAGATGTTCTAGAAACTGCGATAGAGAAAGCAAAGGAAATCCAAAGTGGGACTAAGTAAGAACTTCTATGCCGAGTTTGCGTTTGAGGAACTAGGGCGTATGGTTGGTGGTCATAAGGAATACTTTGTAAGCGACCAGACTATCGCTATGGTCTGGGCAGAGTGCCACAAGAACGAACACCTAATCACGCTGGCTGGTATGTATCTGGTGGGGTCAAGCGAAAGAGCAGAAAGAAACCTGACTAAACTACAAGACGCTTTGCGTTTAGTGTTTATCACGAGAAATGTTATGGCGTAAGCCAAGCAAATCAAGAACGGGAAGTCGGTAATGGCTTCCCGTTTCTCTTTGTCTGTGCGAAGTTGTATTCGTTTTTTCTATACCTGCGGACACGGGGGCTGGGCTACTTGACTTTATTTATCGTATGTGATAAACTTATCGTATGAACAAAGCAGAACAGGCAAGAGCCAAAGTGGAGCGTTCGGCTCTCGCAGTAATCCTGCGTGAGCGAGCCAGAAGCAACGCTTCTGGTATTCACGGCAACAAAGCAACAAAGCGAGCCAACACCCGTTCGGCTCGTAAAGCGAAAGCACTGAAAGAGTGGGACTAATGACTTACTTTCCGTATTGCGAGAAGTGTCTAGAACAGCCAAAGAAAGATACGAAAGAGTTTTACGACTATCGCTTTGACTACCCCGTGTGTATCAAGTGCGTAGATGAATACGACTTGGCAGACGAACTAGACGAACAAGAATAGAAAGAAAGCCTACGCTTCGGCGTAGGTTTCTCTTTACACGGGGAAGTCTGGAAAAAACGAATACACTCGCTAAGAAACACCCTGCGAGCAACTTGACTTTGTCTGTGGTATGTGATAGTATGAAATTATTAGAGAAAGGAAAGGCACTAATGGAACTAACAGAATACGAAGAGAAAGCCGTAAAGAAGATTTACAGCGAGTATCACGCTGGGGAAATGAACGCTGATGAAGCACTAGCGACCCTAGAACAAATGCTCAATGGCGAAGAAGTTTGCCCGCTATGTTTGGCACTTATCACCGAAGATAACCCCCTGATAGATAGCGAACGCTATTCAGTTGGCGATAACTTGGGCTACTGCGATAACTGCTACGACCCGACACCTTACTATCCAGACTTAGGGTTCTAGCCAAGCCAAGCACGACCTAACAAACACCGCTTAGTCAAATGACTAGGCGGTTTTGTTTTGCTTGCTCGCTAATGCGAAGTCGCAGTGTATTCGTTTTTTCCTAGATGCGACTTGCCGTTAGTATGAACTTGACTTTGTCGGTTGTCTATGTTAGAATAGTATTATCCAAATGAAAGGGGATACAAATGGCAGAGCCATTACTACACACACTCCGTCAGTTGTCGGCAGACACCGATGTAGAAATCGGTTTGCTTGCTTACGACGAGCAACTAATTCGCCTTATTCGCACTTCACACAAATACGCAGACTTGCTTATGTATGTGGATAGCAACTACTAAACAATAAAGCGAAACTAAAACCTGGAAGCGAAACTGCTTCCAGGTTTTCTTTTGCTAATACGAAGTTGGCTGCCTGGTTGGTGTATTCGTTTTTTCCTAAGTGTGCTACACGGGTCGCAACACGATAGTTGTATGTGCTTGCGTTTGTCGGTGGTCTATGATAGAATAAGAACATAGAAAGGGAATGAACTCTAAGTAGTTCCTGAAAGGGCAACAATGAACATTTATGAAATCGTAGAGAGTGGTCAGGTTGTAGTTTCTGCTGATGAGGAACTAGGTCTGCTAATCACTTGGAACGGGAACTCAATGCTAAACCTGTGGGTAAGAGATTACTCAATGGGAAACTGGGATAACACCGATGTTAGAACACGCTACGACATAGACGGAAGTCTGGACAAGGCACTAACAGAAAGTAGCGAGTGGCTTCACGAAATAGAACAAGGCGACTACGAAAACCACTAAGCAATAAATAACGAGAGCCTCGCAGAAATGCGGGGCTTTCTTATTTGTCTGGGCGTTAGTGCTTTGTTGCTGTGGTGTATTCGTTTTTTCCTAAGCACGACACGGGGAAAACTATTTCCTAAATGAACTTGACTTTGTCGTAGGTTTAGGCTATAATCGTATCGTAGCCAAGATAAAGGGTCTTGGAAACAGAAAGGGAAACAGATGTCTAAGAAAGTAATCGTTCTAACTGCTACCTCACAAGGCGAGCGTGGTCAGGCAGGACACAAGAAAGTCTATGAGATTATCGTAGACGGAAACAAGGTAGAACTCCGCTGGGGCAAGGCAGAGGAAACCAAGCGACAGACACAGACCAAAGTGTTCTCTTACGAGAATGCGGCTTACAACTTCGCACTAGAAAAGAAATGGGCGAAAGTTGATAAGGGCTATGTAGTCGCTTACCAAGCGATTTAGCCAAGAAAGACTTGTCGGGGTTCTTGCCCCCTTTCCCCCGACAAATGAGAAGCCCCCGACTAGTTCGGGGGTTTCGTCTTTCTTGCTGTGGGTCGTCTGGCTGTGGTGTTGTTGTATTCGTTTTTTCTCAGCACGCTGTAAGAACACGGCAACTTCGTATTAGTGCTTGACTTTGTCGGTGGGGTGTGATAGAATAATGTTATAGCCAGAAAGGCTGGCTAAATAGAGAAAGGGAAATACAATGGCAGTTCACACACTAGTAGTTGAGATTACGGGAGTAAATGGCGACAGCCTAAGACCTGTTTATGAGTGCCACGGGGCAACCAAGTTCGCTGAAATGGTTGAGTGGCACGAGCAGAACCTAAGTGTTGGCTCTGTGGCTACTCTCAAGGGCTACGACTACAACACAGACGAGCCAGAAGTGGTTTGGACTATCAAGCGATAAGTTTCAGTAAGACAGAACCCCTAACCGAAATGGTTGGGGGTTTTGTTTTGTTTGTTTCGGTTTCGGTTTGTCGGTGGAAGCGTAGAAAAAACGAATACATCTCACCGGTATCACGGGGCGAAGCTCTCGCTGTATTGCTGTGTTGTATTTGACTTTCTTATGTTTCTATGTTAGGCTCTCGGTAGAGCCTGAAAGTCAGGCTCGGAAAGTGGGTTCAAATGTTCAAGCCAGCCAGCGACAAGCAGGTTGCGTTCCTCGTATCTCTCGCAAGCGAGAGGGTCTATGAGGGTTCGGCAGACTTCGCCAGCCTCTCCTCTGCGGAGGCTTCAAACCTTATCGGGCAGTTGCTACAAGCACCTCGCAAGTCAGGTTCAGCCTCCCCTCGTATCACCGAGGAGGGTGTTTATCAAAACGCCGAGGGCGACATCTTCCGTGTCCAGCGTTCCCGTGAGAGTGGCAACCTCTACGCAAAACGCCTCAATGTCTTTGAGGGCGGTTTCGTGTATGAGCAGGGTGCTCTACGCAACATAACCCCTAGCGACCGCCTAAGCGTTGAGCAGGCTAAGGCTCTGGGCGTTCAGTATGGTTTCTGCGTTGTCTGCGGTATCCTCCTCACCGACCCTAAGAGTGTTGAGCAGGGTATCGGTCCTGTGTGTATCAAGCGGGTCTAACACAACCCTAGTCAAGCCCCCCTTGCCAAACGGCAGGGGGGTTTTGCTTTATTAGTGCGAAGTTGTGGCACGGGGGAAGGTGTATTCGTTTTTTCCTAGCACCTGTGGAACACGGGGACTGCTATGGCTACTTGACTTTCTACTTGTTGTATGATAAACTACTTATGTAGTTAGAAAGACTAACTAAGGAAAGGTAGTAATGGAAATTACTGAAATCAAAGGTCGTATAGCCGAAATCGGTGAAAGACTTGCGGAAATCAACCGAGAACAAACTACTTCTGGTTGGGAACTTGCTAGGTCGCAGGGGACAAGCGAACAAAAGGGCGTAAGCATTGACCCTCTTACCGCTTGGGCTTGGCGTATGCGAGAACTAAACACGGAAGCCAAAGAACTTGTTGAGGAACGCAGGCAACTACGAGAACTCAAACGAACTGAACCTTGTTCGTGTAGTTGTTGCGAACACTAAACACTAATCCAAAGATACCCCTTACGAAAGTAGGGGGTTTTCTTTTACTCCTTGCGGTTGCCTAGATGTATTCGTTTTTTCTATGAGGCTGGTTTTGGGCTGCGGTCGTTATCAAGTTGTTATGTAATTATTACGACTTTGTGTAGCAAATGTCGTAGGGGTATGGTATAGTAGTAGTATCAAGACAAGAAAGGGGTTGAGCCAAATGGCAAGACCAAGTGTAAAGTTAGTAAGCGAGTGGGAAGTTGCTTACGAAAGCGGACTAGTCAAGGTGTCTTACGGCACGGCTGTCTTTGAGCAGGACTACTGGAAAGTAGAAAACAAGCACATCAACAAGGTTCATTATTTCTACGGAGAAACTGCGTGGAGCGACGCTAGGCGTAAAGCAAGCGACATTGACTTCGGTGCGTGGAGTTTCTAACTAAATAAGCAATAAACAAACTAGGCAGAGTTCTCCTTCTCTGCCTAGTTTTGCTTTTGTCTGCGGTAATGCGAAGTTGCGTGCGTGCGTATGTGTAAGTGCGTGCCTGTGGTTGCGGTCGTGTATTCGTTTTTTCCTAACTACTACGGAACTAAACACGGGTGCTAGTTCGTTATGTGTTCGTTATCAAAAGTTATCGTATGAACTTGACTTTATTGTATTTAGGGTATAGACTACAAATGTAGTCGCAAGGGCTACCAGACGAAAGGGAAGCAAATGGCAAACATCAAGATTACTTGGGTATCAAAGGGATACTTGGGCGAGTTCAGGGACGCAACTATCCTTGACCTAATCAACAAGGGCTACGCAGTAAAGGGCAACGCAACTGCGGAGTTGGAGTTTGACTTTGGGGTATTCACAGACACCGAAATCGCTAACGCTATTTACAGCAACACTAACCACTACACAGGTAAGTTTTGGGACGCATTACAGGCAGTAATTCCTGCGGACAGACCACACACCGCCCTAAGCATTGGCGACAAGGTTGCCATTGACGGAAGAGAGTATGTATGTAGCGAAATTGGTTGGGCACTCGTAGCCTAGCCAATACCAAACAGCCAAACAGCCAGCCGAAAGGTTGGTTGTTTGCTTTTTGGCGTTAGTGCGAAGTTGCGGCTGCCTGGAAAAAACGAATACAGCCTCCGGCCGACACGCCCGACACGGCGACCTACTTGACTTTATTGGAGTTGTATGATAGACTACAAATGTAGTCAAACAGATTACATAACTGAAAGGGAAACAAATGAACCTACTACAAGCAGAAATCCTAGTTATCGCTCTCAACTTCGAAATCGAAATGGACGGAAAGATGACTATGAGTGGCGAGCCAGCAATGAAGTCAATTGGTCGCCTACTCGGTATTGACGCATACGCAACTTTCGGCAAGGGTATCAAGGGTCGCCAGAAGGCTATGGAGTGGCTCAAAGAGCAAATTGCGGAAGCACAGAAGCAAGAAGCCTAATACGAAGTTAGAAGCCCCCTACGGAAGCGTGGGGGGCTTTCTCGTGCCTGTGGATAAGTTATGAACACCTGTGGATAACCCTGTGGATAACTTTAGGTAGGATTTGTATTCGTTTTTTCCTAATCACGCTTACGAGTTGCCTTTACAATAGAAACACGCTTACACTTATTTAGAAAGAGAGGCTGACTATGGTTTGGATACAGACAAACTTTACCGCCGAAGCAATGAACACGGGAAAGCCAGCAACAGAAACTCCTGTTGTTGTCGCTAAGGCTGAACCTGTCGCAAAGAAGAAGCCTAAGGCTGAACCTGTGGCAGAAGTCGTAGTAGAAACCCCTGTGGTCGAAGAAGTTGTTGTTGCCGAGCCAGAGGTCGCTGAACCCGAAGCAGAGTAATCACGGCTCAAAGCAAAATCCCCCTGACTAAGAAAGTTTGGGGGATTTTGTGTTTCGTGTTGCTTTTGTCTGCGGTATGTGCTAGAATGTAAATAACAAGGAAGCGACGGCTGACTTGGAGTATGGCTGAATAATCCTCAAAGTCAAATGGGGAGGATAAGGCACTGGCGGATACTAGCGTATCGTCTTAGCGGACAAACGGCAGGTGTGCTCAAAAGCGGGCTTACAGAACCGTATTGACTAGGCACTGGTGGTAAAAAGCATTCCACCTACTCAAACTACAAACACGAATGGGCTGGTGTGGCGTTCGTGTGGCTAACACTATGGCTACCAGACAGAACCCTTAGCGGAAACGCTGGGGGTATTTCTGTTTTTGCGGTGCGTGCGTGGTTGCGGTGTATTCGTTTTTTCTAGACCTATACCGAAGTGCGACACGACTGCGGTAATAACTTGACTTTCTTTATTCTATGTGTTAGAATACTTATGTATTCAGGAAAGACCTGAAACAGACGAAAGGGAAACAAATGACCGACCTACAAACCCTAGTTGTAGAAATCCACTACCAAGACGGCAGACCAAGCCTACGCCCTATTTACGAGTGCCACAGCGTAGAGAAGTTTGATGAGTTTGTTGCGTGGCACAAAGAGAACACTCCAATTAGAACTACTACGGTGCTGAAAGCATACGACAGCAAAGGCGGTATGCCCGTGCTAATTGATGTTGTAATCAAGTAAGCAACCTAGCGAGAACCCCCTGCGAAAGCGGGGGGTTTTCTTTTGTCTGCGGGTGCGTGCGTTAGTGCGAAGTTGAGAGCAGATGAGGAAGACCTGAGAAAAAACGAATACACTACCAGCACGACAACACGGAAGCGAGTGTAGCAACTTGACTTTTGCTATGGCAAGTGGTAGGCTTATCTTGTAAGCCTGAAAGTATCAGGCGAAAGGGAGTGTGTGAAATGGCTATGTGGGTAAGCGTAAAGTCGGCTTGCGGTAGCAAGGAAACATCTATGGACATCTATGACGCTGAAGAGAACCCGTTCGGTGTAGAGTGTTGCCCTAAGTGTGCGGTAATTATTGCGGACTTAGAGAAGGCTAAGGAATTAGAAGAGAAGGGCAACTACTTACAAATGGCTAGGGAACTAGAAGAGAGAGGAAACTAATGAACCTAACACCAGAGCAGTATGCGGAAATGGTAATCGCAAAAGCATACAAGGTTGAGACAACTTACAACTTAGCAAGAGCAATTGCGAGAGTTGCGGACAAGTATGCCAAGTGGGTTATGGAAGCGAGCAACAGACAGACTTGGGCAACAGACGGAAGCGAAGCACACGCTAACTACTTAGCACTAAGCCAGCACGAAGCGTATGTAAAGCGTGAAGCGTATCGCCTAGCGTTAGTTTCACTAACGGACAAACTGCCTAAGTAATCCAGAACACAGGCGAACTCTCTCACGACAAGTGGGAGAGTTTTCTTTTACGGGCGTGCGTGCGAGTTGTCTGCGGTGTATTCGTTTTTTCTTGTCTATGCGGTTTGGCGTGTCGTATTTGACTTTTGCTTATTAGTATGATAGACTACTTATGTAGTCAGGAAGGCTACCTAACGAAAGGGAAACAAATGGAAACAGCGACCGAGTGGGCAAAGAACTTTGAGCAGCGTTGGGACGAGTATGTTCTGGAAAAGACAACCGACCAACTTCTATGCGAAGGCGACAGCCTAAACGATTACTTCCGTAGTTGCGAAGAAGGCGGACACGGAATTAGCAGTAAAGATGTTATTCGTATGCGTCGCATTGAGAAGGAACTAGACCGACGTGGAGTTGCTCTCTGGTGGAGTAGAAACTTCTAACTAAGACAGCGAAAACCGTCAGCCGAAAGGCTGGCGGTTTTCTTTATGTCTGCGGTATTCGCTTCGTGCGGAGTTGTATTCGTTTTTTCCTAGCCTGCGGGTAGTGCGACACGCCAGAAAGAAAGTTTGTAAATGGACTTGACTTTTCTGCGGTGCTATGTTAGACTACAAAGGTAGTCAAGGCAAAGGGCTAAGACACAGACCGAAAGGGAAACACAAATGACCACAGCAACACAGACCACCGCAAAGGTAGTTTCTAAGGTTGAGTTGAGTGCTAAGGGCGTAAAGGCTCTACAAGCGTTCAACAAGGCAAAGGAAGCCGAAGCAAAGGTAAAGGCAAGCAAGGCAAAGGCAGAAGCAATTCTGCGTGCGGAGTTGGGCGAAACCCCGAACACACAAGCAACAATTCAGGGCGTAGTTGTCGCCAGCGTTGTCGGTAGCAAGAACACTTCGTTTGACCGAGATGCTCTCAAAGAGTTTCTAGGTGAAGAGAAATACAACGAGTTCCTGCGGACAACCGAATACACTTACATCAAGACCGCTAACTAAGTTAGCAAGCGAGCAACCGCAAGCCGAAAGGTTTGCGGTTGTTTGCGTTTTGCGTGCGTGCGAGTGCGTGCGGTGCGAGTGCGTGCGTGTTTGCGTGTTTGCGGTAAGCGTGGAAAAAACGAATACACTTCACGACAACACGACACGACAGAGCAAGTTGCGTTTGTCGGTGGTATGTGTTAGAGTGCGAGTATGACTATTAGGTATTATGTTTGGAAAGCGGTTGAGAAAGTCGCTAGGCGTTTGAGTGGTTTTGGGTTTCGCTTGTTCAGGCGAGCCGAACACTTCTCGTATCTTTCTAACAAGAAAGCAAGCAAGTATCGTGCTTGACTTTCTTGCGGTAAAGTGATAGAATAGTATTACGACAACACAGATGAAAGGGTGAAAATGTCTAGCAACTATCCAGATGGCTCAATGATGGGTTCAGGTATCTACTCGCAAGAGGTTTCGTATGATGAGTTTGAGTGCGAAAACGAGGAGTGCGGGGAAACTAATTCTGCGGGTGAAACTGCTACTGATGATTATGGAAACTATTCGGTAGAGTGTGAGTTCTGCGGTGCTACCTATTTAGAGAGTTCTATTTCGCAAGACCGAGATGACTACTACGCTGACCGAGAGCCAGACGATTACGATTATGGCGATTAGTCGCTGACTTGTTTGCGGTAGGCGGGGAAAGCCTAACGCAACTTACATAACTGAATAAAGTTCTGCCTAACTTGTTTCCCCCTTTCCGTTAGGCAGATAAAGAGAAACGGGACTTGCCCCCCTAACTAACCCCGTTTCTCCAAAACCGCTAGGTGTGTATTCCCTAGCGGTTTTGTTTTGTCTGCGGTGTTTGTGTTTGGTGTATTCGTTTTTTCTTAGCATCAAGTTTCGCCTTCGCTAACTTCGTATTAGTGTTTGGACTTCGCTAAGATGTCTGCGGTATGTGCTAGGCTTCGCTGTTTCGTTTGCTTCGCTTCGTTATCGTTTTGTTATGAAACTATGTTAGTGTTGTTTGACTTTTCTATTCTGCGGTGTTAGACTTATTCTATAAGTCAAAGGGTTTGACTTACGAAAGGGAAAGATGAACAAGTTCGTTATCACAAAGTCGGTAGCAATAGTCAAGGCAGTTGCTCGTGGTGTTGCGGTAGCAACTGAAAGCAAGGCAACTACTAACCGAAAGGCGAAAGTCGCTAACGAGGTGGCTAAGTGTGTTGCTGACTTAGGACTAAACCCCGTCAAGAGTATTGAGCGAGTAAATAGACTAATCAAAACTCTAAGATAAAGTTTTACGCAAGACCCGCTTAGCCGAAAGGTTAGGCGGGTTTTGTTCTGTCTGCGGTAGTTCGTTTGTGTTCGTTTGTTGTATTCGTTTTTTCTTGTGTGCTTGTGTAATCGGTTTCACAACTAAACTTCGTATTAGTCGCTTCGCTTCGTGTCTGCGGTGCTTCGCTTCGTGAGATGTTCCGTTATCATTTCGTTATAAATAGTTATTATGTTTGTAGTCTTATCTATTGACTTTTATTCTGCGGTAGGCTATACTAATAGTGTCTAAATACTTAGACATAACGAAAGGGAGACAATGAACGACAAGATTAGAAACAGACGCAACACTAGGGCTGACTATGCGATTATTTCTTGGGTAGTTGCTTCGCTTCTAGGTGCTGACGCTTGGGCGAATAGAGAAACTGCTGATTACTACCACGAAACAGCGTTAGGCTTCGTGCTTCTGTTTGTTGGTATTGGCGTGCTTCTATTTGTTTGGAACGCTGTTCAGTATGCGGTAATCGCTAAACGCAATAAACTCTAACAACTTCGCAATAAGCAACCGCCTAGCCGAAAGGTTGGGCGGTTTCGCTTTGCTTTGTGTTGCTTCTCTTTGCCTTGCTTATTCTTGCTTTGCTTTGTGTTGCTTCGCTTCTCTGCGGTAGTTGCTTCTAGGTGTTTGACTTCTTTATTTGTTTGTTCTATACTTATTTGCTCGCTTAGAAAAAACGAATACGCTTCTTCTGCGGTAAGTGCTTCTAAACTTCTAACTAAGTTATTTGTTTGCTTCTTTGTTTGCTTTGCTTCGCTTCTCTACTTCGTTAGTGTTGCTTGACTTCTTTGCTTATGTGTTCTATGCTTATGCTTCTGTTAGTTAGGTTAGGCTTACCTAAGTTATCCCCTGCGGTAATGCTTCCACTAAGTTATGTTTGTATTTACTTCTTTGCTAGTAGTTCTCTTTGCTTCTTTGCTTTGGGACTTATTGCTAACTAACTTCCCTGCTTCGCTTGACTTTGCTTTACTTATGTGTTGGTATGTTCTGCTTCGCTTCGCTTCTCTACTTCCACTTAGTTAGTGCTTAGTTAGTTCTACTTAGGTTAGGCTTACCTAACTAAGTAGCGTGCGGTAATGCTTCTCATAGGCGTATCTTTCTCTGCGGTAGTAGAGTAATGGGCTTGCTAACATTTGGTTCTTTACTAACTAACTTCTCTTAGTGCTGGGTAAGTTAGGTTAGGCTTACCTAACTTAGTTAGTGGTTGTTGTTCTACTGCTGGACTTTGCTTTGTCTGTCTATTTATGTTATTGTTCTACTCACTTACTCGCCTAGACTTTGACTAGACTTCTCTAACTTTCTGCGGTAAGTGCTTTCTAATCGTTTGTATCCTAATGACTTACTCATCTAGGTAAAGACTTTGTTCATTGACTTACTCACTCACTTAGTCATTGACTTACTCACTTAGTTATTTATTTATCTACTCACTCACTTAGTCATTGACTTAGTTGATTAGTAGTTAGTAGTCATAGTGCTTAGTGCTAAGTTCATAATCGTTTGTATCCTAATGACTTATTTACCTAGGTAAATAGTTAGTAGTTGTTTGTTGCTGGTAAGGCTGTTGGTAGCGGGCTATCTGTCTAGTATGCCTTGCTGGGTGGATTAGACAGGCTTGATTAGTCGTTTCTTAGTCGTTTGTATCCTAACGACTTTCTATCAACTTTACATAATGTTAGAGTTAGGAAACAATTATGGAAAGCACCCAAACTAACCGCAGCCGTCTCACCCGTCAAAGTCACTTGACGCTAAGGTATCAATTCTTTAGCACAGTAGAGCCAGAATCCGTGCTAGTATGTACCTTATGGAGAGAAGACCAGCAAGAAAACAGCCACTTCCACCGAAGGAAGCAGCTTACCTAAATACCCTCAACCAGGACGACCTCATGGCTCGCGCCT
>JACCDT011023019.1_pt1 | contig 18217 bp, 34 predicted proteins | sample 7446291 | NCBI WGS metagenome assembly JACCDT01 (sample SAMN15323446, study PRJNA562643) | freshwater metagenome | isolation source: river surface water | place: USA:Blue River Watershed | collected 2017-08-17 | reverse complement strand
GCTAGAATAGCAGAAATACCAAAGCAGCACAGAGGTGTCGCTGGAAGAGCAATTAAACAACTTTGGATAGAAAAAATACAACAAGCATTCCGATGAAAAAATACATCAAAGCACTCAATGAATATGAAGATTCTGATCTTTTAGATCTGATGGGAGACCTCGGAGACATTGGATTTGAAAATTATCAAGGATGGGTTTTCATGTGGGATAGCCCAACAGAAAAACCTTTGGTTGAAGTTATGATTGCTCCCGGGCCAAGAGAAGCATTCCAATTATACAAAGATAATGGATGGTTCGGTGCAGATATTCAATATGCGGAAGGATCTGGCGTGAAATTCTCTGATCTAGAGGAGGTTTTCAAATACTTGCTTAAAAACAAAATCGTGAGTTCTTACCAGCTGGCTTGGGGATTAAATGCAAACCAAAAAGAATCCTCTTTTTTCCAAATTGATAACATTAATCCTTTTGCTACTGTAAGGTTCATGAACCAAAAGTTCGACAACGCAGAGAAAAGGTTTGAAACTCTTTTCCCTGCGGGGATCATCAAAAAAGCTTAGTCTAAAAACACCAGGGAATTATCGTCCTGGTTCCAATCGACTGTGATCGGTTTATTTCTATAATCGTACCTTTCATTCAAAATCGAAGCATTTATGAAATGTGTTCCCTCGTGGAACTTATATCCATAGCTTCCATGAATGTGTCCGAATACGTGGATCTTTGGCTGAATCCCGTCTACCCTAACCCTTAGTAACTCACAACCAAGATCACCTTGGTTGTACGGAGAACCGCTGATGTCCAAATGCCCCTGTGGAGGTCCATGTGTAATTAAGATGTCTGTGTCTTCTGGAATTTGATTCCAAACTTTTTGTAATTCATCTCCTCTCCTGGGAAGATTAAAAGCCCAGTTGTAAAACTCAGGTTGCCAAGGAGACCCATAAATTTTTACGGATCTGTCCGTTATAAGATCATACAAGGAGAATCCCTCGTCTTCTAAATAAATTATCTTTGGATAGTCCTGGATGGTAAGTGAGCTCCATGTTGGGTCAATTTGTAAAATACGATCGTGATTTCCTCCTATGAATACTTTTTTGTCATATCCCTTAATTGAATTGAACCAATCAAAAAATACTACCGCCTCGGCTTTGCTGTATCCAGAGGTCATGAAATCCCCCGCATGAAGTAGAAGATCCCCACCGGGTAATTCCGCTTCACAAAATCTGTGTTTCTGATGTGTATCGCTTATAAATGTAATTCTCATGTACTATCTATTCTTATCGTGTTCTTCGCAAAGTGTTTTTATCCACCCTCCATTTCTTTGTTGCCCCGGATTTCCACAAATTTCACAAATTTCTAGGCTTTTGTTCTCTGCCTCCCTGATTAACTTATGAACCCCATCTGGTGCTGAATTGATGTAAAATCTTAAGCCTCCAAACTTTTCTTTAACTTGACAGATTTGTTTATCCCATCCTGCGGCTATTGATTTTTCTATGAGCTCTCTGATGATTCCATACCACCCATTACTAACAGCAAAAAATCCAGCCTTTTTAATTTTGGGACGATCTGGAAAAACCCCATTTTCCAATCCACCAATTTCTTCAAGGAAGGAATCCATTTGTTCGTCCGTAAGATAGTACTTGTTTTCCATTTTAATCTTTTAACGGGATTGGCATTCTATAAATAGGGCTTTGGCTTTCTCTTTTCTATCATCTCGACCTTCTTCCCAGATAGATCCTAGAATAAAGACACTTTCCCAATGGGAGCATTTGTTTTCGATAACATCCACATACTCTTCGACCTTAACTCCAAGCTCATCTGCTATGGCAACGTCAACAAAATCATATAATCCCATCATTTTTTTATGTGTTTTAATCCCACCATTTTTCAATTTCACTCTCCATAATCTTGAAAAGAAGTTTCCTTGCTCTGTCGTGATTGATGTGAGCAATGTTCATTGCGATAATGTGTTTGTCATCCTCCCTTTCCTCCCTTCCGAAAATACCTTCCCCCTTTAGAACCCTTTGGTAGATCAGAGGATATTTCTTAAAGTAATCATCGTAGTTTTCTTCCAATTCTTTAGATTCCCAAGTTGTATAACCTGGTTGATCCTCTACAGGTTGAAACCAATATTTAGCTTTACGGTAATCCATATATTCCATTTGATAGTGCTCATCTCTTACCAATTTAATGAGTCGAACACAGGTCATCATCACTTCAGCATCTCTCTTTGCTGTAACGTGAAAATCCCGTTTTCCGATGTATTTTGATTGGGCCTTGAGTTTGTGTGACAATATTTCGAAAATGAAAGATGAATCCCAATTTCGGTCTTTCCAGATGACGGGGAACCAGTAGATCAGATTTTTAACACCCTGGACAAATGTATGGTGCATGTATCTTCCATCGTGCATCCACCAAAAACGTAGATTACTTAGTTTTCTAATTATCCAAGGACGAGATTTACGCTCTTCATCCATTTGTTCAAATATGTCTTTTATGTCTTTTATGTCTTTTTCTGGTTCCATCTTTGCTTTTTCTCAAAACTAATATTAATATCCGATGCAAAAAAATTTATCTCCACAAATGTAGCTGAATCAAAGATCCATCACCATGATATAGAGTGAATTCTTTGAATCCTAAACCCCTGGCTCTTGCCATGAGATGCTCTCTTTTTTTGTTTCCTATCATCTTCTCGTGATATTCCATCGAGATTTTAGTAATCCTTCCAAGCATCTCATCATCAAGGGTGTCAATAATCTCTGATTCCCCGCCTTCACAATCAACTTTGAGAAAGTCGATATGTTCAGGAATAATCCCGGTTGCCATCAGTTCTTTCAAAGAAATTGCTAAGACCTCCTCAACACCCACTATTTCTCTCCCTGGGATTTCTCTAGACGTACCTCCCCCTAAATTTTTAACAGAATCCAAGCGTAGCATTTCTAATTTAGAAATTTTAGAAGAAATTGCAAGTTTATGACACTCGCATTCTGGAAAAGTATTGTCAAGAAGGCAAGAAAATGATTCTGCCATAGGTTCGAAAGAGATAACCCTGCTAGCTCCTCTTTCTAAAGCTCTTCTAGAAAACATTCCGATGTTGGCTCCAATGTCCACTACAACATCTCCCTCTTCTATTACACAACCAAATCTTTCATAATCAGATCCAAAGGATCCGAATACATCTTGGATTTCGAAGTTTTCGAAGTACATATAATTGAAATCGTCGAAGGAGGGGTCGCCTTGGTTAAATTTTTCCAAACTAAATCCCAATTCTTTATTTTCAACGGAAAGGTTTCTTAGTAACTTTTTTCCGTTTTCATCTATTGTGTAAAATTCAGGATTGTGCATAATTTGTTTAACTTTAATATTATAGACAAATCCAATACAAAATTTCAAAAATATGATATATAGAATAGAAAAAACACCCGCAGTGAAACTCAAATCTTTTAAAACTTTTGAAAGTGAAGACGAGAAAGATCTTCTTCAAGACTTAGATAAAATCGGTATTGAACAGCACAAAGGTTGGATAGTTTGTACACAATCCAGTTACGACGGCGACATGGGAACTTCGATCTGGGCTGTTGTTGCAAAAAATGCTGGAGAAGCAGCTGTGCTTATCATGGAGAACATGGGGATGGAAGATGAGGAGGATGATTTGGAAATAGCAAGAAGATCCAAGGATTTCTCAGGTTTGGCTGAAGCAATGGAAAACCAAATGGGATACAACGGAAAATTCAGCGTTGTTGAATATTTTGAGGGCTTAGTTCCTAAAAAGTATGAGGATTATTCATTAGAAATAGACTGGACTAATCCAGTCATGGCTGTTAAAGATCTTGAGAGTTTGTTTACTAACGTAAGTCAAGTACTCAACAAATCCTACGTATAATAATTTATTTTTCTTTCAAATTAGCTTTTGCCTGCTGATAAAGAGCTTTGTCTCCTACTTCGGTAGTTCTGCCCCCTACCAGGAAACTGTTGACCCTGGCCATTGCCCACTGCTGGGGGGTTGTTCCGGGAACGTGCCCAGTTTTCCAGGCAGCATAACCTCTATCCCAAACTTTTTTCAAAATTGACAGGGGAAATCTTGATTTGTCTGATTTCTTTTGAAGAGCTTTGTACACCGGGCTATCTTTGCCCATTTTGGATGATTCCGTGATGTCTGCTGCTTCTATTCCTTCCTCTATTAGGATTTCTTCGAAAGTGTTTTCAAGCTCCTTATACGCTTCGTATGTCATTATAGAAAGGTCCTCTGGAACATGTTCTGATTCACCAAACATTTCTTTGTACTTCTTTGTGTACTTACTTGGTTTGGTCTCAACGGGTTTTCCTTTTCCTGCTTTTCTAGACTTATAGTCTGCGTCCCACTCTTTATATGCAGAGGGGTCGTTATCAGCTTTATCCTTGTGCTTCATGATTTCTCTTTTCATTACACGAGGATTTTTTGAAAGATATTTCTTTGGAAGTTTCATACTTCCTATATATCAAGTTATTTATGAAATGTTACGTCTTTTGGGACAGATGGTTTTAAAACCACAACACCAGAAAAGCTGGATGTGGGAACTTTTGCGGTTTGATACCCTAATGCTGAAACTGTAATCGTGTCTTCGGAACCTTCAAATGTGAAGTTGCCCTCCAAATCAGTAAGAGATGATTTTCCATTTGCGACAATTTTAGCATAAGTAATTGATGATCCTGTTTGATCAACCACCTTACCAATTGATGGGGTTTCTGGGGTCAGATACGACAGTAGATTGAAAAAAATGATAGCAATCATTATCAGATTTTTTTCTATGATATATCAGAATCATAGATCACCAACCGGATAAAAATTTGAATCCTGACGATTTAATAATAACGTCTTTGCTCAGCTAAGATAAGGTCATCGTTTTTGTATTTTTTGATCATAATAACCTTGCCTTGCTCGTCGTAAAATTTCCAGGAACCCGTTTTCAATCCGTTGTCGAAATAAGCAATATGCTCCAAAGTTCCGCTCTCATAATATCTTTTCCAAGCGCCGTCCCTTTTACCACCAACGAAAACACCCTCCTCTAGAATTCTACCTGTGGATGTGTTTTTAGATTCATAATAAACAATGTTGGGATCTCCTTCGTAGCTCCAATAGTTTTCAACTACTTGTGCACCAGCACTGGTAAAAATCGAAAGGAGGAGAATTAGAAAAATTTTCTTCATTGGTAGGAATATTTTTTACTAACGTAAATCTAACGTTTAATTATATATTCCAAACGATGCCGTAGGTTCCCTATTCCAACGTTAAGTTTTGACCCTCCTGCGGTTCTGTTAACTCAGTTTCCCGTAAAATGACTTCCGTGATTTCTTGTGGCTTCTGTGAGGTTTGACTCTTTGATAAAACCTTGTATAGAATTTCTATTTCTTCAAATGAGAGGTTGCTTTTCTTAGAGTTGATGTCAACTGTACAAGCAACAACGTTTCCTTCTACATAGCCAAGGTCAGAGTTGATCCTGTCAAAGCTTCTGGCAAAATTTCCAACTTCTTCAAATGGTTTGTTTGTGTAGTAACAAGTTGGCTCTAGAAGAAGATTTCTGACTGTTTCAAAAGAGAGATCGAAATCTAACTTGCGATCAACTGCGCTTTGGTATATTTTGAGCATTTTTCTAGCGACTTCTAGATCGCTTAGAGATTCGGTTTTTGGTCTTGGTTTTCTTTGGTATCCTTTTCTATTTCCCTTCATACCGATATTATAAGTAAATTAGTTCACTTATATATCGGATAAGATAGAAAGTGAAACGTGATGGTTTTTACCGAACCACTCTAACTTCTGATTCTGTTTCAATTACTACTCTTGCACCACATCCAAGGAGTGCTTTAACGTCACAGCCAGCTCCACTGTAGATGATCTTGCTTGGCCCGAGTATTTCAACCTCGTTACAATAGGTATTTGTTCTTCCTCTTTTTATTGTAATTACGGGAAGATCCGTTCCTTTGGTTTTGTTGGACCTAATGTTGTGCTGGTTGACGTGGATTTTTGATTTCACTCTCGAAAAATTAGATTCTTAATATCCGTAATAAATCATTACATTTTTCTTCCAATCAAATGTCTTGTAAAGATTGATTAGATTGAATATTGCATATTCATATTTCCAACTTGAAACCAGATCTCCGGAATCTAATTTATATGGCAACGTATCTCCAAACCAGCCTGCAATTCCCCACTCCATTGCCATGCTCCTAACATGGTCAATCAATTTATAAACCCCTGAAATCTCTTCTTTGGTCATTGGAGTATCTTCAGTTTTCATAAATCCAGCTTTGGCTTCGGCACCTTCAAAGAATGGGTCTAACATAACTTTGTAGTACTTTTGGATCATTCCTGTGTAGTACTTGATTAGCTCTTCAACAAACTCTTTTTGTACAATATAGAATTCACAGTCGCTACCTAATGATTCTTGGGTCTCTTTGTTCTGGAATACCGGTTTAAAGAACTTTTTATCAAAACTATCAATGTATTTACCAAGTTCGTAATGTGTATTATAGGCAACATCGTCAACACCAACATAATCAAGGCGTTCATCTGGGTCATCAAACCATTCCACATTCTTAAATTCATACAACTCTTTTAGAGTCATATTTTTAATCTTGTTGTATTCTCTTTTAGGTAGTGAACCTAAGTAATTTCTATATCCCATAATTTAAGATCTTTTGGAACATTTAGGTGGAGGAGGTGCTTGTCTTCCCTCTGGACTAAATTCTTTTCTGTTACTTTTAGTTTTTCCCTCCTGGATTGGCTTTGGTAGCGGACTTCCGAATGTTTCGTTGAAGTATTGCTCCGAACTTCCCCAGTTATTTTTATGATAAACGTCTTCCTCATAAGCCATTCCACGCATTTTAGCAACTTCATAGGTTTTTATGATCCGTTGTTTCTCCATTTCTTTGGCTTCTTGGAGTAGCTCGTTAAATTGTTTTTTGGTTACCAATCCTCCGTGGGATATCCTATTTGCAAACCATTGCACTACTAATTCTTCCATAGATTTTAAATAAATGTTAATTTTAAGTCTTCCGCCGGGTACTTAATCCTTATTGTGCTATTGGATTTAATTTCCCCAACAACAACAATGCTTCTGCCCTGTCTGTAAGCACCTTTAGCTTCGTACTTTTTACCAAATGGTGTAGGGTAGGAACAGTTTTCGTTTAAAATTTCAACTATTACTTTTTCCATATTTGTTTTTATTTTGTAGTCAGGAGGGAGTCGAACCCCGTAGAGTGATCAGGTTAACTATAACATTTCGAAAAATTCGTTAGCCCAACCATGCACCCAGTGCCACCTGACTGTTTTTTATTTTTCTCTACAAAGACCTTTACATTCGCATATAGTAATATTATCACCATAGCAAAATTGTTCGTTTTCTTTATGGACACGTTTTATTTCATCTATATCAAATCTAACATGTTCACCTTTCTTATACTCAGTAAATTCAAGCCAATGACACCTTTCTAGCTCTCCAATGAAAGTACCATCATTATCAATAAATTTTACCCTCCACCAAGTATTAGAATACCCATAATCTGTTTCAAGACGTAACATTACTAAATTATCCTCTTTCATATTTATATTTTTAGTAGTCAGGACAGGATTCGAACCTGCACTAGCCCTGGTATTCACCATATTATATTAGGACCGTGTTACTTACACCACCTGACTTTGATCCTCTTCCTTTGTTATCTCAATGTATCGTAATGCCATATCGATCAATCCGTTCATATATTGCCATCTGGGACCCGCATTTTCATGACCGAATATCTCAAGCAATTTTTGTTTTTGCCATTCTCTTTCCGATTTAACCAGTGATAGCCATTGACCGTCTAGTGTGTCTGCTTTATGAAAGTGTTCACTGTCCTTAATGCATTCTTTATTACATTCACCTTCACAGTACATGCATCCTTGTGTTCCTTTATACATTACTTTCCTAATAATTTTAAAAGTAAATAAAAAGACATCCAGCCATAGAAAAAACCCATCGCCATTGGGCTTGGCCTTTTGACCTGTCGGGGTTGAGATTTATTTGGATCAATTTTCTTCATTTACATTTATTTTTCACAAACCTAAATCGGCCATGAGTTTTAACCCCTTCTTTATTTGCTTCGTTTGTTTTTTCTATCTGGTGTAAAGAATTATCTTTTTCGTGATATTCAATAACATTTTGTAACCAAGGCATACCGATTGAAATGTGATATCCATAAAAGTGAATGTTTAAGTGATTAGCTCCTCTAGATTTCCAAATATTTTTGAACCAATCTCTTTTTTCAATCTGTATCCAAAATATCCAATCTGTTTTTTTCATCACCTTCCTTTTGAAATGATCTCCAATAACTCTTCTCTTACGATCCCACACCGGGCTGCCTCAATTCTAACCGCTTCTTCCCAGATTTCCTGTGCAGTAAACTCTTGATTCATACCCTGTGCCAGTAAATCTTGAATACATCGGATGTCTCCTGCAAATATCCATTTTCCATTATCGAACCTATAGAGGGTAGAAAAAGCATTAAGTCTAATTTGACTTGGGACTGGATTGTTTGGATGATCTGCTTGATCTCCCATCCAATGATCAATGTGACCCTCCTTGCAATAGATCCTGGTAAATTTTACCCATCCCTCCTGTAACCTTTCATTTTGTTTCATAATATTCTAATTTTTATTTCCTTGTTAGTTAGATAATTCATATCCAACCGTGTCCCAATATCTAAAGTCCCCATCCATATTTTGTAATTCGAAGGTGTCATTGATCTCGTCATATTCTTCCAAAGCCAGGATGATCTCATCAACTACTTTCAAAGCAAGATCTTTTCCAAACTTATCAATCAGGTGTTTGGCTTTATCTTTCGGTGTCATGGTTTTTGCCATTGCTACAGTTTGTCCATTTGTTTAGCCCAATACACTACAAAATCAGCTAACTTATCTTGGATTTTAGCTAAAATTGGAATAGTTATGTCACAGAACCAATTAATTGGTATTACCGCCACCAAGAATATTGACAAAAATATTACCTTTAAAAAATTCAATGTTCTCAATTTTAAGTTGTTTTACTCTGCTATGTAAATCTTTGTTGGTCTAAGAGTTTCTACAACATTTCCAGAAGCGTCATTAAACCAATCACTTACTCGATCAGTATTTGGTTTCTCTTCACATTTAACTGCATAGAATATTTGGCAACCTGCAATAACTATTTCTTTACCATTACCGCCAACAACAGCATACCAGTTAGCACTTTGTCTATTTGTTTTAATCCCCATGATGGATTCATCACCGAGAATTTTGACATCTCCCCAAGCTGCTGAATAAGTAATTCCATCGGGAGCAACAAAATATTTGTCAGTTGTTATTAAATATTTCCCTTTCACCCTTCTTGTTTAGATTCTGCAATCTCAATCAGTTTCTCAAGGCAAGCAAGTTCTGATTCTTCGTAAGTATCATAGGCATCTGAAAGAATTGATTTGTTTGGTTGCCACTTGATATAAAAGTCATGGATATTATAATCATGACTTGAAAAATGAATAAGAAATCCATTGGCTCTAAACCATCTAAATGCTTGTGAAAAAGTTGGTTGGGATGTATATGTAGAACTATTGTAGTTTACCCCCTCAAATTTTTGCTCGTTTGTTCTTAAATCGGTGCATCTCATAGGAGTACTACAATTATCAAAAGCAAAGAAACATGGTTCATTAAATCCAAGTTTTTTGAGTTTAACCGCCAACTCATAAGGCACAAATTCTCTTGTCATTGTTCTTGTTGTTTAAAGGGTGAGTTTTTTGATATAACTAATTCCAATGCTTTCTTCAACCCCATCGAGTTTGTAGTAATAGACAACACCCCGATCCATATCTGCCTTATGTGTTGTAAATACTCTTGGGTGTCCTTCTTCTGGATTTTTAAATATGCAGACGTCACCAACCCGATAATCATCTACAAATTCACTTGTGTATGTTTTCATTGTTCTTCTTTCCAATAAATGGTTCTTGTTCTCATTTCACTCCAGTCTTGGACCTTAACATATTCTCTGCCGTCATCCACACCATCAAATTCTTTATTTTGGTTTGTGCAAACCATTGATTGCACTCCTTGTTGATATCCATCATCAAACGCATCGATCCTCGCTTGGGACTCTATCTCTTTCGCTTGTTCGAATAAATCTTGATGAACACTTACTCCATAAGGATTGATTTGTTCAATCAGCCATTCCACCCCGGTTTTTCCTGTTTTTTCTACTGGTTTAAGTTTGTAAACCCCCAGATTTTTATCATGGATAACTCTTTCCATATCTATGATCGTAACCTCGCTTATTAGTATTTTGCAAGGCTCTTCTGCGTAATAGATATACCCTGGATCATTCTCCACCAAATAGCCTACTTCACAATATTTTGGGTTGATGTCTGGTGGTTGAAAGTAAACTATGTTCATTGTTCTTTAAATTTAACTTTGCATCTTTCACATACCGAATTGCTTGCAATTCTATTGTCTAACGGAACGTAACCAAACTCTTCGATATAATCATTTATCGAAGAAGTCCATTTGTGCCATCCTAAAAAGCATAACAATCTTTTCACTTGTATTTTTTTTAAAGTTCGCTTAATAAGATCATCTCCTTGTCCCATGCTCCAAGGATCTGCCAATAGAATCCGAATGGACTTTGTACGAGTAGAATTGGATCTCTACGCTCGTAGGCTTTACGGAACTTGTCAGGTTCAGCGATCACATAGAAGACTGGCTTCTTGCCACAAAGCTCTTCCATCTTCTCACTGTAGGCTTTCATGACTGCGATTGCATCGTCCGGAAATTCAGGCACGAATAGATCGGAAGTGTTCATGACCAAATCGTACTTGTCAAGCAACTGCTCGATCTTCTCGTCAGTCGTGTTTTGGAACTCGTTGAAGAATCCCTTGAACTCGTCCCACTTCTTTCGGTTCTCAAGGCGTTCAATCAGTGCCTCGACTTCCCTGCGTGAGTACGATTGCACAATAAGGTCACGCTTGTACTTAAGAACTTCGATCTTATCTTCTAGATTAGAGAGAGTCCAGGGAGTCGGAACCGTTTCCAATTGATCCAGTACATCGATCGGTTTGATCGCGATCTTCTGTGGAGGCGTTTCGCCGGTCGCCTTGTCCCCGCTAGAGTCCGTCTCGTTGCCTCCCATTACTATTCCGTTGGCGTTTCCGATTACAGTAAAGCTGCCTCGGTTATGATACATTGAACCAAAGTTCTTGAAATCAAATAGGAACGTGTCGTTCAGTCCATCTGAATCTGAAAGATTGACGTTGTAGCTTGTCGTGGTCTCGGCTTTTTTCTTTTTACCGAAGAGTTTCTTAAAGAATGTTTTCATTTTATTTTTCGTAGTTTATGTTGCACAAATCCATTAGGGTTATAAGTCGATCTAACGCCACCGAACTCAGTGGAACGCGTGGACCTCCAGAAAAAAGACCATAACACTTGTCGCTCCAATTCACAGTGATCACTGCCTCCTGACCAAACTCGTCCTTTGTGTCCAGACAGAGACCTTGTCCGGCAAAGTAAACTCGTTTAAGATCGTTTCCTGGAGAAATGTCACTGATTGACAAGGTTGTTGAGTTTGCTATCTTTAATGCAATGTTCAAAGACTCTTCAATGAATTCCATTGGGATCTCGTTGACTGGGTGTGGGTTGTTGATGAGTTCCCTCAGGGTTTCCAGGATCACCTTGTTGTAAAGGGTGCTATACGATTTACGGAATCTCTCAATTGATCCTCCCTTCATATTCTTCTTGAAGTTCTTTTCGAATAAAGCTTCCGCTCTTTGTGTTGCGTTCATAATTTTTGTTTATATTGATTCTTACACGAAATTAGTAATTAGTTTTCAAAAAAACTTGATGAAAATTGAATTAGTTAGCAGATATACCCTCATTTTTAGAAGAATTACTAGCTATTTTTAATAAGTCCAGTAGCTTCTATTACCTCTTTCCTTTTTTGTCTGTGAAAAAATTTCAATGCGGCGTTAACAAAATAGTAAGACCATTTAGAGCTCTTGGAGAATCCCGGGTCAGGCAAAATAATTTCTAGAGCCTGGAAAAGGTACCATTGATTGCTGGTTCTTTTCCACTCTCTATAATTTTCTAGAAACTTTCGAAATCTAAATCTTGCGATTTCTGTGGCAAAGATAACCTGAGTATACCCAAACATCCCCTTCTCTTTTTTTAGAATTTGAACTTTCCACCTGAATATATCTGGCATATATTGATCATCGTCGAAAAAGTAAACATCAAGAGGTTCTGCTTTACGTCTAGATCCTTTTTGAGCTGGATAGAACTTAAATCTGTAATTAGCAATCTCAATTGCAAATGTTTTCTTTTCAATTGCTTTCCTACCAATTTCATAATGGAAACTCCAAGAATTTTTTGCATAATAGGTTCCGTATTTTAGTTTTAATACGTAGTCGAGATCACCCGGGCGGGACCATTTGGGTATTCCAGAACGAAGAAACAAATCCCCGTCGTCAATCCAGGTAACATCGCAGATATTTGCAAAACATTCTTCGTTAGTGCATTGAAACCCATCTTTAAGTCCATATCCATAGGAAGAACCAGTTACTCTATCAGATCTTTCTGGGTATTTGTCCCTGTGAGTAATCACCAACTCGGAATCGCAAACTGTGCAGAACAATGATTTTTTTATTTCCATTCCATCAAATTCTGTTCAACCAGGTCAAACTTGAGCTCTTCCCAAGTCTTGTAACTAGATTTCCATGGATTAAAGATATCATTTTTCTTTAGATATGTGCATCCGATCTTGTCTAGATCCTCCATGTGTTTTTTGGAATTCCTTGAAGCAAAAAGCACCTTCCATCCAATGATTATGTTTTTGTGTGTTACTCTGTAGGTGTGACCATTATATTTAACAGAATCGTAAGACTGAGTTCTGTCATATTTAAATTCAACTTTTATATCACCCGGATTTTTTGGATTTGTTATATCTGTGAAATAGTCAGCCTCGTCCATTTCCGTTGAACTCATTGTTATTTTCTTTTGGTAAAATCTATCCCCCCTTTTTACATCAATTATAGGGAAGAAATCACCACTAGGCTTTGATATAGAAAAATCGATATCAGAATCTGTGAAATCCCTTCCTAGATCAATTCCTTGCAAAAGAAGACCGATAGATCCACCAACATGAGCCGATGGGATAACCCTTTGAATCTCCCTGATTAATTCAAGTCTTCTTTGTAACGGTGTTTGTCCAGCACCAAATTCGTCAAGATCACTTAGAATATTTAAAATCTCACAAACCTCCATTTGGTGCTATTTACATGCAGTGTCGAATGAAATAAAAAATAGGTCACATTTTTTATTTTAAGTTTTCTCGTATTTTGGTAAGGGTAGTTACATTTTCAAAGTAACCATCCTTGTAGATAGTTTGAAGAGATCCTATTCGTTCACCTTCCCAAGTACAATGGTCAATTAAAACATATTCACCATCATGGTTATGAACACTTAACAAACCAGTTGCTGATTTTTTAGTCCCATCATCTGTGATTGGATCTTTGAAGATTTCACGTCCTTCTCCATTTACTTCAACATAAGTTGCTTTCATAGCAAATCCAAATGTATCACGGGTATTGTATTGGTAAGTAAATGAACCGATGCCTAACACTACGTTTGTAGATGCAAATCCTTTTGCTTCAAGACGGCGGCAGATTTCATCTGCTCGGTCAATTGTAATTGAATCCCCATAAATTGCTCCAATATGTGGATCAAGAACTTTATAACCTTGTTCGTTTACTGTTCCACCAAATACATCCCAAAGCAATTCAATAACTCCTTTTTCTTCAGGTGAAAGGATCGCTTCTCTGCTTAATTCATAATCATTGTAGTGGTCACTATCTTCAAAAATTTGGGTACCACAAAGAATATCAACTGGATCTCCAGAGTCAGGGCGAATAACCAACTTACCATCACGAGTCATGATCTCTTCTTTCAGAGTAACTACATGCTCAGTACATACTTTCCATAAATCCCAAGTGTCGGATACGACTGATAGGATTCCGGTTGGATAAGTTTCTAACAATCTACGGAATGTTTCAACTTCATCCTCTTTACCACCAGCACACATTACTGAGTGTTCGGTTGCGTTTACTGAACCACAAACCACACCATCTGCATTGTAATATTTACGGGCTCCATAAATCGCAGGTAAGCTATCAGATCCTAAGAACGATGTTAGGTGAGCAACCCCTGAAGAGATTACTGCCTCAGCTGAATCCATACCTCTCATGGAGAAATCGTGTCCTTGCCAATCAATGAACCAACCACGCTCAGCATCGGTTTTTTCCTGCCATTTAGTTAAGACCTTACGGTAAGTGTGCGCAATTGTTGCGGAAGTCATTGGCTTCCATAACAAATTAGAAAGGATAGTTTCTAAATAATTTGTTACCCAATAGAAATCTGGATGTGTATTGTAGATTGTCAATACTGGGACCTTAATAGGAACCAGAGTACCTTCTTCGATTGCCTTAACAACGATAGGCAGATAACCTAGATCGTGAAGTGCTTCAAAATGTGTTACGTCATAGTCAGTACCAAGATACATCGAAAGCTCCGCTTTCATTTCCCCGCAAACCTCGTTTTTTGGACGACTGAAGAATTCATTCTTGAAAGCTTCGTGGATTTGCTTAATTACCATCTGCTGTCCAAAGCTAACAACTTGATCACATCCTTTTGGTGCGTATTTGTTGCTACGCGGAGTAAAGTTAGAGTAAACCAAAGTCGTTCCCTTTGGATATTGTTGGTGGTGTCCTGTTTTGTAACCGTCAGTTAAAAGTAATGGATTCATATTATTTATTTAGTTTAAGTAATTCTTCTTCAATGCATTCAGATAAACAAGTACCTCCGTTATAAAAGCGCATAACAAAGGATAAAGTTCCGTCGGGATTTGGAGTTAATTGATAAATATCCTCATCCCCATCCAGTTCAGTGTGATCGAATGATTCCCATATTTCCCCGTTTACAAAGAAATACTTTTCATATAGATCCATGTGATGTTTTAAAACCTCAGCCCAACTATCATAGTGTTCAGGCATTGTTGGGATACCTGCATCTTGACACTTTTCACGACACCAATCCTCAACTGAGTATCCCTCGTTGATTTCTACCTTACGTAGCTTTCCTACATGTTGTTCGGTTTGACTCATAATTTTTCAAAAATAATTTCATTGAGTGGATCCCTTTGATGACCATATTCTCTTCTAACGCTTTTCCAACCTGCTTTTAGATAATTCATTTTCAAAATATTGAAATGAGCATCTTCCATACCACGGGGAGCGGTTATACTTATTATCTTTGAACCATTTATGAATGAAGAATTTCGAAGGTTTCTATCAATAATTGCTTCAAATTCTATAAGATCTTCTTTGAAGCTATCTTGTAGTTGTTCGGGTCCTATTGCCATTTTTTATCGTGTTAAAAGGTGAAAAGTTAAGAACAATTGTGCATAATGAAGCACCTGGTCAAATCCAATAACCGTGAATGCTCCGGTATTTGGTATTGGGCTACCATATTCTTCATTAGCAAATTTTTTACTAACAATTCGACTTGTGATGTAGTCAGTAATAAAGTGACAACAAAATGTCAATACAAAGAAAATTAAAGTGCTATAAACATACCACTCAGTTGTTTCATGCGGTCTTTCGATGCCAAGCATTAAGCATATTGGCAAGAGCCAAAGTGTTGAATAAGTAATAACATGCTTATACAAAGCTATGTTGTTTTTACTTTTATTGTTGGCCCATTCTTCAGCTTGAAAAACAAAGTCTGCAATCCAATGGACGAGTATGATTAAAAAAGGTATTAGCATATTATTCAGGTTTATAGTTTACAACTGTTACTTTACAATCGCGTAAAGTGTACTTGATTATTTCTTCGATTTTGTTCCAATTTCCACCTGCAAGCCCTGATCCAATCTTTGGCATTCCAATATGTTTACCTTTGAAGATGTGGTTCATTTTTCTCATGCACATCGTGAATGCTTCATAATCAAAGGGATTGGAATCTCCATCTGCATGATTTCTGCCATAACGATATTGAGTATAGGCATTAACCACGATGATAGGTTGAGTATCAGGTTGCCCAACTGTTCGATGGCCCATTGCTACCGGATCCTTTGACATTGGGTGTTTAAACCAGATGTATTTTTCTTGCCAATCAATTGTTCCCAGTTTGTTGATGTTGCCGCGATTATCAGTTTCTTCTTTCCATTCATTGCCTTCTTCATCACATTCCATATATGATAACATTTCCATTTTGAAATTATCACAACCAAAAGCTTCAGCCATTTGAGGTGCAATACCAGCACCCATAGTACAAAAGCAATTACAACCATGTACTACTACATCAAACTTACCACTAAGAGCTAATTTAATCAAATCACCATCTACATAATTTATCATAAATTTTCAATTTTAGATATGATTGTTCGATTGATTGGATAGCATGCAACAAGTCCGTCAGAATCAAAGAACGAATAGAATCCAGATGATGTATTACTGTTTGTTGTCGTAGAAAAAGACTTTGCATCAACTGTTTCGTTCAAATTACCAGTCGGTGTTAATATTGTTAAATAGTATCTTTTCATCTTAGAATACGTTTAATTGTTTAAAGTTAATTGGTTCCGTTCTTGAATTTGTTCCGACATTAGAAATGTCCTTTATCGAATTTGTAGTGTAGATTCCATCGAAATAGTCTCCGAGCTCGCTGAAGCCGGCACTAAATATCCCGTGAGTAACTACCAGATAGATCTTAGCCGTCGGTCGGCTTCCTCTAAGTGCTTTTGAAATCTCAATGAAAGTTCGACCTCCGTCACAGATGTCGTCTACTATGACGTATTTCAAATGTTTGTGCTGGTCTAAAACTGGAACCTCTGTATGCAGAATTTGACCTGTCTTGAGGTCTCTTACCTTGGTTGCGGTGATGATTTTTTCGATCCTGAACTTTTGAGCAACGTCAAACACTTTCTTGTAGGCACCAGCATCTGGTGAAACCAGCACGACCTGATCCTCTTCGTCTTCTCCGATCAAATACGAAAGCGCATCGTCTACCAAAGCAAAATTGTTAATTTTTCTAAAGTTATTCAAGCAGGCTTCCAATACGTCAGAATGTGGGTCCATCACAGTCACCGATTTAAAGTTCAATGAGTTGATGATTGGACAGATGACCGACTTTAAATAGTTATTCGAACCTTCTCCGAACTTCCTATCGCTTCTACCCCCTAGAAAGTATGGCGCATACAGATGGATGTTTTTAATGTCCAATTCCCTTAATGTAGCTACAGCACAACAGATTAATTCTAAATCTGCAAAGTTATTCAAACGTGATTTAATGAGGATTTGACAATCTGAATTGGGATTTGCGTACTCTTTGACTATCCCAATTTGATAACCTTCAAATTGAAATTGCTGTTGCCCATCAGGAAACCTAATTATTTTATAGGGGATTTGTGAATTCTGAGGATTTGCTAAATTTATTACTATCATTTGAATATCTTTTACGGATTCAAAACTAATTGGAATCTACGTTATAAAAAAAAGAAAAGCAATTTAAATTAGTTTTGCCTTACTATTTGGGCTAGGTTTTTTATTTGGGGATGTTATGCTCTAAAGGCTATTTCACCCTCAAAGAGCAAGATTTATTTCCATCTAATTTTATTCGCTATCCCATTCAATTTTTGGACAGTACTTGTTGTATTTTGCTTTAGCAAATTCTACGATAATTGAAGTTCGTTTTGACTTTTTCTTTGGGTAAATTTTACCTACGTTTTTAATGTGGTAATTATCCCGGCGTTCTTCCCACCGTTTGTATAGTGAAATTGCTCCTAATATGATAGCAGCTGCCCATCCGATAAATCCGATTGAAAGAACTAGAAACCAAAAGCTGTCTCCTGCTGGCTGTGCGAAGAATAGACCGAACCAAGAAAGCATACTGATCAACATAAATAAACCGGCCCAAACAATGAATCCATATCCTAGTCGTTCGCCCATAGTTCTATCTTCCCATGGGTCTTTGCCATCCATTATGATAACAGGTAAAGAAACGAGTGTGTATGGTAGAATGAATATCCACATTAAGGTCAGTTTCCAAAAATAAGGGCATAAGCTTTGTGGCATATCATTAGTTGAATAGAACCATCTATACAATTTTGCCGGAAGTGAGTTAAATTTTAGAGTCATTGTTCTTGTT
>JACCDT011773904.1_pt1 | contig 18218 bp, 40 predicted proteins | sample 7446291 | NCBI WGS metagenome assembly JACCDT01 (sample SAMN15323446, study PRJNA562643) | freshwater metagenome | isolation source: river surface water | place: USA:Blue River Watershed | collected 2017-08-17 | reverse complement strand
GATTTTTTCAGCCGAAATCCTCGTGGGACCTTGTCTCACAACGGCTTCGAATCGGACAGACTGGTTGTCCGTGGTACTGGTGACAACGGCAGGTGGTTGGTGGCTTGGAGTTTTGAGAAGAGTGACGCCGTTTAACTGACGCTGATTGCTCGTAACAGGTAGTTATCGACCAACCACCACTAACCGGAGAATGAAGAATGCCACTTGATCGAGATCAGAGCTTTGTGATCGACTCAATCACACGTTGCGAAATCGCTGACACGGCGAATGACTGGATGGATTCGACTAACACTTACGGCGATGTTCGTCTTGATCTTGATGACGATCGTCTCACCGATGAGGTTTGCCGTGAGTACGCACGTGCTCTTGGTGACATCGACGACGATGCCTCAGCTGATTTTCGTTTTGAAGCCGAAACGTCGGCTATCGTCTATCTCATCGATAGCGTTGGGATTGTTGAAATAGACTCTCCTGAGGTCGATGACGAGATCGGACAGCTCCAGAACCAGATCAACCTTCTGAATCTCAGACTTCAAGCGAAGCTTACGGAGAAGGTTCAAGCAGCCATCGACAAGGTGCTGTGAGGTTCTGCGGTCTTGGGACTCGGGTTTTACCGAGTCCCGTTTTCCGTAACAGTTGTTTGGTGATGAGAAGAACAAACCACCTACTGGAGAATTGATCATGGGAATTCGAGTTAGCCAGACAGTCGTTCTGAAGCACCGATACACTAACAAGGACTATCGGCCTACCAAGAACTGGGATGCGATCGATGAGCAGATGGAGCGTGAGGCCAAGGCTCTCCGAGGACGGATGGTGAGTGCTGGTCAGCGGAAGACTCTCCATGAGAAGGAAAACAAGCTCAGCATGGTCTGAGTGGCCATTTTATCGACCATCCCCTCCCGTAACAGGGAGGGGTGGTTAACTGAGACAAATTTTAAGGGTGTGAAGATGCCAAAGTTCTCTTGTTATGCTGAAGGTCTTTCTGAGAATCCTTCCGTTTTGGAGAATGGCACGGCAGAAGAGGCGGCTGTGGCATACGTCAACGAGCGTCTCGATTTTGATCCGACAGATCCGCAGGCCAGTTTTGAGGTTGAGGTTGTGCGGTTGGAAGATGGTGAGACGACAGTGGTTGATATTGACATTGCTCTGTCGTGGAAGGCAATTGTTGCTCGTGGGTAAGTAATGTTCATTTTACCTGCTGGTGATTCTCTTGTAACAGAGGATTTCTGGCGAGAGGTCACAAGATTTCGAATCCACCTTAGATAAGGAGATGTACTATGAAACGTATTCTGTTTGCACGCTGAAAATATATGCTCGCTTCCGGCCAATTTGTTTGCTGAACGCCAGGCTTAATTGAGAGCCTGGCGTTCGGTCGTTTAACGGGTGTTGTGGGTTCAGTAACAGGTAGTTGGTAGTTGTTCAGATCCAACCCACCAACCGGAGGAAGAACATGGTAGCGAAACTTGTGACGTGGCCAGAAGTTGATTGTGAAAACGGTGAAGACCTTTACATTCACTTCGAGTGTACTGGAGATGGTACAGAATTTGAAGTTGTGCCAAAGGACGGTAATCTTTACTGGAACCTTGACCAAGACGACGAGACTGGTGAAACTGTTGGTTTGAGCTGTAAGACAGAACATTACGGGTTGTCGTGGAGTAGTACGGTCGCAGACGTTCTCAAACTTGCTCTCAGTCTTGGGCTTGGTGACAGGTCTACTTGGGAGTGGTATGGTGCAGCTTCTGAACAACCGAAGCTACGCTGGAAACGGTGCTTTCGAGCGTTGCAAAGTTCCTGAACTTTTGAAGTTACGCTGACTGAAGCGGTTCTTCTTGTTGAAGGTGTGGTGGGTTAACTCTCACCACACCTTCGTAACAGGTAGTTATCGACCAACCAACCGCAAATTGGAGAAATGAGATGAAGGCTTCCGAATTATCGCATGAACAGATGTTGAAAATATCGGAGCTTAGACCGACATGGCTCGCTGAGAATCGTCCGATATGGATGGCTATCAATCGTCCAACATGGATGGCTGCTAATCATCACAGTTTGATGGTTGCTCATAACCCGGCTTGGATGGTCGAGCATCGACTTGATTTGATGATTCAGCGTTATCAGGTTTGGCTGGCTAAGAATCGTCCTGATTTGATGGCTGATTATCGTCCTGACGTGATGGCTGACTTTCGTCCTGGTTGGATGGGCGATAATCGTCCTGACTGGATGGCTGATAACCGCCATTACTGGATGGTTAAATATCGCCCAGTTTGGATGTCTGAAAATCGCTCAGACTGGATGACTAAGAACCATCCTGAATTGATGGCTAAGTTTGATGGTGCTGATGTTCCGCAGGAGATACTTGACCTCTTTTAACCGGTTCTCCACGTTCGTAACAGGTAGTTATCGACCAACCAACCACCAACTGGAGAAAACAATGATACTGGTAGTGAGTCCGCGTCTTGAACAAGGCGTTGAAAGAGGCGGTGAAGACCTTTACTTAGAAATTGAGTGTGTCGGAGAAGTCACAGAATTTGAACAACTTGGAGAGAACACAGAATTTGTGGTTGAGCCGGAAAACGGTGACATTGATTGGGAACTTGAATTAGACGACGAGACCGGTGAAGTCGTCAATTTTAGCTGTGAGTCATACCGTCACGGTTTCTCATGGAGTGGTACCAAAGACGACGTTCGCGAACTCGCTCTCGGTCTTGGACTGCTTGATAAGTCTACTTGGTCGTGGTGTGGTAAAGCTTTAGAACCTCCAAAGTTTCGTTGGAAAGACTTGTCGTTTGTCGACGGGAACGCTGACTGAAGCAGTTTTCTTTGTTTATGGTGTGGTGAGTTAACTCTCACCACACCTTCGTAACAGGTAGTTATCGACCAACCAACCACCAACCGGAGAAACGAGCCATGTCAGCACTGGATAGCTTTGAAAGAAGCCGAGCAGAACGGAAAGAACTGGACCTTCAGGTCAATTACGTCAATTCTTACCGTCTTCTTTGCCGTGACATCGTCATCTCTCAGACCGACAAACGCTTCGGGCGAGAATTCGCACTCAGAGGACTCGAACAATTCCGTGACCATCTGAAGAATGCCATCAACAATCCCGAGACTTTCGAGTTTGATGGTCGTTACACAGCCGCTCAGTACACCCAGTACCACGAGGAGAGGCTTGGGATGCACATCACTGACGATTTCCGGATCGTCGAGCCTGGTGAGGTCTACCCACTCGCACCGAACAAGTGGAACATCGTTTAACCGCTCGCTCTCTCTCGTAACAGGTAGTTGTTGACCAATCCACCACTACGGAAGGCACAAACTATGAAATACAAAGTCGAAGAGATCTACACGCCTAAAGATGTGGCCAACATTAAACACCATTTCGAACCCACCAACGTCGAGTTCGAAAGTGACTCAGAAAATCTCTTCGAACTTGCAATACAAGCAAGAACTGCTTGTCACCCACCTGAAGTGAGAGACGCAGAACTCATCTCTAGAATCCACCAACGCTTGGGACATGACGGCGTTCGTGAGCAACTCGAAGGACAGGAAATCTCGTGCTTTAGCTTCGTATTGTTCGGTGGTCACGGGGAATGGGCAATGACCGTGAAAGCTGAGTTAACCTAGCTCTGCGTCTCGTAACAGGTAGTTGTTGACCAACCCACCACCAACCGGAGAAACGAACCATGTCACTGCCAGCAGAAATCACAGAAGCCAAGATCCACGGTGTCAGCGATGCTTACGATGACGCGAGTGGTGAACTCCAGGGTCGGATCGATGACGTCATGGAAGAGCACATGCAGGGAGTCATCGACACCCTTGCTGAGCTTTACGACCTGACCGAAGAGCAGCAGGACGAGCTTGCCGACCGGCTGTGCTGGAGGCTTGTTCTGCTCCCTGAGGAGAATTAACCGGGCGTTAGAGTTCGTAACAGGTAGTTGTTGACCGATTAACCACTAACCGGAGAATGAAGAATGCCACTTGATCGAGATCAGAGCTTTGTGATCGACTCAGTCACACGTTGTGAAATCGCTGACACTGTGAATAACTGGATGAGTTCAACTAACACTTGCGGTGATGCTCATCTTGATCTCGATGATGATCGTCTCACTGATGAGGTTTGTCGTGAGTATGCACGTGCTCTTGGTGATATCGACGATGCCTCAGCCGATTATCGTGCTATTGTTCGTCTCATCGATAGTGTTGGAATTGTGAGAAAGAGTGATACTGTTTAACTGACGCTGATTGCTCGTAACAGGTAGTTGTCGACCGATTAACCACACTCAGGAGACTGACCTTGCACATCATCAATAAGCCAGTGGGCCTCTACTACAACGGGGAACTCGTTGGAGTCATCACCAATCCAGATCCAATCGGATCTATCGAAGAGATCTGCGGACTGATCAGCCCCAATGAGGGACTGTGCGATACGAGACCGCTCGACGATCATTGCGATCACATCGCATCGGCCATCGAGAACCTCCCGGAGACTATCCCAGTTGTCGATAACGAGGATGAGAATTTCCGGGCTGCGTGGGAAGAAGATCCAAGCTGAGTGATTTTACTGGTCCCCAAACACTGTAACAGGTGTTTGGGGATTCAGTCGTAAAAATCAACCGCCAGGAGTGATCAATGGAATACGCTGTAGAAATTAACGTTTCGCAAGCTAAGAAGGCTGGGGCAACGTCGAATCTGTACATTGTGCAGGGCCGTGATGTTGTTTTCTATTCTAGTAGTCGTGATAGTCCTGGTGCGATCAAATGTGAGATCACTACACGTGAAGGATCAAGCAAGAATCGTGTGGGATATCTTGAGGTGATTGGTGAGCCGATTTCTGTTGATGGCTTTGATCCTCGACCGAATCACATGCATCAGTGGGTGAAGCGTGATGATCGGTGGGTTCGCAGGTCTTGATTTGACTGTGTTCGCGGTCTTGCAACAAAGAGGGGGAAGGGGGCCTGAGATACAGGTCCCCAGATCTCACTGCTCATGTTGTTAGGAGAAGAGAATGCCGAAGATCGTTGTTCACATTATCCAAGATGACGTCGAAGATCCTGATGACGTCCCGACGTACGAGGACGGTGTCCGTTGTTTCTATTGGGGTGCTTTTGCTGACTCGCCAATCCCAAACATCAGAACCTGGGTTCTGTTCGACGGTGACACAACACGAGAAGAAGCACACAAGGCTGTCACCGAAATGTTCGATTGCGATTAACCGACTGTCCGGTCTTGTAACAAGAGGGAGAAGGGGACCGGTGAACGGTCCCCAAGATCCCCACCACCAATAGGAGAGTCAAATGCCAGTCACAATACTCATCGTGCTCATTGAAGGCCGAGCAGATTCGGACTTCAAGCCGCAAGTTTACGATGGGCATCTCACGCTCGAACAAGCCACGGAAATTGCGGGAAGATACGCTGACGGTGCGTACCCTTACTTCCACTGTGTGGAGGGTGATGAGTCAACGTGGTACGCTGAGTACAGCAACGTTGAGAACCCTGAGATGGTCGATGGTTGCATAGCCGATGAGGATCTAGGGCAACTCACCCTACGATTCTACCACAGCCAGACGAAAGCGAGAATTTAACCCGCAGTCTTGCTGTTCTATTATGGTAAGATGTGGCTTGGATTTTTCTTGACCCCTCCTCCCGTAACAAGGAGGAGGGAACCGACAACGGTCCCCATAATCACCACACTAGCCAGAAAGCAAGACAATGTCAAGAATCGACACTGCGGCAATTATCCGTATCGCATACGCGAAAACCAGTCTTTGTCGCGAAACTGGATTCAGAGCAGAGATCCAAGCCTTCGAACATGGGAAATCGCTCGATGAGGCCGAACTAACACACGAAACCAAAAAAGAAGTCGCAGACCGTTACAGAGACAGATACCCGGATCATAAAATCCGAATCAACAATGTCGACTATTAGCACTTAACGATGCCGATAGTTCCCGTAACAGGTAGGAGAGGAGACGACACAAACCACCAACCGGAGAACTGAGCAATGCCAGACTATTCGTACGAATGCACAAAAGCTGTGTGTTGTGAGGAACTAGTCCTAGCAGCCCCGAACACCGAAGGCCGCATACTTCTTTGTAATCTCGAATTTGTAGACGAACACGGTCACGCTCTCGCACCAGTCCGCAACGCTATCGTCGTTGTAGATGGCGGACGTGCAGACATTTGTCACTATTCCGAAAACCTCTTACGAGAAGATGCAACAACACAAGAATGGGAACGAGTCGAGGCACTCTGCAAGAACAATCCAAACTATGGTGTCTACAATTGCGAAAAACTAGCAGCAATGCTCTCGTAGTTTTCTAGACTACAGATCTCTGTAACAAAGAGGGGAAGACGGAACCAACCACCACCAACCGGAGAACTGAACAATGCCAACACTCTACGCAACATCCTGCAGCACTGACTGGAAAGGCCGACCAAGCCACCAACTGAGAATCCTCGGAACCTCAGAATCCCGCGAAGAACTCATCGCAATCCAGAACGCGGACGTCGAACAATGGAAAGCCGAGTCACTCGAAGGTCTCCAACAGATCGCACAGGAGAACATCGACGAGGGCGAGGACGATGAGATCCCAACCGTCTGGGAACTTGAGAACATGCGATTCGAAATGGAAGGCGTGGAACAGAGAGAAGGTCTCCGACAGTTCGTTGAAGACAACGGAGATGGGGATCTCTGGACACTCGTCTACCACATCCTCTGATTTCACGAACTATCCAGACTTTGCAACAAAGAGGGGAAGGGGACCGGTGAACGGTCCCCAAGATCCCCCACCGAGGATACTGATCATGACCGGAATCCACATCCTCTGCTGGAATAGAGAAGAACTCACGGTCAAATTCGAGCCAAACGACGAACTCGAACGACACCTCGGAGCAATCGCACCAACCGGAATCGTCGTCTACGACACAACAGAACAAGAACGCCAGGCAATCAAAGAAGCCTACGCGGACAGTGCAGACCTCGACACACCAGACCAACTCAAGTGGATCGAAGTAATCCCAGGCCACTCACACCTCGTAACAGAATAAAGCAAACATGTTCGACATCACAACCTTCGAACTCACACAAAAAATCACCCACCCAGAAGGACTCTACATCCATGTTGGCCTGAGAGATGAAGACAAAGTAAAACGCATCAAGTTCATCATCGACATCTATATGGGGGCATTCTGCGACATCTACTACAAAGCAAAACACCCAGAAAACTCAGGGTGGCACAAATGTGAAGGTGTCCCAGCCGACTTTGAAAACTACGCATACCGCACAGACGGTTCTGGAAGCGGCAGGATGTTCCAGTAGTCTTTAACCGATCTCCCACCTCCGTAACAAACGGTTGCAAGAATCTCTGCACTATAGCCTGAACCCAAAATAAGGGGCAACCCCCAGAGTAAACTTCAGGCTATAGTGCTTAGTCTTCAATTGTTGATTATGAGATAAGATCACCTATTAACCGATGACCTTATCTCGTAACAGGTAGTTGTCGACCAACCACCAATTCGGAGAAGAACGATGGCACAGTTCGTCACGATCAGTCAATCGGAAATGGCTGAACTCCTCGGAAAAAATGGATTCGTGAAAATCGAAGTCCCAGGAGTATTCGAGGAAGTCTGGAGCCTGAGAGTAGACCGCAATCTCTGCGTAAGAGTCTACACCACCATTGAGGGAACACGCTCCAGATCGAACGGCACAGACAGTATTAAAGTCTGCCTCGTGTCAAGAACACCAGATGACATAGTACGCGGTGTTGGTAGCACAAAAAGAGTTCACAGAGTCGTCGGTTGGGCAACTAACCTTCAGAAGCGAATTGATCGCTGGAAAGAAGAACTCCTTGGGCCAATCTGTTCTTGTGGGTGCTACATGGTTGCAAAAACCTCAAGACGTGGCCATTTCTGGGGATGCTCGAACTACCCGAAATGCAAGAATATCCAGAATTAACTGATCAAAAGCCTCTGTAACAGTGTTTTGGGAACGAAACCACCACCACCACTCTGGAGACCTTGAACAATGCCAACAATCGCAGTGATAGTAGAAGGTACTGGGGCCTATGAAGAATGCACCTACACAGTGATAGCTGAGAATCACGCAGAGGCTCTGAAGAAAGTTGCAGCCCACATCATCCAAATCGAAACCGAATCTGACTGTGCAGCACACCATCACAGCGAACCACATAACAACCACACTCCAAGATATGTGATGGAAATCTACAACGACGAAGGTGGCCTGGTGTACATGATGCACGCAACAGACCATATCGAAATTAACTGATCAACAATCTCCGCAACAAATAGAAGCAAGACAGCCACCACCAACGGAGAACAAACAATGCCAACAATCAGCCAGGCCACCCGACGAATCAGAAACACCCGAGGATCTTCCTTCCTGACCCACGGTGCTGATGACTACGACCACCGAGGACTCAACAAAGCACGCAGGAATCTCAGCAAGGCCCTCATCGAAGAATACCTCGCAGAAGACGCTCCAGAAGCACCGGAAGCAACCTACAAGTGGGTCGTAGTCGCGTGGTGCGTTGACGGTGACAAGGACTATCTCGACGGTTTCGAAGCAATCGGGTACCACGATCAGCAGGCGGACGCTGTCGCACAGTTCCAGAGAATCGAGGGACATTTCACTGAGGCTCCGGAGTGGCAGCAGCCATGGTACGAGTACCGTGAAGTGAACGATTGGGAGATCTAAACTCCGTGGTGGGAGGGGAGGGGCCTGGTGAGTATTTCACCAGGCCCCTCTTTTGTAACAAGTCTTTTGGGATGAGACAACACCACACAGGAGAATTAGAATGAGTCGTCTTCCATTAGCTCAACGTCTTGCGACTGAATGTAAAACAGCCCTCGCAGAAGCGGTTGATCAGAATACTAGCGGTGGCGAGTGGCTTGTTACGGACGATGCTGGAGACCAATATTACACCAGTCTCATTATCGATGAAGGTCGTGGTTGCCTTGTGATCAGTCTTTGTGATTGTGACACAGGCGAAGTGAAACACCAATTTCGCGTTTCGTTGGTCTGTGAACAAATCTGAATTAACGAGATCTCCCCTCCCGTAACAAGTCTTTGGGGATTGAATCACAACCATTTGAGGTTGGTACGATGGACGACACTGAAGCAAGAATTCTTCTCAAGAACGTTGTACAATGGCATCTCAAGAGGCCAGGGATACGATCACTTAGGACTCTGGAAGAGAAGGCCGAAGAGATTAGCCATCAGTGTTTTGCTGGTGGTGGAACTCATACCTGCAATCTGATCACTCACTATGATGATCTAGACGCCGCAATCCTTAATGTTTTGCGAGAACTCGAAGCATCGGCTTAACGAGCGATCAGATCTCGTAACAAGGAGGGGGACACGGAACCAACCACCACCAAGGACAAGAATCATGACAACCACCACACCAGTAAAAATCGACATCACACAAGTCTACGACGCCTACAGCGGAAGACCCGGCTGTGCCTGCGGATGTCGCGGCAAACACACCTACGCCAGCCAACACCAGAACTACGCAAGCGAAAACAGAGGCTACGAGGTCACCGACGAAGAAGTAAACGACAAAACCGTCAAGCTCCTCGTGGACAAAGTCCAAGCCTTCCTCGACGCCGGGGAAAAGCCAGGAATTGAAATCGACATCTGCGAACCGAACTACATCGCCGTCGAAATCGAGGACCGACGCCTCTACGTCATCTACCTCGTCCACTGAACCGGTTTTACCGTTCTCCCTCCTCCCGTAACAAGGAGGAGGGAGACACGGAACAAAATCACCGGAGCACTAAAATGACTTTGGCCGAAGAACTTAACAGTCGAAACGTAAATCCGAACGTCACAAAGGGTGTGGTAGAGCTTGAATCGGTACCAGAAAACATCGATGAACTCTGCAACAGTGAAGGGGAAGTCACCGACGAAAAATTCTCAAAGTACCTTGACTGGCTTTGGACACTGAAAGCTTACCTAGACACACACCCTTACGGCAGAGAAGGTGGCTACGTACCACACGCCACAGAAGAAAGCGAAAACCGAACAGCTTGGTACAACGAAAACGAAAACTGCTGGCAAGACTGATCTCCGGTTTTACCGACCCTCCCCTCCCGCAACAATGGGAGTGGGAGTGGTTCTCGAATCACAGCAGACATAAGTGAGTGGCAACAATGCTACAGCTAAGTCCTGCTGGGTGTCACTGACAACGAAGCATCGGACAGCCAATTGTCTGCTGTGATTCAAGAACCACAAAAGAACACACCACCACTCGGAGACCTGCAGTGCCAAAATCAGAATCGATATTCATCTTCGTCCATGAAGACTATGCCACAGTAATCGAAGCCCCAAGCTGCGACGACGCAATCTCCAAACTCGCAATCCAGATGTCACAAAACTACGGATTCTCAGACAACCCGTCCGACTACAAAACAGGCATCGACTCAGGAGCAATCACCGCATTCGGAAACGGTGGACGTTTGAAAAACGTCTGCTTCCCAGTATGACAACAAACCTTTAACAAAATCCCCACTCCCCGCAACAAGGGAGTGGAGATCGTAACACACCACCACTCGGAGACCTGCAATGAGCACACTGGAATACAAAGACCTCACACCAGTTCAAACTGAAGCAATCCAGACATGGTGGGAAACCAACGACCCCGACCAGACCAACTACGAGTACGCCGACAACACCCGGTACGCCATCCTCGGCAACCAAGAACAGGAGCAAGCCTATGAAGACATAAGAAAAGAAGGATGCTGCGGTTCCTGCGACGTAGAAATCCCACTCCCAGACGGATCAACACTCCTGTTCGGCTTCAACTACGGCCACTAACCTCCGGCTTAACAGAATCCCCATTCTCCGTAACAAGAGAGTGGGAATCAAACATACACACCACCAACCGGAGACACGAAACAATGGGCACCTTCTACAACCACAACCTCCCGCAAGCACAAAAAACCCAGCAATTCCTCTACAAACTCGCAGAACAACTGTACCCATGTTCAGAAGTCCACCAAGTAGCAGAAGAAAGAATCCTCTACCTCACCCACGTCTGCATCAACGGACTCCCAAACTGCTACGCAAGCTTCTCTGACATGCTCTACGACTTCTGGCCAAACTTCTCATGGAACAGGGAAAAACTTGACGCAGAAGTCCGAATCGTTCTCGCAGACCCAAGAATCAGCGTCATCGCCAAAACCATCGCTGAAGACTGGGGACACGACATGATCGACGAACTCAAAGGCGGACTCCTCCAGGCTAACTGACGGCAACCTCTCCGTAACAACAACCAGAAGGGGCTGGAATTCCCAGCCCCACAACATCACATGGAGAATAAAACAATGACACCAACCAACCCACGCAAACAATCCCCAAGCTTTGAAAAATTGCAACGCAACACCAACATCCACAGACTCGCAACCGCACTGCACCCAGACTCAGAAGCCCACCGAGCAGTAGAAGAAAGAATCCTCGACCTCACTGACATCTGCGTGCACGGACTCCAAGACTGCTACGCCAACTTCAACGAATTCCTCACAGACTTTCACTTCGACTTCCCATACACCGGAGAAGAACGAATAGAACAACTACGCATCCTCGCCACAGACCCAAGAATCGACGGTATCAGCAAGATCATCAACGAAAACTGGGGCTTCGATCTCGCCGCAAGTCTTCGAAAAGATCTCGGACTCCTCCCGGCTAACTGACGGCAAGGCTCTACCGCGATAAACTACGACCCCACCGAGGTGATTCCTCGGTGGGGTCAAATGTATATATTTCCCCTAAGTATTGGTGGGGGAATCCCCTAGGGTCCCCCCTATATGGGTCGGTTGGCCCTCTGGCAAGCTTTTGGTTTTTCGTGTGCGTGGACTCGGATTTTTGGGGTCTTTGGGGGTGGTATGGGGTTTTGTGTTTGTGGGGTGGGTCCCTTGGTTCTTTTTTGAGTATGGGTTTTTGCGTGTGTGGGCTTGGATATTTTGTGTCGTGGCTTGGTTGTGCGTGGCTTGGTTGCGGGTTTTTTTGGGGGGTTTTGCGGTTTTGCGTGGCTTGGTTATGGGGTGTTGAGTTGGGTGTGGATGTAGCTGCCTGGTTGGGCTTGTTGGGATAGTGGGGTGAGTTTTTGGTTTATTTGGTGCATTATTTCTTCGGTGGTGGTGCCGTGGCGTTTTTGGATTGTTTCGTTTGGGGTGGTTTGTGGTTTTCTTAGGCGGTATATGGTTCGGCCTTGGTCGTCTTCTTTTGGGTTGTCTTGTTTGTCTGTGCTTATGGCGATTCGTTCTAGTTGTGTGTCTAGGATGGTGTCTTGTTGGGCTGGTGTTGTGAGTTCCCAGGCGGTTTTGTTTAGGCCGATGATTATGTCGTGTGGGCGTAGTTCTCGTATTTTGTCTGGTGATTTGGTGATGTCGGCTAGTTGTAGGTATTCGTCTTGGTCTGGTTTTATGTTGTATTTCCACATTAGTATTATGTTGACGCCGTTTATGGTGTTTTTGCCTTGGTGGTATTTGTTGATGAGGTCTTGGAGTTGGTTGTAGATTTTTGGGTCTTCGATGAGTTGCCAGTTGACGGGTTTTTGTTTGGGCATTTTGGTTTTCCTTTTTGGTTTGTTTTGGTTGGGTTTGGTGTTTTAATACTTTTTTGTTTGTCAAAGATTGGGGTGGTGTGTTTGGTTTTTATGTGATTGGGGGTGGTTTGTGGATTTTAATATTGAGATGGGTAGGAGGGTGGAGTTTGAGGGGTGTGTTTGTTGTGTTTGTGGGAGGGGTGTGGGGGTTTGCCTATTGAATTTTGAGGCTTGGTTGTTGCATTGTTGTGGTGAGTTGCGTTGTTTTGATGTTGTTTCGTGTTCTCGTTTTGTTCGGGAGGTGGGTGATGGTGGTGGTGCGGGGTGATGGTGGTCTTGTTGTGAGTGATTTTCCGGGTGGTCTTGGTGGTGTTTTTGGGTGTGATGTTGTTCTTCCGAGTGGGGAGTTTGTGTATTTGCGTGGGTGTGGTGTTGATGTGAGTGTTCGTGTGCAGTGTGCTGTGGATTTTTTGTTTGGGTGTGGGGTTGGTTGGGTTCTTGGTGGGGAGGGTGTTGTTAGGTTGGCGGTTGGGATGGTTGGTGGGGGTTGGGGTGTGTGATGGTGGCTGGTGTGGTTTGGTGTTCTGTTTGGGTTTGGAGGTGTTGGAGTGCTTGGATTAGTGCGTTGAGTATTGATCGTGTTCCGTCTTCTTGGGCTATGGTGGTGTTGCCGATTGTGATGTATACTCCCCATTGGTCTCTGTCGGTTGTGATGAGTTCTTGGGTGGTGTGTTTGGTGTGTAGTGTGAGGGTGTGGGTTCCTTCTTGGTCGGTGTGTATTTGTATTTGTGCTGTTTGGTTGGGGTGGTCGTCTGATTCTGCTGTGTATGTGAGTTCTTGGTTGGTGGTTTGTGGGTGTGTTGTTGGTAGGAGTTTTAGGAAGGCTTCTGCGTCGAGGTGTGATTTGAAGTCGGCTATTATGTGGTTGTTGTGTTTGATGTATGCTCCTGCTCCGTATTCTTGGTAGTGGATGTTTTTGTTGTTGAATTGGTATATGTGTGGTTGCATTGTTTTTCCTTTCGGATTTTTTGTGTCTGGGCAGGGGTTCTTGGGGTGTCGAATTAGTGGGGCGGTGGTGTTTTTAATAGTATTATGGTTAATATTATTATAATGCATAGTATGAATATGATTGTTGCGGTTAGTGGGGCGTGTTCGTTGAGGTGGTGGCAGATTTTGTCGATGTGGTGTTGTTTTTGTTCTGGTTCTTGGAGTGGGTTTTCTCCCCAGAGTACTATGTATGGGTATGATGCGGTTAGTGATGATTTGTATTGTGGTAGTGGGTATAGGGGTATGAAGCCTTCGTCGTCATATTCTCCTAGGTTGCCGTTGTTGTCGTGTTCTATTTTGATGATTTCGGCTTCGCCGTTTTCGTGTTTTGCCCAGTAGTGGCCTGGTTTTGTTGGTGGTTGTTGGGTGTAGTGTTGTTTCATGTTTTTACTTTTTGTAGTGTAGTAGTGTGAGTAGGTATAGTGTGTAGGTTGCGGCTGTTATGATGATTGCTATTACGGCTATTAAGATGGATGTGGTGTGTGTTTTTTGGTAGTTGTTGTTGGTGATTTCTCGTGTGACGAGTTCTTTGATTTGGTAGTTGTTGTTGGTGATTTCTTGTGAGACGAGTTCTTTGATTTGTTGGATGGTTGGTTGTGCGGTGTCTTTGGCGTAGGCTTTTCTTATATCTTGTGTGTATTGTTTGATTCTGTCTTTTGTTTCTTCGTACGTTTCTTCGTCGTCTATTTCTTCGTCGTGTGCCTTTTGGAAGGCTTGTGCGAATTGATCTTGGAATTCTTCGTCATTGCCTGTGTTCTCGATGTCTTCGAATTGGACTGATTCGACTACGAATTTTGGTTGGAATTCTTCGTCATCTGTGTTCTTGATGTTTTTGATGTTTTTGAATTGGATTGATTCGACTACGAACGTTTGATTATGGGCTTTTTCGTATATCTTGACTGTTGAACATAAGTCGAAATTAAATTCTGTTATAGTACCATATGATATCGTTGCGGTGCCTGTGCCTGATATGAAATAATCATGTGATTCGTGTAGCCTGAATGTTGAGTGTATATCTATTCCTCTGATGTGTTCGGTTATTTTATCGTTCACATCCATATATTCTTTGAATGATGGTGCATGGTGTGTTAATAATAACCATACACCGATGTGTCTTATGTTTGTTATTTCTGGTGTTTCTTTTACCCAGATTTTGAATTGGAATTTGTGATTCATAGTATTTCGCAACGTCCGCAGTGCTTACAGAATTGGACGTTGATCATTTCTCCGTTTGGTGCTTGTATTTGCTTTGGTGCTTCCATTTGATGTGTGATGCATGATGTTGAGTATGTTGGTTCGTACTCTACTTCGACGTGGAATTGGAATCCGCAGTTTTCGCATTCTGTGGTTCCTTGGTCGTCTTCGTGTGATCCTGTTGGTTTGTGTTCATGGTGGCATTTTGGGCAATCTATGGTGTCCATTTATGTTGTGTCTCCTACGCACCATATCCAGATTCCGTTTCTGATACATTCTTCGGTGAGTTCGTTGATGTCTATTTCGAATTTGCGTAGGTCGACGAGTTCTGCTGGGTTTTCTAATGTGTTGGTGTAGACTGTTATGAGTTCTTCTGGCAGGTATGTGTATTCATCTGGGTCTAGTTCTAGGATTATAAATCTTACTTTTTGTATGTCTTCTTCGCATTGTACGAAGATTCTGCCCTGGCCGCGTTGTTTGAACTTACTTTCTTTTAGTGTCATCACATGTACCTTGCTGCGAGGATGTTGATGATTTCTTTGCTCAATTGTTTTCCTAATAGTGCTGATTCGTCTGTGATTATACTATTCATATCTTGTCTTGCTTCTTGGATTAGTTTGAAGCTGACTTGATAGTATGGTATTTGGTTGTTGTCGTCTATCATGAGTAGTGACATTTTTACGTCGGACACGATTTGTGTTTCGTCTTGTTGTTCCATTATTTTGCTTCTTTTTGGACTAACAGTTGTGTTCGAAGCCTTTTGTGAACCAGTTGAGGTCTCTTTTTAATACTTTGGAGAGTGCGTATAATTGGTGTATGCTTATGTTGTTTTTGCCGTCTTCGAATTTTGATAGGAGTGTGCCTGTGATGTTGCAGGTGTTGAGGATGTCGATTTGTGTGAGGTTTAGTTTTAGTCGGCGTTTTCTGATTCTGTTGCCGACGTGTTGTGCGAGTGTTTGTTTCATTATTGTAGATGTTCTGTTTTTGCTAGTGAGTACCATCCGACGAAGTTGAATCGTCTGTGTTCGTTTTCTTGTGGCCAGAGTGGTTTGAATACGTTTTCTGCTTCATATACCATCCATGCTGCTTGGTCTTTTGTTGCTCCCATGTAGCATAGTTGTTGTGGTGGTCCGACGCTTCCTGCTGGAGATAATATTATACTGTCTCCGTCCATTGGGCCACCGTATAGGTTGATTTGAACCATCCCGCATTCTTGGCTCATGGTTTGGCCATGATTTTTGATAGGTTGTTTACTTTTATACCTGTTATTTGTTTGGTGTTTATAGTCTGATATATTAGTGCGTTTCCGATTTCTATGATACACACTGGTTCGCGTTGTAATTGTATTGATATGGTGTCGTCTTCTTTATCGTATTTTGTGGTTGGTTGTGTTTCTTCTTCTTCCATTTGGCTGGTTAAGTTGAGTATTCTTATTCCGACTATTCTTTCGTCGTCGAATGATTTACATATTTGTATACCATGGTTCCAGGTTGAGAATATTTTGTTCGGTTCTATTTTCTCGATTATGGTTAGAATATCATTTTCTGCGTCATATTTTTCTATTATTTCTTCTGCTTCGTAGTCTGGCATTAATTGTGGGTGTTTTAGTCTGGCTTGTGCACATGCTGCTTGTATTGCTTCTTTTGGTGTTTTGCCTGCTCCTTCGCATAGTCTTCCGCCTCTGACGTGCTGGATTTCGCAGGACCATGCTACGTGGATGTGTTCTTCGCCTGACGTTACGCCGTTTTTCTTGATATTGCCATGGATATCATTTACATATTTGTTATATCGTGTGTCGATTCGATTTCTTGAATCGCATAGTTTTGCGAGGTACCAGTATTGTGGTATGATTGTTGTGATGTCTTGATCATTCATCGCCTAGTTCCTCTTCTCTTTTTTGGATGTCTTTTGATCTAATTTGTCTGATGGCTTTCAGTCGGATGGCTTTAAGTCGCAGTGTTTCTTTGATTGTTTTTCGATACAGTGCGTTTGCTGATTTGAGTCTTTGTTGTTGTGTTTCTGTTCCGGGAATATTGTTATGACCTAACCATTCTTGCGGTGTTTTGGTTAGTGTTGTTGCCATCTGTTCTATCGTTTCCCAAGCTATTTCTGCTTTGAATTCTAATCGATGTCCTGCCTCTTTTTGTCGCACTGCATCTATTAATACTACTAGTGCACGTTTGTAGAAATGTGTTATACTATCTAACGATTCTACGCATAGTCGTAGTTCTTCGTCTGTGATATTAGGATCATTTTCTTTGACTTGTAGTTTGATTTCTAATATTGTTTTCATTGTTTTATGATCCTGGTGGTTTGTACGGTTTGTATGGTTTTGGTGGTAGGAAGAATAGTGCGAGTATTCGTGCTTTCCATCCTGATGCTTGTATGTTGAGTTGTGGTAGGTGGCTTCTTTCGTAGTTGTTGTGTGACCAGTGTTCTGGTGTTGTCCATTCGGCTTTTATGTGTGCTGATTTTCTTCCGTGGGTCATTTGTCGTTGTTTGATGTCTTTTACTGGATATGCTCTGCCTATTATTCTTTCGAACATTTTGTGTTCTCCTTGTATTTGTAAAATACTTTATTGGATGTCTAGTAAGTCTATTGTTTGTCCTGCGAACTCGTGTGTTGAGTCGTCTAGGAATATGGCTTTTCCGTCATTGACGTGGGAGTGGCATGTAGTTCCAATGCCGTCTTTTGTTAATATGCTTGGTTTTATTGTGGGGAGGTCTGTGCTTCCGTTCCAAGTCCAGCAGTTTGTTCCTTCTCTTTTACCTTTTATGATTATGGGTAGTATTCTTGTTGGTATTGGTCCGGGCATGTTTAATCGTATGTGTGTTGCTTCTTCGGGCGTGCATTCTTCGTAGCCTACGCCTTTTGTTTTTATGATTAGTGGTTGTGCTTTCATTTTACCATTGTACTAGGTAGTAGTCTGCCCATTCTTGGCCGAAGTGTTCTGTGCATTTGTCTTTGATGCGTGTGCAGTGGGTGTTGAAGTCTTCGATTAGTTTTTCTGTTATTGTTTCGTATAGTTTTGGTTCGCCTCTTGATTGGGCGTATGTTGACATTACTCTATCGAGGTTCCATGTTGTGAATGCTTTGAGTTGTTGATCTGGGTTTTGGACTATTGATAGGAGGCATAGTGAGTATATTGTGAATTCCATCATGTTGTGTAGTGTGCCGAGTCTTGGTTCTTTGAGTGTGCCGGACCATAGGTATTCGAGTGCTGTTATTGTTCCGTTGGTGTATGCTATCCATTCGTCGTATACGTATAGTGGTTTGTCGTTCCAGTGTCTGGCTTGTTGGACTAGGTAGAGATCGTATACTCTTCCTCTTACTTCTCTTGGGACTGCTTTTGCTATGTCTGTTAGTGTGATTCCTTCTGGTTCTTTTATGAGTACTGCTCTGTTTTGTAGGCAGTAT
>JACCDT010859647.1_pt1 | contig 18218 bp, 20 predicted proteins | sample 7446291 | NCBI WGS metagenome assembly JACCDT01 (sample SAMN15323446, study PRJNA562643) | freshwater metagenome | isolation source: river surface water | place: USA:Blue River Watershed | collected 2017-08-17 | reverse complement strand
GCGCTGTTCCACGCCCAGCGCACCCCCAGCAGCCTTATGCGCATCAACTTTGCCAGCACGCAAGAGGCGCAGTTCTGGAAAACCTTTGCGCGCCTGCGCGATGAGCAGGTGCGTGCATGAAGCGGCTAACCCTCACAGCATTGGCCCTGTGGCTGTGTGCCAGCAACCTGGCCTTGGCCGCCCCCCAGACCCGCTGCGGCTGGTGGGACAACCCCAGCCCCGGCAACGTGTGGCTGCACGACAAAGATGGTGAGTGGGAAGTGGCCGTGCAAGGCGGCCACCAGGCCGAGGGCGACTGGCCCGAGATACCCGCGCGGCAGAAAGTGCGCGTCAACGGCAACTACGGCTACGGCTGCGCGTGTGCCCGCGTCACCGTCAACACCAAGACGCGCCAGGTGCTGCACATCCTGAGCGCGCAAGCCCGTCCTCTGGCCCAGTGCCGCGCCGACGCCGCGCTGGGCAAGCCCCCCGGTTAATGACTTTGGAGACACTTTGATGGTGACCTGCTATCTGCGCTACGTGATTGACCCTTACAAGCTCGCCGAGTTCGAGCACTACGGCAAGCTCTGGATTCCGCTGGTGGAGCGCTTTGGCGGCCAGCACCATGGCTACTTCCTGCCGTCCGAAGGCGCCAACAACATTGCGCTGGCCATGTTCACTTTTCCCAGTCTGGCGGCCTACGAGACCTACCGCCTGCAGTCTATGCAGGACGCCGAATGCCAGGCCGCCTTCCGCTACGCCGAAGAGACGCACTGCATCATCAGCTATGAGCGAACGTTCTTCCGTCCGGTGTTTCGTTGAGGCTGGGTTTGCTATATATTTAATAGCTATTTGCGCAATAACCACGGCCTGCAAGGCCGAAAATGCTTGAAATTCAGGCCTGTGCAGCAAGGGAGCGCAGCAAGGCGCGGTTGACTTCATCGGCCTCCAGGCCGTGGGCGCGGCAGACGTCGCGGATGACCTTGGTGTTGCTGCTCTCCAGGGCACTGGCGGTTTCCAGCCAGGGGGCGTAGGGGCCGGTTTGTCCCAGGATGGCAGAGGCCACCCGGCCGGGCAGGGGCAGGCGGTGCAGGGCGGCGCCCAGGTTTTCGCCCAGCAGCAGGTCCACCTGCGAGAAGATGCCGCACAAAAACACTTCGCGGCGCAGGTCGTCTTCAATGCCGGCATCGGCCAGCCGCTCCATGATGCGCGCGCGCAGCACGATGGCGGCGCGGATGGGCTGCAGGTTGGCATCTGCGTTGGCGTGGGGCATTTGCTCCATGAGCCAGGCGCGCAGGCGGCTGTAGCCCAGCGTCATGAGGCCTTGGCGTACGCTGCCGATCTCGGTGCGCAAGGACAGCGCGGCGGAATTGGCGTAGCGCAGGAAGCGGTAGGTCAGCAGCGGCTCGTCGCCCAGGCGGTGCTCCAGTGCTTCCAGCGATTCATCGGCATCGATGGCGTGCACCAGGTCCAGCAGCAGCTGGCGTGCAGGCTGGATTTGTTTGTAGCGGTAGCCGTAGAGCATTTCTTCGGTGGGCCAGCCGGCCACGCCCCAGGCGGCTTGGTGGTCCAGGGCGTGTTCCACCAAGGCTTGGCTGGCCAAGCCTTCGTACAGTTCACCCGGCAAGATGGGTGATGTCCAATGGCCGTGGGTGTTGCCGCCGTCGTGGGTGCGCTGCAGCGCAGCGCGCAGGGCGGCCAGTGCCTCATGCGGGCTGATGCTGCGCAGGGTTTTGTGAAACAGGCTTTGCAGTTCGCCCGCGGGTGGCTGGCCGGCTTCGCCGCGCCAAAGCAGGCGCACGCCGCGTTGCTGGGCCTTGCGCATGCGGCCTGCCAGAAGGGCGTCGCCTAGCCAGGTGTCTGGAATTTCCAGCCACAGGCCTTGGGCCGGCGCATGGTCCAGCAGGTCGCTGAGCAGTCCGGGGGTGCGCACCACCAGAATTTGGGCGTCCAGCCCGGCGGGCCAGAGTTCGTGCAGGGTGTGCAGCAGGTGCTGCGCGTCCACCGCGCTGCTGAGGTTGGGCTCCACCACGAGGCGTGTGGCGCAGCGTTGGCGCCAGGCGTTCCACACGGGCTGGTAGCCCATGGTCACGCTGCCCAGCACGGAGTTGCTCATGGTTTATCCAATGAAGTTGAACAGCGACAGCTTTTGCACCTGGGCATACGACTGCAGCGCGGCCGAATAGCCGGTTTGCTGGTTCTGGAAGTCGGCAATGCCTTTGATCATGTCCAGGTCTTCGGCGCGGGAGCGGTCGGCTTCCAGCTGGATGCTGCGCGACTCTTGCGTGGAGGTGATGCGGTCGGCCCGGTTGAGCAGGTCACCGGCCTGGCCACGCACGGCGGACACCCGCTCCATGCCAATGTCCAGGTTGCCCAGCGCTTGGGCCACCGCTTGCGAGGCGGCATTGGCGTTGACGGCGCTGCCGATGTCGCGGATGGCGTCGTCCATGACGCTGAAGATGCTGGGGCTGGTGTCTACGGTGATGGTGTCCCCGGCCACAGGCAGGCCATTCACGGTCATCGACAGGCCGGGCATGGCTGTGATGGTGAAGCTGGGTGGCAGGTTGGACGGGAAGGACGCGGTCAGGCCCGACTGGGTGGGGCCGGCCACGGGCGGGCCTTCAGCCACGCTGTAGGTTACCGTGGTGGTGCCGGCCACGGTGGACACGGCATCGATGGTGATGGAGTAGCTGGAGCCGTTGACCAGGGTGGGGTCGACCACCGTGACGGGGCCAGTCTGCAGCGTACGGTCGGTCGGAATCTGCGACAGCGTGACGTTGTAGGCGCCGTCGCGGCGGGCTTGCAGCATGAAGGCGCTCTCGCCATCGAGCGTGCCAGGGATGGCGTTTTCGCTGGCCGCGGCTTGGCCAGGCAGGCCCAAAAAGCTGTAGTCGGCGGGCGGTGAGTTGGGGCCGGCAAAGGGCACCTGGCCACTGCCCAGGGCGGCGAACAGGGGCAGGCCGTTGTTGTCTTTGCGGTTGGCCATGGTCAGCACCTGCTCGCGCAGGCCTTGCAGTTCCACGGCAATGGTGCGGCGTTCGGCGGCGGTGTTGTTGCCGTTGCCTGCGTTCACGGTGAGTTCGCGGAAGCGTTGCAGCGCGCTGGTGATGTCGCCCAACGTGCTTTCGGCCGAGGCGATGGAGTTCTTTTGTGCCTCCAGCGCACGCTGGTCGGTGGCAATGCGGGCCAGACGGGTGAGCGAACGCTCGGCCTGGGCGGCGCCGGTGGGGTCGTCGCTGGCGCGCACCACGCGTTTGCCCGAGGTGAGGTTCTCTTGCAGGTCGGCCAGCTTGGTCTGCCGTGCCGTGAGGTTGCGCATCGCCAGGTCGTAGGTATTGGCCGTGCCCAAGCGAGATAAAGAAGTGGCCATGGTGGTCGTCCTCCGGTGCCTCAGCGGTTGAGGCCTTGCATCAGGGTGTCAAAAATGCTTTGCGCGATCTGGATCATTTTGGCCGAGGCTTGGTAGGCCTGCTGGTATTGCAACAGTTTGGCAGCTTCTTCGTCCAGATTCACGCCCGATACGCCAGTGCGGTCTTTTTCCAGATTGGTGGCAATGGAGCTCGACACTTCGGCCGCGTACGCCGCGCTTTGGCTGCGGATACCAATTTGCGAGATCAGGCTGGCGTAGCCGTCGGTCAGGGCGGCGCCGTCAAACATGGCCATGTCGCGCAGGTTCATCATGGCCGTGGCGTTGCCCGAGTTGAGCTTGTAGTCCACGCCGTAGGCTGGGTCTTTGATGTCGATGACTGTGAAGGTGTCGCCTGGCTTGGGCGAGCCTTGCAGGGTGAAGGTCCAGCCGGTCAGCGGGTCGTTATAGGTGGGCGGCAGCGTGGGGTAGTTGTTGGGAAACTCCGCCTCGATGGCCTGCCCAGGCGTGTAGGTGAACACGGTGGTGTTGGCCACCGGGGTTTCGTCGCTACGGGTGTAGGTGTTGGTGCCGGTAAAGGTGAAAACCACCGGCGTGGCCAGCGACATGGGGAGCGTGCGCGCACTGATGGACACCTGCTTGAGGCTGCCCTGGTTGGTGCTGCCCATGGAGCCCGCAATCGGGCTGGCCACTGCCAGGTTGCGCGGGGTTGCGAAGACGCTGTCGATGTTGCTGGCCGAGGTGCTGAAGGGCTTGAGCAAAAAGCGGTCGCCCACATTGGGCGTGCCCGATACAAAAATGTCCAGGCCGTCCACGTTGGCCAGTGCGCCCGAGGTGGGGGCTGGCGTTTGCGGAAAACTTACGACCAGGCCGTCGGAGCGGCGGGTGATGGAGCCGGAGGTCGCAGAGCTGAAGTTGACCTCGTAGTCCGACGCAGCAAACTTGCTGACATCGGTGATGGCCAGCGTCAGCCCGCCGGTACCGGTGTTGACCGTGGCCGGGGGCACGGGCTGGCGGATGTTTTGCCCATTGAAGGTAGCGGGGGTGAACAGGTTGCCGCCAAAGTTGCCATCCAGGTCCAGGCCGAGCTGGTGCTGCGCGTTCATGGCCGTGCTGACGGCCATGGTCAGTCGACCCAGCAGGTTTCGGCCTTCCACCAGGTCGCTGTTTTGGAAGCGCAGCAGCCCGGCAACCTCGCCGCCGCCCAGGGCGTTTTCGTCCAACACCACAGTCAGGCCGTTGCGGGTGATGGCCAGCTTGTTCTTGAGCGTGTCGCCGAAGTCATCACTGACGATGGAGACGGGCGACACCGTGGTGCCCAGCACCAGGGCCTGGCTGCTGGCCAGGAAGATGCCCACTGTGCCGTCGTCCGCCTGGATGGAGGTGGTTTGCACGTACTGGTTGAGCTCGCGCACCAGTTGGTCGCGCCGGTCCAGCAGATCGTTGGGAGGCTGGCCTGTGCCTTGGGCACGGGCAATTTCGTCATTGACCTCTGCAATGCCGCGCGCCAGGGTGTTGATGGCGCTGGCTTTTTGGCGTAGCTCCTGGTCCACGCCTTGTTGGAGGTCGTCCAGCGATTGCGAGGCCGCCCGCATGCGTGAAGCGGTTTCGTCCACCCGGGTCAGTGCCACGGTGCGGGCGGTCAGGTCGGTGGGGGCGCTGGCCACATCGGAGAACGCGTTCAGCATTTCGCTGATGGAGGCCCCCAAGCCGCTGGTACCGCCGGGGAAGATGCCTTCGAGCTGGCTGAGTTTGTCGGAGCGGGTGACGTCCGCTGCCTGCACCGAGCTGGCCAGGGTGGACTGGCGTGTCAAAAAGGCGCTGAAATTGCGCTGGATGGTTTGCACATCCACGCCCTTGCCGATGTAGCCACCGCCGGTGAACTGGCCCTCCACCGTTTGCAGCGTGACGGTCTGGCGCGAGTAGCCGGGCGTGTTGACGTTGGCAATGTTGTTGCCCGCCGTCTGCAGCGCAACCTGGTTGGCTTGCAGTGCGCGCGTGCCGATGTTGAGAATGCTCATGGTGGCGTCCGGTTACACCTGCAAGCGACGCAGGTGCAGGGTGGTGTTGATGGCGCGGCTCAGTTTGGCGGCGTACTCCGGGTCGGTGGCATACCCTGCCTTCTGCAGGCCGCTGGCAAATGCTTGGGCCGAACCCGTTTGGGCACGTACCTTGGCGTAACGCGGGCTCTCCGAGATCAGGCGGGCGTAGTCTTTGAAAGAGTCTTCGTAGGAGTCGTAGGCGCGGAACTTGGCAACCTGTTTTTTGGCGACACCGTTCACGTATTCGGTGGTGGTGATTTCGGCCACCTTGCCGGTCCAGCTGGCACCGGCCTTGATCCCAAACAGGTTGAAGGAGTTGCCGCCGCCCTTGGTCTTGATCTGCGCGCGGCCCCAGCCGGTTTCGTGGCCGGCCTGGCCCAGCATGAAGCTGGCGGGAATGCCGGTGGCTTTCTCCACCTTGCTGGCCACATCGGAGTGTTGGCGCACAAAGTTGGCTTGGCTCTCCGTCGGGGTGCGTTTGATTTTGACGGGGGGCAGGGTGGCATCGGACACGGTGGCCCGGGGTGCCGTGGACGGGGTGGCGCTGCCCAATGTCTGGGGGCGCACGGGCATGGCGGATTCGGCGCCCGGTTCTGCAGTGATGCCCATTTGGCGCGTCAGCTGCTGCGCGATCAGGTCGGACAGGCCGCCGGGTTGGCCGGACATGCTGACAGCGAGCTGCTGGTCCAGCAGGTCGGTACCGAGATCGCTGCCGGGGTTGTCCAACATGCCGGATTTCATGGTGGCCTCGCGCATGCTTTTGACCAGCTCGCGCATGAACAGGGATTCGAATTGTTTGGCCGTTTCCTTGATGGCTTCCGGCGAGTTTTTGCCCGCCTGCAGCTTGAGGTGGCCCAGCGACTGGGTATCCACCGCCAGGCTCTGCATGCTGGTCAGCGAGGGGCTCGAATAGCTGTTGCCGTAACTCATGTCAGATAACCTCCAGCTCCGCGTTCAGCGCGCCGGCCGATTTGATGGCCTGCAGAATGGCCAACAGGTCTTGTGGTGTGGCGCCCAGGGAGTTGAGCGCCTTCACCACATCGGTCAGCTGGGTGGCTGCGGGCAATTGGATGAGTTTGCCGGCCTCTTGTTTGATATCAATGGCGGCTTGTTCGCCCACCACGGTTTGCCCGCCCGACAAGGCGTTGGGCTGGCTGATGACGGGCGTGGAGGACACGCTGATGGACAGGTTGCCATGGGCCACCGCGCAGGGGCCCAGGGTCACGGCCTGGTTCATCACGATGGAGCCGGTGCGGGAGTTGATGATCACCTTGGCCGCTGCAATCGAGTTCTCGATGGGCAGCTCTTCCATCTCGGCGATAAAGGTCACGCGTTCATTGGGGCTGGTCGGGGCCTTCACTTGCACGGTGCGGCCATCCAGCGCCTGGGCAATGCTGTTGCCAAAACGATTGTTGATGGTTTGGGCCACTTTGCGGGCGGTCTGGAAGTCCGAGGCGCTCAGGCTCAGGTTGATGGTGGGACCTTCTTGCAGTGCTGTGGGTACGCTGCGCTCCACTTGCGCACCATCTGGAATCCGGCCTGCGCTGAGGTGGTTCACCTGCACTTTGCTACCACCGGCGGCAGCTCCGGCGCCGGCGACGATCAGGTTGCCCTGGGCCAAGGCGTAGACCTCGCCATCGGCACCCTTGAGCGGTGTTGCAATCAGGGTGCCACCCTTGAGGGATTTGGCATTGCCAAGGGACGATACGTTGATGTCCAGCAGCTGGCCGGGGCGGGCAAAAGCAGGCAGCTGGGCGGTGACCAGTACGGCTGCCACGTTTTTCATTTGCAGCTGGGCTTGGGAGGCTGCCGTGAGCGTGAGGCCCAGCTGCTCCATGTAGTTCTTGAGGCCCTGGGTGGTGTAGGGCATCTGGGTGGTCTGGTCACCCGTGCCGTCCAACCCCACCACCAGCCCGAAGCCGGTGAGCTGGTTGCTGCGCACGCCTTCAATGGCGGCGATTTCCTTGATCCGTGCTGCGTGGGCGGGCCCGCTGCCTGCCATGACAAGTGCCACACACAGACCGCCAAGCCAGCGGCAGCCGGTGCTGAGGGGTGTTGGGTTCCAGTGTTTCATGTGCAGAGTCGGTAACGGGGACGGTCCGACTGGACCTGTTACCCCTCGGCACAATTCTGGAGATCTTTAGAAGGGACTAACGTTCAAAAAGAACCGGGATAACCAGCCAACTGTTTGTGCTTCCCCTTGCGCGCCGCGGCCGCGCGATTCAACACGCACGTTGGCCACCTGGGTCGAGCTGATCACGCTGCCGGGTTGCACCATGCGCGGGTCTACCGTGCCCGAGAAGCGCAAGACATCCACGTTCTGGTTCACGCCAATCTGCTTTTCTCCGGTGACCACCATGTGGCCGTTGGGCAATACTTCCACCACGGTGGCGGTGATGGAGCCAGCGAAGGTATTGGCACTTTCTGTACCGCCCTTGCCCGAGAAGTTGTTGTTGGTCGTAGCACCAACGTTGAATTTGGAGAGACCGGAGAGGTCGTTGAATGGCAACGCCGTCACTGCCCCATCGACCGAGGTATTGCGGTTGACGGTGGATGTGGACTTCTGGCTGGCAGTGACGTTTTCTGCAATCTGGATCGTGACGGTATCGCCCACCTGACGCGCGCGCCTATCTTCAAATGCGGGGCGATAGCCTACGTTTTGGTAGAGGCTGCCGGTGTTGGGGCGGGCGGCCACTGGGGTGGTGGCAGGCGTAGCCGCAACGCGTGGCTCGGCAAAATCGACGGTGACTTTTTGCGGCAACTGCTGGCAGGCGCTGGTCAATGCCATGACGGCCGCTGCCGTGGCGGTGGCACGCAGCAAGCGGAGCGCGTTGGGGGCATGGGTGCGGTGGGTCATGGCTTACCTTGCGGGTTTAGAGCTGGCCGAGCTTTTGCAGCATCTGGTCTGAGGTCTGGATGGCCTTGGAATTCATTTCGTAGGCGCGTTGGGTTTGGATCATGGTGACCAGTTCCTGCACCACGTTCACGTTGGAAGTCTCCACAAAGCCTTGCATCAGGGTGCCCAGGCCGTTCTCTCCGGCATTGCCGGCGTTCGGCTGACCAGACGCCACACTTTCGGCGTACAGGTTTTGGCCTTTGGGCTCCAGGCCCGCGGGGTTGATGAAGCTGGCCAGGGTGATGGTGCCCACGGGTTGCGGCGCGGTATTGCCAGGCACTTGGACGGTGACTTCGCCGTTTTGGGCAATTGCCAGGCTGGTGGCATTCGCAGGCACTGTGATGCCATTGAGCACGGGCAGGCCGCCGGAGGTGACCAGTCGGCCCTGGTTGTCGAGCTGGAACGCGCCGTCGCGGGTGTAGCCCACGGTGCCGTCGGCCATGGTGACCTGGAAGAAGCCATTGCCCTGGATCGCGACGTCCAGGTTGTTGCTGGACTGCTGGAGGTTGCCCTGGGCAAAAGACCGGCTGGTGGCCACAGTGCGCACACCGAGGCCGATTTGCAGGCCGGTCGGCAAAACTGCTTGTTCGTTGACCGCTGTGCCTACCTGGCGCAGGTTCTGGTACATCAAGTCCTCAAATACCGCATGCGATTTTTTGAAACCGTTGGTGGAAACGTTGGCCAGGTTGTTGGAGATGACGTCCAGCTGCATTTGCTGGGCTTCCATGCCGGTTTTGGAGATCCAGAGGGAATTGATCATGTTATGTCTCCTGTAGAGCCGCCTCAAAGGAGGCTTGCGCCCCCGCGGAGGGCAGCGAATGTGAATGAGCGTGGTGGGGGTTCACAGCCTGTCCTGGTGGTTTAGCCTTGCAGGCTCAGCAGTTGGCCGGCAGCACGGTCGTTGGACTCGGCGGTTTGCATCAAGCGCATTTGCGCTTCGAACTGGCGGGCAGTCTGGATCATGCCCACCATGGCTTCAATGGCGTTGACGTTGGAGCCTTCGAGCATGCCGGGGTGAATGCGAGCGGTGTCTTCGGTGTTGAGTGGTTCACCCGACAAGGCACGAAACAGGCCGTCATCCCCGCGCTTGAGTGGGTCCTCTGCGGTGGGAACCACGAGCTTCAAGCGGCCCACGCTGTTGGCAGGCTGGTTGCCAATTTTGGCGCTGATGTTGCCGTCCGGGCTGATGCTGACATCCGCACCTGCGGGGACCGTGATGGCGGATCCGTCACTGGAGAGGACTTGCAGTCCGTTGCCCGTGGTCAGCACGCCTTCGGCGTTTACTTCAAAGTGGCCGTTGCGGGTGTAAGCCTCGTTGCCGTCCAAGCCCTGTACCGAGAACCAGGCGTCGCCCAGTGCCATGGCATCAAGGGCGCGGTCGGTGCGCATGGCGGGGCCGGGTTTGGTGGAGTGACCGGCAGATGCTTCCAGTGCAAAAACGCGTGTGGTTGCGCCTTCGCCCCGCAGCGGCACCGCGCGGTAGGTTGCCAGTTGTGCCCGGAAACCATTGGTCGAGACGTTGGCCAGGTTGTTGGACAGGACCGCCTGGCGGTTTGCCGCCGCATTGGCGCCCGTCATCGCTGTGTAGATCAAGCGGTCCATGGTGGTTCAGCTCCGGTTAGCGCAGGTTGACCAGCGTCGACATGATCTGGTCCTGGGTCTTGATGGTTTGGGCGTTGGCCTGGTAGTTGCGCTGGGCCGTCATCATGTTGACCAGCTCAGCGGTCAGGTCGACGTTGGAGTCTTCCAGCGCGCCAGCGCGCAACTCGCCAAATTTGCCGATGCCCGGTTCGCCCAGCACGGGCTGTCCGGACGCAAATGTCTCGACCCAGTTGCCGCCGCCAGTCGGGGTCAGGCCTTGGACGTTGCGGAAATCAGCCAAAGCGACTTTCCCGCGGGCTTGGCTCTCTCCGTTGGAATAGCGGGTCATGATGACGCCCGAGGGGTCGATGCTGATGCCGGTCAGTTCGCCTGCGGTGTAGCCGTCCTGTGTCAGGTTGGATACGGTGAATGCAGTGCCATATTGGGTAGCACCACTCAGATCCAGGCTGGCGGTGAAATTGCCAATGGCTACGTTGGGGGAGGTCAGTGTCAGGGTTTGCGGTGCCGCGGGAGTTACCAGGCCGCCATTCACATCGAATGTCATCTGGAACAGGCTGCCTGCGGCCACCATGGTCAATTGTGGGTCTGCAGCGTAAATGCCTGTTCCGGCAGCGGCGAAGGTGGCGCGCTGGTCTGGTCCCGGGTTGGCGGTGTTCCAGGTGCTGTTGGCGTTGTGGGTGGCATAGGTCGCTGCGTTAGTCGCAAGTGCAGTCGTGCCTGCCGCCAGGGTGTTGGAGTCGTACACCTCCCAGGTGTCCGCGGCCACCGCGGGGTTGGCGGTCAGGTCAGGGCCGGTTTTGACGAAATACAAGCTGACGGGCACTTCCACACCTTGTGAGTCGAAGGCGGTGAGAGAGGTGCCGTAGGTGCTGATGGGGGTAGCCGGGGACACGCTGGCAGCGACCTTGGCGCGGGCATCAAGGTTGAATTCGGCCGTGATCTCTGTCGTCACCTGCGCGGGAATGGGGGCCCCGGTCGGTATGGTGAGGATTTGGGGTGTCACACTGGTGGAGTTGCCCAGCAGGTCCGTGGGGTAGCCCATGACATTGGCCCCGGTGTTGGTCAGGATGTTGCCATCCCGGTCCAGCTTGAATTGGCCATCGCGGGTGAATGCCGTGGAGCCATCGGGCATGGTGACCTGGAAGAAGCCGCCACCGTTGATGGCGACGTCCAGGCTGTTGCCGGTGATGTTGATATTGCCTTGCGAGAACTGCTGTGCAATCGTCGCGACCGATACGCCGATGCCCGCACCTTTGGACGCGCCACCTGCGGCACCCAGCGATGATGCCACCAGGTCTGCGAACTCCGCCCGCGACGATTTCATGCCGGTTGTGTTGGCATTGGCAATGTTGTTACCAATCACGTCCAGGCTTTTGCTGGAGGCGTTCAAGCCGGAGAGTCCTGTTTGAAAGCTCATGGTGTTTCCTCTGGGATACGGTTGGAAAGATTTACAGAATGGACTTGACGTCGGTGTACGCCACGGCGTTGCGGCCGGCCAGTTCCAGTGTCATGTTGCCGTTGCTGGAACCCACAGCCACCACAGTGTCGTGAGCCAAAGCAGTGTTGGTAACGGCCGCTCCCTTGAGCGTGGCCGTGACCTTGAACGTGGGTGCTCCTGTGCCTTTGTAGTTGGAGGCATTCCACTGGAAGCCGTGCATGCCCGCGTCCTGGGCTCCCAGCTCGAATTTGTCGAGCACCTGTCCACCGGGGGATAGCACCTGGATAGTGACCTTGTCCGCTTTGGTGGCGAGGTCTACCGCGCCGGCGGCCACACCGTCTTTGATCGTGAGGGTGTTGGATTCGACCAGCACACCCTTGCCCACCAGTGATGCACCTTGCAGCACTTGCATGGCGCTGAACTGGGTGGACATGCTCTTCATCGTTTCGTTGAGCTGTTGGATGCCCGACACCGTGTTGATCTGGGCCATCTGGCTCGTCATCTGGGCGTTGTCCATGGGGTTCATGGGGTCCTGGTTGTTCAGCTGCGCGACCAGGAGTTTGAGGAAGCGGTCTTGCTGCGCGGCCGCATCGGTTTGCTTGCTGGTGGTACTGCTGTTCACCAGCGCGCTGAGATCAGTGGAGGAAGTGACGCTGCTAACCATGGCGGTCTCCTGGTTTATTGACCCATTTGCAGGGTCTTGAGCAGCAGCGTCTTGGCCGTGTTCATGACTTCTACATTGTTTTGGTATGAGCGCGATGCCGAGATCATGTTGACCATCTCTTCCACCGGGTTCACATTGGACTGGGTGACATACCCTTCAGCATCTGCGGCAGGGTGCATGGGGTTGTGCACACGTTTGAAAGGCTCGTTGCTCTCTTTGATGGAGCTGACCTTGACCCCAGAGGAGGCAGGCGACTCCATGGGGACGGTTTCAAATATGACCTGGCGGCTCTTGTAGGCTTGCCCATCAGGGCCTGCCACAGCGTCAGCGTTGGCCAAGTTGCTGGCGACCACGTTGAGGCGTTGGGACTGTGCGCTAACCGCACTGCCTGAGACATTGAAGATGGAAAACATGGACATGGGGTGCCTCGGTGATCAGGTCGTCGCGTTATTGGCCCTGAATGGCGCTCAAGATCGTCCGCGATGAGCCGTTAATAAAACGGAGGGTGGCTTCATAGCGCACTGAGTTGTCAACAAAGCTGGCCCGTTCGCGGTCCAAGTCAACGCTGTTGCCATCCATGGCGGGTTGAGTTTGGACGGTGTAGTCGAGCTTGCTATTGGCTGCAGCGCCTTCGGTGACGCTGGGTAAAGGTATGTGGCGTGCATGGGTGGTGCCCGCGGCGCTCATGCTCTGGCTGGTGCTAGGGGCCAGCCTCAAGTCGGAGGATTCGCCTAGGGCTTGTTCCATGGCTTGTTTGAAGTTGATATCGCGACCCGTGTAGCCTGGGGTGTCTGCGTTGGCAATGTTGCTGGCAATCACCCGCTGGCGTTCGGCGCGCAGCACCAAAGCTTTCGATTGAAAGTCCAGGGCGTTGGTTAGATTGGCAAACATGGCATACCTCAGCGAATAGCGCCTTGCACTACAGAGGTGTGGGCTTGGGGCGTGCGGCAATTATGGAAAAAGCTTAAATTTTCTAGACCTTGAATAGCGGGGTGAATGGGGCATATTTACGCGTCTTGCTGGAGGAGGGGCTGCCTATAGTTTGGGCCTGCGTTGTCTCGTCCCAGCGGCTCGGCTGGTGCGTGCACAGCACTTATTCCGGAGTCCCGCATGCTGTTTTTTTCTGCGTTAAACCCATCTGCCGTCGCGCGCGGCTTGGGCGTTCTTGCATTGGTGTGCATTGGTATTTCGTCGGTGCATGCGCAAGACGCTGGTTTGGAAGCACTGCGGCAAGAAGCCCAGCGCTGGGCCAGCGAGGCGGTCCTGAAGTCCCAGCCACCGGGCGTCAATTTGCGGATGCGGGCCGAGGTCGGGGCGCTGGACAGTCGTCTGCGCTTGGCCCCTTGCGGCAATATCGAGCCGCATTTGCCGGCCGGGGCCCGTTTGTGGGGCCGTAGCCGTGTGGGCTTGCGGTGTGTGGATGGGGTGACCCGCTGGAACATTACCTTGCCCGTGGTGGTGAGCGCGACGGGCAAGGCCTGGGTCATGCGAGGCCATGTGGCAGCAGGGGCGTTGGTCACCGAGTCGGATGTGATGGAGGCTGATGTGGACTGGGCGGAAGAGCCCAGCCCCGTGTTGGCGGACCGCAACCAATGGGTGGGGCAGACCGCCGCCCGCCTTCTGAGCACAGGGCAAACCCTGCGCCAAGGCATGGTCAAACCCGCTCAGGTATTCCAGGCCGGCGCGTCCGTGCGGGTGCTGGCACAGGGTGCCGGTTTCCAGGTCAGCAGCCAAGCCCAAGCGCTGTCTGCTGGGGTGGTCGGACAACAAGCCCGTGTGCGCATGGAGAATGGCCGCGTAGCCTCAGGCATTGTGCTGGATACGCGTACAGTCAAAATTGAGCTTTGAACGGCCTTATTTGTGCAAAAAGCCCTAAAGTCAGTCATGATGCGGCCGATAACTACCGTACGAGGCTACGCCTACCGTAGTTTTGGAGAACGCGATGAAAATAGGTCAACCCACAGATATCCCTGCTTCCGTATCGCCCACGGTGTCTGGTGCAGCCCAAAAAGCGGCCCAGAACGCCAACGCGAGCACTGCCGCCACCAGCAAGGCGACGCAAAGCACGCGCGCAGCGGGCGTGGCCGTGACCGTCTCGACTTTGGCGCGCTCGCTGGAGAAAACCGAGCGCAGCGAGTCTGCAGACATCGACACCCAGAAAGTGGCCAGCGTGAAAGCCTCCATCCAAGATGGCACTTACGTGGTCAATGCCGAAGCCATTGCCGACAAGCTCTTGTCCAACGCGCAGGAAATGCTGAACCGCTCGGTGCGGTAAACAGGTCCTGCGCACTCATTGAAGTGCGAGGAACCTGATATGTCCCAACCTACCTTGGAATCTTTGCTCAGTGCGCTTGAGGCGCAGCTGGGTTTTTTGTCATTGGCGCTCAAAAACGGGGCGGTCGACGACATGGCAGTCCAGGCACAAAGCTTCCAGTCCTTGGTTGTGGAGGCAAATGCCTTGCTCGATCCCTGGAAGCCCTTGGGGCCTCATCTGCAGAGTGCCGAGGCAGCGCGTTTGCGGGCTTTGGCTGCGGGCTTGGCCCAAGTGCGTGAACAGATGCTGCGACGCCATGCGTTGGTGGAGCAGGCCTTGCACATGGTCGTGCCCGCCATGAACACGCCGGTGTATGCAGCTGCTGCGGGGCCTTATGGTGCCGGCGCGAAATCGTCTGGCCGTTTTCAGGCATTGAGCGCCTAAAAACTGCGCTCAATGCGCGCGCATCTTGGCGCGCAGGCGGGCAATGGATTGGCTGTGCAGTTGGCAGACACGTGACTCCGTCACGTCCAGCACCGCTGCGATTTCCTTGAGGTTCATGTCTTGCTCGTAGTACATGCTCATGATGTACTGCTCACGTTCAGGCAGTGTTTTGATCGCTGCCACCAGAGATTCCCGCAAGCGCTGGTCGCGCAGCATGTTCAGGGGGTCCGCATCAGCATCTGCCACGTGCCGATCAAGAAAAGTGTCATCGTCGTCGTCGCGACGTGACATGTCCTCGAGATAGACAAGTTGTGTGCCGCGAACTTTGCCCAACAGGCTCTGGTAGTCGGCCAGACTCATGCCAAGCTCGGTCGCAATTTCGGATTCTGCGGGGCTACGTCCCAACTTGTGCTCCAAGCGGCGCAATGCCACTTCAATTTCCTTCTGGCTCTTGCGTGAGCCCCGCGACATCCAGTCGTTTTCACGCAGCTCGTCGAGCATGGCTCCGCGGATACGCTGGGTGGCAAAGGTCTCGAACTGAACTCCTTGGGACGCTTCGTACCGCGTCAGCGCATCGGACAGCCCTATCAGGCCGACCTGGATCAGATCATCCACCTCTACGCTGGGGGGCAGTTTGGCCATCATATGGTGTGCCAAACGCCGCACCAGTGGCTGGTACTGCTTGATCAGCGCGCTGCGGTCGAGCTGGCCTTTGGCGGTGTACATCAATGGCTCCCCATGACAGTTGCGGCTGGCGTGTGCATGCTGAATGAGCGTGGTGCCGGTGTCCACCGGAGATCCAGGGGCATGGCGTTTTCGAGCAGACCCAATGCCAAGCGTTCCGTGCTGGCGCTAGGGCGCTCGTCTGCCCCTGGGGCGGGGATTGTCAGTGCATTCACTTCGTAATCCAAAAAATACTTGGCATAGTCCCGCAAACCGGTGCTTGCTGTTTGGGTGCCAGCTTGTGAGGATACGGGATGTTGAAGGGGGAGCACGTTCACAATGGTAGGCTCAAGCCTGCCTTTGAGCAACAGGCGCTTCAGTGCCAGGTAGCTGGTCAGCAAAGATGCCTTGGCCGTCGATACGGTAAGGACCGGACGCACCTTGCTCCCTTGCAGCAGGGGCACCAGTGTCTGTGCGGTGCTGTACACCATGACAACGCTTTCATGGGGAAACATCCAGCCTGTGTCTGCCAGTGCATTGCGCTCGTTTTGCAATCTGCTCGCCAGGGTTTGCAGGCCCCAGGCGGCGGGGATCACCGACCAAGACGGGGCGTCCGACTGAGGAGCCGGTGTGAAGCTGTAATCGAGCAATTGCTCCAGGCCGGGGTTGTCGGCGCTTTCGCGGACGGTCCCGTCCAGCACTGTCACCGGGTACCCAAAGCCTACCCACGCTGCACACATGCGCAGGAGCAAAGGCAGTTCAGCCTGTTCGTCACCATGTGCAACCATGGCCGTGAGCTTGGGGCTCGGTATGGCCGCCAGATCGAGCAAACCTGCAGCCTGGTTGTTCGGCCGTTCACGCATCCATGCGCCCCTTGGCAGTGCCCTGGGGGCTGGTAGGCTGGCTGAAGAAAAAGCCCAGGTCGCTGACCTTGGGGTCGTAAGCCGACATGCCTGCTGTGCGCATGGACATGCGCACCAGCTTGGTGGCGACCGCCGCCTCCCAGTCTTCGGGGACCCGTTGCCCGGTGGTGATGCCACGCAGCAGCAGTTGGTGGCGAATCGCAGCATCAATGGCCGGGCCCAGCTTCACCGCCTCGTCAATTTTGGAGAAGATGGCCTGCTGCGACGTATTGGTCTTGAAGCAATTCACGGCTTCATCCAGGGTGTCGCCGTGGCCCCCTGCGTTCAGGACCAGTAGGCGCTTGATGGCGGGCAGGTCCAACAACTCCATGAGTTCACGCTTGCGCGGGTCCCGCGGGGCGATGCCGGTGGTGTCGATGAGCACCATTTTTTTGTTGGATAGCAGGCCGAGCAAGTCCTGCAGGGCCGCCTTGTCGTGGGCCAAATGGGCCACGACGCCCAGCATCTTGCCGTAGGCACGCAGTTGCTCATGGGCACCCACACGATAGGTGTCCAGTGTGATGAGACCCACACTGCCTGGGCCATGGGTGCGGGCGCACAGGCCTGCCAGTTTGGCTGCTGTGGTTGTTTTTCCTACACCCGTGGCACCGATCAGGGCAAAGACGCCACCCTCCTCGTGCAGGGCAGGTGTCCCTGCATCCGTGCGAAGGTTGCGTTCCAGAACGTCCATGACCCAGCGCACCGATTCCGCAGCGTCCATCTCCTCGGGCATGCGCTCCAGAATGGCGCGCGACAGGGTGGGTGAGTACCCGGCGCGGATCATTTTCAGCATCATGTTGGATTGGATGGGGTTTTGGCGTGCCTGGCCCAGCCACGTGAGGGTATTGAAACGGTCTTCAATCAACTCTTTCATGGCGTGCAACTCATCCATCACCCCTTTGCTGACCGCTGCAGTAGCAGGCAGGGTTTGGGGTTTGCGTGCTGCTGCAGGCTTGGGAGCCGGGGGGGCGACATCCACGGCAATCCGCTGGGTCAGTGCGGGAGGGCGGGGACGTTCCGGCGCGGCCGGTGCAGGAGCTGGCAAGGCCTCTGCGGAAGTTTGTGTCGCCTCATGTCGGCGGCGCAGCATACGCTCGCGCACATAGTCCTGGAAGGAGAGGGTGCTCATGGCCAGTTGCTCAGCATCTTCTTCAACTTTGCTGGCGACCTCTTGGTAGCTGGAAGGAGGGCTGGGGCGACGTGTTGCTGTGGGCAGTTTGTTGGCGACGGGGGCACTGCCCCGGTCCAGGCTGGCCAGCGAGTCCTCGGCAGTGGCGACCACTTCCACACCGTGTTCGGTGGGCCGGTTGGACAAAATCAGTGTGCCTTCGCCAAAGGCCAAGCGGGCTTTGGCCAAGGCTTCGCGGGAGGTCGCTGCGGTAAAGCGTTGGATGTTCATGGTGTGGCACCTCGGAGAATCGGACCAATGCGGATGGTGTGGGTTTCAGGAATTTCGCTATGGGCGAGCACTTGCAAGCGTGGCGCGACACGGCGTACCAGACGCGAGATCGCGCCGCGAATGGGGTCGGGCACCAGCAGGCAGGCCGGGACGCCAATTTCTTCCTGCTTCAAAGCGGTCTCGGCGGCGGTACGGGTCAGCATGTCGGCAACACCGGGATCCAGTGCCGGACCAGAGGCACTGCCCAGAGCCTGCACCAGCAGCCGTTCCAGCCCCGGATCAATGGCAATCACATTGAGCTCCCGGGTGGGGCCATAGATCTGCTGCACGATGGCTGGCGAAAGTGCGATACGCACGCGCTTGGCCAATTCCACGGGGTCCGTGGTGGTTGTGGCGTGTTCTGCGATCGACTCGATGATGGTGCGGATGTCGCGAATGTGAACCGACTCGTCCAGCAGCAACTGCAAGACTTTCTGGAAGACGGCGACCGAGACCATTTTGGGGACCACTTCTTCAATGAGTTTGGGAGCCAGTTTTGCCACGTGTTCCACGAGTTGTTGTGTCTCTG
>JACCDT010121260.1_pt1 | contig 18218 bp, 18 predicted proteins | sample 7446291 | NCBI WGS metagenome assembly JACCDT01 (sample SAMN15323446, study PRJNA562643) | freshwater metagenome | isolation source: river surface water | place: USA:Blue River Watershed | collected 2017-08-17 | reverse complement strand
GCAACTACTAGTGGTGGAACTTGGGTGAGTGCTGGCATTGATAGTGCTGTGGAATATAAGATTGATGGAGGAACTGTGAGTGGGGGAAGAATTCTAGCATCTGGTTTCTTCTCATCAGCGAATCAATTTTCTTCAACAGTTGATATTCTCAAAGAAGCACTATTTAAGTTTCAATTAGAAAGAAATGGATTGACCGGAACACCTTATGAATTAACATTAGTGGTTGCATCGGACACTGCCGGTGCTGATGTTTTTGCTTCATTAGATTGGGAGGAAATTAGTAGATAATTATGGCAATTGATGATATTCAACTAAAGCAGTCTGATGCTTATCTCTCTAATCCAAATTTAAAGAGAGCAAATACAACTATTGAATGGACAGAAGAGCAGATTATTGAATTCTTGAGATGTAAAGAAGATCCAGTATATTTTGCAAGAAATTATATTAAGATTGTTTCTCTTGATGAAGGTCTTATTCCTTTTAATATGTTTCCATTTCAGGAAAAGTTAGTTCAAAGATTCCATGAACACAGATTTAATATTTGTAAGATGCCTCGTCAGACAGGAAAATCAACTACTTGTGTATCTTATCTTCTTCATTATGCAGTCTTTAACGATAATGTAAATATTGCAATTCTTGCAAACAAAGCATCCACTGCAAAAGATCTTTTAGGAAGACTGCAACTTGCTTATGAAAATCTCCCAAAGTGGATGCAACAGGGAATTTTATCTTGGAACAAGCAGTCGTTAGAACTAGAAAATGGTTCAAAAATTATCGCTGCTTCAACTTCTGCTTCTGCCGTTCGTGGTGGTTCTTATAATATTATATTCCTGGACGAATTTGCGTTTATTCCAAATAACATTGCAGATCAGTTTTTTGCTTCTGTTTATCCTACTATTTCTTCGGGTAAATCTACAAAGGTAATTATTGTATCTACACCTCACGGTATGAATCACTTCTACCGTATGTGGCATGACGCCGAGAAGGGTAAAAACGAATACGTGCCTACAGATGTGCATTGGTCCGAAGTACCTGGTAGAGACGCTAAATGGAAAGCATCTACAATTGCTAACACTAGTGAGCAACAATTTAAGGTTGAGTTTGAATGTGAGTTCTTAGGATCAGTTGATACTCTAATCAATGCAAATAAACTTAGGTCAATGGTTTATGATGATCCAATAAAAAGAAATAAAGGTCTTGATGTATATGAAGATCCAAAGGAAGATCACAATTATTTAATTACCGTTGATGTGGCAAGAGGAGTTGGAAATGATTATTCGGCATTCATAGTTTTTGACATCACTAATTTTCCATATAGGACAGTGGCAAAATATAAAAACAATGAAATTAAACCAATGATGTTTCCTGCCATTATTCATGAATTGGCAAAAGCATATAATGAATCTTGGTTATTGGTGGAAGTGAATGATATTGGAGATCAAGTGGCAAATATTCTTCATTTTGATCTTGAATATGATAATGTCTTGATGTGTGCAATGAGAGGTCGTGCTGGTCAAATTGTTGGATCAGGATTTAGTGGTAAAAAATCTCAACTTGGTGTTCGAATGACATCAGCGGTTAAAAAGTTAGGATGTTCTAACTTAAGAACTTTAGTAGAAGATGATAAACTTTTAATTAATGATTATGACATGATTTCAGAACTTACAACTTTTATTCAAAAAAGTAGATCATTTGAAGCGGAAGAAGGTTGTAATGATGATCTTGCAATGTGTCTTGTCATATTCTCATGGTTAGTTGCACAAGATTATTTTAAGGAAATGACAAATAACGATGTCCGTAAAAGAATCTATGAGGAGCAGAAAAATCAAATCGAACAAGATATGGCACCTTTTGGGTTTATTTTGGATGGATTGGATGATACCGAAGTTTATGTAGAACCAGAAACTGGAGATAGATGGATATTTGCAACTGCACAAAATGAAAATCAATCATTAGAAGTTTGGAATGTCGATGAATATGGTGATCGTTCATATATGTGGGATTATCGCTGAAGAGGCAGAATTTTATAAATACTTTTAGAATAATTCTGGACCTGGTAGGGAATACAAATGGCGCTAAATTTAGCATCTCCTGGAATTGTAGTAAGAGAAGTTGACTTAACAGTTGGGAGAGTTGGCCCAACCTCTAATAAAATTGGTGCAATTGTGGCTCCTTTTGCAAAGGGACCTGTAGATTCTCCAACTTTAGTAGAAACAGAGCAAGATCTATTAAACAATTTCGGTGAACCACATACAACTGATAAGCATTATGAGCATTGGTTAACTGCATCTTCATACCTTGCTTATGGTGGATCACTAAGAGTAGTGAGAGCAGATGATACAGATTTAAAAAATGGTTTTGCTGGTACTGCTACTAGTACCAAGATTAAAAGTTTAGATCATTATACTGAATTGGGATATGATGAAAATCAAATTACCAATGTAACTGTTGTAGCAAGAAATCCTGGTTCTTGGTCTAATGGAATCAGAGTTGCAATGATTGACGCTAAGGCGGATCAAATATTGGGAATTACCACAACAAATATTCAAGTTGGATTTGGTATTACCCAATCTGCCGCAGGAAAAGTTGTAGCGGGAGTAGGAACAACCTCACTTCTTGATGGATATTTTAAAGGTATCGTTACCGAAGTTGGTTCAGGTACAATTTCAGTAAAACTTTTAACCCATGTATCTGCAGCTGGAACAATTAGAAACGTAGATTATCAACCAAATTCAATTTATGCTTTCGAATCTGGTTCAACTTATGGATCTTTATATGCAACTAATAATAGTTCTGTTGGGGTTGCAACAACTACTGCTTCAACTTCATTAGATTGGTTTGATCAGCAAACTCTTACTATTGGCACTGGTTTTGTTGGAACAGCAACTACAGAAATCAAAATTAATTGGAACAATATTGCAGATCGTCCATTCACTTCAGATTATGCTAGTGCAAGAGGATCAAGATTTGATGAAGTCCATGTTGTAATTATTGATGCACTTGGAACAATTACTGGTAATGCAGGAACAATTCTTGAAAAGCATTTGAATCTTTCTAAGGCATCAGATGCCCAATTCTCAGTAGGAAGTCCTTCCTATTGGAGAAAATATATTGAAAATGGTTCCGAGTATATTTTTGGTGGTTCTGCTCCTACAGGAATTACTTCTACAGGATTTAGTTCTGGATTTACTGTAGCAACAGATATTGGTTGGGATCAAGAAGCAGATGGTGTAACTTTTGGTGCATGTGGAGCACAAAATTTAATTTTAACGAGAGGAGTAGATTATAATGGATTTGCGGGTATTACATCAACTGGCGCATTAACTGCAACAGTTGGAAAAATTGCAGAAGGTTATGATTTGTTTGAAAATACTGATAATTTTAAAGTAGATTTTCTTTTAATGGGATCTGCAAACTATAACATTTATGATGCACAAGCACTTGCAGAAAAACTGATTTCTGTAGCAGAGTTGAGAAAAGACGCAATTGCATTTATTTCTCCTTATAGGGGCGCTGCACTTAGCGATACATCCGATCAAAACGAGGTTACTGTAAGATCTGATGCGGATATTACCGATAAAGTTCTTCAGTTCTATGCACCTATCACATCTTCAACTTATGCAGTATTTGATAGTGGTTATAAGTACATGTATGACAGATTCTCAGATACTTTCAGATATGTACCATTGAATGGGGATATTGCTGGTACATGTGCCCGCAATGATATTAACAATTTTGCATGGTATTCGCCAGCAGGAACTTCGAGAGGAGCAATTCTAAATGCAGTAAAACTTGCTTATAATCCTTCCAAATCTCAGAGAGATCGTCTCTATTCGAATAGAATTAATCCAGTTATCTTCTCACCAGGAGCAGGAATTGTTCTATTTGGTGATAGGACGGGATATGGTAAAGCATCGGCATTTGATAGAATCAATGTTCGTCGCCTCTTTATTTACTTAGAGACTGCGATTTCCACCGCTGCTAAAGATCAACTTTTTGAATTTAATGATGAAATTACAAGAACTAATTTTGTAAATATCGTTGAACCATTCCTCCGCGATGTTCAAGCAAAGAGAGGAATTTATGATTATGTTGTTGTTTGTGATGAGACAAATAACACAGCATCTGTGATTGACAACAATGAATTTGTTGCTGACATCTATATTAAACCAGCAAGATCAATTAACTTCATTGGTCTTACTTTTGTTGCCACCAGAACTGGCGTTTCATTTGATGAAGTACTCGGTCAATTCTAATTAAAACAGAGGTAAACAACTATGGCAACTAGAAATCAATTAAATACACCTCCTTTGAGGAAAATTACCGACTTCAAGAGCAAATTGAGTGGTGGTGGTGCTCGTGCAAATCTATTTGAAGTCGTGTTATCATTCCCAGCATCTGCTCCGGCAGACACTAATACTTTAGATAAGATTAGATTTTTAGTTAAAGCAGCTGCGCTTCCATCATCTACAATTGGTCCAGTCAATGTTCCGTTTAGAGGAAGAATTTTAAAAATTGCAGGAGATAGAACTTTTGAAAGTTGGACAGTTACAGTAATCAATGATACTGATTTCTCAATTCGTTCTGCTCTTGAAAAGTGGATTAATTCAATTAACAGAGTTTCTGATGCAACTGGCGTTACAGATCCAGCACTTTATCAAGCAGATGCTTTTGTTTACCAATTAGATCGTGATGGATCTACACTCAGAGCATATCACATGTATGACATTTTCCCAACAAATATTGCACAGATTGCACTTTCTTACGAAACAACTGACGTAATTGAAGAATTTACTTGCGAATTCCAAGTTCAATGGTGGGAAGCAATTAAAGGTAATGGTAACAATGCTGGTGGCGAAGATATCAACTAAATAGAACATACGGTCTAAACTTATAAAATGGCAAAACTTTTTGGATTTTCAATTGATGATTCTAATAATAAATTAAAATCTAAATCTATTGTCTCCCCCGTTCCACCTAATAATGAGGATGGGGTAGACAATTTTATTTCAAGTGGATTTTATGGTCAGTATTTAGATATTGAAGGAGTTTATAGAACTGAATTTGATTTGATTAAAAGATATCGTGAAATGGCATTACATCCAGAGTGTGATAATGCTATTGAAGATGTTGTCAATGAAGCAATTGTAAGTGATCTTTATGATTCTCCCGTTGAAATTGAATTGTCAAATCTTAATGCTAGTGATAAATTAAAAGATAAAATTAGAGAAGAATTTAAATATATTAAAGAACTCTTAGATTTTGATAGAAAATCTCATGAAATCTTTAGAAACTGGTATGTAGATGGAAAGTTATATTATCTCAAAGTAATTGATATCAAAAAACCTCAAGATGGAATCCAAGATCTGAGGTATATTGATCCAATGAAGATGAAGTTTGTTCGTCAAGAAAAGAAAAAAAATACCCAATCCTTAATTAATGTAAACGCAATACAAGAAACTGATAAGGTATTTTTTCCAGAACTTGAAGAATTTTTTCTATATTCTCCCACTTCACAGTATACAGCAGGATCATTTTCTAGTGGAGGGTCTCAAAAACAAATTAAAATTGCAAAAGATTCAGTCACCTATGTAACTTCTGGATTAGTTGATAGAAATAAGGGAACGATTCTTTCATATCTTCATAAAGCAATTAAAGCACTCAATCAGTTAAGAATGATTGAGGATTCTTTGGTAATTTATAGATTATCTCGTGCTCCAGAAAGAAGAATATTTTATATCGATGTTGGCAATCTTCCTAAGGTGAAGGCAGAGCAATACCTTAAGGAAGTTATGTCTCGCTATAGAAATAAACTAATTTATGATGCAAGTACTGGTGAAGTTCGTGATGATCGTAAATTTATGTCTATGATGGAAGATTTTTGGTTACCTCGCCGTGAAGGTGGTAGGGGAACTGAAATTACCACTCTTCCTGGTGGACAAAATTTAGGAGAACTTAGTGATATTGAATATTTTCAAAAGAAACTTTATAGAGCATTGGGTGTTCCAGAATCAAGAATTGCCGGAAGTGGGGATGGATTTAATCTTGGAAGATCATCAGAAATTCTTAGGGATGAATTAAAATTTTCCAAATTTGTTGGAAGATTGAGAAAAAGATTTTCTAATCTTTTTAGCGATATGTTAAAAACACAATTAGTGTTAAAAAATATTGTCACTCCAGAAGATTGGGATGAAATGAGTGATCATATTCAGTACGATTATCTTTATGATAATCAATTTGCTGAACTTAAAGAATCAGAATTACTTGGAGAAAGACTTGGAATTCTTGCAACTATCGAACCTTATATTGGGAAATATTATTCTCAAGAATATGTTCGTAGAAAAGTACTTCGTCAAACTGATTCTGAAATTATTGAAATTGATCAGCAGATTAAATCTGAAATTAAAAAGGGTATTATCCCAGATCCATCGACAGTAGATCCAATTACTGGAGAACCTTTACCACCTCCAGATCAAACTGGAATTGATCCTACAACTGGTCAACCAATGGATCAAATGCCACAAGATCAAGGTATTGATCAGCAATTAGAGGCACCATTACCACCTCCACCACCTTCTCCCAAGGATGTTAAAAAGGCGGAGATATAAATAGTCATTATAATACTATATTAAATTTTCATGGAAGAACTTATAGATTTGATTGCAACAGATTCTGCACCATCTGAGATTAGTAATAAAATTAAAGATTTATTATTTGCTAAAGCATCTGAAAGAATTGAAGGGGCAAAGCCATACGTTGCCTCATCGTTATTTGGTGGAGAAAATGATAACGAGTATACTGAGGACGAAGAATAATGGCAACAAAAATTGTTCAAAATATCAATAGAATTTCTCCAACTGTTTCGACAGCTGTGACTAGCAATCCAATTGCACTTAGGACTGGATATCTTAGGGTATCTACAGGATTAACTGCAGTTTATGTAGAAAGTGGTGGTGAACCAGTTGCCACAATTAATTCATTTTATCTTCCACCATATAGTTCAGAAGTTTTAAAAGAAAGAATTGCTAGACAACAAATCTCAGGAATTACTACTGGATCTTCTACTATTGTTACTTTTGGAGAAAACTGTGGAAATCCTTTTTTAATTGGTGATTATGTACAAATTCAAAATGCATATCCAACAGGAATTAACACCAATTATGCTTTAGTTTCAAATAAAACAGATTCCTCAGTTACTATCAATTTCAATAGCAATTCAATTACTGGTGTTGCTGCAACTAATGCAACTCTTGCAAGATGTGTAAAGATTAGTTCTCTTGCAGATGGATATAATACAAATTTAAGTATTACCGAAATAGTTCAATTAGTTTCCGAATAAAAATGAAACTCATCACAGAAGAAGTACAACAGGTAAAGTTCATTACCGAAGGAAAAGGTGCCGAAAAGAAAATGTTTATTGAAGGAATTTTCCTTCAAGGTGATATTTGTAATCGCAACGGAAGAATGTATCCAATGCAAACTCTTGCTCGTGAAGTAAAGAGATATAATGAAGCATTTATATCAAAGGGTCGCGCTCTTGGAGAACTCGGTCATCCAGATGGTCCTACTGTTAATCTTGATCGTGTTTCTCATAAAATTGTTTCTCTTGAACAAGATGGAAGCAATTTTAGAGGTAAAGCACAACTTCTTGAAACTCCAATGGGTAAGATTGCAAAATCTCTTATTGATGAAGGAGTTTGTTTAGGTGTTTCTTCTCGTGGTGTTGGTTCACTCAAGATGACTAATGAGGGCCATAAAATTGTTGGCGAAGATTTTATGCTTGCAACTGCTGCTGATATTGTAGCGGATCCTTCAGCACCTGATGCTTTTGTTCAGGGAATTATGGAAGGTAAAGAATGGGTATGGGAAGGAGGAATTCTTCGTGAACAACTTGCAAATAATACACAAAGAAGAATCAACACGTTAGTTGATCAAAAAAGATTAGATGAACATAAAGTTCAGTTATTACAAGATTTCTTAGCAAATCTTTAATTTATAAATAAATATAGATTATACACAAAGATCTAAAATGTCCGTTGGTAGCAATTTACAAGAAATGGAAAACGTAGTAACCAAAGGAGCTGCATCCGCTGAACCAATGCAAAGGTTGTCCACTGGAATTGCTCCTGGACAAACCGGTGCATGGGAAGATTTGGGTGGACCTACTCCAGAAAATTATCGCACAGATGATGAATCAGCAAGACTCAATACTCCTGGCGCAACTCTTCAACAAGTCAAAAACATTGTTAATGCAAAGGCTGCAGCAGCAGAACCTATGAAGGGACTTACTAAAGAAGATGCCGAGTATGATGAAGATGAGGCACTTTTAGAAGATTCCGAGAAGGAAGACAAAAGTAGCGAAGACGATGAAAAAGAAGATAAAAAGAAAAAGTCTTCTGAGGAAGATGATTCTGAAGATGAAATGAAGGAAGAGTATGACATCGAAGAAGATGTTAATGCTCTCCTTTCAGGTGAGGAACTTTCTGAGGAATTCCAAGAGAAAGCACGTATAATCTTCGAGACTGCAATCAGTTCTAAGGTTGCAGAAATTAAAGAAGAACTTCAAGAAACCTACGAGAATGCTCTCGTAGAAGAAGTTGAAATCATTAAGCAAGGACTTATTGAAAGAGTCGATGCATATCTTGAGTATGTCGCTGACGAGTGGATTCAAGAGAATGCACTCGCGGTTGAGCACGGTCTCAAGACTGAAATGACAGAATCATTCCTCCAAGGAATGAAGAGTCTTTTTGAAGATCATTATGTATCAATCCCTGAAGATAAATATGATGTTATCGAGAGTATGGTAGATAAACTTGATGAAATGGAAGAAAAACTCAACGAGCAAATCGAAAAGAATATTGCTCTTAATAACAGATTAGCAGAGTCGGTTGCCGATGTAATCTTTGCAGATGTCGCTGAGGGTCTCGCACTTTCTCAGAAGGACAAACTCGCTTCTCTTGCAGAAAATGTTGAGTTTGATAGTGAGTCAGACTATCGTGAGAAACTGGTAACTCTGAGGGAATCATATTTCCCATCTAATGCTGGTACTCAAAGAGAAGTTACTGAGAATTTATCTGAAAGCGTAGAATATCCAGAAACTTCACAAGTAAGTGGAATTATGGAAAGTTATCTCTCAGTTCTCAGTAGAACTACTAAGTGATTTTTATATCATAACAAATCAAACTAACAAGTTTTAAATAGAGGTAAAAACAATGCAAATGTTCAATTCAGAATATTTGCAGGAGAAGTGGGCGCCAATCCTGGACTATCAGGGACTTGATTCAATCAAGGATTCTCATCGTAGAATGGTAACCGCTGTCCTGCTCGAAAACCAAGAAAGAACTCTCCGTGAAGAGCGTGAGTTTCTTTCAGAAGGCCCAACAAGTAACACAGGATCTTATTCAGCCACTGGTGCTGGTGTTGGAAATGCAGGTTTTAGTGCTAATGCTACTGCACCTGTTGCTGGTTTCGACCCAGTTCTGATCTCACTGATCAGACGCGCAATGCCTAACCTGGTCGCTTATGACCTCGCAGGCGTTCAACCAATGAACGGTCCTACTGGACTCATCTTCGCAATGCGTTCGAAGTATAAGACCCAAAATGGTACGGAAGCACTCTTCAATGAAGTAGATTCCGCATTCTCTGGTCAGGCTTCAACCTTCGCACAAACTGAAGGTTGGACTGATGGTACTGTTGGTCTTGGTACTACCACTCAGCGTGGTTCAAACCCAGGTCTTCTTGATCCAACTACTGGCGGTACTACAGCAGATGCTCAAACCTACAACGTAGGTCAAGGTCTTCGTACCGATAACGCAGAAAACCTTGGTCAGACTGGTGGTCCTCAGTTTAACGAAATGGCATTCTCAATCGAGAAAGTCACCGTTACTGCAAAGTCAAGAGCACTCAAGGCTGAGTACTCACTGGAACTCGCACAAGACCTCAAGGCAATTCATGGTCTGAATGCTGAAGCGGAATTGGCAAATCTTCTCTCAACTGAGATTCTTGCTGAAATTAACCGCGAAGTTATTCGTACCATCTATAATGTTGCTGAGCCTGGTGCTCAAAACAATACTGCTACTGCAGGTACTTTTGACCTTGATGTTGACTCCAATGGTCGTTGGTCAGTTGAGAAGTTCAAAGGTCTGATCTTCCAAATCGAGCGCGATGCTAACGCAATCGCACAAAGAACTCGTAGAGGAAAGGGTAATATGATCCTCTGCTCTGCTGACGTTGCTTCGGCACTCACCATGGCAGGTGTTCTTGATTACACCCCAGCACTTAATGCTAATCTTCAAGTTGATGACACTGGCAATACTTTTGCTGGTATCCTCCAAGGTAAGTATAGAGTCTACATCGACCCATATGCAGCAAACGTAGAGCCTAACCAATACTATGTTGTTGGTTATAAGGGTTCTTCACCTTATGATGCAGGTCTCTTCTACTGCCCATATGTTCCTCTCCAAATGGTACGTGCCGTTGGTGAGAACTCCTTCCAACCAAAAATTGGCTTCAAGACCCGTTACGGTATTGTTGCTAACCCATTTGCGGAAGGTACTACCGTTGGAGCTGGTCGTCTGTACAGAAACTCAAACCGTTACTACAGAAGAGTCAAGGTCACCAACCTTATGTGAGTCTTTCTCACAAATTTCATGGGGATCCTTCGGGATCCCTTTTTTTGTCTAAATATAAATAAAACTTCAGACAATGCATGGTAGATGCCTTGTAAAGGATTAATGTACGGAAAATATTAATATGTCAACTTCACCATTTGCAAATCAGATTCAGAATAGAAATTTTTTATCACCAGTTGGTTTTAAATTTACTCTGGCAAAAGAACCCAAGGTTGCTTTTTTTTGCAATTCTGCAACAATTCCAGAAATTACTTTAGGAGTTGCTCAACAACCAACATATTTAAAAAGACTTGACGTTCCTGGAGAAATTTTAACTTATGGAGATTTTTCATTAAAATTTCTTGTTGATGAAAATATGGAAAATTATATGGCAGTCCATAACTGGTTAACTGGATTGGGATTTCCAGAAACTGCAGAGCAATACAGAAATCTAACTACAGATGATCAGCAAGTTAGAGATTCAAAACAAGCATTTAGTGATGGATCTCTCCATATTTTAAATAATAATTATAGAGATATTGCTATTATAAAATTTAGAGATTTATTTCCAATATCATTATCATCTTTGGAATTTGATGCAACCCCAACCGATGTTGTATATCTTACAGCACAAGTGTATTTTAAATACACAATTTATGATATACTGGGAGTAGATGGTAATCCTTTATGAATCTTGATGAAATTCAGGAAATGTGGCAGAGAGATTCTGTCATTGATCCCGACAATTTACACGATGAATCACTAAAAATTCCTCAGTTACACTGCAAATATTATACTCTTTATAACACAATTACTCTTCTTCGTGAAAAGGCAAGAGAAACTTATAATAGAGTACGTTTGGAACGTTATAATTACTACACAGGAAAGGCAGCAGCAGAGGTCTACATAGAAGAACCATTTCCGTATAAGGTAAGAGAAAAGGACGCCATAGAGAGGTATATGAGTGCCGATGAGAAACTATCTAAAATTGACTTGAAAATAAGATATTATGACATCATGCTCAAGTTCTTAGAAGAGATTATTAAGACGATTTCTAACAGAACATATCAAATTAAAAATGCTATCGAATGGAATCGGTTTCAATCGGGATTTAATTGAGGCAGAAATGCCTCTTTTTTATTGTCAATAAATATTTGTATCAGAATGATATAAATTATGAGTCATTTGATTATATCAAAAAAGAACGAAGTATATCTGTATATCAAGGCAGAACCTCACATTTATTATGAACTAGCAGATCAATTTACATTTGAAGTTCCTAATGCAAAATTTAGTCCTCAGTATCGTAAAAAATACTGGGATGGAAAAATTCGTTTGTTTAATACACAAACTGGTGAGATTTATATTGGACTCTTAGATAGAATTATCAGATTCTGTGAGGATCACAAATACACGTATGAATTTGTAGACAATAAGTTCTATGGACTTCCATTTGAGATAAATGATGGCATCTCAAAGGAGGGTGTAAAAGATTATATGACTGCAATTAGCAGACACGCCCCACGCGACTACCAAGTTGAGGGAGTATACGACGCTTTGCGACATAATCGAAAGTTATTGATATCTCCAACTGCTTCTGGAAAGTCATTAATGATATATTCTGTTGTGAGATATTATGTTGAGAAACAGCAAAATATTCTGATAGTTGTTCCGACGACTTCCCTTGTAGAACAAATGTATAAAGATTTTGCAGATTACGGGTGGAATGTTGGTTCATATTGCCACAAAATATACGCTGGTAAGGAAAGACAAACTGATTCCCAAGTTATCATTACCACCTGGCAAAGTATTTACAAACTGCCTAAACAGTATTTTTCCAGATTTAATGTAGTCATAGGAGATGAAGCACACCAATTTAAATCCAAGTCATTAATATCTATAATGACAAAACTTTGTGATGCAAAATATCGTTTTGGATTTACAGGAACACTTGATGGAAGTCAAACTCATAAATGGGTTTTAGAAGGATTGTTTGGACCTTCTTATAAGATTATCAATACAGATGAACTGATGAAAAAAGGTCATCTTGCCAAATTGGATATCAAAATACTTCTATTGAAACACCCACCAAATCGTTTTGAAGTATTTGAGGATGAGGTTCAGTATATTATCAATCACCAGAAAAGAAATAACTTTATTAAAAATCTTACATTAGATTTGAAGGGAAATACTCTTGTTTTGTTTTCAAGAGTAGAGGGTCATGGGCAACCTTTGTACAATCTTATAAATACTCACAAGATTGATGATCGTCATGTTTTCTTTATTCATGGTGGAGTGGAAACTGATGAAAGAGAAAAAGTTCGTGAAATAACAGAAAAAGAATCAAATGCAATTATCGTGGCATCTTATGGAACTTTTTCTACCGGTATTAATATTCGTAATTTACATAATGTTGTGTTTGCATCACCGTCAAAATCAAGAATTAGAAATCTACAATCTATCGGAAGAGTCCTTAGAAAGGGCGAAAACAAAGTAAAAGCAACTTTATATGACATTGCCGATGATATCAGTTATAAATCAAGAAAAAATTATACTCTTAATCATTTAATTGAAAGAATCAAAATATATAACGAAGAAAACTTTAATTACGATATTGTAAACATACCGCTAAAGGAATAATGGGAGAAGAGTTTTATTGTAGTCTAAAACTTATATCTGGTGAAGAAGTATTTGCACTTATTGCAGTAGACGAAAATGATGGTGATCCGATTATAGTTTTACAAAATCCAGTTATAATGAAAATGAATCAAAGTTCTACTGGAATTATTATAAAAATAAAACCATGGATGGAAATTCCAAATGATGATTTTTATTTTATTAAAATGGATAAAATAATTACAATGACTGAAATTACTGATAGTATGACAATTAATTTTTATAAAAAATATCTTGATCAAGATATTTCAACTAATAATGATGGTAGAGTTAATTTAACAAATACAATGGGTTATATTTCTTCAGTAGAGGATGCTCGTAAGAAACTTGAAGAGTTATATAAAGGTATTAAAGAAAGCTAAGTTCTCATCTTCAACGGAGACAAACCTAGTCTACATGACTTTTTGATACTTGTCAAGCCTTTTGATGTGTGGTATAATTAATTTAACTTATTAATGGATAAATGAAACCATCATGGCAAAAAAGAAATCGGAGCATTATGTAAATAATAAAGAGTTGTTAGAAGCAATGATAGTGTATCGTGCTAAAGTTGAAAAAGCACGGGAATTATTCATCGAGAAATATGGTACAGAACCACCAAAGTCTGGACCATGGGAAGGAAAACCTAGGATTCCCAACTACCTAGGTGATTGCTTTTTAAAGATTGCCACTCACTTATCATATAAACCAAACTTTGTGAATTATATGTTTCGTGAGGATATGATTTCTGACGGGATTGAAAATTGTGTACAGTATATTCATAACTTTAATCCTGAAAGGTCTCAGAATCCATTTGCTTACTTTACTCAGATTATTCACTATGCCTTTTTGAGAAGAATTCAAAAAGAAAAGAAACAATTAGAGATTAAAAATAAAATCATTGAACGCACTGGATTTGATGAAGTTATGACAATTGATGAAGGATTGCTTTCCGGGAACAATTCGGAGTATAATAGTATGAAAGACGCTATTCAGTACCGTAACAACAACCGATGAAAATTGCCATCATTACCGACACTCATTATGGATCTAAGAAAGGTTCTAAGCATCTTCATGACCACTTTGAACTTTTCTATAAGAATGTTTTCTTTCCTGCTCTAGAAGAACATAAGGTAGAGGCAGTCATTCATATGGGTGATGCATTTGATAGTCGTAAGTCAATTGATTATCAAAGTCTGGAATGGGCAAAGAGAGTTGTATTTGAACCTCTTCGTAAGTATGAAGTTCATATGATTGTTGGTAATCATGACTGCTACTATAAGAATACGAATCATGTAAACTCTCCAGACCTACTTCTCAAGACATATCCAAATATCAAAACTTATAGTTCTCCAACAAATACAAAGGTTGGTGGAATTGATATGACTTTTATTCCATGGATTTGTAGTGAGAATCATGATGAAACCATGAATGTGATTAAAAAGTCAAAGGCAAAGGTTGCATTTGGGCATTTAGAACTTCAAGGTTTTCGTGTTAATCGCAATCTTATTATGGAGGAACATGGACTGGATTCGAATATTTTTTCAAAGTTCACAAAGGTATTTTCTGGTCATTACCACACTCGTTCTGATAATGGACGCATCTTCTATCTTGGCAATCCTTATGAGATGTATTGGACGGATGTAAATGATACTCGGGGGTTTCATATCTTTGATACGGAAACCCTCACTCATACTCCAATTAATAATCCTTATAAATTATTCTATAATCTTTATTATGAGGATACTCCTTATCAGACATTTGATGCTCGGGAGTATGAGAATAAAATTGTAAAGATTATTGTTCGTAAAAAAACAAAAGCAAAAGATTTTGAAAAGTTTATAGATAAATTATATACAGTAGGAATTCAAGATCTTAAAATTATTGAGAACTTTGAAATTCAAGAAAGTGAAGATTTTCAAGTTGATGACGAAGAGAATACTATTTCAATTCTTAATCGTTATATTGATGAGTCTGAAGTTCAATTTGATAAAAATATTATTAAAGGAATTCTTCAAGACCTTTACATACAAGCTTGCGAAGTTGAGTAATGTTTCTTCTTACACTTAAAAACCAGAAAGAGGATGGTGCGTTTGCCGTCCAAGACAAATATGGAGAAAAAGTTTTATTCCTTTTTGAGGAAGAGGATGATGCGACTCGTTATGCTTTGATGTTGGAGGACCAAGAAGAAAAGGAAATGGACGTAGTAGAAGTAGATGATGAACTTGCCATAAAGACTTGTAGGATGTACAATTACAAGTATGCCGTGATTAAACCTGAAGACATTGTAATTCCACCTAAAAAATGATAATCTTTAAAAAAATCCGTTGGAAAAACTTTTTAAGTACTGGCAATCAGTTCACGGAAATGGACTTCCAAAAGAACCAGACCAATTTAATTATTGGTACAAATGGGTCTGGAAAATCCACTGTACTGGATGCTTTGACCTTTGTATTGTTCAATCGTCCGTTTCGTAAGATTAATAAACCTCAACTTCCCAATAGTACCAACGAAAAGGACTGTTTAGTAGAGATTGAGTTTTCTGTCAATAATCGTGAGTATTTGGTTCGTCGTGGAATTAAACCGAATATTTTTGATATTGAAGTAAATGGAAAGCAACTTCATAAGGAAGCAGATGACCGTGCAAATCAAAAAATACTAGAAGAGAATATCTTAAAGGTTAATTATAAGTCTTTTACGCAGATTGTAATTCTGGGTTCTAGTACCTTTGTACCTTTTATGCAACTGACTACAGCACATCGTCGAGAAGTGATTGAGGATTTGTTGGATATTCGTATTTTTTCTTCGATGAATAACCTGATTAAAGATAAAATTCGTCAGCAAAAGGATCAGATTAAATCTTTGGATCTTAAGAAAGAATCCCTTAAAGATAAAGTTCAAATGCAAAAAAATTTTATTGAACAATTAGAAAATCGTGGAAAGGATAATATCATTTCTAATAAAAAAAAGATTACTAATTTGATTGCCGAAGTTAATACTTTTATGGTTCAGAATTCAACTACCGAAGAAAGTATCATCAGATATACGAAAGAACAAGAAGAGGTTATTGGTGCGACTGATAAATTGAGAAAGTTGGGAAACTTGAAAGGTAAAATATCTCAGAAAGTATCTACCATTACCAAAGAGCACAAATTTTTCACAGAAAATACGGTCTGCCCTACTTGTACACAAACTATTGAAGAAGAATTTCGGTTAAATAGAATTGCTGACGCTCAAAATAGTGCTAAGGAACTTCAACAAGGTTATAAAGATCTTGAAGAGTCCATAAAACTGGAAGAAGAGCGAGAACGTCAATTTATTGCTCTATCTAAGGAGATTTCGAAACTCAACAATGACATTTCTCAAAACAATGCTAGGATTTCCTCTAACCAACGTCAGATTAGGGATTTGGAAAGTGAAATTCAAATACTTACCGAACAAATTGAAAACAAGAATACTGAGCATGAAAAATTAGAAGAGTTTCAAAGCAATCTTCAAAAAGTATTTGAAGATCTGGGAACTAAAAAAGAAGAGATCGTTTATTATGATTTTACATATTCTCTTCTTAAAGATGATGGTGTAAAAACTAAAATTATAAAAAAATATCTTCCTTTTATCAATCGACAGGTGAATCGTTATTTGCAGATGATGGATTTCTATATTAATTTCCATCTGGATGAAGAGTTTAATGAAAGTATCAAGTCACCTATCCATGAGAACTTTTCTTATAGTTCTTTTAGTGAAGGTGAGAAAATGAGAGTTGATTTGTCTCTTCTTTTTACTTGGAGAGAAGTTGCAAGAGTGAAAAATTCTGTGAATACAAATCTCTTAATTATGGATGAAGTGTTTGATTCTTCACTTGATGGATTTGGAACCGAAGAGTTTCTGAAAATCATTCGTTATGTAATTAAAGATGCTAATATATTTGTGATTTCTCATAAAGCAGATTTGCATGATAAATTTGACAATGTAATTCGTTTTGAAAAGAAAAGTGGGTTTTCTTATAAGGTGGAATCATGACAGATGGAAAAGTGACACAAGATCAAGATTGGTTAGATCGTCTTGTTGATAGGGTAGGGGAATGGATGGACTCACTAACGGAGAAAGATGAAACTACCAAACTGGCAACACAACTCAGGGAAACCTCAGAAAAGAAAACTTAAACCTCAAGCATTGCGACAAGCAAAAGAACGTCGTCAAGCACTCAAGAAGCGCCTCCAAAGTGGGGGCGCTTCTTTTTTATAAATATCTAAAAAGTCTTTGTGTAAAATGAGAGACCAAGAAATTTTAGGGTTGATGGGAGCTTATAATAAAATTTATGAGCAAGTTCAAAATAAATCAGTTGAAGAAGTTGATAATTATGATCAAATTTTAGAATATCTTTTAAGTGAAGGATATAGTAAAGAAGAGTCAGATCAAATAATGGTTGAACTTATCAATGAATCTGGGTTGGGTGCGTTAGTTAAGGGTGCAAAAGCAGTAGCAGGATTTATTGCAAAAAGAGCAAAAACACCATTGAGGACTGCAGCTACTGATTCTCTTATTACTAGTACTGCACTCAATCCAGTTTCAACTGCTAAACTGGCACAAAATGTTGCAAGATCTGCTCCACCAACTCCAATAGTTAGAACAGTAAAAGCGCCACCTGCTAGGACTGCCCCAAAAGGTTCAAATAAAATTAGAACTAATGTTTGGGATGAACCAACAGCACCTAGAAGTCGTATAAATCCATCTAAACCTTCTGGAACTAAAGTAACATCTACTAAGGCATTATCTGGTACACCTTCTAGACCAGCACTTCCTTCAGCGGGAGAAACATCTGCAAGTGTAAAATCACCTAAACCAACTTTTAAACCTGAGGCACTACCTAAAGTAACAAAATCTGCTGAACCTGCAGGAGCATTAGTAACAACAAAAGCACTTAAACCAACTTTTAAACCTGAGGCACTTCCT